>ENA-UOWE01000635-UOWE01000635.1-activated-sludge-metagenome-genome-assembly--contig:-NODE-635-length-48774-cov-9.495043_pt1 | contig 48774 bp, 45 predicted proteins | sample MGYA00249841_ERZ761562 | MGnify/ENA primary metagenome ERZ761562 (study PRJEB28883, sample SAMN05720200) | activated sludge metagenome | isolation source: Anaerobic digester | place: Japan...
TTGTTATTGTGTTATTTATTAGATGATTAAAGTCAGAGTGAATTAAAGGAGCGGTGAATATTCCAACTAAGCCTGAAAAACTTCGGGGTTGAAGGCCTAGCCGATATAACGATGTGCCTTCAATTATCTCTACCAGCTTGACTAGCCATATCAAAAGGATAAACAGAAAAGCAATTTGGAGGCTTATCTTGAATCGAGTTCGTTCAATTTTTAGGATAGCATCACTCATTTCTACAGTTATCAATAAATTCTCTTTTGACAAGCTTAGGATCCGACAGGGTATTGTAAAACATATCGATGTACTCTAAAATATCATTCTTATTCCGAACTGTTAAAAGCGAATCGGCGGTTAAGAGATTCATTATTTCAGGTTTCTTTTTTATAAAAAAATCAATGGTAAAATTCAATTCTAGCTTTTGGCGACAATTACCTCGATAGTAACGTTCTCTAACATTGGTAATTGGAATAATCTCGGGAGGTTTTGTATAGGGGGGGGTCACAAATCCGCAAAAATCAAAATCGTAAGGAACTGGTATAACTGAGGTTAAAGAATCGTGGTATAATAATTTTATGTTGTGTAGCTTAGGAACTGACCAATCGGTATTGCCAATAAGGTACTGGAACATTGTCATTACGTCAAGAACCGGTCTATAGGTGGCATTTTGAATAATCCCTTGTGTCTCTATCTCCTTGGTTTTTGTTCGCTTTGCCAGCCATTTTACAGGTTCAATTAAAATTCCATAGGTGATGAAATTCTTGTACTTGCCAAACCTATCAAGATATATTAACCTAACTAATCGTACCTTAAAGCTATAGTCCGAAAGTATGTTATAGATACGGTATGCGTAGTACTCCTTTATTATATGTTGCTGGGCACGTTTGGTGTTCATACAGGGATTAACAAGCTTTATCCTTTGCGATGTGTTAAATATTGGATCGTTAATTTTTTGCGGTTTAATGGCAAGGGGTGGTATTTTGCAGTTTGATTTATCGCGCCGAAAGATTCCTCGTGTCATGGCTTTGGCAGGGAGCGATACTGAGGTATCAGCATAGAGATAGTAAATAATAATGTCGTGATAACGAGCGTTTTGGGGATTAACGTCGTAGAATAGTTCTTTTAAATCGCCAATTATTTCTATTTCCAGAATTGATTGTTCTTCAAATAGATTCCCTTGTGCATATGAACTTATAGTTACGATGCACAAAATAAATATTTGTGTTATTTTCCTAATCCTACTCATTTAATTAAGGTGCATTGACCATTTATTGAACAACTCCAAAACTTTCGAGTTTCATCAATGAGTAACCCTTGGGGAACAATACCCCTGCGGGCAAAAGGAACATTGATTGGAAATAACATTCCACTATAAAGCGGAGCAATACTATCAACTTCAGTATGACCTATAACCATTTGGCTTGCCCCAAATGTTTTTAAAACATAGCTAACTTCACTCATAGTTGCTTTAGGTATTGTGGGAGTTTGTAGCAAGTAACCCCTGTACCAAAGTAAACCATATTCAGAAAAAATGAGGTTGAGCTCATTAAGAAAAACATCGGGGTCAATTAAAAAAGAATTGTCGGGGTTATACAATTTATCAAGTAGCTGGTTCATTCGTACCAATGGGATATTTTTTTGCGCAAGCTGATACGATATTCCGGCATGAACAAAGAGGATGCTATCAATTACTATTCCAGCCTTAAAGTTTCGGACCATAGCACCGGGCCAAACGTTTTTGGAAAAAAGATCTGAATAGGATATTTTATTTCCGCGTGTTAATATCTGATACTTTTCGTGGATATATCGATTGTCGTTGTTCAATATAATCGTCTCATGGTTTCCCATCAATGTGTAAACCCGCCCACCCGATTGTTCAGCTTGCTCAGTTAATCGATAAACCAACCAAAGAACGTCGGTAACGCGTTCGCCCCTATCAACCAAATCGCCAATAAAAACTAAATGCCCATCGCCAAAAATCCAGTTTAGATTTTTATCAACTATTGAGTTGTTAACCAGCAACTTTGCTAAACTGTCATATTCACCATGAACATCGCCAACTGCAAATATTTTAACCTTTGAATTTATTACCGTCTCATTTTCGGAATACTTACTAGGTTTATTGAAGTTAACGGTGTAATTAATTGAATCAGTAGCATAAAAACCTTTAAAGGAAATTACACCATTGGTGGCCCTAAAGGTTTTTGATTTAACAAAAACCTTTGAATTTATACTGTCATTAACCAGGTAAAAGACTCTGGCTCGGCGTTTACTAATTCTCTCAACATGTGGCCCATCGAAACAGGATGGGTAAATTCCTTTGGAGTAAGCCACCATGTAATCACGGAGAAGGTTAGCCGCCTCGGTTTTGCCAAATGATAGGGCGTACTCAAGAGAGTTGTAGTTCTGAAAGTTTTGGAAAAAGGGATTTGCCCTAAATCGCATCAATACTTTAAGGGTGTTTACAGAGCCAACCCTTGCTGCATAAAGTAATGGAGTATTACGTTGAATGTTATAGACATCAACTATTGCTCCGTGGGTCAGCAAGTATTCAGCAATAGTATCCTTATCGTATATTGCACACTGAATTAACGGTGACAGTGTGTTTAACACAATATTTACATTGGCGCCTCTATCGACTAAATTCTTTATAAGATTTAAATTTGAGTTAGAAATTGCGAGGGTTAAAAGTGTGTGCGAATTATTAAAATAGGTTTTATTAATACCATTTACTTTAATTAAACTATCTATCTTACTAATGTTGTTTTCATTAATAAAACTTACAACCAAGGAATCATTACTTGTGTTGTCCTGAGCAAAACCATGAACAAATAAAAAGGGGGTAAATACAAGAAGATGTAATGCTAATTTAAATTTCATCTTATTTAAAATTTTATTCCCCAAAGCAATACATCGTCTATTTGCTCATTTCGTTTCATCCATGACAAAAAGGTCTTTTCAAAATGAGTGCATTTTGAAGGACCATCCATACCTGAGGTCAATACGAGTTGTTCCTTAAACCTTGATCGCATGAACTTTTTATGGTTATCGCCACCAAGCTGATCAAAATACCCATCGGATGTGAGATATAACCAATCGCCAGGGGTAAGTTTAATGGATTTAACAGTAAAATTTTTGCTGCTTGCACCAGCCAATTTGGCTCCAAGTGTTACAAAATCGGGTTTAAGCTCTTGAACATCGCCATTTCGTTGCAGGAATAAAGGAATTAATGCGCTGGTATACTCAAGTAGATAGGTTTCCTTATCAAACACACATACAGCAATATCCATGCTATCTTTAAGAATCATTTCATTTTTGGACTTACTAAGTCGTTTAATTAGTTGATCGTCAATAAATGAAAGAATATCGTCAGTTTTGTAAAGCATGTGTTGGTTTACTGCCTGATTTATTAAATCGATACCAATTATACTCATAAAAGCACCCGGAACGCCATGCCCTGTGCAATCGGCTAAGGCAAAGAATACTTTATTTCCCTTGGGAAGCATCCAGTAAAAATCGCCGCTAACAATATCTTTAGGACGGCTAAAAATAAAAGTATCGGAAAACTGTTTTTTCACAAAACTTATAGGAGGCTGAATGGATTCCTGAATTCGCTCAGCGTATCTAATACTATCGGTAATTTTCTGAATGTAACTTTCAATAATATTATAGGCTTCTTCCAGGTTTTTGTTCTTTTGTTCAATGAAATCCTTATTTTTTTCAATTTCTTGCTTTTGTTGCTCAATCTCCTGATTTTTCTCTTCGAGTAACACATTTTTTAGCTCAATCTCCTCAAGCTGCCTTGCAAGCTTTTCGGCAGTTCTTCGCTTATCCCTCAGGGCAAAGTAAATAACCAGCAACATGGCCCCGCTAAGCAAAAGCCCAATCAATAGGACATAGGTTTGGATTTTAGTTCTAGTAATTTCCCGTTGCTTTAACTCTTGCTGCTGAAGTAATAGCTTAATTTCATTCTCTTTCTTTTCTGTCTCGTATAGTGTTTGTATGGTAGATATGTGCCTGCTATTCTTTTCGTTTAAAACGCTATCCTTGTAGCTTGATGATAGTTTAAAGTACTCAAGCGCTTTGCTATATTCATTTTGCTTTTGGTAGTAATCCGATAAAACCTCATACGCTTGCTGAAAATGAATTAAACTTTTTATTTCCTTGGCAATACTGAGGCATGCAAAAACGTTTTCGTAGGCACTCCTATCATTGTTTAATCCTAACTGGGCTCGGGCTAAGTTAATGTAGCTATCGGCTATAAACTTTTTATCGTTGAGCTTTTTATCTATTACAAGCGCCTTAGTAAAATAATCTTGAGCCTTTAATGGATTTCCTAAGTAAAGTTCGATTTTACCTAAAGCATTAAAGTTGATAGCTATACCTTTTTGGCTGTTGATTTGGTAATTGATATCAAGCGATTTTGAGTAGTAATCCTTTGCCTTAATAAAATCACCTTTAAATTCGTAAACCTCGCCAATATTATTAAAGTTCATAGCCTGGCCAAGCAGATTATTTGTTTGCTGGGAGAGGTAGAGGGCTCTCTGAAAGTATTCCAAGGCTTCATCGTAGCGTCCGTTTAGCGAAAAAATGTTGCCAAGGCTATTGCAGGCCACTGAAATATTGAATGTGTCCTTTATCTCTTCGGCCAACTTTAAGGCTTTTAGATGATACTCAGAGGCATAAGCGTGGTTATCGAGCCGGCGATAAACCACTCCAAGGTTATTGAGCGATTTTGCCTGTTGATGTTTATCGTCGATTTCTCTTGCAAGATCTAACGCATCGTTATGAAACTTTAATGCATTTGCGTAGTTTGAAATGTTTCGGTATAGCACACCAAGCGAGGTATATACCTCCATTCGGAGGTAATTGCTTTTTATTGATTCCGCCAAGCGTTTAGCCTCAAGTAGGTAATTTTCTGCTAGAACAGGGTTGTTCTCATTTACTTCATAAACCCTGGCTATTTTTTGTAGAATGAGTACGCGCAAGCTGTCGTTCGATTCTTGGTATAGTTGAAGCAGCAGTGAGTCGGCATTCTGCGGCTGTGCAACCAAATGCAAACACAGAATGGCATAAACTGGCAATAATATCTTTTTAAACATCATGGCAAAAAAATTCCTTCATTTGGAAAGATAGCATAATTTCGCAACAAATAAAATTACACCCAACTAGTAACAAATATATGGCAATATTGGTAAAAATATATCACCGAATTTTTAGAATCATTATTTTGCTCCTGCTACTGATGCTTATTCTGGTGCTCACAGGTGCAGGAATTTTGTTTTTCAAGCAAGAATACATTATAAACACCCTTAGGGAAAATCTTAACAAGTATCCCGACCTATCCTTAACCTATAGTTCCGTTTCGGTTAATACCCTTAAAACATTTCCAAGGTTTTCATACTCATTTACCGATTTTGTATTAGTAATTAACCTAAACTCTAAATCCGACACTGTTTTAAAAACAGATGATTTTCTGATTAGCATCTCCCCTTTTAAATTACTAGGTGGTAAAATTGATATTAAAAATATAAGAGTAAGCAATGCAAGAATAAAATGGCAAACCAATTACCCTGAAGAACTTTTCGGTAGCAGTGATAGTAGTTCTGAAAGTTCTGTTTCCGTCCTGATTTCGGGGATTAGTCTTAATAATTTCTTTTTTGAATTGTTGGATAGCGTTAGTAAAACAGTGCTATACTGCTCAGGGAAAAACTTAAACATCAAGTTCAAAACGGAGCATACGAAGTTGCTATTATCCATTCAAAGCGAGCTGAGTAAAACTACCGTAGGTGAATATTTTAAAATTACCAATCAGCATCAGCTAAATTTTGATATTGAAAATAGTGATAATAAGTTGTATATCTATAATTTAGAATCATCAATTAAATCATTACGTATAAACGGTTCGGGAATTTATGACTTTAATAGCCAATTAGCCGCATTCAGGTTTAAATCAAACCGGTTTCAAGCACAAGATCTATCGTACTTGCCTTATCTTAAGAGTTTTGACCAAATAAAGGGTATAATTACAGCAGATGCATACCTTAGGCTATCATCGGGTTTTGAAAAAGTTGATACCTTTCAGGTTAACTATAATAGCAATAAATTGAAATGGATAACTAAAAACGAAGAGACAACCATAACCAATTTGGAGGGTTATACTTTACTAACTAACAATTTTTCAAAGCACTTCAGCTATATTCCTAAAGCATCTATTGAAAGTAATAACTCAAAAATTAACTTAAACGCAAAAATAAAAGGGTTCAATAACTTGGTAATTTTAGCTAAGGGATATGTAAGCCACAATTTAAGAATACAAAAACCTGAAATTGATATTGAAACAACAGGTCAATTTAAAGCATTAATATCGTATGCCCCAAAAACGGAAAGTATTACTCCCCTACTTCTTAAATCCGATCTAGTTTTCGAAAACAAGAAAAACATTTCATTTAATCAGCCTTCGGTTAAAGGAACTATAGCGATTAATAACGATTTAAACATTGCAGGCTATTTTAAATCCGATTCAACCGATATAAACTTTAATATTAATCAAGCCAATTTCCTGGAATCCTATACCCAAAATAGGTATTCACCAAACATATATCTTTACGGTAACCATATAGATTACAACGATATAGTTCATCTAATTACTGATAGAACTAGCAATACATCTACCAAAGGGGTTGACCTACCAAAAATGTCATTTATGCTCAATTTTAAAAGAGCTACATACAATCGATTAAAACTTAATAGCCTAAAAGCCAACGGAATAATTAATGGCGATACAATTTCAGCAGATTACTTTACTGCCGATTGCTTTGATGGCAACGTTTCTGGTAGATTTAAATCACATAGCAATTCAGTTCACACAAACCTTTGGGTTAGCAATGTTTCAATTGAAAATGTTTTCAAAAACTTTGATAATTGGGGTCAAAGCTACGTTACAGCCGATAATCTTTCAGGACGGTTTAAGGGCATTATGAATATACAATTCAAAAGAAATGAGAAAGGCGATGTTGAAATGGGCTCTCTTAAGCTATTCTCCGACGTTCAAGTGGTTCAAGGAAAACTCAAAGGGATGGACAGAATTAAGGAATTGTCCAAATGGCTAAACCTGGACCAGGTTAAGGTTATTGCTTTTGATACCTTGAAAAATAAGATTACTATTGAAAATCGTAAGATTTTTATTCCTAATATGGATATAAAATCCAATGTCTTGCTAATGAATGTTTCTGGGGTTCACGATTTTGACAACAGATATGAGTATATTGCTAGGATTAACATAAGCAATTTGTTAAAACGAAAGTTTGTGAAATCCGATCAGATTGATTTTCATTCCACTACCGATGGATCTATAAATTTATACTTGAAACTATTTGGCCAAAACGATAGCTATGAGGTTGAATGGATAAACAAGAAAGGTTTTGAATCCGGAATACACAATACCGTTCAAACCGATAGCGTTTCTATACAAAATAGTCCTCAAATAAAACCTAAGGAAAAAACTGATGGTAATGTAGGTGTGGGTTACATGCTGGAGTGGGATGAGCAAATTGACACCCTAAAGAACGAGTAAAATGAAAATTCTTAGTCCACGAAATAAATTTCTGTTAACACTAATAATCGCAGCGGTTACCGTTTCGTTTATTACAATCTACTTTACAAATCGTTTTGTATCGGAACTTAAGCAGGAGGAGCGTCAAAAAATTGACCTATGGGCAAATGCCGTTAAATACATCTCAAACGAAATGGGTTCGTGTGAGGATTTTTCACTGATTTTTGAGATAGTTCAAAACAACCGGACTGTACCAGTAATACTCACCGATGAAACTGGGAAAGTGATTGGTTTCCGCAATATTGAATTACCTGACATCCAGGATACTGTTTATGTTTCGAATCTTCTAAACAAAATGAGGGCTGAACACGATCCAATAACAATTGAACTGCCCGATGGATCGAAAAACTATGTATACTACTTTGATAGTATTACCTTAAAAAAACTTAATTACTATCCTTATATTCAACTTATTATAATTGCATTCTTTATAGGAATAGCGTTTTACTCCTATGGTCAGGCACGTAAATCGGAACAGAATTTAATCTGGCTCGGGATGGCAAAGGAAACAGCACATCAACTTGGAACTCCTACTTCATCGCTAATGGCTTGCTCATCGCTACTTTCTGAGAAATACCCCAACGACGAAGTGGTGACTGAACTTGAAAAAGATGTAAAAAGAATTGAAACCATAACTAGCCGATTCTCAAAGATTGGCTCATCACCAAGTCTCGATAGTATTGATATAACTAATTTGATTACCGATTCCATAAACTACCAGAGCAAAAGATGCCCAAAGACAATTGCTTTCAACTTCAGCCCCGGCATTCCAATATATGCTAAAGCAAACCATATACTTCTAGGTTGGGTTTTGGAAAATATTCTTAAAAATGCTGTAGATGCTATGCAAGGGAAAGGAGTTATTAGCGTAGAGGCAACTGTTGAAAAAAACAACGTTATTATTGACATACAGGACCAAGGTAAGGGGATTGAAAAGGGGAAGCAAAAAGAAATATTCCAGGCTGGCTACACCACAAAGGAACGCGGTTGGGGACTTGGGCTAAGTTTAGCAAAACGTATTGTTGAACAGTACCACTCAGGAAAAATCTTTGTGTTTCGTTCGGAGCTTGGGGTTGGTTCAACCTTTAGGATTATAATCAAAAAAGCCTAGGGAACAGGATCATAACCATGACCACCCCAGGGGTGGCATCGTGAAATTCTCCTAACCGACAACCATAAGCCTTTAAAAAAACCATGTTTTTTTAGCGCTTCAACACTGTAAGCGGAACAGGTAGGGGTAAACCTGCAGCTGTTAGGTAGGTATGGCGATAAAAATATTTGGTAAATCTTTATTAATAGAATAGGAATGTAGGCCAAAAGCCTAACCGCATATTTCCATAATATTTTAAGGGTTTTAACCAAATTCATTTTACTTAAGATCGGTTAACAGTTTAACAACTCCCGATTCCAATTGTTTAAAAGAAACAACCTCTGCTGAAACATAGATAAAAGCCAGGTAAACCGTTTTTCCTCTTTCCCTGAATTGGTCAAGTAAGTTTTGATTAATGCGAAAAGCCTCTCTAAGCCTTCGTTTTGCAAGATTTCTCATATATGCTTTTTTTAAATACCTCTTAGGAATTATAAATATTACTTTGTAGTGGGGGTTTTCCTCAATGCCACCGGGTATCCTTTCATCTACTTGGTATATTAACTTGATTGGATAATGGAAACGTGATAACTCCGATTTTAACAGCGAGTTAACCTCGTTTTCCAAATGGATTATATACTTTTTCCTAAGTTTTTGAGGCATACAAAAAAGGGGGGTAGCATTCCCCCCTCTATAATTTTACTTTTTCTTTGATTGCTCTTTCAAAAAGTGATCTAAGGCTTGGGTCATGCTTTTAAACGCATCGGTTGGAGCTTTAACATCGAGTCTTAAACCCGCATCTTTCACTGCTTTTGCAGTTGTATCGCCAAAGGCGCCAATTGCTATATCGTTCTGCTGAAAATCGGGGAAATTATCGAATAGCGATTTAATTCCATTAGGGCTATAGAACACAATCATATCGTAAGGGAATGGCTTAAGGTCTGACAGATCGCTGCTAACAGTTTTATAGAATATCCCTTTGGTATAATTTATCTTGGCCTTTGTTAATGCCTTTGGAATTTCTGGTTTGTGTGGATCGGAAAGTGGCAATAAAAATTTTTCGTCCTTATGCTTAAGGATTATATCCAGTAGATCTTTGAAAGTGTTATCGCCAAAAAAGATTTTACGCTTCCTGTAAACTATGTATTTCTGCAGGTAATGAGCAATTGATTCGGTTATACAGAAATACTTCATGGTTTCAGGAACTGTTATGCGAAGTTCTTCACATATCCTGAAAAAATGATCAATGCCAGTTTTACTGGTAAAAATTACAGCAGAATGATCTAGGATATTGATTTTCTGCTGACGGAACTCCTTGGAACTTACCCCCTCAACATGTATAAAAGGGCGGAAATCAAGATGAACCCCATATTTCTCCGACAATTCATTATACGGCGATTTCTCGCTCTGGGGGTCGGGTTGCGAAATAACAATCTTTTTGATTTTCAAGGCCCTATGTTTTTAAAACCAACAAAAACTTAACTCACTCTCAGCAAATACGTTACCCCTAATATTATAGGCAATTCAAGGGCACAAAGGTACAAAATGTAATACAATAATGAAACCCTATGCTTTATAAAGATTTTTACAAAGTAAAAATATCGATATAGTAAAGCGATTATAATCAACGCAATAGATATATAGATAAATACTATTCGTAAGGGCGGCATGGTATAGTTTGCTGCAAGCGATGTAGGTATAAGAAAGAGCATCAAAATTCTCAAATTCAAAGTATTGTGAAAATAGAGATAGTTAACCTGGCTTGCATTATTAGTAGCCAGCAATAAAGTTTTATGTAGTAGCCAAATCCAAATTCTGTAAAGTATAAGTGCAAGGGCGGGTAAAGCTAAAAAGAGTAAGGATCCCTGCATTGATCCTAAAAATTGCTCGAGTATAATATTAACTACAAATGTTATTGATATTATTGATAGGAAATCCAGTAAACGAGAAAGCTTAATAAAGGGCACGCTATAATCGTTAAGGGTTTTTTCAGCAATAAAATCGTAGAATAGTGATTGAATAAAAACTCTAAGATATTTTGCGTAACCTGCTATTATTGATGAAATTATCAGCATTGTAATAACCATGCTAATAAAATAAGCATTCGGAATTAAATGATTATGGTTAAGGGGTTTAGGTTCAATGGTGATGTTTGATTTAAATGAACTTGACTTAAAAACATTTGAACAAGAATCGGAAGTTAAAGGAAAATTATCGTGGATAGTATAAAGCTTTCCGGAATCGTACTTCTGGGTTAAATCCAAAAAGTTGTTGTATAAATTATTAGCATTCTGGCTCGATTGAAAGGCTGACATAAATACAGAATATTTTTGCAAAACTACCTATATTTTTTTAAAGAACGACACGATATTGCTGGCTGTTTTTGCTCCAACCTCTTCCGAAAGCTCTTCAAGGGAGGCCATTTTTATATTTTCTAATGATTTAAAGCGGGTGTAAAGCTTAATAACGCTTTTCTTTCCTACACCAGGTATTGATTCCAGTATCGATGCTTCGTTCTTTTTTTCTCTTTTCTTTCTGTGAAATGTTATTCCAAACCTATGCGCTTCATCGCGAATATTCTGAATAAGCTTAAGGGACATTGAACGTTTATCGAGGTACAAGGGAGTTGTGTCGCCGGGTCGGTAAATTTCTTCAAGTCGCTTTGCTATACCAATTATGGGAATATGCTCGATATGCAAATCTTTAAGGGTTTCATAGGCAGAACTTAGCTGTCCTTTACCACCATCAATGACAATTAAATTTGGCAAATTCTTTTTCTCTTCAATCAATCTTTTATACCTACGGTAAACAACCTCGCGCATGGAAGCAAAATCGTCAGGGCCGGTAACTGTTTTTACATTAAAATGCCTATACTCACTTTTAGCGGGTTTTCCATTCTTAAACACAACGCAGGCCGAAACCGGATTAGTACCTTGTAGGTTCGAATTATCAAAACATTCAATAACCATTGGAAGTTCCGGTAGCTGTAAATCCTTCTTTAACTGCTCAAGGTATTTTAGGGCACGGGTTTGAGGATTTGCTCGTTCCTCACTTTTAATTAATTCCTTTATGTAAGCATCAGCATTTCGTAGGCTAAGCTTTAAAAGCTTAAGCTTTTCACCCTGTTTTGGAATGTGATACTTTATATTGGACAGCTGGTATGCAGGGTTAATATTTACAAGAAAAGTAGTAGATTTTAGGTTAAGCCTCTCCTTAATCTCTAGAATTGCCTGTGAAAAAATATCATCAATAGGCTCATCAACAATATTTTTGATTTGTAAATTATACGATTGAACTACCACGCCACTGTTTACCTTTAAGTAGTTAACAACAGCAAAACCTTCGCTCTCTTGAATTGTAAAAATATCAGCAGTGTTTATTCCCTTTGAAATTACAGAACTTTTGGCCTGGAAATTTTGTAACAGTCTAAGCCTTTCCTTAAGCAATGCGGCCTGTTCAAATTTTAGCTCCTGAGCGGCTTTGGTCATTTCGGCTGTTGTTAGGCGGAGCACCTCGTTAAGGTCACCTTCAAGAATTTTTTTTATAGCATTAATGTTGCTTAAATAATCGTTTTCCTTTTGATTTCCGATACAAGGCGCTAAACAATTTCCAATCTGATACTCTAAGCAAGCTTTAAATTTTCCAGAGGCAATATTACTTTGAGTTAAGTTTAGCTCACAGGTACGAATGGGAAAAAGCTGCCGAATTAAATCAAGTAATGCTTTAAGTAAACGACCCGATGTATATGGTCCATAATATATTGATCCATCGTTCTCGTATCGACGCGTGGTTGTTACACGGGGAAAAGGCTCGTTTTTAATTACAATCCATGGGTAGGTTTTATCGTCGCGCAAAAGAATGTTATACTTGGGCTGATGTTTTTTTATAAGTATATTCTCGAGTATGAGCGCATCGGATTCTGAGTTTACTACAATATACTTTAAATCGGCCACCCTTGAAACCAACGCCCTTACTTTTGCTGAGTCATACTGGGAACGGTTAAAATAAGACGATACTCGCTTTCGAAGATTCTTGGCCTTGCCAATATAAATTATTTTGCCTGTTGAGTCGAAAAATTGGTAAACCCCAGGCAAATCGGGTAAAGATGATAAATAGGATATGCTCGAAAGGTTTTCCATTTACATCATTCCGCAAAAATGGAGGTTAAGCTAAACCTATCAACATCAAACAGTCCAGCTGGAGTTAACTTTAAATGTGGTATTACCGATAGCGACATAAATGCCATTGTCATAAATGGCGCATGGAGCTTACATCCATCGGCCTTAAGTTTTTTGTTAATCAGTGAGTACTCCTTAGCAGCATCGCTCACATCAACATTTGTCATTAAACCAAAAAACGGCAAGGCCAAACCCATAGTCTCATTTCCATCATAGTAGCACATTCCACCCCTATTTTTAATTATATAGTCTATAGCTCGCACTATGCTGTCGTCGTTTGCGCCTATGGCGACAATATGATGACTATCGTGGGCAATACTTGCTGCAATGGCACCTTTCCTCATTCCAAAACCATTGATAAGCCCAACCCCTATATTGTTTGGGTTGTATCGACTTAGCACAACAATTTTTAGAATATCTTTATCAAAATCGTAGCCAGAACCGGGTACAGATGTTTTTAAGGTTTCGGTGATCAACTCGCCTTCAATCACCTTAATAACCTTTACCGGTTTGCCAGAAGGAAAATCTAGCTTGATTTTTTGATGATCAAAGTGATTTGGAAAGCTAAACAACGGGGGTTTAACGGCATAATCTTCCTCAAAATTGGTTACATTAACACCTTTAATATAGGTAGATAATACATTAAAGTCATTTAGGTTGTCAACAACTATAAAATCGGCCGGTTGGCCCACCTGCAACAATCCAACATTTAACCTATAGTGGTTAACGGGGTTAACCGAAGCAACCTGCAGCACATCAAAAATATCATATCCTAGCGCAATAGCTTTGCGCACATGCTTATTTATATGCCCGCCCATTAACTCATCGGGGTGACAATCGTCAGTGCAGAACATAGCCATACTTGGGTTTTGCCCAATTATTGGATGTAGGGCATCAAAATTTTTAGCGGCGCTACCCTCTCGAATCAGAACCTTCATCCCAAGTTCAATTTTTTTCTTAGCCTCTTCAAGGGTAAAACATTCGTGATCGGTAGTAATACCGGCTGAAACATATTTGGTAAGTTTTTCACCGCTCAATCCCGGAGCATGACCGTCAATGGGTTTATTCCTTGCTTTGGCTTCGCTTAGTATTGAATGAACTTCAGTATTACCATTAATAACTCCGGGAAAATTCATCATTTCGGCAAGGTGGGTAACCTCAGGTAAGTCTAGCAGTTTTGCAACCTCTCTAGAAGTAAAGGGTTCAAAACACTCATCCACGGGCGATGCAGGCACACACGATGGCGCTCCAAAAAAGAATTTTAGTTTGGATTGTCTTGCATTCTCTATCATAAAGCGTACTCCTTCAATCCCTGCTACATTTGCCACTTCGTGAGGATCGGCAACCACTGCCACAGTTCCATTTTTAATTGCAGCCTGTGCAAACCTAGTAGGCACAAGCAATGAACTTTCAATATGCACATGCGAATCGACAAATCCAGGAATTATATAAACATTTTCAGCGTCCAAGGATTCATCAATTTGGGTAATTACACCATCCTGAAAGTATATTTTAGCGTTTACAGTTCTACGACCGATAGGGTCAACCAATTTTCCCGAGATTGAATTCGAATTCTTCATAAACATCCAATTAATGTTTTACTTAAACTTTTTGTTAAATTGTTCCACGTGGAACACTTTAATGAAATATCTTAATACACTAATAATTATATACTTATGGTTTTTGAAATGTTTATGTTAAAACAAAAAATTGTTCCACGTGGAACATCACCTTCCAAAGTATACCAATAATACATTAATATCGCTAGGAGAAATTCCGGGTATTCGTTTTGCCTGAGCGATAGTTTTGGGTTTTATGCTTGTTAACTTTATCCTGGCTTCGGTGCTTAATGAGTTAAGCTGATTAAAATCAAAATCGTCGGGTATTTTAATATGTTCCAATCGATTTATTTTTTCTGCAATTATTTTTTCTTTTTCAATGTAGCCACTATACTTAATTTTTATTTCTGCGCCGTTTATGGCTTCATAATCGTATGAGTCGATATTTATTTTGAGGTGCTCAAGTGTTGGTTTAAGCGATATTTCGGGACGTAAAACAATATCGTAGAGCTTTCTTTTTTGTGTAATTTTTGCTGAATTATTTGAGGTAAGGTATTCGTTTATATCGCTAGGCGATACAGAATATTCTTTAACGAGTTGATTCAGCTCCTCAATGCTTTTAATCTTGTTTTCGAGCCGTTTTACATCGTTTTCGTCAACCATATTATACTTTGCTGCAATTGGCGTTAACCTTTCATCGGCATTGTCTTGGCGAATTAGTATGCGGTATTCGGCTCGGCTGGTAAACATTCTGTAGGGTTCATCAACACCTTTTGTTACCAAATCATCAATCAACACTCCGATGTAAGCTTCGTCTCGGCTGAGCTGAAAGTTTTCTTGGATATCATTTGCCCTTAAGTGTGCATTTGCTCCTGCAATTAAACCCTGACCTGCTGCTTCCTCGTATCCTGTTGTACCATTAATTTGTCCAGCGAAAAACAAGTTCTGAACTATTTTAGTTTCTAAAGTATGTTTTAGCTGTGTTGGATCAAAATAATCGTATTCAATTGCATAGCCAGGTCGAAGAATATGAACATTCTCAAAACCGGGAATTGATTTTAAAGCTTTGTACTGAATATCTACTGGCAGCGATGACGAAAAACCATTTAAGTACATCTCATAGGTAAAAACACCTTCGGGCTCCAAAAATAGTTGGTGTGATGTTTTTTCGGCAAAGGTGTGCACTTTGTCCTCAATGCTTGGACAGTAACGAGGTCCTATGCCCTTTATTTTACCAGTAAACAGGGGCGATTGATCAAACCCCTCTCGTAAAATATTATGTACAACCTGATTTGTGTTAACGATGTAGCAATGCTTACGTGGTAGTTTTGAAAAATAATCGGGGTTGAATGAAAATTTAGATAATTCTTGCGATTCTTGTATAGTCAGTTTACTATAATTAACGGTTCTACCATCAATTCTTACAGGTGTACCTGTTTTCATTCTCCCGGTTGTGAAACCAAGTTTTACTAGACGCTCAGTTAAGCCTTGTGAGTTTAGTTCACCTATACGTCCACCGGTAAAATTGACGTTTCCAACGTGTATCTTACCGTTTAAAAAGGTTCCATTTGTTAAAACAACAGTCTTACACTTAACTGTTTGATTTGTCTTAGTAATTATACCCTCTACTCGGTTTTCGTTTACAATTAAATCAATTACTTCATCCTGCCATAAATACAGATTAGGTATCGATTCAAGATATTTTCGCCATTCAATTGAAAAGAGCATTCTGTCAGCTTGAGCGCGTGGACTCCACATGGCTGGTCCTTTGCTCTGATTAAGCATTCTGAAATGTAGGGTTGTAAGGTCAGTCACTTTTGCTGTATATCCACCAAGTGCATCAATTTCTCTAACAATCTGACCTTTTGCAATTCCACCAATAGCAGGATTACAGCTCATTTGGGCTAACTTAGTAAGATCCATTGAAACTAAAAGTGTCCGGGAGCCCATTTTTGCAGCAATAGCAGCTGCTTCACATCCTGCATGCCCACCTCCAACAACAACAACATCAAAGGCTAATTCCATTTTGAGTAGAAAATTTTTAAAGCCCAGTTCTCCTTTTCTCTAATTTCCTTCTTTTGCTCCTCTGTAGAATCGTCAAATCCTAGCAAATGTAATATTCCGTGAACAATTACCCTGTGTAATTCATTTTCGAAGGTAACATTGTAGTCCTTTGCATTAGTCTTTACGGTATCGACTGAAATAACAATATCACCAGAAATTGAATTTTCTGTACAGTAGTTGAAAGTAATTATATCAGTATAATAGTTATGAGCTAAATACTTTTTATTGATTTCAAGTATTTCAGTATCGTCAGTAAAATAGAAGTTAATATCACCAACTGATTTCTTAAACTCTTTTTCAATAATATAAATTATCCACTTTTTTATTTTGTTTTTATTGGATATCCTATTTGAGATGGATGGTGTTTTATATGAAAAAAAAATAGCCATTAAATATTAAAAGTCATTTTTACTGTTGTTCCGTTGTTCTCAAAAGCAATTTCATCAGACAACTTTTTCATAAGAAACACACCTCGGCCCGAAATGTTTTCAATGTTTTCCGGAATAGTTGGATCCGGAATTGTATTTGGATCGAAACCTTTTCCCTGGTCAGAAATTGTTATGCATACTTTAGTATCGCATATTTTTATATTTACCTTAACAACTTTTTTCTCGTCAAGTTTATTGCCATGAACAATAGCATTATTTACACCCTCGATAGCAGCAATTAATATTTTTCCATACACATCGGGTGTTAAAGTAAGTTTTTCTGTTATTTCATCAATAGTTTTTTCGATTAAACTAATTTGCTCTAGCTTGCTTGGAATTGTAATTGTTCGTTCCATGGCTTTTAGGTTGTTATTTTTTTATACTTTATTTTTTAGTAAAGGTTACGCAAAATTATGAAAAAAATGATTTTACTAAAATTTCAACCAGTCTAACGGATTTTCAGGTTCCTTCTCATTCCATATCTCAAAGTGTAAAACAAGTGTATTATCGGTTTGTTTCATTACACTTCCCAAATTATCGCCAGCATTTACAAGCTGTCCTACTTTTACACTTACTTCACTAAGATTAGAGTAAACGCTTAAATATTCACCATGCCTAATAATAATAGCCCTTCCCCCATATGGAACATTAAATATTTTTTTAACCTCTCCTCTGTGAATTGCTTGAACCGTTGAAGAATTGTTAAGTATTAAATCGATTCCGTTATTCTTTACTTTTACATTTTTAAGTATTGGGTGATTGCTCTCTCCAAAGTAGTTTAAAACGTTGCTATTTAATGCAGGTGGTGGTAATTTTCCTTTGTTCTCCTTGAAAATATTACTTAATTCATTATATCTCTTAGCATTTTCTTTATTCATAGATTTTAGAGCTCTTGCATTCTCTTCAATTATTCTTTTAATTTCATTATCAATTAATGCTAATGCTTTTTTCTTATTGGAAATTTCTTTAGTTAACTCAATTTTCTTTTTCTCTAAATCCTTTTTAGTTGCTTCTAATTCATTTTTTTCCTTATTTAGAGTAGTTATCGTTTTTTGGTATTCATTCTCCTTAAGTTTTAGTTCTTTTAAAAAAAGCACATAGTTTGACCTCTTCTGTTCTAATTCAATCTTATTTTCATTAAGTAATGATATTTGTTGATTGAAATAATTAACAAGATTTTTATACATTTTAAGGCGGGTATAAGCTTGATTTATACTACTTGATGAAAGTAGAAGTATTAATAAATCATTTTTCCTCTTTAACTTTTTAAAGTATGATTTATAAATTCTAATTAATTCATTTCTTCGAGTATCAATAAGAGTAGATAAACTATCAACTTGTGAGGTAGTCTCAGTTAGGTTTTTCGAAATTTCTGTTATTTGATTTTTTATATTTATAAGTAACCTGTTTTGTAACTCAATAGATTTTAATTTTAAGGTTAACTCGTTAATTGTAGCTTTTTTTGATTTATTAATTATATCGATCTGTTTATTGTTATCGTCTATTTGTTTTAGTATTTCCTTTTTTTGATTATTCAAAATATCTATTTTATTCTGTGAAAAGGTAAAATTCACAGAAAAAAGAAAAACTAAAACTAAATTTATTATAACTTTCATTATTTATGACCAGTTGATCCAAAACCGCCTGCACCCCTGTCGGTTTCAGAAATTTTGTTTACGTTTTCAAAAGATACTTTTTCATACCTTGTAAAAACCATCTGACAAATCCTTTCGCCTGGTTCAATGGTAACAATATCATTGCTTAAATTTACAACAATAACTCCAATTTCACCACGGTAATCGGAATCGATAGTGCCAGGAGTGTTTAGTATAGATAAACCTTTTTTTAAAGCCATACCGCTCCTAGGGCGGATCTGGGCTTCAATACCAACAGGTAATTCAATAAAAAGTCCTGTAGGTATTAATTTTCTTTCTAATGGCTTTAAATTTATTGGCTCCTCGATAAATGCTTTTAAATCGACACCGCTGGAATGCTCAGTAGCATATGTAGGGTTATCGAACGTTGATTTGTTAAGAATTTTAACTATCTCCATAAAGTAATTTTTATGTTTTCTTTCTTAATGAATTTGTAAATAAATAAACCAATTAAAATATTAGCTGCTATTAGTGAAAAATAGGGTTTTAAGAATACCAATAATAAAGTTCCAGATAAAGTAATGAATAATATAAAAATAATATAAAATTTTATGTTTTTAGTTTCGAACGAAACAAATCCAGATGTTCTACCATCGCTATAACTCATAATAGTCATAGTTACATATGTGATTAAACGGCTAAGAGCAGCACCATAAATGCCAATTATTGGAATAAGTATTATATTAGAAATTATAGTTATAATTGATCCAATAACAGTGTACTTTAAACCATAAATAGTTTTATCAGCAAGCTTATACCAAAAGGAAAGGTTAAAGAATAGACCATAAAAAATATTTGCTAAAAGTAATATAGGTACTATATAAAGCGATTCACGATAATTTTTGCCAATAAAAAACTTTAGTATTGGTAAATTAAAGGTTATTAGGAGGGATATAACAATTGAAAAGATTAGAAAATACTTAAATGACTTTCCAAAAAGCTTATTGTGGTCCTGACTTCCTGAAGATTTAAAGAAAAAAGGCTCAGCAGCAAAACGATACATTTGTACGAAAAGTACTAAAAGTACAGCTAGTTTAACACAAGCACCATATATCCCTAATTGGTAAAGCGAGTCGACACTTTTAGGTAATAAGTACTTGATAAAAAGTCTATCGAAAGCCTCGTTGGTAGTACCGGATAATCCGGCTAATAAAATAGGGAAAGAATACCAAATAAGTTCTTTCATCAAACTTTTATCGATTCTAATTTTTGGGAAACCAGTAAAATAGGTAACCAATACAAAAACAACAATGTTCTGTATAAAGTTAGATAGGAATACATAAAACAAAAGGTCGATATGTGGGAATAAATTTTTTAAGTATGAGGGTTTAAGAACCAGGTAAAAAATAATATTTAACAATACATTTATGGCAACACCGGTAATTTTAATAAACGAAAATACAAGGGGTCTATTCTGGTTTCTAAGTTTGGCAAAAGGTAAAGCGGTGATGGAATCGAGCGATACGATTGCTGCAGTAGTGATAATGTAAATGGGTAAATACCCAGATCCTAATAAACTTGAAATTGAATCTGAAAAAAGGTAAGCAGCAATGAAAAAAATGGATGAAAGTGTTAGAACAAAAGTAAATGCATTAGAATAAACCCGCTCATCATTTTTATACTTATTTACAAAACGGAAATAGCCAGTTTCCAAACCAAAGGTCAAGAATATTAGTAAAAAACTAATGTAAGCGTAAAACTCAGTAATTACACCGTACTGCCTAGGGTCTGTTAAAACGTTAGTGTGTATAGGAACAAGCAAGTAGTTTAGTAAACGAGGGACAATGGTACTTAATCCATATATAATTGACTGTGAATAAAGTTGTTTTACGGATGACATTTTTCCAAGTATGAATGTCAAAAGTATAATTTTTGGTATTTTTGCACAAGTAACTATGAAAGATAAAAGTTAAAGCAATGAAAATTAGAACTTTAGTTTTACTCGGTCTGGTATCAATGCTATCGTGCACTACGAATTACAACGATAACAATAGATATGTTAAAATTTCAACTGATGTAGGAGATATAGTTATTAAACTATATAATGAAACGCCTAAGCATACAGAAAATTTTATCAAATTGACCGAAGAGAATTTTTTCGATGGTCTTATTTTCCACAGAGTAATAAAAGACTTTGTTGTTCAAGGCGGTGATCCTGAAACTAAGAATGCTGAGCCAGGAAAACTATATGGCGAAAAGGATGCCGGTTATTTAATTGATGCAGAAATTGTTGATACAATTTACCATAAGCGTGGAGTAATAGCGATGGCAAGGGAAGGCGATGATGTGAACCCAGAAAAAAAATCTTCATCATCACAGTTCTACCTTGTTGTAGGAAAGGTATTTACTGATGAAGAACTTAATAAGCTTGAAGACAAGCTTAACAAAAAATTAAGGGAGAAAACAGAAAAGAAGCTTTACGATAGTCTTTTAGGTAGCCAAAGCAACTTAAACCCAAAATTTCTTAATCAAGTAACACAAAAGGTTTCTATCTTAGCTGACTCAATTATGAATGTTAAACACATCAAGTTTAATGAAAATCAGCGTAAAATTTATACTACTGTAGGAGGCATACCACACCTAGATGGGAACTATACTGTTTTTGGAGAAATTGTGGAAGGATACGATGTGGTTGAAAAAATTTCGCAGGTTCAAACCGATTCCAACGATAGACCTTTAAAAGATATTAAGTTCAAAGTTCGCATTGTAAAATAGTTGGTAAAATGGAGGAAAGAATTAAACAGATAAGGGAAACGTTTTCGACATTAGATCCTAAAGACCTACAAAGTGTTGAAAAAATAAGAGTTGAGTATCTTGGAAGGAATGGTTATCTGACAAAACTATTTGATGACTTTAAAAATATTCCAAACGAAAAGAAGAAGGAAGTTGGTAAAATACTAAACCAGCTCAAATCTGAAATATCCGATAAGGTTGAAACCTGGAAAAAAACATTTTCCGAATCTACAAAATCAAAAGGAACTAATTTAGATCTTTCGCTAGAGGAGTATCCATTTGAATTTGGAACCCGACATCCAATTTCACTAGTTAAGAATGAACTAGTTGAAATTTTTAAATATTTGGGTTTTACTGTTTATGAGGGTCCTGAAATTGAGGATGATTGGCACGTATTTTCGGCCTTAAACTTTCCCGAGGAACATCCTGCCAGGGACATGCAGGATACTTTCTTTATTGAAAAAAAGCCAGATATCCTTCTGCGAACACATACATCATCGGTTCAGGTTAGAAGCATGGAAAATGAGAAGTTACCAATCAGGGTAATTTGTCCAGGCAGAGTATTCAGAAATGAAGCAATTTCAGCAAGAGCTCACTGTATTTTTCATCAAATTGAAGGACTTTACATTGATAAAGATGTTTCATTTGCTGATTTGAAGCAAACACTTCTTTACTTTGCAAAAGAGATGTTTGGTTCGGAAACAAAAATCAGGCTTAGACCTTCATACTTTCCTTTTACAGAACCTTCGGCTGAAATGGATGTTAGCTGTAAGCTTTGTGGTGGAAAAGGTTGTTCGGTTTGTAAATATACTGGCTGGTTAGAGGTTTTAGGATGTGGCATGGTTGACCCAAATGTACTAGAACTTAACGGTATTGATAGTAAAATTTATTCAGGTTTCGCATTTGGTATGGGGCTTGAACGTATAGCAATGCTTAAATATCAGGTTCGCGATTTGCGTCTTTACTTTGAGAATGATGTTCGTTTTCTAAAACAGTTCAAGAATTACTGAAAATGCTGAAAGACGGAAATTCAAATACTTGTATAAGTTCAAGTTTTCCAATTTTTAAATCGCTTAATAGCGAGGAACTTGAACTATTGAATGCAAACTTAAAATGTAACACCTACCGAAAAGGTGAAATAATTTATAGAGAGGGAAGCAGGATCACGGGCATTTACTGCGTTAAAAAAGGTATTTTAAAAATTTACAAAACAGGAATTGATTCTAAGCCACAAATTGTTGCATTTGCAATAAAGGGGGATATAACAGGTTACAGATCGGTTTTGAGCAACGAAATGGCTTGTACAACAGCTGAAATTATTGAAGAAGCAGAAATTTGCTTTATTCCATCGGAAATTATCTTTAACTTAATTAAAAAAAATAGCGATTTTGCTCTTTCATTAATACAGCTAACATGTAGGGAATTGGATCAGGCAAATATATTTATAAAAGATATAGCTCAAAAAACTGTTAAACAGCGCCTTGCCGAAATCTTACTAATGCTGGAAAATACTTTCAAACTAGACGCAGAGGGCTATATAGCAGTAAATCTAACTAGAGAAGATTTATCGAGTATTGTTGGTACAGCAACCGAATCTGTAATTCGTATTTTGGGCGAATTTAAGAACGAGGGTTTGATAGCAATTAAAGGGAAAAAAATTAAGATAAACGATAAGAAAAAGATGAATCTGATATCGGATTCTATTTTTTAGAAGAGCTTACCTTGCTCAGGAAATCTTAATTTATTTAAATGCTTATAGGCTAAATCGGTTACTTCGCGGCCACGTGGTGTTCTTTTTAAAAATCCTTCCTGTATCAGGAATGGTTCATAAACCTCTTCAATGGTACCAGCATCTTCACCAACTGCAGTTGCAATTGTATTTAAACCAACCGGACCACCCTTAAACTTTTCAATAATTGTTAGTAATATTTTATTGTCCATCTCATCGAGCCCTCTGGAATCGATTTTTAAAGCATTTAAAGCTTCCTTTGCTATATCAATATCTATATAACCATTACCAATTACCTGAGCAAAATCACGTACTCTGCGTAATAGTGCATTTGCAATTCTTGGTGTTCCCCTACTCCGCATTGCTATTTCAACGGCTGCATCATCTCTAATATCAATTTTTAGAATTGATGCTGATCGTTTTACTATTCCTGCTAAAATATCAACAGTATAGTACTCAAGAAGAAATTTTATTCCAAAACGAGCCCTTAGAGGACTTGTAAGTAATCCACTGCGGGTAGTTGCTCCGATTAAAGTGAATGGATTTAATTCTATTTGTATTGACCGTGCGCTTGGACCTTTATCAATAATTATATCAATCTTGTAATCTTCCATTGCTGAATACAGATATTCTTCAACAACTGGACTTAACCTATGTATTTCATCAATGAAAAGAATATCGTGTGGTTCAAGGTTTGTAAGTAAACCTGCTAAATCGCCAGGTTTTTCGAGTACTGGTCCGGAAGTAGTTTTAATTGAAACGCCTAACTCATTGGCAATTATGTTAGCTAAAGTAGTTTTTCCTAATCCGGGAGGACCATGCAATAAAACATGATCTAGTGCTTCATTTCTTAACTTAGCAGCTTTTACGAATATTTTTAAGTTCTTTACAATATCATTCTGTCCGTTGAATTGATTAAACTCAACTGGTCGAATATGCTTTTCAAATTCTTTATCTATTATAATTTTACTGTCCATTACCTTATAGCAATCATTCTTTCAATAGGTAACTTTGCTTTTGTAATAATTTCAGGACTTAAATCAACAACCGGATACTCATATTTTAGACTTAAATATAGCTTTTTTAAGGTTATCATCTTCATATAAATACAATCGTTACATGCACATGTAGAATTGTCAGGAGGTACAGGAATAAAATCTTTTTCGGGTGAAAACTTCTTCATTTGGTGTATTACACCATACTCAGTTGCAACTAGATATGAAGTTGAAGGATCATTAATAGTAAAATCAATAAGTTGTGAAGTTGAACCAATATAATCAGCCATTATAAGAATAGTTTTCTGACACTCCGGATGTGCAATTATCTTTGCATTTGGATTCTGTTTCTTAAGTTCAATTAGTCTCTCCAATGAAAACCTCTGATGAACATGACAAAAACCATCCCAAATAATCATATTTTCACGCTTCAACTTATTTTTTAAGTAGTTACCTAGATTTCTATCGGGTGCGAATATTATAGGTTTTTCTATTGGAATAGATTCAATTACTTTCTCGGCATTTGAAGAAGTACAACATATATCGGAAAGAGTTTTAATATCGGCATTCGTATTTACATAGGTTATAACTATGTGTTCAGGATATTTTTCTTTGAATGACTTGAAATCATTATAATTACAGGAATCGGCAAGGCTGCAGCCTGCATTCATATCGGGTAAAACAATTTTTGCATCAGGTAACAAAATTTTGGTGGTTTCACCCATAAATTTGACTCCAGCAAATATTATTAGTTTCGACTTCAATGTAGTGGCCTTTACAGCTAAAGCAAGACTGTCACCTACAAAATCAGCAATATCCTGAATTTCGGGGCTTTGGTAGTAATGCGCAAGAATCACAGCATTTTTCTCAACCTTTAAACGGTTGATTTCATTTACAAGATTGATACCCGAATCGATAGGTTCATTGATATATCCCAACTTATCAACAGATTCTTTATTTATCATTAATTCTTTTTTTAAAAATTTAAAAGATAAAAAAAGGATGATGATATTAAGCTGTTAGCTCGGTTCATAATTTTATTGAAAAGGGTGTTGCAAAATTGGTTATTAAATGGATTAAAACAAACTATTAACATCATAAAATTTATAAGTCATTGTAATACAGGATATATTTGTACTTATTAACAGCTGTTATCAAGGTCATATGTTAATAAAATTAAGGGTAGAGAATCTGTTAGCTGAGGTTGAAAATGCCTTAATAATTTGGTTAAACAAATTCATATTAACCTATGGTTGGTTGGAAAAAAACATTATATGTAGGTTTAGTGAAGCAAGTCAAGGGTTAAGTTTAAAAAAATATTAACAGGTATTGAACCAAATACTCACATCAAGCTAAATATGCATGGTTGGTTTTGTTTATATTTGAAGTGGAATCAAAAAGGTTTGTAATGAAATCAAATCGCCTTGGTATGTTTGTATTTATGGCCATTGGCCTTATTTGCGGACATTCTGGTTGGGGTAGCAACACGGATACGCTATGCGTAGACAAGAAAAGTAATGATAATAATTACTTTGTAGTAGTACCCGTTGCATTTTATGGAGAAGAGACAAACTGGGGCGGTGGATTATCGGGTGGATACTACTTTAGATGTAGGGATAATAAGGTATCGAGCGTTCAGGGGACTGCCGTTTATACCCTTAAGAATCAGGCAAGTTTATGGATATCGCCTAGAATATATACCACTGATAGAGAACACTACTATTCGGGTCATATAAGGGTAAACCATTTCCCAAACAAATTTTGGGGAGTTGGAAGGAACACACCCGACACCCTGGAGGAAAAGTATGTTTCCGATGATTACTCGGTTCTTATCCAACATCAAAGAATACTTTTTGGTGTAATAATGGCTGGTGTTCAAGGTCAACTTAATTACTACAGAACTGGAGACTACCCCGGCGACCGCTTGCTGGCAACCGGCATATCTGGAGTAAACGAAAGGTTAACAACGGGCTTGGGTGTCCTTTTAACCTGGGAAAACAGGGAGAATCTTTACTACCCATCGTTTGGTGAGTTCTATAAAGCCTCGCTAATGGTTTACAGTAAGATATTTGGCAGCGAGTTGAACTTTACAAAGCTAACCATCGATTTAAGAAACTACTATAATATTTACGACGATCATGTATTTGCCCTTCAATTCCTAGCCGATATGACCTGGGGGAAAGTTCCTTTTCAGCTAATGCCAATGATTGGGGGAGCTGATGTTATGCGAGGTTACTACCAGGGCCGATACCGCGACAACGCAATGGCTTGCCTACAGGGTGAATATAGATTTCCGATATATAAATGGCTTAAAGGGACTATTTTTGGTGGCTTAGGCGATGTTGCACCTTACTTTGACAAGTTAGATATAAGCAAAAGCAAGTTAGCTTACGGAGCTGGAATAAGAGTTAGGGTAAACCCTATAAAGGTAAACCTTAGGTTTGATGCGGCCTATAGCGATAGGAAAGAAATGGCCTACTACTTTACGGTAACTGAAGCATTTTAGAGAAAAAAACCCATCGGGTTTGGTCCGATGGGCTAGTGGTTACAAAGGTCAGTATCAATGCTTCATCAATGCTTCAATTTCTTCAACTGTAACCGGAATGCGTTTTCCAAGAATCCGGGAGCCATTATCGGTAATAAGAATATCGTCCTCTATTCTAATGCCACCAAAACCAATATATTCCTCAACCTTGGCATAGTTTATAAATGATTCATTAATCTTTTCCGACTTCCATTTTTGGATTAAGGCAGGAATAAAGTAGATACCAGGCTCAACCGTTAAAACAAATCCTTTTTGCAAGCGACGGCCCAACCTTAGGTAGGCTATACCAAACTGGTCGGCGCGGGTGATTTCATCGTCGTAGCCAACGTAGTTTTCGCCAAGGTCCTCCATATCATGAACATCGAGACCCATCATGTGCCCAAGGCCATGAGGAAAGAAGAGGGCGTGTGCGCCATTGGCAACTGCATCATCGGGATTACCCTTCATTAAGCCGAGCTTAGTAAGCCCTTCGGCAATTACACGCGCTGCAGCCTTATGAACATCCATATAGGGGATTCCGGGCTTTGAAATTTCGATGGCCTTGTTATTTGCAGCAAGAACAATGTTGTATATCTCTTTCTGTTTTACGGTGAATTTACCATCAACCGGTATGGTTCTGGTAAAATCGGAAGCGTAGTGGCTGCTAATTTCTGCTCCGCTATCGACCAATAACAGGCGACCCGAAGTAAGCATTTGGGAATGGTCGTGGTTATGAAGGGTTTCGCCATTCTGTGACAGAATGATTGGGAACGAAGGCATGTATCCTTGAGCAATTGCAACACCCTCAATAGCCCCAGTAATTGCCTGTTCACTGATTCCGGGCTTGGCCATACGCATGGCGGTTACGTGCATCTGGTAACCTACCTCGCATGCTTTTTCAATCTCGGCAATTTCAACATCTTCCTTAACTGAACGAAGGCTTACAATGGCTTTAATCAGTTCAACGGATGAATAGTTTTTAATGACCGATTGGTTAATTCCTAGCAGCTGTTCAAGCAGTAAAACATTATCGGCACGGTAAGGGGGAAGGAAATGGATTCGGCGTCCGTGTTTAATGGCGCGGCTTAAAGTAGAGTAAAGCTCCTTGAAAGGGTGAGTTGAAAGGATACCAACCTTTTCGCCCAGCTCCTTCAGGGTTGGCTGGGGGCCCATCCAAATAATATCATCGATGTCAAAATCGTTGCCGTATAAACAATCTTTTCCGTCTTCAATATCAATAACACCCACTAACCCCGGAATGTCGAGACCAAAGAAATAGAGAAAATTACTATCCTGACGGAAACGGTAGGTGTTTGACTTATAATTCATTGGGCTTTCGGTGTTCCCAAGGATAATCACCAGACCTGATTTAATCTTTTTCCGTAGCTTTAATCTGCGTTCTACGTAAACTTGCTTTTCGAACATAGCTGTTGATTTTTTATGGTTGCTGTAAATGTAAGCACCAAAACCCTATTTAACAAGAGAAAAAATCAATATAGTGTTAAAGGGTTTGGCGTATATTGCAAATCTACATAAAGTAAAAGCAAAAAACAGTATATTCGGAAATTGTAGTTTAACCAACAATCATAACTGCCTGTTGATAAGAAGAGTAAGATAAATGATAGTTTCGCATAGGCATAGGTTTATTTTCATTAAATCGGCCAAAACTGCCAGTACAAGCGTTGAGCTAATGCTAAGCAAAATATGTGGCCTCGATGATGTTTTAACGCCCCTGGCTCCTTTTGATGAGCGATTCGACGCCGATTACTATGAATACCAACCCAGGAATTGCGAGGGATTTCAGAACCATATGTCGGCAATTGCAATTAAAAACAAGGTTGGCGAAGAGGTTTGGAACCAATACCTTAAGATTACCATTGTCCGAAATCCTTGGGATATGGTTGTTTCACGTTATCACTGGGAAAAGGCTCGCCTATGGCCCAGTATCGGGAAAAATGTTGCTAACATTTTGAGAGAACCCTTTGCCATAGTAAGGTATAAAAGGTTACTACACAGGATAAAATTGATTTTTGTGCTATCATCGTTTAGCAATTTCATACGATACTTTGATAAAACCTGGACCAACTCAAGGTTTTACTTTGATGAGGAAGGGAAGCCAATTTGCGATGTTTACCTTAGGTTCGAAAATCTTAACAAAGGCATAAATGACCTCGAAAAAATGCTAGGGATACAGCTGGGAGACCTGCCACGCCTAAAGAGTAAGCCCCGAAAAGGCAAAAAACACTATAGCCAGTACTTTAACCAACAACAAAAGGAAAGAGTTGAAAAACTCTTTAAACACGAAATTGAAGTTTTTGGTTATACCTTTGAGCAAGTAAACCAGTAGAGCAAAATGTTAGCAAAAACCTATCAACTCATTGTAAAGTATAAGAATTCATTGATGTGGGCGCTGGTAATTCTTATCCTATGCGGAATGCCACCAAGCGGTTTGCCCACCATTAAAATACCCGGCATTGATAAAATGGTTCATTTTGGATTATTTGCCGTATTTGCCCTTTTACTTATCTCAGAAATGAACTACCAGAGGGTTCAGCTCACGGTTAAAAATCGGCATAAATGGGTGGGTTTTATTGTAGCCTCGGTTTACGGTGGTTTGATAGAGTTGACACAGCAATACCTTTTTACGTCGCGCGGTGCTGAGTGGGCCGATTTTTTTGCCGATATTCTTGGTGCTGCAGTTGCTGTTCTGGTTTATCCTTATATCAATAAGACCCTAAAGGGATATATTTAGAAATAGGTAAACGAAAAAAGCGCCCCAAAGGGCGCTTTTAGTATTTATTGGACGCTATGCCATTACTTTAGAACCAATTCGGTATAACCAATCATGTAGCCATCCATGTAAAGGGTGATTTTGTAAGTGCCCTTAGCCAGCTCGCCGCTACTGTCGAAGAAAATACACATGTCAACATCCTTATTCTGGTAATCAACCTCACGGTTAGCCGAGAATACAATCTTTTCGCCCTCAAAATCGAAAAGGTCGGTTTCCGATTTTGCAAGGACAAAATCGTCGGGGCCTACTACGCGCATGTAAACATAGCGTGAGCCTGGTTTGGCAATAGCATTCTCATTAAGAGTAAAGCAGGTTTTGATCTTAGCCGTACGGCTAGCGCGGGATGTTTCGCTTCCCCTTCTATTGAGAGCAACAGCTGTTACATTGCGTGCTTTAACCACGGAACCCTTTGCCACCTGGGTATTTAGCTCCTCGGTGCGCTGCTCAAGCTCCTTAACGGTTTTTTTAGCCGTGGCTGCCTCTTCCTTCACCTTAATATTCTCAGCAATAAGTTGCTGGTTAAGGGTATTCAATGAGTCTATTTCGCGAACCATGTTCTTCATGATAGCCCTAAGAGTTCCGAGCTCCTTTTGGTACTCCTTGATTTTAGCGTAGCTAACGCGCTTGAGGTTTTGAAGCTCCGAGTAAAGCTTTTGTGCCCTCTCCTGCTCCATTTGAAGCTTGCGGTTCAATGAATCGTTGTCGGTTTCCAAATCCTTGTAGTCGTTCATCAGGTTAAGCAAGTTGTTGCTGAGCGAATCCTTTTCGGCAAGCAACATGGTTTCGGTTTCCTTTGCCTCCTTTTTTTGCTGGTAGTAAACGTACGAAAGGCCGGCAATTACAACTAGCAGAATGACAATAAGTACCGATAGGAACGATACTGCTTTTGATGATTTTGTGCTTTCCATATCTTGTTTTTTACGTTTGGGTTACTATTGTTAACGGTTATTTGGCTCGGTTAGTGTAAGGTTTTGAAAAACGTCCTCCAAGTTAAGCACTTTTTGCTGAAGTGTTAACAGGGTAAGATTGTTGTTCTTGGCAAAGTTAAATATTGTTGGCCTAATATCGGTATTTGACGACGATGAAACCAGAAAAGTGGTTGCAGTTAGTTGATTTACGTTTGAAACATTCTCGATACTCTGAAGAAGTTCAACGGATGGCGCTTCCAGGAATTCCACAACAACGTTTTGGACCGACGATGAGGTAAGCGCTTTTATCTCCGAAGCAGGTCCATCGGCAACGATACTACCCTTGTTGATAATGATTATTCGCCCGCATATTGCCTCCACCTCCTGCATGATATGGGTTGAAAGGATTACGGTTTTATTTTGACCCACCGCGGCAATCAGATTTCGAATTTCAACAATTTGATTGGGGTCAAGGCCGCTGGTGGGCTCATCGAGGATTAAAACCGATGGGTTGTGAATAAGGGCTTGGGCCAAGCCCACCCTCTGACGGTAACCCTTTGAGAGGCTGCCAATCTTTTTATTTTGCTCGTGTCCTATACCGGTAATATCAATAATCTCCAAAACACGTTTACGGGCATTTTTACCCAAACGGTAAATTCCGGCAACCCACAAAAGGTATTCCTTAACGTACATATCGGTGTAGAGCGGGTTGTGTTCTGGCAGGTAACCAATATCGCGGCGGAAATCGTAGGCAGGCGAGTTGATGTCAACACCGTTAACAAGTGCAGAGCCGCTATCGGGTGTAAGGTAGCCGGTGATAATCTTCATTAAGGTAGATTTGCCCGCACCATTTGGCCCCAAAAGGCCAACAACCTGCCCCTGTGGAACCTGAAAGGTAACGCTGTTTAAAGCCACCTGCTTGCCAAACTGCTTGGTGATACTGTTTACTGTAATTGACATCAGCAATGTTGATTTTTACTCAATGTTGTTTCCATAAGGTTTTTGGCCATGTTGAGCGCAGCGAATATCATGTTCATGGTAATAAAAGCAATATCCTTCGCATTACTCAGGACGCAATTAGGTTAAAAGAGAGCCGTTAACCAAGCCATACCTTATTGAATACAAACATAGTAAAATTGCAGGAAAAGAAAATTGTAAAAAATGTTTAAAATTATGAACTTAGCATGATATTTGAATCTTACGCTGTAGCCATGGTTAACCCTAAAACTATCGATATGAAAAAGTTTTCGTCGTTCATAATTGCAGTGCTAGCAGGCACTGTAACCCATGCACAAAGTGCATCAGAATCAATAAATACTTTTGCGTTTGACCTGTACAGGGGCCTAAAGGTTGGAGGTAACGAAAACCTGGTTTACTCACCGTTCAGCATTACACCCGCATTTGGAATGGTTACGCTTGGAGCCAGGGGCGAAACACTTAACCAGCTGAACGCTACCTTTCATTTTGGCAATAGCCCAAAGTTTCATCAGGCAGTTGGTAAGCTTCAGCAAAGTTTAATTAAGTCGTCGTCGGCTGACATTACTATAAATGTTGCCAATAAGGCATGGCTGCAAACCGATTACAAGATACTTAAAAGGTATAGGTGCGACCTGAAGGGCAACTATAAAACAAGCCTGTATAAGGTTGATTTTATTAATGACCCCGAGGCTGCCCGTAAAACTATCAACCATGCCGTGGAGTACGATACGCAACGCCACATCAAGGATTTGCTACCACAGGGTAGTATTAGCAATTTAACCCGACTTGTGCTTACCAATGCGGTTTACTTTAAGGGAAAGTGGAAGGAAACCTTTGAACCCGAAAAAACCAAGGAGCGCGACTTTACCCTGGCCGATGGCTCAAAAACCAAGCATCAGTTTATGAGCGCCGACAAAACCTTTGGTTACCTCAAAGGAACCGACTTTGCTGCCCTGGAAATGGACTATAAGGGCGAAGAGCTATCGATGCTGCTAATACTGCCCAACGAGGGAAAACCGCTGAGTGAATTTGAGAAAGCATTTACCGTTGAAAAGTATAACGAGGTGGTAAAGGCAATAGAACCCCAAAAAACCCTGGTGTTTATACCACGGTTCACCGTTGAGAGCGGCTTCTCAATGAAGAAAGTACTTGGCGAGATGGGTTTAACCATACCCTTTAGCGATGATGCCGATTTTTCCGGAATATCGGGGAATAAGGATTTAAAGATAAGCGATGCTTACCATAAAGCCTTTATTGAGGTATCGGAAGAAGGAACAACCGCAGCAGCGGCTACTGCCGTAGTGGTGGCCATGAAATCGATGCCCAACTTCAACGTTTTTGATGCCAACAGGCCATTCATGTTTATTTTAAGGCATAAACCAACCAGTACCATTCTGTTTATAGGAAGGGTGGCAAAACCATAGTGCTAGCTGAATAGTTTTGTAAAGTTCGCACTTGTCAAAATAAGACAAGTGCGAAACGTTTTTTAGCAGTTTACCTCAGTAGTTGTTGCGGCATACACTACTCCGCCTGGGAGCCTTCATTGAATGTAGAAAAAATTCCCCTTGTTTATGCACAGCCCCAAAAACCTTTTTATGTCTGGCTGATATGTAGAGTTTAGCTTATGCTCACCCCCTACTTTGCTTGCACGCGTCCACAGACGAGTGCTAACAAGGGGATAGTTTGTAAAAGAGAATAATCATGCAAGTGGAATTCACCCAAATAAAACAAGTTGTTGTACATTAAGTTTTATTTTCTGGATTCCTCCAAAATTATTTGCTCAATGAGTAATTTGTTTTCAGGAAGGTAATTGGTCGCAATATCCCAAATAATTTCATAATCAATTCCGAAATATTCATGTGATACCTTATTCCTCAAATAATACATCTCTCGCCAAGGTATTTTTGGGTATTTTTCTTTAACGAAATCGGGAAGATTTTTAGATGCTTCTCCAATTATTTCAAAGTTTCTAATTACTGCGTCAATGGTTTTATAATCTCGCTTAAAAGAGATAAAATCCATACCTGCAATATATTCTGAAATTCTAGAAATTGATAGCTGGATATCTTCAAGATACATTAAGTATGTGCGTTTGTCCTTGTCCACACTATACGTAATTTACTTTGTTAAGAATATCCTCTTTTAATCTATCGCGAAGAGCATTTTTGGTGACTAAATCTATCTTTCGGCCAAAAATTTGTTCTAAGTAGATTTCTAATGAGAAGAATTTCCAGCCTATGGGTTTTTCTAGTTCAATAAGTAAATCAATATCGCTATCATCTCTAGCGCTGTCAGATGCAAAGGAACCGAATAAACCAATTTCTTTTACAGAGTATTCCCTCTTCAAGAATGGTTTCAACTCTCTTAACTTATTTAGTATATCATCCCTATTCAACATATTGCAAATATACTAATCACAAGATTCAAATCAATAAGTGTAAACAATTTCTTACATGCGGCACAACAGCCGTGGGTGCCAAAGACAAAGTGCTAGCTAAATAGTTTTGTAAAGTTAGCACTTGTCATTTTTTTGACAAGAGCGAAACGTTTTCAGCTGTTTTCTTCAGTTTTTGTTACGGCATACGCTACTCCGCCTGGGAGCCTTCATTGAATGTAGAAAAAAAATCCCCTAGTTTACGCACGTCCAAAAAAACCTTTTTATGTCTGGCTGTAGCGTAGCATTTAGCTTGTGCTCTCCCCCAAACATGCCCGCACGCGTCAACAGAGGCGCGCTAACAAGAGGGTAGGCTTGGAGTTACAAATGTTTCACCCCTACGGGGCTAGAAGCGTTGCTCGTTGTTCGTGAATCGTTGTTCGTGAATATCTTTGTTTAACAGGGTGTTACATTGTGAAACGCTGTGATACTTGCTGTTGCTTGGTTTATGTTGTGATTGCCATGCTGAGAGCTGTAGAAGCATCGCTTTTCCCTTTCATCCCCTTTAATGGGATTCCTCGACTAGCTCGGAATGACAACACAATTGGCTCCCTCACTCACTTTGTCATGCTGAGCTAGCCGAAGCATCACATTGTACCTTTATTCCCTTAATACCTTTTATCGTTCTTTGACATGCTCTTCTGTTGCGATGCAAAGCTTCAGTGTATCTTTTTGGCATATGCATTGCGTGCATCGCAATACATATGGGGGTAGGCTTGGAGTTACAAATATTACGCCCCTACGGGGCTAGAAGCGTTGTTCGTTGTTCGTGAATCGTTGTTCGTGAATATCTTTGTTTAACAGCGTGTTACATTGTGAAACGCTGTGATACTTGCTGTTGCTTGGTTTATGTTGTGATTGCCATGCTGAGAGCTGTAGAAGCATCGCTTTTCCCTTTCATCCCCTTTAATGGGATTCCTCGACTAGCTCGGAATGACAACACAATTGGCTCCCTCACTCACTTTGTCATGCTGAGCTAGCCGAAGCATCACATTGTACCTTTATTCCCTTAATACCTTTTATCGTTCTTTGACATGCTCTTCTGTTGCGATGCAAAGCTTCAGTGTATCTTTTTGGCATATGCATTGCGTGCATCGCAATACATATGGGGGTAGGCTTGGAGTTACAAATATTACGCCCCTACGGGGCTGGAATCGTTGCTCGTGAATCGTTGTTCGTTGTTGGTAAATGCAATTCTGTGTAACACCGTGTTACACCGTGTAACCCTATGAAACATATTTAGTTGATGGTTGACAGTTGATGGTTGTTAGTGAGGGTAATGTCATGTTGAGCGTTAGCGAAAAATCACTTTAGGGGCGATTAGAGTTCCTTCGCTGCGCTCAGAATGACAAGCGGAGTTGGCAGTTGATGGTTGATGGGTGATAGTGCATAGAAGCATTTCACGAAACACTAAAAACCAAACACTACTTTCCATCTTCCCTGTAAACTGCACACTGTACACTGCACACTATTCAATAGATCCCTCGACTACGCTCGGGATGACAAATGTAGTTGACAGTTGACAGTTGATAGTGAAAATACTAAACACTAAAAACCAAACACTAAAAACAGTTCTGGGGCAACTTGGTTCTTCTGGCTGATTTATTGCGCTTAGGCTAGGGGTTACTGCTAAGGCTTACCTTCTCGTTAAGGGTTACAAGCTTGTCGCTAATATCCTTAACCTGTTGGTTTACCTGCTTTACAAGTTTGGAGTAGGTTTCCTGGGTTATGTTTTTGCCATCGAGCAGGCTGATGGCTACCTTTAGCTCATCGAGCTGGTGGGCCAGCCTTTCGGTTTCAATCCGTAGCTCGTCGTTTTTGGATGTTTCAGGTACCCGTGCTAACCTATTGAGCTGGAACTGGAATATGGAGTAAAAAACCTCGGTTTGGCGCGCTACGGAATCGGAGCGGGTAAAAAGATTCGATAGCTCAGTGTTTTTCATGTTTTGGGTGGCTGCTTGCTGCCTGGAGCAGAGTTCCGGACGCAGCTTGCAAATCAAATCGATGTTTGCATCGGCCTGGCGCTGAATGGCAAGCAGTTTCTCGTTGAAGTTCTTCACCATGGACAGGTCTTTACCGCTTAAATCGATTTTTAGAAAATCACGTATGTTGAACACATCGCGTTCAATCTCAGTAATTTTCCCGTTCAGGAAACGTGCGCTTTCAAGGTTTGCGTTATCGGGGTACAAATGCTTAAAGTTTTGCTGCATGAGCTGAATGAGCTCAATGCGATTAAAAACCCATGGTTGAAGAGCCGTTGCAATGCTGTCGTAGCGCTGAAGTTCTACTTTAAGGTAGTATGCATCGAGCCTTTGGGTAAACTCCGTTACTGCGCCAAGGGAACGCTCGCGGCAAAGCGAGCAAGAGGTTGACTTGGCAAGCCGGAGTAGGTTATCGGTAATGGTTTTGTTTTTGGGATTTGCCTCGGCTTTCCGAACCCTTTCAATTTCGGCCTCAAAGGTTCCCTTGAAAAGTTGCTCCTCCAGCCTTGAGAGGTGGTTCGCGATGATTTGACCCTCGAGGTTTTGGCTCATCAGCTCCGGCTTAAAGATATCGGAGAACCTTAGGTCGGCAATGTATTTTTCCAGGTCGGCATTGGGTACTTTGGGATCGGCCTCGAGGCGAACAAGGGTGTTAACAAGGTTCTTGGTCGATTTTAGGTTGTGGTCGTTATCCATGTAAAGCGAGGCAAAGCCGAGGATTGATTCGTACTCCTGGTTGAAAACGGTTGAAAAAGTATTATTGCCCCGATACTTATACTTCATCTCCTCATAGGCTTTTTGTAGCTGACGGTAGTACTGCATAACCCGGAAAAGACTGACCGAAATGGCATCGTTATTCCCGGTTCGATAGTTTAGGCTGTAAATGTCGAGGTGATTTTTTAGCTGGGCAAAAATGTTGAGGAAATTGAGTAAATCCTTTTCCTGGCGGTAAGTTTCGGCATTGATAAGTCCCTGGCGGAAGTCGTTCTCAACCTTAAGTTTACGCTTTTCGATATTGGCAAAGGTTACCTCGTCGCCCGAAATTTGTTCGGTGCGGTATAACGATTTGTAGTTTGCCACTACAATTACAGGGTAGCTCCGGATGCCAATAAGTTCCCGCAGCTGGTTACGGTTAACCCGCCCATTTGTAACGGTATCGAGGAATTGACGAAGTGGTACACCAGAAAACTCAAGTGCAGGCGTGTTTGCAGTAGAAAGCAAGTAAAGCCTTATGGAGTGTAGGCGGGTATCGAAATTCTTCTGCTCAAACAACCTGATGGTAGAGCTAAACCGGTACTCCTTTTTCTTGGTGTTAGCCTCAATAAAATTGCCAAACTCGCCTATAATGCTCATAACGGCATCGGTTGGAGTGGTAATCTTTGAAAGGTTTTTCAGCTGCGAGGCAACAAGCGCAAGCATTTGGTCGCGGTCGTTATTGGTGATGGCACGAACACGTATTTCCGCATCGATGTAATCGCGGGCCGAGTATAAGGGCAGGTTATCGATAATGCGGACATAATCAATATTATCGCTTACAAAGGTTTGGTACTTGCTATCCTTGTCGCGTGAAATCTGGAAGTTATAGAGGGGGTAGGTTATATCGTTATCGCCAAAAAACTTTACGTTCTTAAGGCTAGCGGTAATAAAGAGGTACTCAAGTTGCTCCTCCTCCACACCCAGCTTTTTGCGCCTTTTTTTCTTGGGTTCAACCCTTGCAAAATCGAGCTCATTGATGAGCGTACTGAACTTATCGCCATTTAGCAGAAAGATGTCGGTTGTGAGGTACTGCCACTCGCCTGTGAAGTTGAAGCTTGCCGTATCGGAGAAAAGCAGCCTTGGTTCAATATCGCGCTGGCCAAAGGCAAGTAATGCCGATAGCCAAAGCAAACCGATAAAAGCGATAGATTTGGTGTTCATACTTAAGATTTCAAATTGAAAAGGATAAAGGTTATAAGGATAAAGGTTATAAGGATAAAGGATAAAGGTTAAAGGATAAAGGGTTAAAAGATATATTTAAAAAATCAATTCTTTCTCTCTATATTTTTTTTACTAACTCATTTAGTTCTTCCACTTTTGGTTTTAGTTGAAGATACTCAATGTACCAACATGTAATTTCATTTGGATTCATAGCACAACCTTTAAACCTCCAAATCCTTTGTATTTACTAATTTTTTCAATATCTTCTTTCGTTTTTTCTCTTTCATTACCTGTAATATCATAGTAAGTTCTTATTGCTTCAAGGTTGTCCTCAAACACTTGTCTTTTATTGTAACTCATACACTATAATTTTAATTTAATTACTTCCATCATTTCATCTTCAAACTCATCGGTATATGCAAAATCAATCTTTTCAAACCCGTACTTCTCAAATATTCCCTCTCCTGCTTTCACTATTTCAATTATCTTTTTCTTTAACGTTCCTTCACTTTCCAATCTTTCATAATAATCTTCATCCATTTCTCTTATCCTTTCCTCAATGTATGAGTATTTTGAATTAGTATATCCCTCTTTTAAAACTTCTATTGCTCCGAGTTCTGCCATTAATGGCATTTCTCCCCTTTCAATCATATCATTATATAATCTAAATGCCATTTCCGTTTTTGCCCTCAAAAAGTCTTCGTACTCTATTCCCATATTTTCCTTTATTTCTGGGAAAAAATCAACCATGTACTCATCAAGGTATTTCCTAAAATTTTCTTTAGTTTCCATTTTTTCTACTTTCTTGTTGAACAAATTTAAACTTTTACTATCTACTAACAACCATCACCAAACCTACCTAGCTGACCCTACGGGGAGGGACAACCTCCTTGGTGGGGTCGAACATGTAGCGGTAGGTTATGTGTGTTTTACGCACCCGAGCACCAATTTGTTCGGCCACGCGTCGCATGGTGGGGTTAAAATCGCCAATCCAGTTCAGCTCCAGCTCGGTGTAACGGAATCCAGGGGCTAAAGCCCGCTTAGCGAATTCATTTACCAGCGCACCCTCAACTCCCTTTCCCTGGTGCTTTGGAACAATACCAAAAATCAGGCCAATGGCCTTGGTGCAAACCTTTTTAACTTTAAGTAAGTACAAAAAGTACAACTTGGAAAGGATATCGAACTTACCGTTCAGGTGCCTTACAACCTGATTAAGGTCGGGTACCATGATAAAAAATCCAATGGGTTCGCCCTCGTAGTAAGCAAAGTACATGAGCTCGGGGTCAATAATAGGCTTCATGGTTTTCATTAGAGCCATGGCGTGAGCCTCAGTAATTTTTTTAACACCGGTGTATCGGCCCCAAGCGTTGTTATAAATGGTGCGGAAATCCTCGGCAAACTTCTTCAAATTCTTTTTCGATATTGTTGTAATGGTGTACGAAGGGTTACGAGCAATACGCTCGGCCTTTTCCCAAACAACCGGGTCAACATTTTCAGAGTTAACTAACCGGTGGTAGGTGTACTGGTGGAAGTAAACCTTAAATCCATAGTTTTCGAAGAGGTTGCGGTAGTATGGCAAGTGGTAATCCATGCAGTAGTTGGGCGGGAAATCGCCATCAACCAGCAGGCCCCACCAGCGATCGCGGTCGCCAAAGTTAATGGGGCCATCCATGGCCTCCATGCCTTTTGATTTGAGCCACTCCCGGGCAGTATCGAACATCAGGTTAGCCGCCTCCTGGCTATTGATGCACTCAAAAAATCCTATGCCACCCGTAGGCTGCTCAGAGTTTTTGGCAATCTCTTTATCGTAGAAAGCAGCAATTCGGCCAACCGGTTTACCGTTATCGTATAAAACCCAGCGGATAGCCTCGCCATGGCGGAAATGCTTGTTAACCTCGGGGTTGAAAACATTCTCAATATCCATGTCAAGCGGGCGTATCCAGTTTGGATAATCGCTGTAAAGCGAAAGCGGTAGTTCAAGAAAATCGTTACGGGTGTGTTTACTGTTTACCTCTACAAGTTTGAAATTAGCCATGACAGTTAAATTGGTTTACTACGTATCAGCATTTCAGCAATCTGTAAATCGAAAGGAGTTGTAATTTTAATGTTTTCCCGGTTACCCTCAACGGTATGTATGGTGTATCCCTGCGATTCTACTACTGAGGCATCGTCGGTAAAGTAGGGTTGCTCAGGAACGTTATAGCATTCCTTAATCAGCTCCGATTTAAAAACCTGAGGGGTTTGCACAAGTAAAACGCTATTACGGTCAAATGCTTTAGAGGTACTGCCCTCAACCAGGCGCACCGATTCAACAGGTTTGATTACGGGAATTGCAATACCTTTTTGGGCTGCAGTTGCATAGCACTCCTCAATAACCTGTTTTGAAACAAGTGGCCGAACGCCATCGTGAATGGCGACAAGGGAGTTGTTTAAAGGGATTAGGGAAAGACCATTTTTAACCGACTGAAAGCGAGTTTCACCCCCGGCAGTAAGGGTTAAATTTGCGGTAAAATTATACTCAACGCAAAGGTTTTTCCATCGCTCCATCTGGTTTTTGGGGAGAACAAGCACAATACCGGGTTTTTGGGGAAGGGACAAAAAAAGCTCAATGGTATGCATTAGAATGGGCTTGCCGTTCAGGATCAGGAACTGCTTGGGGGCTTCGGAACCCATTCGTTGACCCGAGCCACCGGCAACAATAACCGCAAAACGATTAGTGCTCATAAAGTAAGATTATCGGCTCCGAAAGTTATCAAAAATTATCCCAAGTGCAATGACTTAAGGGGTTAATTCGGGATGAGTCGGAGTGGAAGGAATATGAGGGAGTTATAGTCCGTTAAACGTTAAACGTGAGCCGTTAAGCGCGTGAATAAAGTTAGAATGAGTAGTAATATGAAGAAGTTAGAGGAAGTTAGAGGAAGACGAATCATGAATCGTTAAACGTAACCGTTAAAAGTTAACCGTTAAAAGTAAAAGCGTGAATAAAAGTCGGAATGAGTAGTAATATAAAGAAGTTAGAAGAAGTTAGAGGAATATGAATCGTGAACCGTTAATCGTTAAAAGTTAAACATGTGAATATGATGGAGTTAGAAGAAGTTAGAGGAAGACGAATCAAGAATATTTAAACGTAACCGTTAAATGTGAACCGTTAAATGTAAAAGCGTGAATAAAAGTCGGAATGAGCTGGAATGGTAGAATGTGAGGGAAGTAAATGTAGAGAAAATAAAAAAAACATCTTTCCGAAAACGTTTGCGGGTTTATTAAACCATAAAACAATGGCAAAATGTTGATTTTCAACAATTGAATGCTGATATTTGCGGGGATGCATGGTAAAAACAACATATATGGTTAAGTACAACTATGTAAAGGAGTTTGTTGAGAAACCCATTAGGAAACACTGGGAACTCAACTCGCTATCGGATTTTAAAGGGGAAACCTTTACCTATGCCGATGTAGCCCGAAAAATACACTATCTCCATAAACTATATCAAATATGGGGTGTAAAAACTGGCGATAAGGTTGCCCTTGTGGGAAGGAATAATGCTGAGTGGGGCATAGTGTATCTTTCCGTAATATCATATGGGGCTGTTATTGTGCCAATACTACCGGATTTTTCGCCAACCGAGATACACAACATTGTAAACCATTCCGATTCTGTGCTTCTTTTTGCAGGCGATATGGTTTGGGGCGGACTGAACCAAGCCGAAATGCCCAACCTAAAAGCAATATTCAGCATTTCAGGGTTTAACCTCCTTGTTTCAAATGATGAGGAAAGCCGAAGGCTATTTGAGGCTGCAAAATCCTCAATTACCGATGAGATGAAAAGTCTCACCCCCGACAAGGTTAACTATCCCGAAGTACCAAACAGTGAGCTTGGGGTTATCAGTTACACATCGGGGACAACTGGATTCTCAAAGGGAGTAATGCTGCCACTTAACAGTCTGGCAGCCAATACCGATTATGCCCGAAATAACATGCACCTGGTAAAGGGCGATCAAATTGTATCGTTTTTACCGCTGGCACACGCATTTGGATGTGCTTTTGAATTTCTATTCCCATTTGCCATGGGGTGCCATATTACGTTTTTAACCAAAATCCCGTCGCCCCCTATAATTCTTGAGGCATTTGCCAAGGTTCGCCCACGCTTAGTGCTGACTGTGCCCCTGGTAATAGAAAAGATTTTCAAGAAACAAGTACAGCCTAAGATTGAAAAGCCCGCCATGAAGGTTTTACTCAACATTCCATTGCTAAATAAGGTAATATTTAAGAAGATTAACGAGAAACTATCAAATGCATTTGGTGGCAATTTTCATGAGATAGTAATAGGTGGTGCAGCGCTAAACCCCGATGTAGAACGCTTCCTACGTCGTATTAAATTCAAGTATACAGTTGGGTATGGGATGACAGAATGCGGCCCGCTTATTTCGTATTCGGGGTGGCGTACCAATCCCATGGGCTCGTGCGGCAAGGTGATAAACTACCTTGAGATGAAAATAGATTCATCGGACCCATATAGCGAGGTTGGCGAAATTCTGGTAAGGGGTGAGAACGTAATGATGGGCTACTACAAAAACCCCGAAGCCACCCAAAAGGCGTTGGACAATGGCTGGCTACACACTGGCGATTTGGGGGTATACGACAGTAAAGGTTTTATATACATAAAAGGCCGAAGTAAAAGCATGATACTTGGCCCAAGTGGTCAAAACATTTACCCCGAGGAGATTGAGGCACGGCTTAATAATATTCCTTTTGTTCAGGAATCGCTTGTGATAGAGCAAAAGGGTAAACTTATTGGGTTGATTTACCCCGATTACGAGTCGGTTCAGCAGCAAGGTATTGACCCCGATAAGCTGGAGCCGGTTCTTGAACACCATCGCCTTGAGGTAAACAAGCATCTACCCCAGTATAGCCAAATAGCCAAACTTGTGGTTCACAACCAGGAGTTTGAGAAAACTCCCAAAAAGAGCATTAAACGGTTCAAATACCAGTACTCCGACAACTAGTTGTGTTCCGATAATAGTAAAACCCGGAGCATTATTAGGTAAAGTATTGGAAGCATAACGGTTTGTAAAAACCTAAAGAAAAAAAAGTTGAGTATACCGCGGTAAATGAGAATACCTAGAAGGGTAATAATAGAACAATCGAGCAGGGCCAGGAAAACCCTGCTTGTTTTTTTATGAAAAACTTTTGGCAGCAAGTGCTGTAGGCTAACCCCGGACATGTGGTAAAGGCAAATGGTAAGAATAACAGGGGTAATAATTCCGAAAACCAGAAGAATAAAAGGCGATTGTAAAATCCTGAATGAGTATAGAATACCAAAAGATAAAAAGAGAAAAAGATTGAACGAAAACGCACCAGGCTTTTCCACCAGGTTGCGGGTCCAGAAATGCAGTATATGCTCTTTGGCTTGCTGATTCATAATGAGTTAGGCTTTGATAATTTGATAAGCAAGATACGCCATGTAAACCATCACAAGAATCACCCCCTCGCGTCGGTCGAACTTACGACCTGGGCCACTAACTGCAAAGACTAACATTAGAATTCCAGCAGCAATGTTTAGGGCTAAATCGAGGTTTGCACCACTGTATAGCTTAATGGGGTTTATTCCGGCAGTAAGGCCCAATATTAGCAAGATATTGAAAATGTTTGAACCTACCACATTGCCAATGGCAATATCGGGTTTGTTGCGGTATGCAGCCACAACCGAGGTGGCCAGCTCAGGTAGCGATGTTCCCGCAGCTACAATGGTTAAACCTATAATTGACTGGCTTACCCCAAGTTTTGTGGCCATATTAACAGCCCCAAGCACAATAAGTTTACCGCCTCCTACCAGAAATGCTAACCCCCAAATAACCATCAGCACCGACATCCAAAGTTTTCGGGTTTCAATTTCGGGCGAGGCTGAGGCTGGATCCTCCTTTCCAACCAGGAAATTGTAGTACATGAAAACACAAAAAAGTAAAAGTAAAACCAAGCCTGCCGACCGCGATATTACATTTAGCTCTGCTGAATCGAGGAAAACCTCGTTTGAGAGCACCCATAGCACTAAAGCCGAGAGTAAAAAGAAAGGAATTTCAACCTTTACGGTGCTATGCTGTACACCAATCGGTTTAACCAGGGCAGCTAAACCCAGAATCATAAAAGTATTGAAAATGTTACTTCCCAAAATATTGCCAAGGGCAATATCGGAATTACCCTCTATAGCCGAAATAAGGTTAACTGATAATTCCGGAGCCGAGGTACCAAAAGCAACCACTGTTAGGCCAATGGTTAATGCTGATATACCCAAACGCTTTGCTATACTCGATGCGCCCTCAACAAGCCATGTAGCACCTAATACAAGGATTACTACCCCAAGAATAATAAATAAAAGATTCATCAGTTTTAAGTTTGAAGTAAACAGACAGGTTGATTTAAACCCAATAACAATATAAAAATAAGGTTAATCAGCGCAAAGATACAATAGATTAGGTTAACTTTGCTCGAAGTTTAACCTATAATAGTATAGCCTTGAAAAGGATTTTAATTACAGTTGGCGCTTCGGTTTTGGTTTTACTTATGTTTCCTCGGTGTGCCAAGGTGGTTTCGCCAACCGGTGGGCCAAAGGATACTATTCCCCCGGTTTTAGTCAATAGTAATCCAAAACTAAACGCAACCGGGTTTAGCGGACAAAAAATTGTTCTGGAATTTGATGAGTTTATTCAGCTCAAGGAGTTACAGCAAAAACTGTTGGTATCGCCACCTCTAAAAAGTAAACCCCAACCCAAGCAGAAAGGCAAGAAACTAGAGCTTGAGCTTACCGACACCCTAAAACCCAATACCACATATACCTTTTACTTTTCCGATGCAGTAAGGGACAACAATGAAGGTAACCCGATTAAAAATTTTATATTCTCATTCTCAACCGGGCAAACAATCGATACCCTTACCCTTTCAGGACGTGTATTGAATGCAATTACTAACGAGCCCGTTGAAAACGCCCTTGTAATGCTTTACGATTCATTTACCGATACCCTACCCTACACTACTCTACCCAATCATATTGCAAAAACCGATAAGGACGGAAAATACACATTGGTAAACCTAAAGCCCATAAAGTACAAGCTTGTGGTTGTTGACGATAAAAACGGCAATTACCTATATAACCAGGGTTCGGAGAGTATTGGTTTTATTTCTTATGAAGTAAACCCATCCGATAAAAACCCCAAAAGTATCAGTATAAGACTGTTCAGGGAGGAACTCCCCAACCAAATAGTAACAGGGTACGATAGGCCTGAACGCAACATACTCTCCTTGGGCTTTTCTCGAAAACCTGTTGGTGGGTTTAGCCTGAAACCTGTTGATAGGCTTAAATTAAAGAACTGGTATGTGGTTGAACCCGATAACAATGGCGATACGCTTAAACTTTGGATAGTAAATGATGAGATAGCCAATCGTGATACCCTTATGGCCATACTTGAATACCAAAAAACTGACTCGTTATACAGGCTTAAACCACAAACCGATACATTACGATTCCTTTACTACAAGGAAGAGGTTCAACAGTCCAAGAGTAAAGGTAAGAAAGATGAAGCCGTCCAGGTAAAGAAAGGTTTTACGGTTAGCACCTCTTTGCCCTCCGATAGGATGGTAATACCGAATGTGCCATTTGAACTCACACTTCCCATACCCATTCGGAAGGCAGATAACACCAAAATATCGATTTTCAATACCACCGACAGTATAGCTGACGAGCAGATTAAATTGAAGGTAGATAGCCTGAACCCAAGGATTTTCAGATTTGAAAAGGAATGGAAACCCAATACCTCGTACAAGCTCACCATTTTACCTGGAACTTTTGAAGACTATACAGGTCAAACCAACGATACCCTAATGCTGGAAATGATTGGTGCCGACCCTGAAAAGTATGGTACCCTAAGAATCAACCTAACTGGCGTAAGTAAGTCAGCTGTGGTTGAATTGCTGAGCGAAAAGGGCATACCTGTTGATGCAAGAACCATTCAGGGGAATGGAATAGTAGAATTCAGCTTTGTTAAGCCGGGTAAATATAGGTTACGGTTTATTGATGACTCTAACAATAACGGGAAATGGGATTCGGGTAGCTACATGAAGCGAATTCAGCCCGAAAGGGTTATTTACTTTACCGATGAAAAAACAAAGGGAGTTATAAATATCAGGGCAAACTGGGATAGCGAGTTACAGTTCTCATTAAAACAGGAATAAGCAATGTCAGTACTAATGAATTTTGCCATGTTCCCAACCGATAAAGGGGCAAGTGTTAGCCCCTACGTGGCTAAGATTATTGAGTTGATAGGCGGGTTGGGTTATGAATTCAGGCTTACGGCCATGGGAACCATAGTTGAAACCCCCACCCTTCAGCAGGCCCTCGATGTGGTTGATAAAGCCTATAAGCTACTTGAGCCCGATTGTGAAAGGGTTTATGTGAGCATCAACCTCGATATCAGAAAAAGTGATTTAGGCCGGATTGATGGGAAAGTTAAATCGGTAACAGAAAAGTTAAAAAAAAGTAACCAGTAGCATAGCATGATAAAAAAAAGTCTGACAGTATTACTCACCATTTTTGCCCTATCGGCATATAGTCAAACCTATGTTGGGGTAAAGGGGGGATACACCATGAGCGATATTGCTTTCTCGCCCGTTCAGAATACCCGTATGCTTTTTGCCGATGGATTCGATTACGGACTGGTTTTTAAGTACTTTAACCTGAAATATTTTGGTTTACAGGCTGAGCTTTACATGGTAAACAGGGGTTACCGTAAGCCTATTGATTTGGCAGAGCTGGGCGATACGCTATACAAACGCGTAAACACATACATTGAACTCCCCATCTTTATGCAGGTTAGGTTTAACCTTAAGCTTTTCATGATTCATTTCAATGCCGGACCCTATATTGCATACCTGGTTCAGGCGCGCGAAGGCGATAACTCATCGGGTGAATACCAGATGAGCAATATCTCCATTAACATACTTCGCGATAATCGTATAGATTTTGGTGTACTTGGAGGTATTGGCTTAAGCCGCGATTTTAAGTGGGGAACTTTTTTTGCAGAGGGGCGAGTTGGATATGGTTATGGCGATATGCAAAAGCATACCTATACAGGAATGCCAAAGCAGTCAAAAGCAGTATTTCAAAGCGTAAACGTAGGCTACCTGTATCATTTTGGAAATAACGTAAAATAAGGATAAAACAGGCGAACCTTTTTAGCCATCAGCATGTTTAGGTTCAAAAGTTATTTTGATGAAAAGCTGGAACGAAATACCTTACGATATACAGCGTGTAATTTCTAATACCGCAGTAGCCCCTGGCGCATATATTCTGAAGTTTAAAAAAAACTACCCCTTTATTGCCGGCCAAGTGCTTGCCTTGGGTGTTTCCAAGGAAATAGAACCACGGTATTATAGCATTGCCTCGCCCGAAAACGACGAGCTGATATCGATACTTTATACTGAAAGGGTTGAAGGGAAACTAACACCCATGCTATCGCTCTTAAAACCAGGCGAAAACATAATGGTTTCCAAACCATTTGGAACCTTTACTCATGTCAAGCCTTCGCCCGTATTCATTGCAGCAGGAACAGGAATTGCCCCATTCATGTCGATGTTGCTTACGGGTAAGGCAAGCGGAGTTACCCTCATACATGGCGCGCCCTACCCCGAATACTTTTACTACTCCGATACTCTAATAAGTAGGCTTGGCGAAAACTATATCCGATGCTGCTCACGTTGCCAGCCCGGATGCCTGTTTGTGGGGCGCGTAACTGACTTTGTGAAACAGTGGAACGACCTGGATGTCAATAGGCCCTACTACCTTTGCGGTAGCGCCGAGATGGTTGTGGAAACCCGCGATATACTGATATCGAGAGGCGTTCCTGTGAGCAATATAAATTCGGAGATATACTTTTAGCTGATGGTTCCACTTTACGGAAAAACGCTCGATGAGCTTAAATCGATAGTAACTGCCGAAGGGCTTCCGTCGTTTACGGCATCCCAAATAGCCGATTGGCTTTACCATCACCATGCCGATAGTATCGATGAGATGACCAATCTATCGAAAAAGGCCAGGGAGATGCTTTCAGCAAAGTATACCGTAGGGTTATCCAAACCCGAAAGGGTTTCGAAATCGGCCGATGGTACCAAAAAGTATCTGTTTCCGGTAGCCAATAACCGCTTCGTTGAGGCTGCCTATATTCCTGATGATGACCGCGCAACCCTTTGCGTTTCTTCGCAATCGGGCTGTAAGATGGGATGCCTGTTTTGCATGACTGCAAAGCAGGGATTTCAAGGAAATCTTTCGGCTGGTGAAATACTGAACCAGCTACGCAGCATCCCTGAGTTTAAAAATGTGACAAACATTGTGTACATGGGGATGGGCGAACCACTCGATAACCTCGAGAATGTTCTTAAAAGCCTTGAAATTCTTACCTCAAAGTGGGGAATGGGCTGGAGCACCAAGCGCATTACGGTTTCAACCATTGGTCTTATCCCTGCCATGAAGCAGTTCCTTGAAAAGTCAAACTGCCACTTAGCCATTAGCCTTCATACTCCGTTCGATGATGAGCGCCGGATGCTTATGCCTATCCAGAATGTATACCCAATAGCCGATGTGGTTGACGAGCTCAAAAAGTACCGATTTAGCGACCACCACAGGGTGTCGTTTGAGTATATAATGTTTGATGGGCTAAACGATACCCCGCGCCACGTAAAGGAACTGGTGAAGCTGCTTAATGGGATAAACTGCCGGATAAATCTAATCCGATTCCATCCCATACCCGATTCGCCGCTCCGCACCTCACCCGACGAGCGCATTATACAGTTTCGCGATTCACTAACCGCCAAAGGCATATTTACCACAATCCGTGCCTCGCGTGGGCAGGACATTCAGGCTGCTTGTGGATTGTTATCAACCAAGGCGCTACAGGAAAAACGTTAACCGTTAACCGTGAGCCGTTAACCGTTAACCGTGAGTCGTTAAGCGAAATCTAATTATTACCTATTGTCATTCCGAGCTCGTCGAGGAATCTCAATTACGAGTTAAATCGGGAAACGTATGCCTTGAGCCGTAAAGCGAAGTAGAACAGCAACTACAACGCTTGTCATCCTGAGCCTGTTGAAGGATCTCCCCTTTATGGTAAGGGAGATGTTTCGCTAATGCTCAACATGACAATACCCTCACGAACAACT
>ENA-UOWE01000644-UOWE01000644.1-activated-sludge-metagenome-genome-assembly--contig:-NODE-644-length-48132-cov-65.887368_pt1 | contig 48132 bp, 36 predicted proteins | sample MGYA00249841_ERZ761562 | MGnify/ENA primary metagenome ERZ761562 (study PRJEB28883, sample SAMN05720200) | activated sludge metagenome | isolation source: Anaerobic digester | place: Japan...
GAAAGGAAAGAACTCGGCCTGGGCAACCTTGATCAATGGGTAAAAGGCAGCTTTTATGCCTCCAGAGCGGAAGAACTGGGACTCCATCAGGATTATTTAAAAGCCGCAGCTTTGGTCCTTAACGCGAAAACTTTCATGACTGATTCTGAATACAGGGAAATCTTCCGTTCTTACTATCGTTATCTGCGTGGAGAGCCAGCTGAAAGGCTAATTCCCTACTTAAAAGATCTTTTTGAAAGCGGTTCTTTTAAATACGGTACTGTTGAGCCGGCGTTGAAGAACCTGGATGGAGTTTTGAAGGATAATCCGGAAGAGCCGGAAGCCCTGCTTTTTAAGCCGTTGGTAGAGATGATGACGGCTGATGATGATAATCTAAAAAAGGTAATGAGTTTAAAGCCGGAATGGTCATTGCCTTATTTTCTTCTGGGACGTTTCCAGAAACTGCGCGGTGAAATCCCTGAGGCAGAAAAATGGTTTAAATTGACGCTGGAAAAAAATCCCCGGCACCCTCGTGCTTTAACTGAACTGGGTGAACTGGCTTTTCTTGACAGGAAATATGAATCAGCTGAAGAATTTTTAAGGCAGGCCCTGGCTCTTGATAATGAGATGCCGCGGGCTCATCTTCTCTCCGGATTCATAAACAGAGAAAAAGGCAACTATGAGGAGGCTCTAGCTGATTTCAAGGCGATAACCTCGCTGCGGTCGGATGACGAAGAGGGAACCTATCAGCAGGCTTTAATTTTAATTGAGTTGGCCCGCTGGCCGGAGGCAGTGGACAGTCTTACTACGCTCATTAAGCTATCCGGCAGTTATGAGATGTTTGGCTATGCTCTAAGAGGTCTCTCCTATTTAATGCTCGGTAAGCTGACTGAAGCTGAAGCCGATTGTCGCCAGGCTCTGACCATCAGTCCCGGCTATTACCTGCCTCATTATCTTTTAGGGCTTATTTGTTTTAAAAAAGAAGATTTTAAAAAAGCCAGTGATTATTTTCTGGAGTCACTCAAGGTCGATAAGACCCTATCCGACTGTCATTATTACCTGGGACAGACCTATCTCGAACTAAAAATGGTGAAAAAAGCGGCAGAAGAGTTAAAAAGAGCTGTTGAACTGTTCAATTTTGAATCAAGGCAAATTGATCAGCAAATAGAGGAGGCCCTGGCCAGGGGCTGGACGAAGAAGGTTGAACGACTGGCCGGAAGAAAGAAGGAACTTGAGGCTAAAATAGCCTATTGTCAGGAGCTTTTGGACCCAAAATAGATTTTGTTTTTTGGTTTATACTTCTTTTTCCTCTTTATTAAGCGGTAGATCAGATGATTGATCCGTTTCTTTTTACCGGGCGGCCAGAAATGAGTGAAGTTTTTTTTGAATTTAGGCCTTTTCTAAGCTAAAATTACTTTCTTATGCCAAAAAGCTTTGAAGAGGAACTCCAGAGTTTTCAAGGTATTATCCAAAGGCTAAGCAGTCTGGCTCTGACCTCTAAGAAGCTAATAGTTAAGGGGGCAGAAAATTTTGTCCTTAAGGGGCCTAATATAATTGTTGGCAACCATGTCGGCAGTTATAAAGATGTGGCTGTCCTTTTTAAGGTGATTCCCAGACCAATTTTCTTTACAGCTAATAAAATGATTTTTAACCGTCAGGAGTTTAGCTTTCTGGTTAAAAAGCACCTTTACCGCAACATGAAAGATGCGGGCCTGTTCTTACATTTTCTGCTGGCTCCATTTTTTTCAAGTATTGTCCGTTATGTTTCAACCAATATAGCAAAAATTGGAACTATCCCGGTTGATCTTTATACTGGCCGGGCAGAAGCAGTCAAGAAATGTCAGAATTATCTGAAGCAGGGCCGGGCCATTATTGCTCTGCAGGGTCGGGGACATTTTAATGACAGCGATCGTAATCCCTACATCCCACGCTTCCGTCATGGAGCAGCCGTTATGGCCTATAACCTTTACCAGGAATCAAGGCTGGATGTCCCTGTCACGCCGATGGCCATCTTTGGAACTCATATCCCGCTGGGGGTTCCAGGCAAAATATGGGTAAATGTTGGTCAGCCGATGTTTATCAGTCACTACATTTCAGATAAAGGTAGTGAAACGGTGGATAAATTTCGTCAGGCCATGGAAAAAAGAGTAAATGAACTTTTTTTTGAAATCCTGAGAGAAAGGCATATGAAGTAAAATCAAACACAAACTTTAACTAAAGGAGAAAAATAACATGTTCAAAGGCCACCCCAAAGGCTTGATAGTTGCTTTCTTTGCTAATATGGGCGAGCGTTTTGGGTTTTATACTATGGTCAGTATTTTCGTCCTCTTCATGCAGGCAAAATATGGTCTTAGCTCAGCCACGGCTGGTACTATTTATGGAATTTTTATGTTCTGTGTCTATTTTTTCCCTCTTCTTGGCGGTTATCTGGCTGACCGGGTCTTCGGCTATGGCAAAACCATCAGTCTCGGTCTCATCGTCATGTTTTTGGGGTATCTGCTGCTGGCCATTCCCACTCGCTTTGAGACTGGCTTTGGCCTGGTGCTGACAGCTTTGGGAGTGATTGCTCTGGGAACAGGCCTATTTAAAGGTAATCTTCAAGCTCTGGTTGGCAATCTTTATGATGATCCTAAATACAGTGCGCTTCGTGACCGGGCTTTTAATATCTTTTATATGGGAATTAATATCGGGGCGATGTTTGCTCCTTCCGCCTCAGAAAAGGTTTGCAGCTGGATTCTGGCCAAGGGTAATTTTGTCTATGATGCCCGCATACCGCAACTGGCTAACGATTTTCTGAAAGGTAAGCTGAGTGATGTTAATCAGTTTCTCGATGTAGCCAGAGCTCAAAACCCGGCTATTACTATTGATTCGCTCCGGCAATTTGCAGAAAGTTATCTGGGAACACTGAGTAAATCCTATCACTTTGGTTTTGGTGTGGCTTGCCTGAGCCTGATAGTTTCTATGTTGATCTTCTGGGGCTTCAGGAAATACTACCGTCAGGCTGATGTGACTGAAAAGCAAAAAGCGGCTTCAGCTGAGCTAAAGTCGCAGGTGGTTGAATTGACTCCCGAGCAAACCAAAGAGAGGCTGGTTGCTCTGGGCCTGGTCTTTTTCGTGGTTATTTTCTTCTGGATGGCTTTTCAACAGTCGGCAGTTAGCATGACCTTTTTTGCCCGGGATTATACTGTTTCTCACGTTGATAAACTGACCAATATCTGGTTTGACCTGACAGCCTTAATTCCTTTATATCTGAGCCTGGTCGGACTATATTATCTTCTCAGGAAAGGAACATCCAGCCGAACCAGGCTGGCCGGTGGGTTAGCTTTTGTTGTTTTTGCGATGCTGACCTATTTGCGTTATCGGACTTATCCGGAAATTAATCCTTTCCAGCCGCAGCGCTTTCAGCATTTTAATCCGTTCTTTATTGTTTCATTAACACCACTGGTTATTGCCTATTTTGCCTATCTGAATAAGAAGGGAAAGGAGCCATCAGCACCCAGAAAGATTGGCTACGGCATGATACTGACTGCAGCTGCCTTTTCTATTCTGGTCATTGGTTCGATTGGATTGCCCAGCCCGGCTCAGCTTGGCGGCCAGGTGGCTCCGCCTCAGCACCAGGTTTCAGTTTACTGGTTAATCAGCACTTATTTTCTGTTAACCATAGCCGAGCTTTTCCTGAGTCCGATGGGTATTTCTTTTGTCTCCCGCGTTGCTCCGCCCAAATACAAGGGTCTAATGCAGGGCGGCTGGTTCGCGGCTACGGCCATTGGTAATTATCTGGTCGGGGTAGTTGGCTGGCTATGGATGAAACTTCCTCTGTGGGCTCTATGGTCAATTCTCGTCGTCGCCTGCTTGCTGTCTGCGACTTTTATGTTCAGCATCATGAAAAAATTAGAAAAGGTTGCAGCTGACTAAAGCTGGTTAAAATTTCAGGAAGTTTCTGGTTCGCAGATGATAAAGGGCAGCTCTCACCTTAGGTTGGTACTCTCGGTTTTATCTCTCGGGCTGAATCTGAACTGGCCACTTCTTGCCGGGCAACCGCCTGAATTTCCAGCCGGACCGACCGGAAAAGGCAATTTGATCTTCAAGCTGGAAAACGATGTCTGGCTCGACCAGGATGATGGCTATACCAATGGACTGTTCCTTGGCTGGGTTTCTCCTCCACTTGAAGAGAAGTCTAAATCATCCTGGCTGAGGTTTTTGTATCGCCTAAATACAAGACTTCTGGGAAATGATGCCAGAATGGAGAGCCCGGAAAATTGCCTTGATCCAGAAACTTCAGGCCAGCGCTGGGCAGCTCTGTCGATTGCTCAGGGCATGTTTACGCCGGCTGATCTGACCAGAGAAGAGATAATCAGTGACGATCGTCCTTATGCCGGGCTGCTTCTGGCCAGCCTGACTTTTGTCCGCAATTCTGGACGAACACAGACCAGCTGGGGAGGCGGTCTGGGAGTAGTCGGACCGCTTTCTTTAGCTGAAGCAACTCAGAAATGGCTGCACCGGACTTATGGCTGGACCGAACCTCGAGGCTGGACCAACCAGCTTAAAAACGAGCCGGTGGTTGATATCTGGTTGAGCCGTTTCTGGACAATTTGGAGTCTTGATAAAAAAGAAGCAGGCTGGAATAGTGTTTTTAAAGCCGGCCTGGGTGGGCAGCTGGGTAACCTGATGACGGGTCTTGAAGCCACTCTGGATTTTCGATTTGGCCTAAATGTTCAACCGGGGCAAGAGGTTTGGCTTCCCACACCACTTTGCAATCAGATATCCTTAACCGGAGTAAAAAGAACCTCTATCTATGCCTTTTGCCGGGTAACCGGCCGGGCTCTGGCCAGAAACCTCTTAATTGAAGGAAATACTTTCGTCTCCGGTCACGGTCAGTCGCTCCGTCATTTCTACGGCCAGTTGACTTCGGGGCTGGCTTACGAAAGCCAGCAGGCAGTCTTAAGTTTTTATGCTGCCATCAGAACCAAAGAATTTAAAGGCCAGAAATATTTTGACCCCTATTGCGGATTGAGTTTCAGCCTGGCTTTATAATTCTAGCAAGATCATCTGCTGACCGGTTTATTCCTGAAAGAAAGCTGCCGCATAGCCCAGTATAGAGGGAAGCCAAGCAAGAGAAAAACTGTACCGAGTAAGGCAGAACGTGGTTGGCTGACCAGGACGCTGATGGTGATGGTTAGAAGAAAAAAGATAAAAATAGCAGGAAGCAGGGGGTAAAAGGGTAGTTTAAAACCTACATAATCCTGATTGTTTCTTTTTGCCTTGCTTCTTAAAACAAAGATAGTAGAGGCCACGACGGCGATGCCCAGGCTGTCCAGAAACATAACATAGTTGACGATGTTTTCGAAAGTACGGAGAAAAATCAGGCTCAAAAGGATAAAAACACCCAGAAAAAGCAAGCCGAACTCTTGAACCTGGGTCCGGGGATTTAGCTTTTTGAAGATGGCGGGCAGAGTTCCGTCTTCAGCCATGGCCAGATAAGTGCGAGGGAGCTGGAGCATAATGGCATTCAGAAATCCGAGGGCTGAAAGGAAAATAGCCAACGAGACAATATTTGCTCCTAGCTGTCCAAAGACTACACCAGCTGTTTCTGCAGCGACCAGTTTGGCCGAGGCCAGGCGAGGCATTCCCAGAGTTCTCCAGTAAGCGACGTTAATAAGCAGATAACAGCTGATAACAATGATCATGCCGCCCAGTACTGCTCGAGGTAAATTTTTGGACGAATTTTTTAAGTCGGCGCCAAGGTTAATGGTTTGTTGATAGCCTCCATAGCTAAAAAAGACAGAGATAAAACCAAGTCCCAGGGCCGACCACCAGCTGGCTGGCGGAGACAGAGACGCTGACCTGATGTCAGGAGTGCTGTGCTGGCTGAAGAGTCCGGCGACAGCGAGGATAAATATCAGAATAACCTTGGAAAGGCTCAAAACATTTTGGGTCCAGGCTCCTGATTTTATACCAAGGTAATTTAACAGTACCAGCAAGATTATCATGCCAGCAGCTATAAAAATAATATTTTGAGCTGTGCGTAATCTATCAGGAAGCAGGAGATGTGCCAGATATTCAGCTCCTATCAAGGCTACACCGGCTCCACTGGCGGTATTAATGATAAAGACGTTAGCCCAGTTAAGTAAAAAAGCCAAAAGTGAGCCATAGCTACTGGCTACTACCTGATAATAGGAGCCGGGATGAGGGAACCGAGAGCCAATCTCAGCGAAAGTTAGTGCACCCAGAAGTGTGATCAGTCCCCCGGCTGCCCAGGCTGCGAAAAACAAAACCGGCGTTCTGGTAACTGCAGCGACCATCGCCGGTGTCCGGAAAATGCCAATGCCGATGACCAGGCTGACCACGATCATAGTGACGTCAAAGGTATTAAGACTGGCTTTAATCATCAGTCTGTCTCGATTTCTGGCTATTGATTTCAGGCAAAGAGCTGAAAAATTTCCCGCTTCTTCCACAGGTAGTAAATTGACCAGAGACAGAATAACAAACTGGGCAGAACCAGAGATAATTTAAAAAAACCGGTCAGGCCACTAACCAGCAGTGAATCAAATAGCCACATGCCGCTGGCCATCAGAGCAAAGATATAGCCTGTTTTTTTGAAGCGAAGAAGACCGACAGAAGCGATTAACAGAAAGGCAGCCAGAACCAGGTCTGGTAGAGCAAAGGCATTATAGAGATTATCTGGCACCGGCAGAGTCTTAGGAAAACGGTTGCCAACCAGATGCCCAATCCAGAAGGAAATGGTCATCAAACCCGCAAACAGGTCAATAACGGCAATGATAACCAGCCCCAGTACGAATCTTTTTTCTTTGTTCATAATAACCTCTACCTATAAAATACATCAGAACAGAACAGGTGTAAAAAATTCGTAAGCTTCTTATCTGCCGCCAGAGCCAGGACTACTTTTTATTGAGGCCTTTGTTGAAGATGGCGGCGAGAAACCGCTGGTCACGGTCAGACAGCGTCATTCGGCCGAAAAGGTCATAAAGTAAATTGGTAACATGCTCACGATTGGTGTCGTGGACAAAGCCATTTTTTTCCAACTTGGCTAAAACGATCTGGAGGCAGTCAGCCTGTTCTTTGTGGGAGACTGGAGGCGGTAATTCAGCTACCAGTTCTGAAGCTGACTGGCGGAAAAGTGTATAAAGTGTAATCAGAACAGCAGCAGCCAGGTTGTAGGAAGGCTGACGGCCGGCTTGAGGGATGAAATAGACAAAATTAGCCTGCCTTAGTTCAAGGTCGCTCAACCCGGTTCGCTCATTTCCGAAAACGAGACCAATCTTGATATGGTCGGGGAAAAGCCTTATTTTCTCGGCTGCTTCGTCAATGGTGATCACCCGAAAAGCCTTTCTCTGCCGGGCAGTTGAAGCCAGTACCAGATTGAGATCGGCTACAGCCTCCGGCAGACTCTGGTAGAAAATTGCTTTTTTCAAAATATCTTTGGCATGAACTGCCGGGCGAAAGGCTTCCTGTTCAAACTTCTCGAGGCCAACCAGTCTTAACTCAGAAAAACCTGTATTTTTCATGGCTCTGGCGACCAGCCCGATATTTTCCTGATTCTGGGGATTAACCAGGATGATCGAAAAGCGAGAGCGGTTAAGTGAATCAGAGGTAGTTTTATAAGGCAATTTCATAATTAAATTATAGCTGATTAGCTGGTTCGGAGTTCGGTTACTGCCTTTTCTATCCGCTGCAGAGCCTCTGTTAATAACTGGCGCGGGCAGGCTAAATTCATCCGTTCGAAACCCTCCAGTTCCTCACCAAAAATCGGCCCTTGATCGAAATAGACTCGGGCCTTTTTCAGGAAAAAGTCGTTGAGTTCTGGTTGAGGGAGGCCGAGCGAACGGCAATCAAGCAGGGCCAGATAAGTACCTTCCGGTTTAAGGAATTTTATTTCTGGCAGCCGTTCCTCAAAAAAGCGTCGGGCAAATTCCATATTGCCCTCAAGATATTCGACCAGTTGTTCAATCCAGGCCTGACCATGGGTATAAGCTGCTTCCAGAGCAACCAGCCCGAATATATTGCCGGTCGTTAAACCCAGGTTTTCAGTCCGGATATTATAAAGGTTCAGCAGCTTCTCGTTGGGGATAATAGCGATGGAAGTGGTCAGTCCGGCGATGTTGAAAGCTTTACTGGCCGCGGTCAGGGTAATTGTCCTGTCAGCTATCTCTGGGGAAAGGGAAGAGATAGGAAGATGTTTGAAGCCTCGATAAACGTGTTCTTCATGGATCTCATCAGAGACAAGCAAAAGATCATGTTCTATGATTATTTCAGCCAGGTCTTCCAGTTCTTCCCGGCTCCAGACCCGACCAACCGGATTATGTGGACTGCATAGAATCAACATTCTGGTTCGCCCGTCGATTTTTCTTCTCAGATCGGCCAGATCCATCTGCCAGCGATTGTCCTTATAAATAAGAGGATTCTTAACAATCCGGCGGCCATTATTTTCGACGGCAGAAAAAAATGGATAATAAACCGGACTTTGAACAATAATTTTATCTCCAGGAGAGGTGTAGGTCTGAACACAGATATTGAGCGAAGGCACTACGCCAGGTGCTCTGGTTAACCAGTCTCGCTTTATTTCCCAGTTGTGACGATTTTTCATCCAGTTAATAATGGAGGTCCAGAACGAATCGGGAACAAGTGGATAACCATAGGCTCCGTGCTCGGCCCTCTTTTTAATGGCTTCTACCACTTCTGGAGGAGCAGGGAAATCCATATCGGCCACCCACATTGGTATCACATCAGGTACTCCCAGCACCTTCTGACAGAAGTCCCATTTAAGAGAACAGGTATTCCGTCTGTCAAGTGGTTGGTCAAAATCATATTTCCTGGCATTCACTTGCTTTTCTCCTGTTTCTTATTACAGATTTTTTTCTCGGCCTTATATTATCTTTCTCTTCAAGCTGCTTGCCGGTTGGCTGGTCGGGAAGAAAGGCTTTATTCTTAACCTGGAAACCAGCTGTCTTCGGCCAAAATGAATTTAAATTTTAGACAAGTCATAAATAAATAGCAAGTTGCCACTGGAAGTTCCGGGTCAGTTGGTCATCTTGACTTATTTTCAAATCTGAATTATATTTTTTTGACTCTGGCAGGGAGAAGGCTGCCGATAATTAGCAGTAGTCAGTCAAGTTTGTCTGACTTAAACCTTAGTCTGGTTACTATCTGGAAGCTTCTGTTTTCAGAAATATATATATATCATTAGCTGATAATGATATAGCTGAAAATATGATTTTGCCAGCCAGGCAAATTTTAAGATTTTAAAGCGGAGGGAAAAGTGCACGCTATTGTCTGTATCAAGCAGGTCCCGGATACCACCGAGGTTAAAATTGACCCGGAAAGAGGAACTCTTATCAGAGAAGGAGTGCCCAGCATTATCAATCCTTTTGACACTTATGCTATTGAAGAAGCTTTACGAATTAGAGAAAAAGTAGGCGGCAGGGTAACAGTAATTACCATGGGTCCTTCCCAGGCCCTGAGTGCTCTAAAAGAAGCTATCGCCATGGGGGCTGATGAAGCTATTCTTTTAAATGACAGGGAATTTGCCGGTGCTGATACCTGGGCCACGGCTTATACGCTATCGAGAGCGATAAAAAAGATCGGCGAGTTTGATTTGATTTTCTGTGGACGACAGGCGATTGACGGTGATACAGGTCAAACCGGGCCGGGGATAGCTACCCAGCTCCAGATAAGCCAGCTAACTTATGTTTGCCGCGTGGCCAGCCTCGATTTTGATAATAAGACAATCGAAGTAGAAAGACTGGTGGAAGAGGGACGCGAGTTGGTTAAATCTACCCTGCCCTGTTTAATTACTGTCGTCAAAGATATCAATCAGCCCAGATACCCGACGATTCTCGGCATCAGACGCTCTCAAAAGGCCCAGATCCCGGTCTGGACCTCAAAAGATCTGGATGTTAATCCAGATTTAATTGGATTGAAAGGTTCACCGACCAGGGTGGTAAAAATTTCGACACCGCCACCGCGGGCCGGTAAGTGTCAGATAATTGAAGGTGAATCGGCTGAACAACAGGCAGAACAGCTGGCTGAAAAACTCCTGGCGGAAAAAATCATCATCTGAGGAGAAAGAATAATGGCATTACTGGAGATAAATAGAGAAATTTGCACAGGTTGTGGAGCTTGCGTTCAGGTTTGTCCTTTCGGAGCCCTGAGCCTGGACAGTGAAAACCTGGCTGTCGTTAGTGAGGCCTGCACAGGCTGCGGTGCCTGTTTGCCCGAGTGCCCGGTTGAGGCTTTGAGCATACCGGAAGTAGAGAAAAAGGAACAGGTCCCAACCGATGAATACAGCGGAGTCTGGGTATGGGTTGAACAGTATAATCATCAGGCGGGGTCTATTTCCTGGGAAATGATGGGTGAAGGAAGAAAACTGGCTGACAGAAGAGGGACAACACTGTCGGCCTGTGTCCTTGGGTATCAAGCCGAGCCAATTGCCAGACAGGCTATCGCTTATGGAGCAGACAGAGTTTTCCTGGTGGATGATCCGACTCTCGAGGTTTACCGGACCGACCCCTATGCCCGTATTCTGGTTGAGCTCGTCAGGAAATACAAACCCGAGATCTTTCTCCTGGGTGCGAGTACGAGGGGAAGGGACCTGGCCGGAGCGGTGGCTACATATATCTACACCGGACTGACAGCTGATTGTACCGGGTTGGAGATTGAAGAGGGGACCAACCTTTTACTGCAGATCCGTCCTGCCTTTGGTGGCAACATAATGGCGACTATTAAATGCCCTGATCACCGACCACAAATGGCCACAGTCAGACATCATGTTTTCGAAATGCCAGTACCGGACGAGTCGCGAGAAGGGCAGATTATCCGGGAAACGCCTGTTTTGCCCGAAGACAGAATAGCCAGCAAGGTTCTTGACCTGATAGTTGAAAAGAACGAGGTAAACCTGGCTGATGCCAAGATTATCGTTTCCGGCGGGCGGGGCTTAAAGGGACCGGAGGGATTTACTATTTTACATGAGCTGGCCGATGTCCTGGGAGGCGCAGTTGGCGCGTCCAGAGCGGCAGTTGATGCCGGCTGGATTTCTTATGCTCATCAGGTCGGACAAACAGGACGAACGGTCAGACCAGATCTTTATATCGCCTGCGGTATCAGCGGTGCTATTCAGCATCAGGCTGGGATGAGGACCAGCAAGGTTATCGTCGCCATCAACAAGGACCCCGAAGCTCCTATTTTCCAGATTGCTGATTATGGGATTGTCGGTGATTTATTTACTGTCGTTCCGGCTTTAACCAGAGCCCTCAAGCGGCGCTTGAATAAGGCTTGAAAGAAAGATTGATAGAAAAATAAATATAGAGAAAAAACAGTCTTTTTAATTAGTTTTGCTTTTCTCAAGGCGGTAAACATCCGGTTCCCGAGCTGGAAGGCAAAAGGCCAGCGATATTCCTTGACTTTGACTGGGGCAGTTAATTAGACTGAAGATGTCCTGAGTTAAATATTTCCCTAAAAACCAAGGCTATGACTGGCGGCCTGTCAGCTAAAAAGGAGAGTGGCCTGAAAAAAATGGGACCAGGCATTTCAAGGTCAAAAAAGCTGATAAATCTTTAGCCTTTCAGGAGGAGGTTTAAATGAACATCAGGCAGGAAAGAGGACTGTGGTTCAGTCTAATTTTTATTCTGGTCTTGATTTTTATTTCTCTACTGCTTTACTTACTCTTATCTCCTCTAAGTAAAGCCGACACGGCCACGATTGTCTGGAATGACCATGATCATGATGGACAGGATTCGCCTGGTGACACCCTGGAAATTTCTAATAGCCTGGTTTATCTCCGGCTTGATTATGTTGATGTCTGGCAGGGACACGAAGCCTTAAATCCTTTTGAGACGCCGCCCGAAAAACGCGACCTTGACCCACGGTGGAACGGTTACTACCTGCAAGAGCTGCGCTATCGAAATGAAATCTGCTACCGTTACCTGGGCTGGGAAAAAGCCAGAGAAATCTATCCAACTCTCAGTTCAAATGATGTTATTGGACTGGTTGGTCAGCCAGAAAGTTATCCCGATAATCCCTTTCTCTCCATGTGGAATGCTAAAGAATCGGAAACCAACCCATCTTATAAATGGTATGTCTATTTTGAACGGCATGAGTTACAGGAAAAAAAAGGCCAGGGGCAGATGCTGGTTCTCAGGGCTGATAAGGGTGGAGCTTTGAGTCATGAGCTGCATATCAGTTTAAGAGGGAAACAGATATTTTTTGATCACAGAGTGACAAATAAGAGCCAGCAGGAAATTGAGTACATAAATTTACTAACTTTGCCAGCCAGTAGAATAATCGATACGAATTTTGGACCGAGAGATCTCCTGTCCTGCCGAAAGATTGAGCCGCTGGGATTTTCTGACCATTTTACTTTTACTGTCAGTGGAGATGGTCTGGCTGGCTCCGGCATGTTGCCGTGGAAAATCAAACGCGATACAAAGAGTAATTATTTTACCGGGGGCTGGTGGCTGCTTCATCAGCATGGCCTTTTTGTCTGGAAAGCCGCCAGGCTGAAGCCCCGGGAAGAGGCCAGGTTTGACCTGACTGCTACTTTTTCCGATGAAGATATTTACTCCCGCTACCAGAGCTATTTAAAAAAGAATGGAATTAATTTTGAAAAAATAAAGCCTCAAGAAGTTGAAGACTATCTGGTCAAAAATGTACCCAGAACTATTACCAGAGAGGGCTGGGTTTATCATGCTTATGAATGGCCAACCTATGACTGGCACAATGAAATGACCGGCAAAGCTTTCATGACCATGTTTTATGCGACCGGTGATAAAACCTGGCTGGATTACACCATCAGGGCCAATCGTTTTTATCTGGAGAAAATGCGCTGGAATTCGCCGGAGCATCCTTTTTATGGCTATTTTATGGACCAAACAGTTGAAGGAAAACAACGCCAGTGTTTTCTCTGGTCTCAACCCTATAACGTTGAATCGCTGCTGGCTGAATACCCATTAACCGGCGATCAGGTAATTAAAGAGGCTTTGCTGCTGAACTTCGAAAAAGTATATTCTGGCTTGATGTGGAATGATCGGGCTGGCCGCTGGTACTGGAGGGGTGTGGTTGATCCTGCGGTTAAGCCGCCCAGGTTAATCTGGAAAGATGATCTCAATACTTTCGATTCTTGTGAGTTTGGCATTGATGTTATGCTCAATGCTTATGCTTTTACCGGTGAGAAAAAATATTTAGAAAGGGCGGTTGAAGCCATGAATAATCAGCTTCAGGTTCTGGACAATTATGGCTTGTTGCTGGAAGATCATGCTGGCGAACCGTCAGTTAATGTCTATGCTTTTGCTGCTAAAGAGCTCTATCGCCTTTTTGATTATACCGGCCAGGAGAAATGGCAAGAAAACGCCACAAAAATTCTTGATGCTATGCTAATGTCCTTTATTCACATGGATAAATATGAGGGAGAAAATAGCTGGCTTAAAGGGGGAGTAGCCAGAAAAGACGGCGATTGGACAGGTCAGTTCGGTGAACCGACCACGGGCACCGATTCTTCGGTGGCCACCGCCCCGACTTATATTCCCTGGATCATGGAAGCTCTGGTTGCTGGTTTCAAACACACCGGGAAGCAGATGTATCTTGATTACATCCATCAGCTCTTATGGCATACGGTTGAAGCAAATAAGAAAATGAAGGCAGCCACCGGCGGCAAGTTTGAATTTTGCGGCCATTTCAATACTTACAAGAGGCAATTTTATGAAGATGATGACGGCCTGGTTATCGTCTCTAACCTGTATGAAATGCCTTATCTAAAGGTCTTTGAGCAGGGAATAAGGGTTGAACATTTTGATCTTCAGGAAATATCAGACAGCAGCAGCCTGATAAGGATCATCAACCCGACAGGTGCATCCTGGCCCGCCGTTGTTCACTTACCGGCTGACTGGCAAAAACTGGAAATAGTCAGGCTCGGCCAGATAAACAGTTATTTTACCGGCGATAAAAATGCTGTTCCGGGTGCTGTTGAATTTACCTTAAAAAATCAAGCTGTTACCTTTTCCACTGAACCATATTCAGTTTACCTCCTGAAAAAGCTTTAAGACGTTTTTAGCTTTAGGTCCACGGGTAGGCAGAATTCAGGAGATACAGAGCTTCATAAAGAGCTGAACAGGCCTCGATGGCTACGGCCGTTGCGATTATGTTCAGGTCAGCGGTAAGAGTTCGAGCAATACATATCTCGAGAATACGGCGATAGGGTTCAAGGGGAGCACTGGCTTCTCCTGGCGCTGGATCAAATAAGAAAATATAAACAGTCAGGATTAATAAAAGTAAAGTGACCACACCTTTTCTCGCAGACATTTTTTATCTCCTTTCGATCTCATTCAGTGCAATTTTCATGCCTGGGACAAATTACGATCAATATTTGGTAGCTGTCAGAAAGAAGGCTATCTTTCTATCTGAAGCAGAAGTTTGTGGCCTGAGGATGACTTACCTGAGGTTCATAGAGGGGCGAAATAAATGTAAACCTAATTTTACCCCGGCTTGGATACTGACAACAGATTTTGACTGTTTAGTAATTGGCTAACAGCTTTTTACTAGCTGCGAATAAAACTATCCAACCAACAAAAGCCAGCCAAAAGTTTTATCCATGGCAGATGAGTTTCACGTTGTTTGCTGAACCAGGCTCACTAATTCACTTAATTTCGGAGAGGTGTTTGATCAGTTCCCTGGCCAGGGTGGCATCAGGATCATCAGCTGGAGCCAGCTCGACCACTTTATTAAAGCATTCTATTGCCTTCTTAGTATCACCCTTGTTAATCCAGGCGTAACCTAATTTCATATAGGTTTTCGGCCGGCTGGGGTCGGCCTTGATAGAGAGTTCATAGTATTTGATGGCTTCATCTGTTTTTCCGGCATTCATCATTATTTCGGCAATATTAAAAGGAATAGCTGGGTCTGATTGATCTATCTCCACGGATTTTAAAAAATAACTTTCCGCTTCATCAAGTTTATCCTGCCTCAAATAGCAATCGCCTATAGCCGCATAGACCTGGGCAATTAACTTGTTGTCTCTCTTTTCCGGTGGTTGGGCATTAATCTCATCCAGCAACTTTAGATACTCAGTAACAGCCTGGTCATATTCTTTTAGCTCTATGTAGCAATTGCCGGTATTTAGCTTCAGCATATATAATCTGGGATCTTTTTTCATCAACTCTTGATAAAGAGCCAGTGCCGATTGATACTGGCCCTGATCAAAAAGTTCATTGGCCTGGGCTAAAATTGGCTTAAGACTATCAATAGACTCGCCCGTTCCTGATAGGTCCGCTGAGCCCTTCTTTAAGACAATCTTTAAAACTGGATTCTTATTGAGACCGCTGACCGGAATTTGCAGGCTGGCGGGGGCAAACCCTTCCTTTTCGACGGTGATATTGACATTCCCTTTGCCTAATCCAAAAACAGACCATTGCCCCTTATTGTTGGAAACAGCTTCCAGCTGATAAGTGTATTCGATATACTGAATCTTGATCTTAGCCTCGCTAATTGGCTGATCTGCCTCATCGACGACTATTCCCGAAAGGCGTCCCTGTCCACGGCCTTCCTGGCTCCTGACCTCAATAGGCAGAAACAAGGCTACCATGATCAGTGTTAAAAAAACGGCTAAAACCCTTTTCATTGATTCCCTCACTGTCTATCCAGATTTACCTAAAATCATAGCCTTATAATTTGCTATTGACATAACTATTATAGCCTATTTTCAAAAAATTTTCCTTTTTATAACAGCCGACAGGTAGCGGCCAGCCGCAGGAAATTATCAGGAGGACAATCAGCTGACATAAAAAAAGGGAGCCATGATCACCATGGCTCCCTTTACTGCTTACTCTAGATTAGAACCCGAACCTGGCGCCTAAACGGAAAATTCTCGGATCATTGATTCCGGTCTGCCGCATGAAAGGAGTATTGGGATTGTTGGAAACCATATACATGCCGGTGATAATCATTTCATTAAAAACATTGAAGCAGTCAGCAAAGACGCTGAAGTAGGTCCCTTTAATTCTAACTGTTTTTTCCAGATGGAGGTCAAGCAGCCATTGGTCGGGAAGACCCCATGAACCTCTCTGGTCAGCGTAAACGCCAACATTGCCCTGTCTGGGTCTAAAGGCAGTCGTCGTGCCCTGAATATAGATATTTCTATAAGTAGTATTGATTGTTCTGGTTGTTCTGGTTCCAGATAGAGCTCGGAAATAGCCACTCAGGGTTATGTCGAAAGGCAGCCGTACCACGCCCGTAACCTTCAGCTGATTCCTTCTTTCCAGGGGGAATCTCCCATAGGCATTAGTATGGGCGTTAGGATCAGAATAAAAGTAACCTGCGCCTCCACCCAGCGATTCATCATTTCTGGCCGTGGTGATTAGACCCCTCGACTTAGCCCAGACGTAAGAAATATTCATCGAATAATTCTTAGAAAATCTCTTATCAACAGAAACTTCAAAGCCATCATAATCTCTGTTAGCCCCTGGAGGATTAATAATGTGAAGGTCTTGAGCCATAAGGTTCTGTTTTTCATAGAAAACTATTGGCTTCTTGTTATAGGGGTCAATACAGGTAACTGGTGTCCAGTTCTTTGACCAATCAAGCTCGCCCTTGGTCATCAGTTTATCCAGGTCAAGTTGAGCGGCATCAACAATATATGGTTGTCTTCTGTCCCACTTTTTAATGTATCTAAGGGCTAATGTCCAGTCCTTAGCCAGCTCTCGCTCAAAAGCAACTGTCAATTCGTCAGTATAACCGGCTTTAAGCTTGTATTCCTTGCCCTGAGCATCAGTATAGCCGATGACTGCACCGCCATTCTTGAATCCGCCGGGCATAGCCCAGGGAATAGTCATGGGGTTGCCGTTTTCATCATACATAATGCTGCCATCAGGGTTGAGAAGCTGGATGTAACCGAACCAGCCATTAGGATGAGCTAAGTTAATCCAGCCAATTTGGTTGGGAAGAATATAGCGGCCCCAACTGGCTTTGAAAACATTCTTGCCGTCACCAAGAATATCATAGATGATGCCCAGGCGTGGAGCCAGATTAAGCCAGCTATACATTTTGGTGTTCTCGGGAATACTTCGGTCATAAGTTTTGCCCTGAAAAGTAATGGGACCTTCTTCTGTATTCTGCTTGGGATAGACAATACTGTTATACTCCAACCTCGCGCCAAGGCTGATATTCAAATGCCTGTTGACTGACCAGGTATCCTGGAGAAACCCATGGATGTCAATCATATTGTCTTTACGATTGAAACCATTATTCACCAGAACCAGGCAGTCCTCGTAGGCTCCATTGTTAATGTCATAATAGCAGCCGATCTCCAGCCCGTTATCGCTTGTCCAATCACCGACGCCATAAACGTACCAGGTAGTTTTTGCAATCTGAGTTTCAAAGCCGCCTTTTATTTCGTGGCTTCCCAGAAAATCATCAAGGAAATAGGTCGCGTCAGCATTAAATTGATACCGATTTCTGGTATAGTCGTCTTTATTTCGCCAGTAACCGCCCCAGATTTTTTCAAGAGGTAATCCGTAATCATCAAAGGTTGGCTGATCGTTTTTGGCATGTAGATTCATGGTAAAAAGAACCATGCCAAATCTGACGTTGGTAAAGAGATTTGAACCAAAAGCTCTCGTCCACTGAACACTTAAGACATGAGTTGGTGTTGTCTGTTTAATCGTTGCTTCTTCAGTATAGTAGAGACTGGCTCCTCTATCGTTGGTTCTTCGGTCAGAATAGTTATAGGTTAAAGAAAATTTATTTTCCTGGTTGGGCTGGAAGCTCAATTTAATGAAAGGATAAGGTAACGTTGTCTTAACTGGCTTTTCCTTTCCCGGTTCGACCCCATAAGGATAACCAGCCACGAAGTTTTCATTTTGCTGAAAGCTAAGGTTCGTGAAAAACCAGGCTTTTTCCTTGACAATGGGTCCACCCAGTGTCACCACAGGCTCTATTTGATACTTAGCACCACTCTTGCTTCCTTCAAATGGAGTCCCCTTGGTGTTATCAGACTTTAGTTTCTCATGATCCAGGAAAAATTCGGCCGTGCCGCTAAATTTATTTCCACCGGACTTGCTGACCACGTTGACCACGGCTCCACGGACGCTGCCATATTCGGCTGGTAAACCACCGGCCTGTACAGAGATTTCTTCCATAATGTCCATACCGAAGTTGACATTAGGAACACCAGTAGCTGGATCGACCATGTTAATACCGTCCAGGTTATAAGTATTGTCCATGGTTGAACTCCCATGTGCTGTATCGCCGGTGACACCTGGAGTCATGTTAAAGAATGTACCGAGGTTACGTGTGGCAGGCAAACTGCTCAGATATATCACATCCAGGTTAGTTGGACGAGTTGTTTTCTGCTTATCAATGTTTGGAGCTGCAGCTACTACAGTTACCTGTTCTTCCATGGTTTTTGGCTTCATGGTGATATCAACGGTTATAGTCTGAGCTACCCTGATAACCACATCTTTCTGAATAACCGGCTGAAAACCTTCCAGTTCGAACCTCACCTCGTAAGTGCCAGGTGGCAAGGCCATAAACCGGAAAGCACCCCGTTGATTCGTCACAGTAGCCTGTTTGCCGATGATCAAAGCTGGAGAGGTAATCGTAACTGTTACCCCTGGTAAAGGCTCGCCGTCAGCTGTCCGGACCGTTCCTTCCAGGTTCCCGGTCTGCACAACTTGGGCGACCAGCAAGCCGCAGAAAAGGAAAACTAGGCTGATTACCCCCACTAAAACTCTTTTTGCCAATTTTTCCTCCTTTTGGTTAATTCTTATTAAGCCCTAAACCCTAAAGCCCATTACAGTTATTGGATATATTATTAACCCCCTTTGATCCATCACCTCCTTTTTTCCAAAATAAAATGGTTTTTAATAAAGCGCATCCGGTAATTTGCCCCTTATCTAGGGGCTCGCAGGTGCTACATGCAAATTATGTGCCATCTTAGCCCAAAAACCTATCTTCTTATATATCAATAGCTTATAAGCAAATAGTCTTAAATTTTTTGTTTATTATTTGGATAATGATGCAGAAATTTGGATTATATAAATTATGTAATATCAATAAATTACAAAATATGGCAATTTACAATCCAACAGATTGAACAATTATGCCCAAAACTGCCCATCCTTTGATTTTGGCTCTCGAGCATTCCAGCTCTGCCGGTCCTGTCTGGGCCAGCCCTTAATAGACTCGGAAAGATAGAAATCAGGAATTAGCATAAAGTATCAAAGTATTAATGAGTATTAATCTCAGGAGCCCATTTCGTCCAGATCAGGTTTACTCGATGAATCTGATTTCTTTAATAGCTTTAACGGCCCGGTCAGAGAAAAAATCACCTATCGAGAAAAGAGAAAAACGTCCTCCATTCTGCTGGCCTCGATCGCAAATAATAGTTTCCTGGTTATCATTTCTGTTAAATATTTCCGAAGCTGTATAGACTGCCCGATAGCCGTCATCTCCGATTATAACCAGATGAGCGGTTCTATAATTTATAGGCTGAGAGCCAAGGTATTTTTCAAGCACTAATCGCAGGGGTACCCCTTGAAAATAATTGACTCCGTGAAAGCCCTGACCGCGCCCAAAAAAGACGGCCGGTAGATTTAAAATCAGAGTATCCTGAGGCAATTTGTCCAGGCTGCCTTTTTCTTCGCCTTTGATGTAAATCTTTATCTGAGGAGAAAACAAAGGTTTTTTGCCTTTTTCTGTGGCCATCGCCAGAGGAAAAGATTTGACGGTGATTTTAACCGGGCTATCCAGGTTGCGCTCAGAAAAAAGGTCGTTAGCCGCCACAATTTTGGGGTTGGTCGGGAGTGGCCAGGTCTCGCCAGTGGATGAGGGTATAATCGGAGCTACTTTCACTCCAATTATCTGGCGATGAAGAACCGTCGGATAAAATATTTCACCCCAGCTAAAAATTACCTGCTCACCCTTTTTATTTTCCACTATGACCATCAAATCAATGGGCGAGCTGAACTGGTCTTTATTTTTTTTGGCCAGGATTTGATCCTTGAGGATATCAAACAGGGAATAACCCTGGTACACATAGGCACCAATAAACTTTGTCTCAGTACCATTTAAAACGGCTTCGCGAACCATAACCTGGTGCAGAGGCAGGCCTTTCAAGCTCAATCTGCCAGGAGAAGTTACTTCACCCGCGATTTCAATACTATCGAACGGTAGTTCTTTGAATGGTACATTATCATAGAAATCGTTATTCTCGGCCGGTTTTATATTTTGAGCAGCTGCTGGCCAGGACAGGCCAAGCCCTATAAGGGTCAGAACAATCAGGACAGATATCTTAATGTGATGTTTTTTCATTTAGCTCCTCCTAATTTCTGGTTTATTCAGTCTGCTGGGCCAACCCTGAATGTAAATCCTGCTTCCAGCCGGCGACAAGCGCAGGGATAACCGGGCTCTGTGTAATAAGCTTTATTAAACAGGTTTTCTACTCTAAAAAACAGTGATCCGCCTCTTAAATATTTCTCAAAGGACAGGTTGGCTACTGTATAGCCGGGAACGGAAACTGAATTTGAGCTGATCAAAATTTCTGACCTGGAAGTCATTAATACCCAGAGGGTTAGACTAAAGTTTTCTGGCAGGAGGTAACTGGCCAGAAAACTGGCTTCAGACTCAGGAACAAGATCAAGAGGTCGATCATCAGTCAGGTTTTTAGCATCCAGGTAAGTATAATTAACCTGGAAATTAAAATTCTTCAGGCTTTTGGAGACATAGGCTTCCAGACCTCTAATCCGGGCCTCGCCGACATTAATATATAATTTTGTTCCATTGGGCTGGCGAATAACATAAATCAGGTCTTTATAATCTGAAGTAAAACCGGTCAAACTGCCGTTTAACCAGCCAGAATAATCAGCTCCGAGCTCGAAAGACGTACCCACTTCGTCTTTAAGATCGGGGTTGCCGCTGGTTGTACTGTATAGTGAACGCATTGAGGGGAAACGTGATTTGCGGGAGAAAGAGAAATGGAGATTGGCCTCATTAGTGACTTTAAATTTTAAACCGGCGATGGGGTTAACGGAACTACTTTCTTTACCTCCCTGCTTTTTTAAATAATCAAAGCTCAGTCCGCCAATTAGACTCCATCTGGGAGTGAGCCGCCACTCATCCTCAATTCCTGCTGAATAAACATGATGCTTGTATAATTCCCAGGGGGAAGTGGCTGAACCTTGCTGTTCAACATGTTCATAGCGACCATTCAAACTGAAGCGCAAATCGTTGTTTTTGGCCAGAGGTATCGCCCCTAAGATGAAAGCTCCTGTCTCATAATTATCATAGATAGATTCCCAGTCGAGAGTAGTCATAGAGGAATTAGTATAAGCATCAAGAACATTATAAAATTTTACATAATAGGTTCTTATCTTGATTGTTCCGGTCTTAAACAGAGGAAAAGTTCCGCCCAGACCCAGCACAGTTCTTTCCCAGTCTTTAAAGCGCCAGTAGCGAGGAGAATAATATGCGGTCGCAGGCGGAATACCATAGGAAGAATCATAATAAGAAGCCTGTAATAGTATTTCACTTTTCTGGGTTGGGTAAAAATAAAATTTGCCGTTAAAAAAGTCGTTTTTATAGTCGGAATTGGGAAGAAGAAGATCTGTATCAGATTGGCGGTATTTATAACCCTGCGATTCGTTATGAAGAGCTGATAACTTAAAGGCAAATTTTGGACTATAAAAAGTGCCTGTGCCGGAGAAATCGAAGGTAGAATTCTGGCTGAAACGGGAGTTAAGCTCCAGACTGGTCTTTTCCGGCCGGCGAGTTAAAACTTCCACTATTCCGCCCATAGTATTTGCCCCGTAAAGAATAGAAGAGGAACCCTTGGTGACCTGGATGGTATCGATATCCTCACTGGGAATGGTCTTTAGATCATACATATTATAATAGGGTTCATAGACTGGTATACCATCAAGTAAGAGCGTTGATTTGTCATTATCGAGCCCTCTTATCTTGATGTGGGATTCTGACTTAGCCCCAACGGTGACATGGGTCCCGGGGACAAAAGACAGAACCTCAGAGATATTTTTGGTTTTAAGCAGCTGAATGGTCTGCGGTTCGATGGTAGACACAGTGGCCAGAGGTTTTTCCTGAGGAGCGCTGGCCGTGACCATAATTTCTTCTGTTTTTACTCTGACCGGCTTCTCTTCTTTTTCCTTCTTCTTTTCCTGGTCTGAATTTTCCTGAGCAAAAGAGATAGCAGTCACCAGCGAGATTGATAGGACGAAAATGAGACAGGTCAATAAAAATTTAGGAAACTTTTTAGAGGCGAGCATCTTACTTCTCCTTTCCTAATGGGAGGCAAAGCCGTTTCCGGCTTTACCCTAACGGCCCGCCGGCCTGGCCTTTGGCTTTAGCCTGGTGGGCTCGGAGCAGAAGTTCTTATAATACACTTTAAGCAAAAAATCAACCGTTGACCGCCAAAGAAAAACTTTTTGAGATCTTAACCAACCGGTAGTCAGAAACCTGCTTTCAAATTTTAATTTAAAAATTTAAAGCCTAACGGTTTCGATGGTCGGACCAGGCTCGTATGTTACGTTAAGCTTAATTGCAGCAGAGCCTCAGCTCCAGACCTTCAATTTTTATCAGGCGAAGACAAACTAAAAAGAAACTGCTTGGCTTTTTCTCTTCTTAAAGAATAATCGAGAAGGGTATTATCATAATAGACTGCTTCATTCCCAACCAGGATTACCAGGTAGGGTTCAAGCCGGACTTTGTATTGCCTGTACAATTTTTTCTCCAGATCGTGAATAATCGGATATGGGAAAGAATAACGGACAGCGAACTTTTCCAGCTCTTCTTTCTCATCGGTGGAAACACCTACCAGCTGAACCGGCAAAGAAAATTCTTCTAAAAAATCCTTCATTTCAAACAACTCGTCCCAGCAAACATGACAGACAACTGAAAAGAAAACCAGCAGTACCGGCTGTGATGAATTCCTGCTGACTTCTTCCAGGGAAGAGTAAATTCTGACGGCTGGGCGAGAAAGATGTTGATCCGCTGTTTGCTGTCCATAAAAGAAGTCTGAAGATAGCAGTAAACCTCCAGGCCGGCACATAATAAGACTTAAAATTAAACAGCCTATTATATTATTCATTTTATATTCAGCTTAAAAAGACGAAGTTCGTCTTCGGTATCAAGAGCATAGATTTGATCTCCATTAACAGCCAGCTTTTTGATAGCCAGAGGGAAATCAATTATACCGGTAATGTTTCCTTCTTCGTTAAGTATTACAACTTTTTTGCCCGGCCCAACATCTTTATCGGCCATCTCTTCCATGGAAATCAGATAAAAGTTATGATTGGCAACATCGACGTTCCAGCAGATACCTTCCAGGACTCTTTTTTCCTTTCCTGGCAAATTAATAGTTTTGACCGGATAATCTGCGCCGATTTTTATCTTCTTTATGATCTCGCCGCGGCTATCAATTTTGAAAATATATCTATTGTTATATCTCCAGATAACATAAAAAGTATCCGCTTCCCCTTTCCTTAAGAATATCTGGTTACAAAATGAATCATATACCCGGTCACCGGAGGCCTGTGAATCCAGGATGGCCCACAGCCTGGTGCCATCAGTTTTATAACCATGGAGCAATTTTTCAGGTCCATCTAAATTTCTGACCGGAAAAGAGACGACCAGAACCCTACCACTGAGACAGACAATATTTTCCGGGAAAGATGGAACCTTAAAAGCTGCCAGATTTTTCCCTTCCTTGCTGAATATTTGAATCCGGTTGTTAAAGGTATCAGCCACAAAAATTTGCCCCTGGTTAACATCCAGACAGGAAGGAGAGTCAAATTCACCCGGGCCATTGCCTTTCCGACCAATCTCTCTTAATTGGATGCCGTCCAGATTGAAAACCCGAATTCTATTATCTCCGCTTTCCAGTAGGTAAAGCTCCTGTTCGTTAAGAACCATAGCCACTGGGCGATAAAAAAATGGACGATTTTTAATTCCCTTAATTTCTAATTCTGTGGCTGTGTAACGAGTTGTATTTTGAGCTCCCAGCCAGCCCCATCTGGTAATAAAAGTCAGGCTGGCCATCAGCAAAAGTCTTGTAGCTAATTTTTTCATCAAGCTTAGCTCCTTATCTTATCTGAGTTAATAGGGGAAAGCCCCGGCTCCAGGGAACCGGGGCTCCGCCTTGCCTTACTTACCCAAGATTAAGCATCTACCCAGACCAAGATCACAGGAGGTCAGAGCCATTGTCGTCCTGGCAGTTTCCAGGTCAGACTGGAAGGCCCTGGCCCGGCATCTTTCCCAGTTATCCCAGCATTGGTCAGCTGGAATTCTAGCGTGTGAAGCTTGAGGCAAAAACAAGAAAATAGACAGGATAAAAATTAGTGACAGTGTCAGAGAAGTGAGTTTTTTCATGGCCATCTCCTTTCATTCCAATAATGAGCAAGAACTATGCCAGCTACTGCCTGGGTTCTAAGTAATTGCATAATCGAAAGAAACAATCCACATAATGAATTAATTCCTGAAACAAATAACAGAAAAATAAATAATAGACGAAATAGACAATAGTAAATCATCAATATCTAAAGACGTAGTTTATAAAAAAATGTCTCACTTCACCCCCCTGGCGATTATCCACTGTACTAAAAGTTAACTTTTATTGACGTCAGACAACCCAGCTGGCAAGAACCGTTTACTTTTAGATCAGGTTAGATCAGGTACTTCCCGTTTTTAGCAATGTATTTGCCTTTGGCGATAATCGTTGCTTTGTCTATTAAAGCATCATAGTGATGTTGACTTTTATTTTTACCAATACCATAAGAGTCGCCAATAGCAAAATGGACCGTTCCGAAGGCCTTTTCAGCTTCTAACATGTTGGGGCAGATCTGCGCACCAGGATTAGTCCCGATGCCAAACTCGCCGATCATCATACCTGTCTGGTCAGAACCGATATTTTTGACAATAGCCTCAATCCCTTTGCCTTTATATCGGACAAGTCTGCCTTCTTTAAATTCCATTTCCCCGTGCCCAACCTTATCGTCAATCAGACTGATGACCAGCTTCCCATTAAAAGTTTCTTCCACCGGGCAGGTGTAGGCCTCACCGGCCGGTAAATTTCCATGCTTGCCCTTTTTACTGATATCGCCATTATCATTTTCCCATTTTCGCCCCTTAACACTGAAGCTAATCTGAGTCCCGGCCTCATTTTCTATTATCACCCGTTCGGCATCTTTCATGGTCCGGATGACTTTATTGGTGAATTCATTCATTTTAGCAAAGTCAATATTGACCAGCCTTTCCATCATGTCTCTGGTAATACCAGGCATCATGCAGATTCGGCTGTATTTTCTTCCCTGACTGACCATAAAACTGCGAAACGGCTTCTCCTCTATCCTGCTCTCAAGTAAATAAGCTATAGCCTGAGCTTTTTCGGTCAGAAGTTTGAATAGCCTGGTTGGGCCGGTAATGGGCCGTAGAGTCTCTGTCATCAAATAGGTAGTTGTTTCTGCTCCAGCCTTTTTGGCGTAAAAGGCCAGAGCTTCTGCTATTTCCAGTTTTTGTTGATCAGTCACCAGCAGAAAGCTTTCACCTGGTTTTAATTTTAATGATTGGGTAATAGCCTTCTCGGCTGCCTGATAAAGTTTATTAGCTTTCATTTTAACCTTCCTTTCTTTTAATTAGTCTTTTATTTTTTTATTTTTCCTTTTTTGCTTCTCGGTAAACAAAAGCTATTAGCAAAATAAAAACGGCCAGACTGATAATCTCCCCGTACTGAGCAAACCAGCCGGCAGGCTGGCCATCAACCCATTTACCATTTTCCAGTACCATCGGAATGCCCAGGCTGATGTAATGATCAACTTTGGCCAGCTTCAGAACGGCCAGGACAATACCCATCAGGGCCCCACCGGCAATAAAGCCTGAAGAAATTAAAGTGCCTCTGTTATGCCGTCTTTCAGCGAGTTCTTTATCCCTGGTCGATTTCTTGACCAGATGGGAGAGAAAACCACCAACCAGTAAAGGTGTCGTCAGATGGAGCGGAAGATACATACCAAGAGCCAAAGGCAGGGGAGGAAGGGCAGATAATTCAGCCACTATAGCTACCGCTGCTCCGACACCATATAGCAGCCAGGTGACTGGCTCTCTGGACATCATGGATTTAATGACGGCGGCCATCAGATTAGCCTGAGGAGCAGCCAGAGCCCCGCTCTGGAAAGAAAAAGCCCGATCAAGAATAAAGATAGCCACACCGACGGTGAGAGCTGAAACAAAAATGCCGGCAAATTTAAATCTTTCCTGATTACGAGGGGTAGCCCCAATCCAGTAACCTATCTTCAGGTCAGTAATAAAACTGCCAGAAACAGACAGGGCTGTGCAAACCACTGCTCCGATGAGTAAAGCAACGGCCATTCCTTCCTGTCCTGACAATCCGGCCCCGATTAAAATCACGCTGGAAAGAATAATGGTGATTAGAGTCATGCCCGAGACCGGATTGGTTCCGACAATAGCAATAGCATTGGCAGCGACAGTGGTAAAAAGAAAGGACAGTAACAGACAGATAACCACGCCAATCAGAGCAAACTTCAGATTGGATATCCAGAGAAAATAAAAGAAGAGAGCAACTGCCGTCGCCCCGATGCCGATAATAATAGTCGACATTTTGAGATCACGGTCTGTTCGAGGAATTTCAGTTACCTCTACGCCTTTTTTACCTTTGAGAATTTCTTTAAAACCCAGTGAGAAAGACCTAACCATAATTGGCATTGATTTAATGATGCTGATCACACCGGCCATAAAAATCGCACCAATGCCGATATTACGGACATAAGTATTAAAAATTTGTACTTCGGACATCTGACCGATGGGAATCGTGCCAGGATAAACAGCCTGAGGAAAATGCTGGCCTAAAAACCAGATAACCGGGATAAAAGCAAAGTGAGACAGTAAACCGCCGGCGACAATAATCGCATTATAGCGGAAGCCGATAACATAGCCGAGGCCAAGAAAAGCAGAGAGGGCATCTATCTTCAAAACCATTCTGGTTTTTTCAGCCAGCCCGTCCATAAAAGGTATGAACCTGAAAGTTATAACTTCATTCCATAACCTGACGCCGATGGCCAGAAATTCATAAATGCTGGCGACCACTACTCCCAGTATCAATGGTTTAGCCTGGTCTTTTCCACCTTCACTTGAGACCAGAATCTCGGTGGTAGCGGTGGCCTCAGGAAAAGGGAGTTTCCCATGTTGCTCAACGCAAAAGTAGCGGCGGAGTGGAATCAGGAATAAAATTCCCAGACAGCCGCCAAGAAAAGTAGACAGAAATATCTTAAAAATATCGATCGGCAAGCCGATGATGAAGAGAGCTGGAATGGTAAAAATAGCCCCGGCTACCAGGGCGCCAGAAGCCGCTCCTATTGACTGGATAATAACGTTTTCCAGAATGGTGTTTTTTCTGGAGTAAGTGTAGCCGATGCCGACAGCCAGAATAGCAATCGGTATAGCCGCTTCTGGAACCGTGCCAACTTTAAGACCCAGATAGGCCATGGAAAAAGTAAAGAGCAAAGCCATGACCAGGCCCCACAGAACGGAGCGGGTGGTAACTTCGGGAATTATTTTTTCGGGAGGAACAAGAGGCCGATATTTTTCTCCAGGGGCCAGCGGACGATAAGCTTCAGGCGGCAGAGTTTCCTTCCTGCTTTCCATTTGCCCTCCTTTATTACTGAATTTTCAGTTTATGGTCAGATGGAATTTGGTCTCTGCTTGCTCACTCGCTAAAGCGGTTTAAGACCTCATCAGCGGTTTTACTGAACAGATCATAGTTTACTTTGATTTTCCTTTCCTGAATAGCTTTCTGGAGATAGCTATAAAGAAACATTTCCTGGGCCTCGCTCAGTGCCTTAGCCATTTCTTCTCCCTTAACCTGTTCAAATTCTTCTCTGGAAACTTCTTTCCTTTCCAGGACCCTGACCACTGCATAACCGTTGCCGACATTTATTGGTTCGCTGGCCTGGTTAAGAGGTAGGGAGAAGACCAGTCTTTCTACTTCAGACGGTTCGTCAATCAGGCTCAGGTATTGTCCGTGTTTATAGGTTTCGACTCTCTTATATTCGAGGTTATTATCTTTAGCCACTTCTTCCCAGTTAGCCTGCGGAGACAGGCGAATAGAGTTAAGCCTGGTTCGGGCTAATTCTATCTTTTTCTCCTTGATTAAATCTTCCTGTACCTGAGCTTTAACTTCCTCCAGGCTGGCTTGATGTTCTGGATCCTTCTGTGTAAATTGCACTACCGCCACACCTTCATAGGTGAAAATAGGAGATGAAATTTCCCCTTCTTTAAGTTCAAAAAGCGCCTGGCTGAGAGCCCCGGATGAATCCACTACCGGCAACGGATCACCGTTTTTAAGCCAGCCAGTGTCCTCAACACTTAACCCTTCTCTTCTGGCTGCTTCCTCCAGCTTCCTGGCTTTCCTGGCAACCTTAGCCAGGTTTTCCATCCGCTGAGAGGCCTTATCGCGGGCCTTTTCTTCCTGCAGATGATTCAAAATCATAGCCTTGACTTCTGCCAGGGATCTGGTAATTTCCGGCATTTTTTCAGTAACCTTCAAAATGGCCACGCCCTGTCCGAGGTCAATTACACCTGATATCTGGCCTGCTTCCAGCTGATTGATGGCTTCCAGTTCAGCTGGCGAAAGGTTTTGCCAGTCATAATAGCCCCAATCTCCGCCGTTACTGGCCTTTTCATCTTTGGAATAAGTTCTGGCCAGCGAGCCAAAGTCCTCACCGGCGTTCAGCCTGGTTTTTAATTGTTCACCCTGGCTCAGAACCTGTTGTTTATCAGCCTCAGTGTAGGGTAGATAGATGCGGCTAACTTTAATTTTGGCTGGTTCTTTGAACTGATTGATATTGTCTTTATAATATTTTTCAATCTCGGCGTCTGAAATGGTGATTTCCTTTTTCAAATCGTCAATTTTTAGAAAAACATATTTGCCCTGGCGTCTTTCAGGCACCCGGTATCGCTCTTTATTCTTCTCAAAGTAGCTCTGAATCTCAGTTTCAGAAGGGCTGGAGTCTAATTGAATTTTGTCAATGGTTGCCACCAGATATTCAATCTTGGCTGTCTCATTCTGATTCTTATAATTTTCCCAGACCTCATTTTCACTTACCGTACATCCGGCGGTCAGTAATCTGGTAACTTTTTCCAGAAGAATTTCTTCGGCCAGACTCTGTTCAAATTTTTGTATGGGAATATGGTTCCAGTCCAGAATTTGCTGATATTCCTTAAAACCAACGAATTTACCTTCTCTCTGAAAGACTGGATAGGAGATAATTCTCTGCTGAATTTCTTCAGCAGTTGCTTTAAGTCCCAGTTCCCGGGCAATATCGAGAAGCAAATATTGCTGGACCAGTTGCTGAAGTATCTGCTGTGGCAGATTTAACTGGCGAATAAGATCAGCTTTTAGGTCAGGGTACTGATTCCTCATGGCTGAAATTCTTTGATAAAGAATCTGGGCAAACTCCTGAGCAGTCAGTTCATGACTTCCGACCTGAATGATGGAATTGGCCTGGCGCGATTCACCCAAACGCCCAGCACCTCCCCAGACCGCAAAAATAGCTATGATAAAGGTCGCTATGACGATCCACAGTATCGGGCTCAGCGATTTTAGGTTCTTACGCATAGTTTTGAGCATGGTTTATTTCTCCTGTTTCTTTTCTTCACGGGCAAAATAAGGTTTGAGGCGCTGGTAAGTAGTCTGCAGATCCTCACAAAAGACTCTGGTTTCGCCGATAATCGGCATAAAATTAGAGTCACCTGTCCAGCGCGGGACAAGATGTAGATGAAAATGATCAACCACGCCTGCTCCCGCACTCTGGCCGAGATTCATCCCCAGATTAAAGCCGTGAGGCCGGTAAACCTTTTTCAAAATACGAATAGTCGCCGGTACCAGCAGAGCAGCTTCCTCCAGAATGTCCAGCGGCGCTCTGTCCACTTCAGCCAGATGGCGGTAAGGTGCAATCATTAGATGCCCGGTGGTATAAGGATAGCGATTGATCAGCACAAAATTATGCTGGCCATGGTAAAGGATCAAAGCCTTCTCGTCGTCTTTTTGTCGGAGCGCTTCGCAGAAAACACAACCCTTCATCTTGCCTGCCTTTTGGACATAGGCCTGTCTCCAGGGTGCTGTGCAGTATTTCATAATAATTTATTTTTTCTTGGTGGCCAGTGCTTCTCTCAGCAGCTTGGAGGGCTTGAAGTACAGGACTTTTTTAGGTGGAACCTTGACCAGTTCGCCTGTTCTGGGATTCCTTCCAGCCCGCGGTGCACGCTGTCTGAAACGGAAGCTGCCAAAACCACGAATTTCAATTTCTTCGCCCTGAAGTAAAGCTTCCTTGATGACCTCGAAAAAGAGATTGACTCCCGCCTCAGCTTCCTGCCTGGAAATATTAAGCTTGCGGGCAACTGCATCTACCAGGTCAGCTTTGATCATTATTCGCCCTCCTTTTTGTGGTTACTTTTCGGGGTCAGGTTTTTCAGCTGCTCTTTTAACAGATCGCCCAGAGTTAATCTATCACTCTGACCTTCCAGGTATTTTTGAAATTCCTTTTTTTGTTGTTCTATCTGAGCCTGGCGAAAACTCAGGCTGATTTTTCTGGCCTGAGGATTGAGCTTGATGATTTTGGCCATTCTTTCTTCGCCGATCTGAAAAGCCTCAGCCGGGTTGTCGGGAAGGTTATCGCCCAGCTCAGAATTGAAAACTACCCCTTCAATACCAGGCACTATTTCAGCAAAAAGACCGAAATCGGTGATCCTGACGATTTTCACCTTTACCATATCTCCAACCTTTTGCCTGGAGAAAAAGTCCTCCCAGATATCCCCCTCCAGTTGTTTTATGCCCAGGGAAACTTTTTGTTTTTCGAGATCAACATTCAGCAGGACAACTTCAATTTCTTCGCCAGGTTTTAGTTTTTCGGAAGGATGCTTTATTTTTTCCCAGCTGATATCAGAAATATGGACCAGTCCTTCCACGTCCTTATCAACCTGGACAAAGGCCCCGAAGTCAGTCAGGCTGGTTACTTTTCCTTTAAGCCTGGATCCTGGATTATATTTTTGGGCAAAAAGTTCCAGGGGGTGAGGCGTTGCCTGTTTCAGACCAAGTGAAATCCGGTGAGTTTGAGGGTTAACTTCCAGCACCTGGACGGTGACCTGTTGGCCTACGGTCAGGACTTTTTTGGGATGAATCATCTTCTTCGACCAGGTTAAGTCTGATATATGAACCAGGCCTTCCACTCCTTTTTCGAGTTCAACAAAAGCCCCAAAATCGGTCAGGCTGACCACCCTTCCGGTTACTTTTGTCCCCGGTCGGTATTTTTCCTCAACGCTTAGCCAGGGATCGGGAGTCAGCTGCTTATAACCAAGTGATATTTTTTCTTCGGTCTCGTTGAAATCAAGGACAACGACTTCCACTTCCTGGCCAACTTCGAATAGCTCAGAAGGCCGGTTAATTTTTCCCCAGCTCATATCTGAAATATGAAGAAGGCCTTCGACTCCTCCCAGGTCAATAAAAGCACCAAAACTGGTTAAAGATCTCACTACTCCCTTAACCTTTTCACCTTTGACCAGGTGGCTGAAGACACGACGTTTTTTTCTTTCCCTTTCATCTTGTAAGAGGAGTTTTCTGGATAAAACGACATCTTCCTCTGCCCGGTTAAATTTCAATATTTTAAACTTGAGAGTCTGGCCAAGAATAGAATCAGGATCTTTCAGTGGCTTCAGGTCGACATGAGCCTGAGGCAGAAAGGCTGGCAGACCAACATCAACCGTATAGCCATTTCTGGTCTTGGCGAGAACCTTGCCTGTGACCCAGTTGCCTGAATGATAGGCAGCTTCCAGGCGTTCGAGGGCTCGCTCAATGTCTGCCTTCCTTTTTGACAGAAGAAAATAGCCATCCTGCGGCCTGGATTTTTCCAGAACGGCTTCAATTTCATCGCCAATTTTAATCTCTTCAAATTCTTTCGGGTCACGGAAATCCTCAAGGGGAATAGCTCCTTCCGTTTTATGCCCTATATCTAGCAGTATGAAGCCAGGAATTTTTTTGACCACCCGGCCTCTTACGACCGTTCCGGCACTTAGCTCCTGGTCAGAAAGATGATATTGATCAAGCAGTCTTTCATAGTCTTCAGCGGTCATCTGGTCATCGGGTTTGGTGTTCTTTTTGGTCTCGATCATGGGTTACATTCTCCTGATTTTAATTCTGCTGGCAGCTATTATTGATAGCCAGAACAGTTTTTTTAATTACCTCAGGCGGGGTAGAAGCACCACCTGAGATGCCTATTATTTTAGCTTCCCGGATCATGTCGGGAGTTAATTCCGCTGGTGATTCAATAAGATAAGTTCTTGATTGGTGACGGCGTGAAATTTCATAGAGCTTATTGGTATTTGAGCTATTTTTACCGCCGATGATAATAAGGGCATCAACCTGGCTGGCCAGCCTGGCGGTCGCTTTCTGCCTGACTCTTGTTGACTGACAGATGGTATTATAAACGGACAGTTCTTCTGTTTTTTCAGCCAGGCAGGCCACTATCTTTCCGAAAAGCTCTGCCTCCTGAGTGGATTGAGCCAGGACTGCCCTTTTTTTCTTGACAGGCAACTCCCTGGCCTGCTGTTCATTTTCTATGACCAGAGCCTGACCGTGACTGTAGCCCAAAAGCCCCTGGACTTCTGGATGATGCCGATTACCAACTATTATAATTTCTATTCTGGCTTGCCCGAGCTTTTCAACCTTTTGCTGAATCTCCTTTACCTTGGGGCAGGTGGCATCCACGATGTCTATCTTCTTTTTCTGAAGGGCTCGGTAAATGGCCGGAGAGATACCATGACTCCTGATAATCACTGTATCGCCTGGCCTGAGCTGGGAAATGGAAGTTGTAACTTTAATCCCTTTTTTATCGAGATCCGAAATGACCTGAGGATTATGAATTAACTCTCCCCAGGTAAAAATCCTTGATTTTTTTTTATTAGCCGTTTCCCTGGTCAGGTGCAAGGCTCTTTTTACTCCGTAACAAAAACCGCTGTTTCTGGCGATAATGATTTCCATTGAATATTAATATCGAAGAATAGCCTCTAATACTATAAAAGTAAGAACCCTTTGTCAACTCTAAATAGCCACTATATCTTTATTTAGAGCTAAGAAATAGTTTGTTTTTCTTCCTCTAAAATTTTAGCGATTTCTTCTTCTTTGGGCAAATCATCCAGGCTGTTCAGGCCAAAATACTCCAGGAACTTTTCACTTGTTCTGTAGACCAGTGGATTGCCCGGCGCCTTTTTCCTGCCCACAATTTTAATTAATTTTTTCTGGAGCAGATTTTTAATCGAATAAGTGGAGTCAACACCGCGAATAGCCGAAACCTCGGCCTGGGTTATGGGCTGATGATAGGCAATCACACTGAGAGTTTCCAGGGCAGCTGAGGACAACCTGCTTTTCTTTTCTATTTGTAATAATCTTCTAACCCATTGGTCGTGATCTGGCTTTGTGGTAAAGAGATAACCACCAGCGCTTTGAATAATCTCTATTCCGTGGCTTTCCTGATTAAAATCAGCCCGCAAAGCGGCCAGAGTCGCCTGTAATTCTTCTTCTGGCACTTCTCCCAGGACTTCTTTAATTCTGTCCAGGGTCAGTGGTTCCTGGGACAGGAAGATGAGAACTTCAAGGATTGCTTTCAGCTGATCATTCATGACCGGGTCCGTGAATTTGATGAGTTGCTTTATCTTTTCTTAGCCAGACCCTGATTGTCTGGAACAATTCTTCCTGAATGGCGACGACCAGATGGTTTTTAACAAGCTCCAGCAGGCAGAAAAAGGAAACCAGGGCTTCTTCCAGGCTATCCTGAGAAGAAAAATACTCAAGAAAATCCATCGAGCCATTTTTTCCCAGGTAATCTATTATCTCTTTTAGCTTGTCTTCGACTGAGACGTCCTTTCCTTTAATTATTCTAAGACTTTCTCTTTCTTTTCTCTTCATGATCAAAAAGAAAGTCTCGGCCAGATCGAACAGACTGACTTCCAGCAGTTCCAGCTCGTCTGGTTTTTCCAGAGGCGGGCGGAAAGTTCTCCTCCAGCGCTGGAGTTCGACTTCCTCTTTTTCCCTTAAAAGGGAAGAGGCAACTTTGATTTTTTGAAATTCGAGCAGCCGGTCGACCAGCTGCTGCCTGGGATCATCCTCAGCCAAAGCTTCTTGCTCTCGGGGCAAAAGCATCTGGGATTTAATATAAATCAGGAGAGAAGCAATAAACAAAAACTCGGCCTCTCGATCCAGATTGATCTGTTCTTTTTTCTCCAGATATTCCAGATAATCTCTGGTAATAACAGCCATCGGGATATCGTTTATGTCAATTTTTTTCTTGCGGATCAGAAACAACAAAAGATCCAGCGGTCCTTCGAAAAACTCAAGTTTAACCTGGTAGCCGTCACCTGCCGTCTGCTGGTTGACTTCAGTTTCTGCGGTCGGTAATGGCCATCCCTGGTTTTCTTGTTCCATCCTTATTTTCCTGGTTAGCGGCGGCCGGTTGGAAAATCCAGGCCCAGAACCTGCCGGACTTCTTCCATTGTCTTCCGGGCGACTTCTCTGGCCCGCGCACTTCCTTCGTTAAATATTGTCCAGACCTCATCTGGATGTTGTTCATAATAGGTTCTTTTTTGTCTGAAGGTTTCGAATTCTGTGATCAGAGCTTCGATGACCACCTTTTTGCATTCCAGGCAGCCAATAGAAGCTGTCCGGCAGCCAGCCGCTAATTCCTGACGTTTAGCTTCTGGCACAAAAGCCTTATGAAGGGTAAAAACCGGACAATCATCAGGTTCTCCAGGATCTGTCCGTCGTTTTCTCCTGGTATCAGTCACCATAGGCGAAATCTTTTTTCTGATGGCTTCGGGCGAGTCTTTAAGATAAATGGCATTCCCATAGGATTTGCTCATCTTCCGCCCGTCAGTCCCGGCTAGCTTGGGGACTTCAGTCAACAGAATCTGTGGCTCGGGGAAAACTTCGCCATAAAAACGGTTGAAGCGTCTGGCCACTTCCCTGGCCAGCTCGATATGGAAGGCCTGATCTTCGCCAACTGGTACCACCTCGGCTTTGTAGAGGATAATATCAGCCGTCTGCAGCATAGGATAACCCAGAAAACCGTAGGTATTTAAATCTTTATCCTGGATTTCCTGTTGCTGTTCTTTAAAAGTTGGAACCCTTTCCAGCCAGGGCAAAGGTGTAATCATCGATAGAAGAAGGTGAAGCTCGGCGTGCTCTTTGACTTCTGATTGAATGAGGAGCACAGCTTTTTGCGGATCGAGTCCAGCGGCCAGCCAGTCGAGAGCAACCTCAAAAGTAAAGTCCTTTATCACTTTTGGATTTAGATATTCAGAGCTCAAAGCGTGCCAGGGAACAATGCCGAAAAAGCAATGGTGAGTCTCCTGCAGTTTTACCCAGTTTCTCAAGGCGCCAACGTAGTTCCCCAGATGAAGCGCTCCAGTTGGCCTCATTCCGCTAAAAACTATCTTTTTCTTCGTCTGAGCCATTACATTTTCCTGTTTCTAAAAAAAGATTAGACCGAGAATAAAGAGTTGTATAGGTCGGATTATGAGATCAAGAAAGCCAACTGAAATCAAAATTAGAACAATAAAAAAGCCGAAAGGACGAAGGCGCGAATATTGTTCAGCCAGGCGATCTGGCAGCAAGCCTTCCAGCACCCCGCTGCCATCGAGAGGATAAATAGGAATAAGGTTAAAAACAGACAGATAGGTGTTAATTAAAACCAGATAAAACAAAACAATCAGTAGACCCTGCAAGGGCTGCAGGCCATGAGGCAGGTGACCACTTGATGTTAAAAAATCATAAAGAGCGGCGGTCGTAACCGGGCTAATAGCTTTAAGGAGCAGAATTAAGAGAAGGGCAATAACTGCGGCTAGAATGTTAGCTGCCGGCCCGGCCAGCGAGATCCAGAAGCCATCACGCCTGGGATTTTTCAGGAATTGTGGATTAACCGGCACCGGTTTAGCCCAGCCAAAAACCGGAGCTCGGAAGAGGGCCAGTAGCAGGGGAAGGATAATTGTGCCAAACAGGTCGATATGAGCTACAGGATTTAAGGTTACCCGGCCTGCAGCCATGGCGGTTGGATCTCCCAGTTTGTAGGCGGCCCAGCCATGCGAAGCCTCATGTATCGTGATGCAAAAAAGCAAGATGACAAAACTTACAATACTTAAAATCATTTTACTTTTAATTAACTTTGTTTATTTCTTTTCTTATATCATAACTCCCAGTCTAAAGTCTATGGGAGAGGTCAGGCAGATTCTAATTTATCGGTCCTTTATAGTCTCCAGGAAAAGACTGTGAGCTTTAAAGCATCGGCAGATATCTTTTAATCTCATAAGGGCTGACCTGTTCGTCATACTCTTCTGGCACGCTTTTTAAATAGTCTTCGATCTCCTTTTGCTTGTTGGCCAGGAATTTTTGGAAGATGTGCTCACCCAGCGTTTCTCTGACCAGCTGGCTCTTTTCCATCATTTTGATCCCTTCCTGCAAATTTCTGGGTAGAAGCTGAATACCTGCTTTTTTCTGTTTCCTGATGCTCAGCTCATAGATATTTTCTTCAACCGGGGAAGGCAATGGAATTTGATTTTTAATACCATCCAGGCCAGCAGCTAGCATAAGAGCCATAGCCAGATAAACATTGCAGCCCGGATCAGGTGAACGAAGTTCAATTCTGGTTGCTTTTTCTTTACCAGGTTGATATTCAGGTACCCTGATATAGGCCGACCTGTTCTTCTGACCCCAGGCTATATAGACGGGGGCCTCATAGCCCTCGATCAGCCTCTTGTAGGAATTGACCCATTGACTGAGAACGGGGCAGATAGCCCGGGCATGGTACATGATCCCAGCGGTATAATGCTGGGCTTCAGGTGAAAGATGATAGGTTGAGCCTGGGTCAAAGAAAGCATTATGGTTGCCCCTCCACAGTGATTGATGGACATGCATACCGCTTCCGTTCTGGCCATTGATCGGTTTAGGCATAAAAGTGGCGTAGAGATTGTGCATTCTGGCCACTTTTTTGGCCATATAGCGGAAAATCATAACCTTATCGGCTATCTCGACCGCGCTTCCATAACGAAGATCAATTTCGTGCTGACCGTGAGCCGCTTCATGATGATCAAATTCTGACTCAATGCCCATTTTCCTGAGTAAAAGCTGGATTTCCTTTCTTATTTCCCCATATCGGCCGGCAAAAAAATACTCGCCGGCATCAGTGGGAACAGGCTGCTGGTCGTCAGGGAAAATAAAAAATTCTAATTCTGGCCCACATTTAAAATCATCAAAGCCGAATTCCTCTCTGGCCTTAGATAGCATCTTTTTAAGGACAAAGCGGCTGTCTCCAGCGTAATGCGCATGCTCAGGCGTGTAAATATCACCGAACATAATTGCTTCTCGCCAGACGGTCTGGCCGTCAAAACCGGTGTAGATCCAGGGAAAAACTCTGAAGGTTCTGGCTTCAGGCACAATAACCAGATCACTTTCTTCGATCCTGACAAAACCTTCGACTGATGACCCATCAAACCCCTTGCCATCTGAAAAGGCCCGCTCCAGCTCCGAACTGGGAATGGAAAAGTCCATCGGCCGGCCGAGAATATCCGGAAACATAATCCGGACAAACTCAATCTTCAGGTTGGGATTATTGATTACCTCCAGCACTTCTTTTTCTGAGGTCAATCCATAAAGACTATCTAAACTTGCTGGCATCTTTTTTCCTTTCCTGTAAAAAATCCAGTAAAAACCTTAATAAGGCTAACGAGATATATCGGACATTGGTGGTTATTTTAGAGAAAAGATAGTATTTGTCAATAAAGCCAGGCCTGAATAAAAGGAGGGAGGCAAACAGGTCTTAAAACGACCTGAATCCAACCGGTAAAATTTGTTGACAGGAAAATCATTTGTGCCATAATCAGGGTGTCAATTTAAAGTGGAGGAATTGAATGACCAAAGAGTTACATTCCACCATTGGCCATCATTATATCGTTGAGGCTTCAGGTTGCGATCCAAAGATTATTGGTAGCGTGGAAAAGGTCCAGCAAATCCTGGTTAAGGCGGCAGAAATAGCTGGTTCCCATGTCTGGGCGATTTCTTTCAGCAAGTTTCCGCCCAACGGTGTCAGTGGCGTGGTGGTGATATCTGAATCTCACATCTCGACCCATACCTGGCCTGAGATGAGATATGGAGCACTAGATATCTATACCTGCGGTAATAGCGGCGATCCAGAAAAAGCAGTTATCTATGCGGTCGAGGCCTTCGGGGCAACGACTTCACATATTACTGAAATCACCAGAGGTATTGATGAAGGGGATGCTATTTTCTATCACAGCTTTGTTACCTGGGAAGAGTACCTGAAAAAGGAAAAAAAAGATAAAGAAGGGTCAAAGCCGCAGCCCGGAGTGTAAATAAATTTTTTGCTGTTTGTAAAGATTCTGGAAACTATTGCCATTTATTTGAATAAGCTTGCTTACCTTCTTGATAAAAATATCTCCTTTCCTGACCTGCTTTTACTTATTTTCGATGATTGGCCAGCCCCCCGGCTGGCTGGCACAAAAATTGCTCCAGTCCAGGTGAGCAACAGGAAACTCTTCGCCTATAATATATAATAGACAAAAGAGGAGGTAATTGTGGGGTAGGCAAGATTATTGGCCGGCTGAGCTGGTTGTCCGGTCTGATTTTACTCCTTCAACTGAGTTCCTGGCCGGTCCAGGCGGAGTTTCCCTCCTACCTTTTAGCTTTAAAAACCTACCTTGAAAATCAGCAATTTGAAGACTACTTAAATTTATACAGTCCAGAACTGCGAGTTAAAGAGAGGGAGAATTTAGCTGAATATTTCGGGGCCTCTGGTTTCGATTCTGTCCATGTCCGCCCTGCCGGGCAAAGTCAGGATAGCTCGGGCCGAAATAGAGCTTTTTTCCAGGTTCTTTTTCAAAACCAGTACTCTGCCAGTATTGAAATCTGGCAGATTACCTATGAGCTCAGGCCCTCCGGCCTGGTTATTATTGATAAGACTGTCAGCGGCAGCATTTCACAACTGTATCGCCTTCGCTTTCCGGGCAAGAGTGACTTTTTAGCCAGAAACCTCAGTTTGACCAAACAGGATCTAATTATTACCTTCAGCCAGGCTCATGTTTTTATGGATAACCTACCGGAAACCAATACCGCCCTGATCATTATCGGTGAAGGCCGAGCTGTCTTTCGTCCATCTGATGAGATTGAAAGAAACCAGCTCCGTAGAAGATTTAAAAAGCCCTACTGGGAAAAAAAGCTTTCTGCGATTTATGTTCGAGGTACACCCGGTTTTTTTAATGATAATTTAAAATATGAGATTTACGCCGGGAAGCAGCCGGCAGCGGCCCGGCAAAATGATGAACGACTGGTAGCTTCCATCTTTGCCCGAAATTATCCCAGGTCCTTTACTGTCGAAAACTCCATAACGGGAGAATTGCTGACTTTCTTACCACAGTCAGGTGAAACAGTAATAGAGATGCAGGCCGGACGGAAAGACGAATTTACCTATATCTACTCTCCTTTTGCCCAGGAGGAGGTTGTTTTTCTGGATCGAAAGAGGGGCCTGCTTTTGAGCAGCTATTCTCCCTCAAGCCAGGCTCCTGACCTCAAAATGATGTATGTCAGGTTTGAGGAAAAATATGAAATTGAAAATTACCAGCTCGAAGTCAGCTATAATCCTGATAATAACTGGATGGCAGGCTGGGCAGAAATAGACTGTTTACCGCTCATGGAGGAGCTGGATGGAGTCCAGTTCAGGCTCAATCCAGACCTTCAAGTCAGGCAGATCCTCGACGATCGAAACAGGCAGCTTTTCTACAGTCGTGACCGTCTGAGGAAGCTTCTCTATATTTACCTGGCGGAAGAAGCCCACCAGGGGCAGGCTGTCAGTATCAAAATTTTGTATGAAGGCAGGATTGTGCCGCCACCGCCTCTGACTGATGTTCTTGATTTTCAACTTCGGCCTGACTTTTATGCCAGGGATAGCTTGCTTTATGATAGTTATCTGTTCACCCAATCCTCGGAATGGTATCCGGCCCCAACTTCTGAAAAATATTTTACCTTCAGCCTGAAATTATTTGTTCCGGACAATTATTATGGACTGGCCAGTGGTCAGCTGGTAGCTAAGGAGCCAATCAGTAACGAGGTCAGGATTCCAGAGCAGAATAGACCCGGGAAGTATTTATATAAATATGAGAGCAAAAAACCGGTAAAATATGTTAGCTTTTTGGTTGGACAACTCAGACCCGGGCCTAAAATATCCGGAAAGGTAAAGCTTGAATTATTTGTTTCCAGGGGTAGGCTAATTGATGATACTAGCCAACTGGCCGAGGCTGGAAAAATTATCGAATATTATGAGAGTCTCTTTGGAGACTATCCCTATGATCAGCTGGCCATTGTGCAAAGATTCTGGCCGACAGAAGGTGGAGTCTCCCCACCAGGTTATATCGTCCTTAATGAACGTCCGAGCGCGGATGGCATTCCTCCTTTAAGGATAAAGCCCGATAATCCGGTTGATCTGTCTTTCTGGTCTGGTTACTTTCTGGCTCACGAAATTGCTCATCAATGGTGGGGTCATGGCCTTAGTTATGCTACTTACCGCGATAACTGGCTGACGGAAGGGCTATCACAGTTTTCAGCCGTTCTTTATCTCCAGAAAAAGTATGGGCAAAAAGAACTGGAAGAGATTCAGAACAGAATATCAAGATGGGTTAGAAAAAAATCAGACCTCGGTCCGGTTATTCTTGGCCTGAGATTAAGCCACCTTGATTTCGAAGGTTATCAGGCAGTTGTTTATGATAAAGCAGCTCTGGCTCTATTTATGCTTAAAGATTTGCTGGGAGAGGATGTCTTTTTTAAGGGCTTGAAAAGTTTTTACCAGAGTAATCTCTTCAGACCGGCCAGGACGGTCGGCTTTCAACGTTCTTTAGAAAAGATTTCCGGTCTTGATCTGAAGCAATTTTTTCAAGACTGGTTCTACTCGGAAGTTTTGCCGGAAGTCAAAATCAAGAAAAAAATCACCGTCAAGCCGGATCAAATCGAGCTGGAGCTAGAGGTTCGGCAGATTAAAAAACCGCTCTTTTTCCCTCTAAAAATAGTGGTTGAAACAGACCGTGGTAGCTTTGTTGAAAATCTAATTGTGCAAAATCCGGAGCAGGTCTTTCATCTCGAGTTTCCAGGGAAGCTAAAGAGGCTGGATATTAATCCTGGCCATCAGGTTCCAGGCAAAATCGAAATAAACTAACTTATCCAGCGCTAGCTCTTAAATTGAGTCTACATCAATTTTGAGGCGTTTGATCATTTCATTCAAAGTGGTTGGTTTTAAACCCAGCATGGCCGCCGCCTGCTTCTGGACGCCGCTCGATTTTTTCAAAGCAGTTAAAATAAGCCTTTTCTGAAAGTCGAGTGTCTTTTGTTTTAAATTCAGATTATCCTCACCAATTTCCAGGTAGGCCCGGGGACGACTCTCAGTTAGGAAGGCGGGCAGAGCTTCCCGGGTAATGATCTTTGACCGGCTTAGAACCACTGCTCTTTCCAGCACATTTTCCAGCTCACGGACATTGCCCGGCCAATCATAATCCATCAGAATTTCCATTACCTCCTCACTCACGCCTTCAATTTCTTTTTTGTTTTCTTTGTTGTAAAGATCAATGAAATGTCTGACCAGAAGGGGAATATCTTCTTTTCTGGCTCTAAGTGGTGGCAGTTCGATCTTGATGACGTTCAGCCGGTAATAAAGATCCTTGCGAAAGGCTTTTTGTTCGATTAATTCTTCCAGATCAGTATTGGTGGCGGCAATGATTCTGACATCAACTTTAATAGTCTTGGTCCCACCGAGCCGCATAAATTCTCTGTCCTGCATAACCCGTAGCAGCTTGACTTGAGTTTCCAGGCTGATCGAAGAAATTTCATCAAAGAAGATGGTACCCTTATCGGCAGCTTCAAACAGGCCCTTTTTGTCAGCCACAGCACCGGTGAAAGCTCCTTTCACATGACCGAAAAGATGGCTTTCCAGCAGATCAGGTGGTAGTGAACCGCTATTGACTACCACAAAAGGATGGTTGGCCCGATCGGAATTACTATGGATGGCTCTGGCCACCAGTTCTTTGCCTGTGCCACTTTCGCCCTGGACCAGCAAGGTTGAGCGGGTGGGAGCAGCCGCTTTGATCAGTTCAAAAACATTCTGCATCGGTTGACTTTTGCCGATAATATTATCAAAGCTGAATTTTCTTTTAAGTTCGTCTTGCAGTCTGATATTTTCGAGCTGCAGGCGGCGGTGCTCGAGTGCCCGGGAAATGGTCATCAGTAGTTCATCATTTTTAAATGGCTTTTGAATATAGTCATAAGCACCCATCTTCATAGCGGTCAGAGCGGACTCAACTGAAGCATAGGCGGTAATAATAATCACCACTGCTTCGGGCTCAAGTCTTTTTATCTCCCTTAAGACTTCCAACCCATCCATCCCGGGCATCAACAGGTCAAGCAGGGTTAAATCAAATTTCTGGTGAGGCAGCTTGGACAGGGCTTCTTCTCCGGAAGTAGAGACTTCAACTTGATAACCTTCAGATTGCAAAAGCTGCCCTAGAACATCATGGATTATTGGTTCATCATCAATCAGATGAATCATAATCTTGTTGTTTTCATTCATGATCAATTCCTCCCCGGCGTGACTGCTTTAAATCTTTTTCAGCCAGATTGACCGGTAAAATAATAGTGAAGGTCGTCCCCTGGCCGACCTGACTGTCGACCAGGATCTGTCCCTCATGCTCCTTAATAATAGCAAAGCTAATCGAAAGCCCCAGACCGGTGCCTTTACCGATTCCCTTAGTGGTAAAAAATGGGTCGAAAATCCTGGGCAGGTGTTCAGGCTTAATTCCCAGACCGGTATCGGATATTTTGACAATGGCCTGATTGTCCTGCTGCCTGGTCTGAATGGATAGCTGACCTCCGCCAGGCATAGCATCCAGGGCATTGAGGATAATATTAATAAAAACTTGCTGTAGCCTTTCCTTCTGAGCATAAATGGTCACGGGCTTGAGGTCCAGAACAAGATTAATATTCAAGCTTTTCAGCCGGTAGTCAATCAGAGAAATAATCTCTTCCAGGCTCTCTTTGAGGTCAACCCGGTGAAAAGCAGGATCGGCTGGATTGCGGGCAAAACTCAACAGATTTTTAACTATTTTACTTACCCGCTCGGTTTGGTCTTCTATTTTTTTAAGAACCTGGAGATAATTAGCCTCGGTCAGCTTTTTCTGCAACATTTGAACATAGCTGGAAATTCCAGTCAGGGGCGTATTTATCTCATGAGCTACTCCGGCTGACAGCAACCCGATCGAAGCCAGCTTTTCCGAAGTTACCATTTGCTGCTGGAGTCTTATTCTCTCTGTTATATCTTCAAAAACAATAATTGTTCCGTAAGGTTGAAGATGGTTGTCCAGCAGAGGAGTTCTGGCCACGTCAAAAATTCTTTTTTCTCCCTGGCTGGTGGTCAGGGAAATTTCGCTTAGCAACTGATATTCAGACTGCGTATCCGGTGGAAATATAGCCCGGAAGTTTTCGAAGCCGATGACCTCGGAGAGGTGTCGGTTTAAAGCCTGGGCTCGACTAAGGCCAAATTGCTGTTCCAGGACCCGGTTCCAGCCGGTGACAAGTCCGCTCTCATCAATGACTGCCACCCCGACGGTCAGGCTCTCGATAATATTATCACTGTAATCTTTAAGGCGTTGTAATTCCTGTGAGCGAATAATCTCCTGGTTATAAAGATAGGCATTTTCCAGAGCTAAAGTGACCGAAGGAGAAATGGTTCGCAAAAGTTCACGGTCTTCGCCCGAAAGGTAGGAGCCATCGATCTTGTCCCCGAGAGCCAGAAAACCCAGTATTCTGTTTTCCAGTTTAAGCGGCAAGATACTATTAAATCCTTCTTCCTGAAGGGAAATAAAAATTCTCGAGGACGAAGAAGATTCACTCCCGGGCAAAAATGATATAAACTCTGCTTTTTGCAGCTCCTGCTTCTCGGTTGAACTGAGCTTGACCACCGGTGTGGTCAGATGAAATTCGCCGGCAGAACGAAGAAGATAAAACTCGTCAGGTTGTTCTTCACGGGCCAGGAAGAGCCCCAGACTTTTGAGAGAGAGGGCTTTCGAGATAGTTTCCACCAGGTAACTGGCCAGACGATGGAGATCTCTTTCCCGGTTGAGCTGGCTGGAAATAAGCAGCAGGGTTCGCCGGTATTCATAACTCCGCCGGTAGATGACCCGGTCAACCAGGGTCTGCACCATCTCTAACAATGGCGTAAACAGCGTTGCCCCCAGGATGATGGCCAGCAAACCAAGCAAAATAGCATTAAGTCTGTTTTCTGAGAATAGCTGGGTTTGAGAGCTGACCAGGAAATAAACCAGGGCAATCAGAGTAAATGAAATTATGAGAGTCAGACCTTTTTTAACCAGGACCTCAAAGTCCATTAACCGATAGCGCGAAATCGAATAGGCCAGAGTGACCGGGAGAAAGATCTGGAAAAGAACACTCAGTTGACCGCTGGTTGAGGGCAGCGAATTTCGGAAAAAAGGGATGATATAAAAGATAGAAAAAGGCAATACTCCCAAGCCCAGGCCACCAGCAATCCACTTGAGCTGGTTTTTGATATAAAGATTTCTGGTGACGACTACATCATAGATTATAATGAAAAAAGCGAGCAGACTGTAAACAGCCAGCTGGACTAATTCACCCTTTTCCAGGATTCCCTGGTATTTCAGGATCTCAGCATCGCCTAATTTCGCCTGGAAAATGGTCATCAAGCCAATATTGGATAGAAGTAAAAAAAGGCCTGGCAGATAAAGCAGTGCTAATAGCCTGGGATGGTCCAGTATTCTTTTTTTCTGAGGGAAGATAAAAAAGAAATTTAAGAGCAGAGGGGGAAAGGCTATAATAGCTACTTTGTCCAACCAGAAAAATATTTGATCAAGCCAGTCCATTTGACCGGTTGGTGAAAAAACGTAAACTGAATAAAGAGACAACAAAACCAGATAAAAAAATAGATAGGGACTGGAAAATCGCCTTCTCGAATTAATAAAAACAATCAGGGAGATGGCCAGGGTGGTTAAGCCCAGAAGCATCAGGTAAACGTAAGTTGAACTGACTCCCTTTTTTTCTAAATAAAAAGAAGGTGCCAGTATAGTTCCTTCTCTTCCTACCTGATAGAGGGCCTTTTGCTCCAGGCGGTCCAGAACCCAGAGCATTTTGACATACTCAATCTTGTTTTTGATCGGAGTATTGTTTATAGAAAATAATATATCGCCAGGCTTGATACCTGAGAGATAAGCTGGGCTGTTTTCAGCTACTTTTCGAGCAATCAGACCACCAGGCCCCTCGACCCAGACAACCCCGTCATACGGTTCTTTCCAGGCTAGCTTACGGGAAATATTGATAAAACCGAGAATGGTCAGGAATATAACGCTGAACAGAACGAGATAAAAACCAAGTGGTCTTTTCATAAACCCGCTGATTTAATTATAGTAAATCCAAAAAAATGAATCAATAATCCAAAAAAAATTAGTTCAAAATAGATTTAAGGCCGGCTCTCACCATCCATTTGGCTCGCGATTCCTTTAAAAGCTGTCTTATTTCCTGATCTTCTTTTAGTCCAAGGGGAGTTGTATCCCGAGAAAGAAATGTGCTCATATAGTCGAGCCTGGGTTTTTGAACTTCCTGCGGTGGGGTTTGGGCTGGTGCAGACTGGGCAGGTGGGGATTGAGGTTGCGTAGCTGGCGTTTCCTGTTTTTGGCCTTCCTTTTTTATCGGCTGTTTTGTTTCCTGAGCACAGATCAGAGGAGCTAATAGCATAGAATATAAAGCAGAAATAGCTAAAATGGTAAGAACTCTTGGCCTTCTTCCCTTCATTATGTTATCTAGATATGACTAAAAACTATTTTTGTCAATCTTTTTAAGGCTTGAGATTAGAGGGTGAGCCGCGCTTTTTATCATGATAAGTTGCCGCTTTCGGATAAATCTTCTAAGAGGTTCGTAATAAAACAGCTGAGAAAGAGTGACGGGTGATTCGAACAAAGCAAAAAAGTGACTGTGGGTGTATCAATTGACATTGATTACAGGCTATTTTAAGATAACGACTGAAAGGCAAAGCTTGAGAAAATAAATGCCTGGATATTATTGCCGTCTTATAACTCCTGAGGGGCGAATTATCAGGGAAACAGTCAGGGCTGCCTCACCCGAAGAATGCCGTAAGAATCTTGAGGCCGAAGGGCTGTATGTATTATCTATCCGCAAAGAAATAAGCCTGGGGCATCTGAGGTCCTCTCGCCGGAAAATCAAGCCACAGGAGTTTATTCTATTCAACCGTGAGCTGGTGGCCATGTTGCGGGCCGGCTATCCTGTGCTTAAAAGTCTCGAGCTAATGGAAAAAAGAATAGAGAATCCTTATCTGAGGGAAATTGTCACCCAGGTAGAGGAGGAGATTAGAAAAGGCAGGACGCTGTCCGAAGCTTTTTTGCCTTATGAACACCTTTTTTCCAAAGTCTATACGGCTTCTCTTCTGGCCGGAGAAAGAAGCGGCAATCTCCCTGGTTCTATCGAACGTTATATCGACTATGCTCAGGTTATAAATCAAACTCGTACCAGGGTCAGATCGGCTCTTCTATATCCAACCCTTTTGATTATATTTTCGCTAATTCTGATCGGCATTCTGGTCATTTTAGTGCTTCCAAGATTTGCTTCTTTTTATGCTGATTTTGGTGCTCAACTTCCAGCCATGACCAGAGCCTTGATTTCTCTGGCTACCTTTTTACAAAGAAACTTGCTCTGGTTGGTACTGCTGGTGGCAATAATAGTTGGATCTCTGGTCAGCTGGCGACGCCGCCCAGAATTTCGGCTTTTTAATGACCGGCTGAAACTACATCTTCCTTTTTCTCGTTATTTAATCGAGGAAACAGCTGTATCACTTTACAGCCGTACGCTTGGCTTACTGCTGGAAGCTGGAATTTCTCTCATCCCGGCTGTAAATGTGGCCAGGCAGGCTGTAGCTAACCGTTTTCTGGCTTCCCAACTGGAAACAGTCGCTGAAAAATTGACCAGTGGACAGAGCCTTTATGATTCCCTGACCGAGACTGGCGTCTTTCCTTCTCTGGCCACGGATATGATCCGGATAGGTGAAAGTTCGGCTAATTTGCCGGGCATGCTGAGTGAGGTAGCCGACTTTTATGACGAGGCCTTACGCGACAGAATACAAACCCTGGTTTCTCTGATAGAGCCGGTAATCATTATCTTTATTGGATTGGTGGCGGCAGTGATGATTCTTTCTATTTATCTGCCAATCTTTAACATAGTGAGAATAACCAGGTAACAAAAAGGAGACAGCTGTGACCAAAGGTGACATTGACGGGTTGCTGCAGGCGGAAGAAAATGAAGCCCGGCGACTGGCCGAAAAATATCATGTAAATTATCTTAACCTGGGAAGTTTTGAACTGAACAGGGAGCTTATTCAATCTTTTCCTGTTGATTTTTTGTATCATTATAATTTTGTGCCTCTCGAGGATAATGGGCGGATCTTGAAAATAGCCATGGCGGATCCTTCCGACCTGGCTGCTATTGACAGCATAGAGACTTTTTTCAGCCGAAAAGTGGAAGTCTATGCGGCCAGCCTGAGGGCTGTGCAGGAAGCCCTCAGGCGCAGTGAAACCGCTTCTCAGGTCCTCAAAGAAGCAACTGAGGGTTTTATTCACCAGGTAGTGGAAAAGGAGAGTGGCGAAGAAGAGGACGTTATTACCATTGAAAAACTCACTGAACAGGATGGCTCGATTATCAAGCTGGTCAATACCATCATTTTTACCGCTGTTCAAAAAAGAGCCAGTGATATCCATATTGAGTCGAAAGAAAATGTTGTCCGTATAAAATTCAGGATTGATGGCGTCTTGACTGAAGCCATGGAACCTATTGACCGGCGATTTCAATCGCTGATTATTTCCAGAATAAAAATTATGTCTGACCTGGACATTTCCGAACGACGGGTGCCTCAGGATGGTCGGTTCAGGCTCAAGATTAAAGATAAAACGATTGATTTCCGTGTTTCCATTATGCCCTGTATTTATGGTGAAGATGCTGTCATC
>ENA-UOWE01000645-UOWE01000645.1-activated-sludge-metagenome-genome-assembly--contig:-NODE-645-length-48115-cov-99.505181_pt1 | contig 48115 bp, 46 predicted proteins | sample MGYA00249841_ERZ761562 | MGnify/ENA primary metagenome ERZ761562 (study PRJEB28883, sample SAMN05720200) | activated sludge metagenome | isolation source: Anaerobic digester | place: Japan...
CATTGCTTCGCGGGGATCGTCAGATCCCCGCACCCGCACCCTGCTAACCAAGCGGCACAGCTACGACAATTGTCCCTAACCCATTGCTTCGCGGGGATCGTCAGATCCCCGCACCCGCACCCTGCTAACCAAGCGGCACAGCCACGACAATTGTCCCTAACCCACATTGCTTCGCGGGGATCGTCAGATCCCCGCACCCTGCTAACCGAGCGGCACAGCTACGACAATCATCTCTGGCCGGCTTTGCACCTGCTCATAGAAAAAGTTCGACATTGCGCGCTCAACGGCCCGCTCGATATCTGCCTGTGAGGAAGTGCCGCGTGTGGCCTGCAACGTCTGCTGGATGAGCGGATGGGCGCGCGCGATCAAGGTGTCGAGGACTTCGGCAGCGGCCACCCCCCGCGCGGTGATGCGCGGCTCGCCGATCAGCCCCCCTTGCCGGCGGTTATAGGTGAAAACGACACTGCACACCCCGGAGACGGCCAGCGCCTCACGGTCCTGAATGATCTGCGGGCTGACCGCGTCCCCAACCAGCGTGCCGTCCACAAAGACGTACCCTCCCGGCACCCGCTCGCCGACTTCGAGGCTATCTTGCGAGAAACGCAGAATGTAGCCGTTTTCCACCACCGCAATGTTCTGATGGGGGATGCCGACTTCCTGGGCCAACCTGGCGTGTTGTTTCAAGTGGCGCAGTTCCCCGTGAATGGGCACGAAAAATTTGGGGCGCAGAAGATTGAGCAGCATTTTCTGCTCTTCCTGACTGGCATGCCCGGAGACATGCACCGGCGCGACAGGATGATAGACGACGTTCGCACCCTTCTGGAAGAGGCGGTTGATGACGCGGTGCACAGTTTCTTCGTTGCCGGGGATGGTGTGGGATGAGAGTACCACCGTATCGCCGGGCACAATGCGCAGCGAGGGATGTCGCGCGATCGCCAGCCGTCCCATAATCGAGCGCGGCTCGCCCTGCGCGCCGGTGGCGATGATGGTGACCTGGTGTGGCGGCAGGCGGTTGATGTCCTGCAAAGGCAGGATGAGATCGTCGGGTACGTCCAGATACCCCAGACGACGGGCCATTTTGACGTTCTTGAGCATGGTGGTGCCGGCAATCGCCACCTTGCGTCCAAAAGTGCGGGCGACTTCCATCACCTGCTGGATGCGGGAGATGAGTGAGGCGAACGTCGCCACGATGATGCGTCCATTGGCCTGGCGGAAGACATTGGCCAACGCGACATTGAGGCTGGCCTCGGAAGGCGTTGTGCCGGGATCGGTGGCGTTGGTACTATCGGCAAGTAACACCAGCACCCCGCGCTGGTGGAACTCGACAAGTTTGGCGATGTCGCTGGGCCAGCCGTCTACCGGCGTGTGATCCATTTTGTAATCCCCACTGTGGACGACGAGGCCCAGGGGGGTATCAATGCCCAAACCCACGGCGTCGGGGATACTGTGACACACGTGGTACGGCTCGACGGCGAACGGCCCCAGGTGGATGACGTCCCCGGGTTCCATCGGCTGGAGTTTGACGCGCTTCTGCAATTCCCGGTTGAGTTTGACCTCGATCAAGCCGCGCGTCAGCCTGGTCGCATAGACCGGCGCGTCGAATTCCTGCAGGAAATGCGGCAGCGCGCCGATGTGATCTTCGTGCCCGTGGGTGATGATGATGCCCCGTATGCGGTCTTCTTTGCCTTTGAGATAGCGGTAATCGGGGATGATGTATTCCACACCCGGCATGTCGCTTTCCGGGAACATCATCCCGACATCCACGATCAGGATGTTACGCCCGTATTCCAGCGCCATCATATTTTTGCCAACTTCCCCCAGGCCCCCCAGGGGAATGATCTGTAACTTTTCCATGAAGTTACCTTATATCATATTCGATAAGCCTGTCAAACATTGGTTAACGTAGGGCTATCGCATTTGGATGCTTCCGGCAACTGAATACGGTCTAAAGGCCAGGGAAAGAGGGGGGACTTCGTCCCGCCACAAAAATCCTTAAAGAAGCCGCTTTGGCGGCACAACGGACAGCACGACGGAACAAAGTTTCCCAAATGTGATAGCTCTTTTGGCTAACGTTCCGTCTGGCATACGGGGCAAAAATACGTGCTGCGCTGTCCCTGGACGATGCGCTCTACTGTATAGCCGCAGCGGGGACAACGCTCGCCGGCGCGGTCGTAGACGTGGAGATGCGCCTGGTGTTGCCCCAGACCACCGTCCGGATAGACATATTGGCGATCCGCCAGGCTCGTCCCGCCGTCTGCCACGGCCTCGTGCAGTACGGTAACAATCGCCGCATGCAATCGCTGCGCTTCCGCAGGTGTGAGGCTTTCGGCGGCGCGCTGTGGATGGATGCCTGCCTGCCATAGGGCCTCGCTTACGTAAATGTTGCCCAGCCCGGCGATGAAACGCTGATCCAGCAGCAGCCGCTTGATCTCCCCGCGCCGTCGCGCCAGTTGTGCCGTCAACCACTCCGCCGTGAAGTCCGCCGAGAGCGGCTCCGGTCCGAGCGTACCTGTGACCTCGCAGGGATCGTCCACCAGATAGAAACGCCCAAATTTACGCGGGTCTACATAGACCACCCACGTCCCATCGGCTAAGTGCAGGCGCAGCCGTGCGTGACGGTCGTCGCCGGGGCCATCGGTGGAGACCACGAACTTACCGCTCATCCGCAAGTGCACCAGCAACGTTTGGCCTGTGGAAAGCGTCGTCTGGATGTACTTGCCGCGTCGTCCCACCTCCAGCACACCCGCACCGACCAGCTTCGTGCGGAAGGCGTCGGGTGTGGGACGGGCTATCGTCCGTTCCCAGAGCACCTCGACGTGTACGATGGTCTGCCCGGTCAGGACCGACGCAAGTTTTCGGGCAATGGTTTCAACTTCGGGAAGTTCGGGCATTGTAAGGCTAAAGATTTTTCGTGATTCACCGCAGGAATAGTCCTTTGTGGTTTTTTCACGGGAATCATTAACGCAAAGGCGCAAAGACGCTGAGGAATATGCTTAACCTTCGCGTCTCTGCGTCTTTGCGTTGAAAATGTCGGCGATAGGATTATCGCGGATAGCCGTAGCGCGACTCGTAACGTCCCATCAGCACGTTGAAATGCGTTTGCTCTGCGCTTGCCAGTTGACGGAAGAGCTGCTGCGCTTCCGGGTCTGTGGCGATCTGAGCACTGTTGTAATACAGCTTGAACGATTTGTCCTCAATGCCCAGAGCAAAGAGCAAGGCGTCGGCCTCGGTGGGATGAGGGGGCAGCTCGGTCAGGACTTGTTTTTCGGGCGGAAAAACCACCGAAGTGGCTTCAATGACCTTTACGGTCGCCATCTCCGGGATTGCCGCCCAGCCCTTGCCGGCTTCGAGGGCCTCGTACTGGCGTTCGATGTAGTTGTAATGCGTCACTTCATCGGCTGCCAGTTGCTTGAACATCGCCGCCGCTTCGGGATCGGTCATGGCCGCGGCAAGGGTCTCGTAGAACATTTGCCCATCGGTTTCCAGTTTCATAGCCTGGACCAGGACATCCTTTAGTTCCATAATGCCCCCTATTCCAGCGTGCAGATGGCGCCGGGTTGCTTGATGCGCAACGCCAACGTTTCCATAATGGCGAAGCGGTGCTCAAGGTTGACGGTCTCGATGAATCCCGTGGCGATGTCCAGCCCCACTGCCAGGTCCACATACTGCGGTTGCGCGGCAATGACCAGGACTTTGTTCTGCGGGATCGCGGGGGTGGCGAAGACGCCGCCCGTGGCCTGTTTTTCCAGCAGTTCGATTTCAAGGATGCCGCGTCGCCCGTAGACGCGCTGGAGTTTGGTGTACAGCATGGGGTGCATAGCGACATAATACGGCGGATAGAAGCCCGCCGAAACCAGGGTTGCCGTCGCCGTGGAGATGTCGGCCAATGCCTGGCCTTCTTCGTTCCAGTTGCCCAGCGGGAGCGTCTGCCGGCCGGTGGCGTTGAGCAGTCCTTCGCTGCCCTCTGCGGCGTCCCCCTCGAAGATCAATTTGTCTTCCGCCAGGGCAATCTGTGTTGCGGTCGCCGCGACGGGCGCGGTATCGAACGGTTGGCCGGCGCTCGTCAAGTCCAGGTCTTTGGCGGTGATGATGAAATCCTTCATCAGCGTGCTCAACGTCAATTGCCGGGTGACTTTCGCGCGCACCGGTTCGCCTTCTTTGCTGCTGTAGGTGTAAAGCGGCACGGTATAGGCACCGTACCCCAACGGCCCGTACAAATCGAGAATCCGCCGTCCAACCACAATGCGGTTGATGACTTCGCTGACGGTCGCGTCAATCAATTGCCATTGTTCCGGGGTAAGCGGAGCACCATTGCGCATGAGAATGTTCTCCATAATAAAACTCCTTTCACTTTTTATGTTTCAATGTTCCCACTGTCCATACTTTGGTTGTAGGCGCGGCGGCAGGCGAGACGACCGGCTTCAGACGTTTGAGCAGCCGCCCGAAAAGGGCCTCGTGATATAGCTCCTGTCCGCGCGCATCTTCGATGACGCCCTTTGCACCGGGATCCGTCATCTGGGCGATGAACTGCCCGTACATCGCCGCCGTTTCATTTTCGAGTTGCACATCGGCCTCCAGCATGGCCTGTGGATCGGCGGGCAGGGTCAGCGGGTGATGGGTGAGGGGCAGTTCCGCGCCGCTGCCTGCCAGTTCCTCGCCGAACCAGCCCATGTGCTGCATTTCGTTGATGGCCTGCGTCATCAACTGGCTGGAAATTTCTTCGTCCTTATCCATCGTCAAGAACGAGTGAACGAGGTATTGGAGAATGGCCGCGTACTCGTGATTCACGCCCCAGTTGAGTGCCTCTTGATCTCCTGATGGAAGGCCGGGGGCCGGCGCTGCGGCGGCCTCAGGTGTGGGCGCCTGCTGCATGGCGAGCGCGGTCTTATCCACGAAGTGCGTGAAGTCCCCATGATGGCGGCGCTCGTCGGCGAGGATGTGCTCGATGTCGGCGCGCAGGTCGGGATCCGTGATGCGCGTGAGGTAGCCTTCGTACATAGCGATGGCGCGTTCTTCGGCGGCAACATCGCGCTGCATCCACTCGGGAGGCGTCACCCCGCTCACATCGGTAAAGCCGCGTTGCGTGGTCGGTTGGTCTCCCAGGCGCACGATCCACCGCGAGAGGATCCAGAAATGCCGCATTTCCTCGCGAGCGATGGCCTCAATTTCACAGGCCAGTTCACCTTCGCCCATCATATAGGCATGCCGCAGGTATTGGATCAAGGCTGCATGTTCATCTTCCGCCGCTGCTTTGAGCATCTGGATCAAATCCGTGTTTGTCGTTTGTGGCATCATAACCTCCTGGATAGCGGTCAGCTTTCAGCAGCAGAGGGCATAAGCTGTGCGCTTTGCCAAACAAGGAGAGGGTGGCATCCCTTTTGCTGATTGCTGACCGCTAATAGCTGAACGTGATGGCTGACGGCTAAAAGCTGATTACTCAACCTTGAGTTCGTGGCTGCTTTCCCACAGGCCGTGAATGTTACAGAGCGAAGTGGCGATGAGCGTGCCCGGCCCCTTGACCGTGACCGAACATTCCGCCACGGGATGGGTCCACACGGGGCCGCTGTCGGCGCCTTGCACCGAGGCGCCATGCGCCGAGAAGTCGAAGTGTCCAAGCTGATAGATGAACTTGTCGTCATCGGGTTTGAAGTATAGCTCGATCCAATTGATGTGGTGCGCCGTAGTATTGGGGTGGGGGATTTCTTTGCCGATGCTGAGTCTCACGACAAACGGTTCCCCCGCTTTGACGACATCGGGCGCTTCAATCACAGGCGCGTGCTTCTCTTTCTTCCAATCTGCTGTTTGAATGTTGTCACCGAATTTCATAGTTGGCCTCCTTAATGTGGTAAATGACAAACAGTAAATGTATTGGGTATGAAATGACATCCAAGACTTCTATGGTTCTTAGACACTTGGGATGTGTCAATCGGTCTGACTATAGTTTATACCGACAATCCAGGAATGTAAAGTGCGCCGGCGCAGGGCTTTATCATTCTTGTTACTGTGACTTCATTTATCTTCGAGCGGATTGCCAGATTCGCATCCTTCATCTAGCTTCGAGCGGATCGCCAGATTCACATCCTTCATCTAGCTTCGAGCGGATCGCCAGATTCGCATCCTTCATCTAGCTTCGAGCGGATCGCCAGATCCGCGTCGCCCATCACTGTATCGGCTAGAAACGGGGAATTGACGTTCCCCTTGGAGCAAGCATGATAAGGCCCTGCACGCCGGCGACGGGTGCATTTTATGACGAGGGCGGCTTTTACTACAGAGAACACAGAGTTACCAGAGATTGCTCTGCGCTCTCGGCGAGCGCCGCGGTTAAATCAGAGGTTTATCTGGCTTTTTCTCCCGTCTCATCTTACGCCTTCACCACCGGCATGAACATCCGCAACCCGTCCTTCTCATCCACCACATAAGCTACGCGGGGATACCCCAACGCCACACGCACCAGCCACATGTCGCCGATGGCGCTGCCGACATTGAGGGCTGCACAAAAGACAACGATCAACAGGAGCCAATCCGGGATTGGGAGCATGAGCAACCCCATCCCCACCAGGCTCAATCCCACCAACGGCGCGAGCGCGATGACAATGTAGGCATTGCGCCGGAAAGCGTAGCCAGCTGCGGTCGCGTAGAACATCATCTCTTGCCACATCACGCCGTACTTCGGCTGTGCGCCGTAAGCACGCAGCGCCAGACCGTGCGTCAGCTCGTGCAGCACGATGGTCACGGCGACAGCGAAGAGGGCTGCCACCATCTGCCAGATGTTTAGCTCCAGGGATACGGTTTCCAGATGCCAGATGCGTGCCCAGGCAAAGAACGTCACCAGTGCCAGCCCCATCAACGCCAGCCCGACCACGTTCAACACCACGAGCAGCGTTTTGTGGTGCGAGAGCTTCCAGTACAAGACTTCTTCGTAGTTTTCAGGAAGATGAATGGGCGATACCAGTTTCGTCGTCATAAGTTGGTTCCTGTGAAAATAGTTATGTGGTTGTTAGTCTTGTAGTCGTTAGTCTTGTAGTCGTTAGTCGTGGAGTCGTTAGTCTTGTAATCAGGTCACGATTCAGGTATTGAGCTTGCCGCCCACGGATCAGGAAACGAATAACCGAATTCAGAGGTGGTATCTTCGCAGACGTCCTCGAAAAGTCACGCACCGAACGGCGCCTCCTCCACAAAGCAGCCCTTTTCGGCCTCATACGCCCGCACGCGCTGGCTGGCGAGATCGTATACCCAGCCATGCAGGCGCAACGTCCCCGCGCGCTCGGCTTCCGCGATGAAGGGATAGCTGCGCAGGTGTTCCAGTTGCAGCAGCACGTTCGCTTCGATCAATGCGTCCAACCGCGCGGCTTCTCCCACCTCTGGCGGGACATGCGCTTGCGCGTCCCGTGCATACTGCAACCAGCGTCGCAGTCCAGGCTCCAACGCCTCGACGTGCGCCAGCGCCTGCATCCCGCCACAACAACTGTGCCCGCACAACACAATGTCCGCGACTTTGAGGTGCAGCACGGCATATTCCAGCACAGCAGCGACCGCCGTCTCACCTTGTTGCATCGCCGTGTATGGTGGCACAATGTTGGCAATGTTGCGTGTGGTAAAGACCGTCCCCGGATGCGCGTCCAGGATGTGCGAAGGCAAGATGCGTGAATCCGAGCAACCAATGTAGAGCAGTGAAGGGTGCTGCCCTTGCGCAAGTTCGGCCATCAAAGCAGCTTCAGTTTGAAAGCACGCCTCGCGCACGCAGCGCGTTTGTACGACCAGGGTGTCCATCCAAGTAACCTCCTCGAAAACAGTTTTACTTCAACGCTTAAGGCGGATCACAATCCGCCTCCTCGCAGCACCGGATTACGATCTGGCGAATCACTCACCTTGCAGACAAGTCACAAAAAAGGTGTCATCGTGCGTGGTTTGCCGCCCACGATGACACCGCTATTATGCTCCTATTTGCAAAGAAAACAAACGCGCCCGGCACTCCTGACTTAGTTCCCGCTGTTGGGGGGAGATGCCAGAAACGCTCGGTCCGGTCTCCGACTACACCCGCGGTAACACAGTATGATGAAAATAATCCGGTGATTGCCTGCGCCGCACACGTACACACTGACTTCAGTCGGGAAAACCGCCGAATGTAGATTGCCGAACTAATTTGTTGAATTTTATAAGACCCACCCCAGTAACCTGGATCATTTCTCCACAGTCACCACAATAACGTCGTCTTCCGTCAGGCTGAGGTTCCGATAGCGCCCCGGATCGCTGCGCCAGCGCAGGTTGAAGCCCCAGCCGTGCCAGTCCCACACAGAGAGCGTGCGTGCTGTGGCATCTGGCCCATCGCCGGACCGCGCCGATTCCAGTACGATCAGCTCCTCCACACCGTCACCATCTACGTCCGCCAGCGCAATCTCGTGGATGCCGTGGGTGACGGCGGAACCGCCCCAGATCACCTTGACCGTCCCGCCGCGATGGCCGATGATGAAAGGATGGCTGGTCAGCGTGCCTGTGTCGTCGGGCTTCCACAGCGCTGCCAGGATTTCGTAGCGCCCGTCATCGTTGGGATCGCCCAGGGCCACGTCCACCACGCGCCACGCGGGATCGCTGCGCCAGATTTCGACATCCCCTTGCAAGACGCGCAGGCTCTCGCCCTCGCGCAGGATCGTCTCCGGGACGCCGTCGCCGGTCAGGTCAATGGCGCCGGTGGTAAAGGCCGCACCCACGCTGGCGGCAGGTGGCTCGACGGGCCAACACGCCTGCCGGTCACAGGTGAAGCCCACCTGCTGCGCCGGGCGCGGCAGGCGGACCAGGAGCGTCACCCCCAACGCCGCCAGCGATAACAGCACAATGACAAGCAACCGCCGCATACGCTCACCACGCGGGACGCGCGTTGGCGACGACGATGCGCGTGACGGTCCAATCCTCGCCGGTGCGCTCCAGGGTGTAGGTCACGTCGAGGGTGTAAGGGCCGCGTTGACCAATTTCCTTCATATCCCCCTCGTCGCCGGTTTCGGCGGGATGCGCGTCACGACTGTAGGCGTAGAGCGTATCCTGCCAGGTCTCACGCACCGTCACCACTGCCAGGTTCGCGGACTGCCGGTCGAAGGAGCGGTAGTCGGTGCCCACCCACTGCCGTCCCTCGAAGTGCTTCTCCGCGCGCAGGGCGGCGATTTCGGCATTGATAAAGTCCAGGGCTGCGCCGCGCGCCAGATTGTTGTACTCAGAGGCGACATACGTTGGATCCAGGTAGAAAACGGCGTTAACCCACCCTTGCTGGAAACGGTAGAGCGCCGCCTGCAAATCGTGATATTCGCCTTCTGTCGTGTAGAAGCTCCCGATCCAGCCGGGTTGCGATGGCGCGGAGCCGTCATCCAGCATCCCCCGCCACTTCTCGTCGGTGAGGCGATCCTCGGCGGGCCAGGGGAATTCGTAGTACGAGAAGATGCCGCCCTTGGCGACCTGCAAGCGCAAGCTGCCGTCCTCTTCGACCAGCGGGACGACGACGTGGATTTCACTGACGCGCCCGACGCCCACTTCCAACACGACCGGATTCGGCACGCCGTCGGCGTCGGGATCGGGGTCGGTGGCGACGTCGGCGATGACCGCGGCCTGCGGGTCCTCGTCCATGTAGGGGATAGCGCCAGGCTCTCCGCCAGGTGCATCGGCGGAGGCCATCACCAGATGTTCCAACTCGCCGCCGTAGTAGCGGATGCGATGATATTCATCCTCGGTGAGGGGGATGCCGGACAGTTGTTTTTCCGCCATCGCCTTGAGCGCCAGCGCCAGGTCTTGGATGCGCGTGAGGCTGTCGGCGTCCTGTTCGCCGAGCAGACTGCGAGAGGCCAGGCCCTCGCGGGTCATCGCCGCCAGCGCGGCCAGCCGGGCGTAGAACTCCGGAACCGGCTCCACGTAGCCGCGCGCCGGGACCGGATCGGGTGGGGTGGGCATCCAGCCGGCGCCCATTTCGGCGTAGGTCTGCTTGGCATAGAGGATGGTGTCATGCTTCAGTTCCGCCCAACTGCCCAGGGCGGTGTGCAGTTGCTTATCGCGCCATGCGGTGGATTGCATGAAGGCGGGATAGCCGGGGCCGGGCGCTTCGATGAGCGGATAGAAAGTGTAGAGCCAGGCGTTGTACACCGTCTCCGTCCAGTCATTCACCGTGAGGCTGCTCGTCCAGGCGCGCATCTTGTCCATTTGCAGGGTGTAGCTGATGTAGCCGGTATCGCCCATTTGGTCCAGCAGCTCGTAGGCACGGTCCGATCCCATCGCGGCGAAGAGGTCCAGCCCCTTGGGCAGTCCCCGGCGTTGGCCGTTGGTGATCGCCACATTGCGGTAGATGAGCTGGCGGAAGATGTAGGCATCGGGCACGAAACGCTGGCCCATGAAGCGCAGGCCCTTGGTTTGCGCGGTCTCGTCATCTGTAGCGGCGATGACCAGGCCGAGGATACGCGGCGCGGGCAGCGCGTCGGTGGCGGCGATGAAGGTGTCCAGTTTAGCGTCATCGGCCAGCGTCGCCAGTGCCGGATTCTCGCCGTAGACGGCGTCAATCACCGGGATGTAGTCGAGCGCGGTGAGGTCGTCGCTGCGCCCAACGAGGAAGGCGGTGGGATCGTAGAGATCGGCCCACACGTCCAGCGCGGGGCGATCCCCCACCCGGGTGTTGCGCAGCGCCTGCACGAGCAGCAGCGCCGAGCGGGTTTCCGCCCGTCCCGCATCGGCGTTCTTGGTCTTCAGGCGGAAGGTCATGCGCCCGTACCACATCATGCTCTTGAAGTAGGCTTTCAGCGCGTCGCTGCGGGTGTAGTGTCCGCGCGGGATGTACTGCGTGTAATCCTCGCCGAATTCCAGGCCGGGAAAAATGGGCGAGGACTCGATACCGGAGGCGGCCTCGATATTGGCGATCTCGGCTTCCGCCAACCCGGCGGCGTAATCGGGGATGGGGAAATCAGCATCGGCGATCTTGCCGCTCACGGCGATGAAGGCGACGGTGCGCAGGGCCGCGTCTTCCCACGGCGTGCCACGCAATTGCTGGTACTGTGCATCGGCAGTGACGATCAACGCGCGGTTGAGCGATTGCAACAGCGGGTAGAAGTATTCGACCTCGGCGGTGCGCAGCGTCTTGTCGAACATCAGGTGGTAGACATGCAGCAGCGAATCGCTGGTGATGAAGATGGGGACGTTGGCGTAGCGTGCCTTCTCGTAGAGGGTGAAGAATTCCTTCTCCTGCAAGCCGGGGCTGGCGGCGACGCCATCGCGGGCCAGCCGGGCAAGCTGATCCGCCGACAGTGGCATGGGCACGTACACGTTGCTCAGGTCGGGGGCGATGGCGGGCTGGTCGAGCGCGGGCTTGATGTTCACCGGTTGTGGCTGGTATGGCGCGAAAACCGACTTGGCGCGCGGCTGCACGACCGGGACGTCAGGGGGCAACGTGGTCGGCGTCTCCGGCGTGATTTCGGCGGTAGGCGGCGTCTCGACAGCAGCCGTGGGGGGTGTCTCCGTGGTGGGGGCCGGCTTCTCCGTCGGCGCGAACAGTTGACAGCCTATGGTCAACGCCAACACCAACACAAGGAGTGTGAAACGCTTTGTATAAACAGAACGGGTCTTCATAGGGTATCCTCCTTCGAAAATAGTCACATAGTCACATAGTCACATAGTCATTAGTCTTGTCGTCGAATCGCCGATTTTCGTCCTTGTTGGTGTGGCTTGCCACATGGCGACTCCTTTGAAAGTAGTCGCGTAGTCATTAGTCCGATCGTCCTGCGATCATTTTCATCTCTGTCGCATCCGTCGAGGAAAATTATCTGACATACGCATGAATAACGTCGTCGCGGGGCGAAAAAGGTAACAGGTAAGCCAACGTCCTTCTTCAATGGTTTCGAGGGGATCGGCAGATCTCTGGGCAACATCATAAAAACATCGAGTTCTCTGTGCTGCTGTGGTTGATTTAACATTGTCGAGGTATAATGACTGGCGCGTGAAGCGTATGCTCTGACAAGAGTGTTTCTCCTGTAAATCTTGTCTGAGAAACGAGAGATTTATGCGTTGTAGACCAGCCTGAAATTCGCCAAATCTGCTGGTTAGAGATGGAAATTTCAGTGTGCAGTAACCTTGAGAGAGGATACAAAGCCGAATGAATAACAGTCATGAACATCAGGTCCATGTTTGGCGACAAGGGGAAGTGACAACCCAAACGTACACCCTGCCCGGTGAGGAGGAATTCTGCATTTATGTCAACGGGCAATCCCTGGTGCGGTTGATGGCCTCGCCGATGGAGCGCGAAGCCCTGGTTATCGGTTTCCTGGCTTATGCGGGGGTCATCGAAACCCCAAGCGACATCGTAAAATTGCACTTTTCTGAAGGTGAAACGTGCGCTGATGTGTGGCTGACCGCCGATAAAGCTGATGCCATAGCTCCCTCTCGGACTCCATACGGCGCGCTACTCACATCGGGCTGTGGACGTGGGGTTGTCTTGGGGGATCTGTACGCGCCCCCTGCTCCGCTGCCTGTGTGTCCCGAACTGTCTCCGGTGCAGTTATTGGGAATGGCGCAGGTCTTGCAAGAAGTCACCACCCGTAATCCTGACAGCCACGGCGTTCATACCAGCGCGCTTTTTACCCCCAACGGCAATACGATTGCGATTATGACCGATGTGGGACGTCATAACACCCTGGATAAACTTCTGGGCTATTGTCTTTTGAAAGGCTACACAACCGAGGGAAATGTACTCTTGACTACGGGGCGGCTGTCCTCCGAGATGGTCAGCAAAGCAGCGCGGATGGGGGTTCCTGTCACTGTGACGTTGCGGGCGGTCACATCCACGGCAATGCGCCTGGCCGAAGCCTGGGGCATCACTACGGTGGGGTACCTGCGCGGTCAACAGATGGTCATCCACACACATCCAGAGAGATTAGGGATTGGGAGAGGGCGGCTTGGAGATTGAGGGATTGGGAGAGGGGGAGAGTGTCGGCTCGCTCAATTGTTGCAACGCCAGTGCCCAGTCGTCGGGAGTATTCACGTTAAAGAATGAACGCCCCTCAGGATCCCATTGCGCGATAGCGTCCTGCGACATAATATGGACGCGCACATCGGGATAAAAAGCGATGATGCGGCGTTTGCCGGCCCGCAGCGCAGCTTCGGCGGCAGGGGCACAAGCGGCAGGGCGATAAAGGGCGTGCAGGGGTTCCAGATTGCCCTGCCATTGGGGCACGATGATGTCGGCTGCGCTGCCTTGTGCCAGGCGCATCATGGCGCGGAGCAGAACCGGGTTGAGGAGGGGCATGTCCCCGGCCACAGCGATGGCCCATTCGGACTGCGCTGCGGCCAGTCCGGCGTGCAGCCCGGCCAGAACGCCCTGGCCCGGATAAACGTCCGTCACCACACGCGCCTCGATGCTGTCGAACGCCGCCGGATCGAGAGCGGCCACGATCACTTCATCCACCAAAGCGCGCAGGCGCTCGATGACCCAGACGACCAACGGCTGCGCGTGGATCGTCATGAAACGCTTATCCATGCCCATCCGGGTACTGCTTCCGCCCGCCAGCACAATTCCGCTCCACATCATCTTCTGCATAAACATTCACCAACCGGTAGATGAAGATGACACAGCCATTTGCTACTCCGACTACCAGCTAAAGACTGACGACCACATAGGCGTCTATTGTACCACTTTCGCAGCGATTTGGCTTTTTCCGTGATTTTGATACAATAAAGAACGTCCGGTTTTTAATCTTTTATCTTCAGGAGGAAAATACACATGGCGAATTCATCAGTACCAGTACCAGAAATCAAGTTGGATGCTTTGATGCCGGCAGAAATGGCTGCCAAAGCTGAGGCGGTCGGCGTGAAGAAAGCCACCGGCGACGCGTTGCAATTGTTTGCCCTGGCCATTCTGGCGGGTGCGTTCATCGGCTTGGGCGCCATCTACTGTACCACAGTTTTGGCGGGTCTCGGCAGCGGCGCGAATCCCGTCCCCTACGGTATTCAGCGTCTGCTCGGTGGGTTGGTCTTCTGCCTCGGCCTCATCCTCGTCATCGTCGGTGGCGCGGAATTGTTCACCGGCAACAACCTTATCGTGATGGCCTGGGCTAACAAGAAGGTCACCACGGCGCAATTATTGCGCAACTGGGGCATCGTCTACGCGGGCAACTTTGTCGGTTCTGTGGCGACCGCGGCCATTATGTATTTCACCAAGCAGTGGACCTTCGGCGGCGGCGCAGTGGGCCTGACGGCGCTCAACATCGCCAACGCGAAGACCGGTCTCGCTTTTGTTCCGGCGGTGGCGCTGGGTATTATGTGTAACGCGCTGGTCTGCATGGCCGTGTGGCTCTGCTTCTCGGCCCGCAGCACCACCGACAAAATTCTGTCCATTATCTTCCCCATCTCAGCCTTCGTGGCGGCCGGGTTCGAGCACAGTGTCGCCAATATGTACTTTATCCCGATGGGGTTGTTCATTAAGGCCGGCGCGGACGGCACTTTCTGGACCAACATCGGCAAGACGGCCGGTGACTTCGCCAATCTGACCTGGGGCAACTTCTTCCTCAAGAACCTCATCCCCGTGACCATCGGCAACATCATCGGCGGCGCGGTCATGGTCGGCGTGGTCTACTGGTTCATCTACCTGCGCGGGCAGAAAAAGTAGGCGAGAGAGAATCAGCGAAAAAAGCAAACGCCCCTGGAATAACCAGGGGCGTTTTGTATGAAGATGATTTTCTCAACGGAGTTTAACGGGTATTTTCCGTTTGATCCGTTCAATCCGTTGCGGCAACTTATGCTTTCTCGACCTTCACCGCCGTCACTTTGTACTCCGGGATCTTGGCAACGGGATCGAGGAACGCGCCGGTAGCCCAGTTGGCGTTCCCCTCCGGGAAGTGGAAGGTGCCGAAGATCAACCCTTCTTCCACTCGGTCCGTGATCTGGGCTTTGGCGAAGAATTCGCCGCGCCGCGAGGCGATTCTGACCTTATCTCCTTCGGCGATGCCCATACGGCTTGCATCGGCCAGGCTGATCTCGACCAGGGCTTCGGGGTAGAGTGCCATCAGGTTCTCGGAACGGCGCGTCTGTTCGCCACCGTGCCAGTGATAGAGCACGCGGCCCGTCGTCATGGTGAAGGGGTACTCGGCGTCGGGCGCTTCGCGCGGCTCGATGTGCTCGATGGCTTTGAAGAGGCCCTTGCCGCGCGTGAATTGCCCGATGTGCAGGATCGGCGTGCCGGGATGATCGTCGGCCTTGACGGGCCAATGGAGCTGCTCGCCGCGATCCAACCGCCAGTAGTGGACGCCCGCAAACGACGGGGTGACGCGCGCGATTTCATCCATAATTTCCGCCGGGCTGTTGTACGCCATCGGATAGCCCATGCGCGTGCCCACGTCGCAGAGGATTTCCCAATCCGGGCGCGCCATGCCGGGAGCTTCCACAGCCTTGCGCACGCGCTGGATGCGCCGCTCGGTGTTGGTGAAGGTGCCCTCTTTCTCGGCGAAGGAGACGCCGGGCAGCACCACATCGGCAAACTTGGCCGTCTCGGTCATAAAGATGTCCTGGACGGCCAGGAATTCGACGTTTTCCAATGCCTCTTTCACGTGATTGAGGTCGGGATCGGAGGTCATCGGGTTCTCGGCCATGATATACAGTGCTTTGAGCGTGCCATCATGCGCCGCATTCATCATCTCCACCACCGTCAGACCGGGCTTATCGGAGAGACCCGTGACGCCCCAGGCCTGCTCGAACTTCTCTTTGTTCGTGGCGACAGGTTGATAGCCGGTGTAGACGTTGGGCAGACCGCCCATATCGCACGCACCCTGGACGTTGTTCTGTCCGCGCAGCGGGTTGACGCCGCCACCGCGCACGCCCATGTTCCCCAGGAGCATTTGCAGGTTCGCCAGCGACATGACGTTGAGCACGCCGGTGGTGTGTTGCGTGATCCCCATAGACCAAAAGACCGCCCCGGGCTTGTGGGTGCCCAGGATGCGCGCGGCCTCGGCGATCTTCTCCGCCGGGACGCCGGTGATCTTCGCGGTCTCTTCGAGTGTGTACTTCATCACCACTTCTTTCATTTCGGCGAAGCCCTCGGTGCGTTCGTCAATGTATGCCTGATCGTGCCAGCCGTTGACGATGATCTCGCGCATCAGGCCGTTGATCAGGGCCACGTCGGTGCCGGGGCGCTGGCGGAGGTGCAGGCAGCCGGGCAGCTTCGTCAGGCTGATGCGGCGCGGGTCGGCGACGATGAGCGGGATATGCCGCTCGCGCACGGCCTTGCGGATCTTCGTGCCGATGATCGGGTGCTGCTCGGTGGTGTTGGAGCCGATGACGAAAATCGCCTGCGATTCGCCGGTGGCGTCCGCGATCGTGTTGCTCATCGCGCCGCTGCCGAAGCTGGTCGCCAGCCCGGCGACGGTGGACGAGTGGCACAGGCGCGCGCAGTGATCCACGTTGTTCGTCTTGCCAATCGCGCGGGCGATCTTCTGCATCAGGTAGTTCTCTTCGTTGGTGCATTTCGCCGACGTGAGGTATCCCACGCTGTTCGGGCCGGTCGTGTCGCGGTATTCCACCAGCTTGCCGGCGAGCAGGTCGAGCGCCTCGTCCCAAGTCGCCTCGCGGAATCCGGCTTCCATCTTTTTGCCGGTGAACGTCCACTTGCCATCCACCTTCTGCCATCCCTCGCGGATGAGTGGCGTGGTCAGACGGTCGTCGCGGTGGATGAAGTCCCACCCGTAGCGGCCTTTGACGCACAGCGCCAGGCCGTTGACCGGCGCATCCTTGGCCGAGGTGACGCGCGTGATTTTGCCGTTCTTGACGTTGAAATCGAACTGGCAGCCGACGCCGCAGTAGTTGCAGGTGGTGCGGACTTTGGTCTGGTAGGCTTCGCGTCCCCATCCCAGCGACGGCTTGTCGAACAGCGCGCCGACGGGGCAGTAGGCCACACAGTTGCCGCACGATTCGCAGCCGGCGTCGAGCATCGTCTGGTTGGCGCCCGCGACGATGAGGGTGTCGAACCCGCGCTCGGAGTAGTTCCACACATCGCAGCCCTGGATTTCGGCGCAGGTGCGCACGCAGCGCCCGCAGAGGATACACTTGTTCATGTCCACGAACACGACGGGGTTGGGATCGGAGTCAATCGGGCGGCTGTGCCGTTTGCCGCTGTGTTCCGGCCATGCTACGTCGTATTCGTACACCCACTTTTGCAGTTCGCACTGCCCGTTCACTTCGCAGGTCATACAGTCGTTGGGGTGATCGGTGAGCAGCATCGAGAGCACGAACTTGCGCAGCATCGTGGTCTGTTCCGTGTGGGTGCGAACGACCATCCCGTCGTTGACCGGCAGCGTACACGCCGTCGCCGGGCCGCGCATGCCTTCAACCTCGACCACGCACAGGCGGCATGCGCCCGTGGGGGTGAGGTCGGGATGATCGCACAGGGTCGGGATCTCGATACCGGCCTGCCGGGCCGCCGTCAACACGGTCACGCCTGCCGGGACTTCTATAGATTTACCGTTAATGGTTATATGAACCATGAGCTATGCCTCCTGAATGATCTCTATTCTCAATCTTGATATAAGGATTTGATTTTCTGTCAGCAGATTAAGCGGATTTAGCAGATGATTGGAACCTGTTAAAAATCTGCTTAATCTGCTAAATCTGCTGATAATTATACATACTGGTGCCGCGTCTTCGGCGCTTCGGTCACGGGATGCATCGCGCACACACCGGCGGGACAGTGGCCGTCGAGGTGGGCGGCGATTTCGTCGCGGAAGAAGCGCAGCGCCGTCAAGACCGGGGTGGGCGCCGCCTGGCCCAAACCGCAGAACGAGGTCTTGAACATATTCTGCGCGACACTTTCGAGCACCGCCAAATCCTCGGCTTTGCCTTGTCCCAGGCGCAGGCGGTTGAACGTCTCCAGCAGGCGCGTCGTGCCGATGCGGCAGGGCGTGCATTTGCCGCACGACTCCGCCTTGAAGAAACGCAGCAGGACGGATGCCAGGTCAACAATACAGGTGTCGTTGCCGCAGATCAGCAGTGCACCACTGCCCAGTCCTGCGCCTTTTTCGGCCATGGAAGCATAGTCCATCGGCGTATCCAGGAAGTCCGGCGGGATGATGCTGCCCGATGAGCCACCGGTCTGCGCGGCCTTGAAGGTCTTGCCTTCTTTCATGCCGCCACCGTAAATCTCGATGACTTCACGCAACGTGACGCCCATCGGCATCTCGATCACGCCGGTGTTCTGCACATCGCCCATGATCGTGTAGACCTTCGTGCCCGGGCAACGCTTGGTGCCCAGCGTGCGATACCACGCCGCGCCGTTGAGAATAATGGGCGGGACGTTCGCCAGCGTCTCCACGTTGTTGACGACGGTAGGCATCCCGTGATAGCCGTATACGGTGGGATAGGGCGGGCGAATCCGTGGGATGCCGCGCTTGCCCTCCATGCTTTCCAATAGCGCGGTTTCCTCACCGCAGACATAGGCCCCCGCGCCCGCATGGACATGGATGTGGAACGAGAACCCACTGCCCATGATATTGTCGCCGAGCACGCCCAGCTCTTCCGCCTGGCGGATTGCCCGTTCCAGGCGTTCTTTTGAGAGGACGTACTCACCGCGAATGTAAATCCAACCCTCGTGCGCGCCCACTGCGTATCCGGCCAGCGCCATCCCTTCGAGGACGGCGTGCGGGTCGCCTTCCAGGATCATGCGATCCTTGAACGTGCCCGGCTCGGATTCGTCGGCGTTGCAGACCACGTAGCGGACCGGCTCCGGGCGGCTGGCGACGAACGACCACTTAAGGCCGGTGGGGAAGCCCGCGCCGCCGCGCCCCTGCAAGCCGGACTCGCGCACGACGTTCAGTACCTCCGCAGGCGTCATGGTGGTAACGGCCTGTCCCAGGGCGAAGTAGCCATCGTGGGCCACGTAATCTTCGATGTTGTAGGGGTCAATCACGCCGACACGTCGCAATACGATTCGTTTTTCGGCATAACGCTTCCCTTCTTTACCGGCAGGCAGAGAGGCCAGTCGCCCGCTCACCAGTGCGTCCGGTGGAACCAGCAGGTGCTCCACAATGCGCCCTTTGTAGAGATGTTCTTCTACGATGAACGCGCCATCGGTCGGCCTGACCGGACCGTAGACCACGCCTTCCGGGTAAATGCTCACGGTGGGCAGCATCTCGGCGCGCGTCGTCCCGCCGCCGAATCCTACCTCGATTTCTTTATCCAGTCCGTAGAATGCAAGTTCTGCCTCAATAGCAAGCTTCACCGCTTCGGCGCCGCGTCCGAGGCTCTGTGGATCACCTGAAACCAAAACCGTTGCGCGGATCATGCCTCACCTCCTACTTGCGCCAGAATCTCACGCACTCTATCGGGCGTCAAATTGCCGTAGATAGTGTCGTCCACCAGCATCACCGGGCCGACCGAACACGCGCCGATGCAACTGGTGGTCAACAGTGTCCACTTTCCATCTGCCGTCGTTGTTCCGAAGGGAATACCCAGTTCGCGCTCCAGCGTCTCCCAGATTTCGCGCCCACCCGCGACGTGGCACGGCGCGTCCTGGCAGAAGCGGATCACGTGCTTACCCTGTGGCTTGAGGCTGATGAGGCTGTAGAAGCTGGCGACGCTGTGCACCTGGCTCTGGGGCAGCCCTAACCGCTGCGCGATTGTCGCTATCGCCTCCGGTGTGACGTACCCGGCAGCCTGGCTGACATCCCGCAAAATCTCCACCAACGCCTCGCGGTCGCCCCCGTATTTTTCAATAATATGCTCTACGTTTACACTTTCTGGCATACTGTTCCTCCCTTAAGATGGGGGATTGGTAACTAGGAATGAGGGATCAGGTCTTCCTACTTTCTACTCCCTACTCCCTACTTCCTACTCCCTACTCCCTAATACACATCAATCGCTCCCACCGGGCACACTTGCTTGCAAATGCCGCAGCGGATGCAGATATTCGGGTCAATGACGTGTTTTTCTTTCGGCTTGCCGGCAATTGCGCTGACCGGACAGTTGCGGGCGCAGCGTGTGCAGCCGATGCACAGGTCGGGATCGACTTTGTACTCGATCAACGCGCGGCAGACCTTCGCCGGGCATTTCTTCTCGTAGATGTGTGCCTCGTACTCGTGGCGGAAATACTTGATCGTGCTCATCACGGGATTCGGCGCACCGGCGCCCAGACCGCAGAGCGATCCGCGCGAAATGGATTTCCCCATTTGCTCCAGCAGTTCGATGTCGCCAGGCTGACCGCGGCCCGCGCAGATGTCGTTGAGAATCTCCAGCATCCGGCGCGTGCCGACGCGACAGGGCACGCACTTCCCGCAGGACTCGTCCTGGACGAAATCCATAAAGAAGCGGGCGATGTCGACCATGCAGGTGTCCTCGTCCATCACGACGAAGCCGCCCGATCCCATAATGGAACCGACCGAGGCCAATGATTCGTAGTCCACCGGCAGGTCGAGGTATTGTTCGGGAATGCAGCCCCCCATCGGACCGCCGGTTTGTACAGCTTTGAACTTCTTGTCGTTGAGGATGCCGCCGCCGATGTCGTACACGATCTCGCGGATGGTGACACCCAGCGGGACTTCGATCAGGCCGGTGTGCTTCACTTTACCGGCAATGGCGAAGGTTTTGGTGCCTTTGCTCTTCTCGGTGCCCATTGAAGCGAACCACTCACCGCCCTTGAGCAAAATTTGCGGGACGTTGGCGTAGGTCTCGACGTTGTTGATGTTCGTCGGCTGTTTCCACAAACCGGATACGGCGGGGAATGGCGGGCGTGTGCTGGGCATGCCCCGCTGTCCTTCGATGGAATGCATCAAGGCCGTCTCCTCGCCGCAGACGAACGCGCCCGCGCCCATGCGAATTTCGAGATCGAAGTTGAAGCCGGTGCCGAAAATATCCTTCCCGATGAACCCGTACTCGCGCGCCTGTTCCAGCGCCACGCGCAGCGTGCGAATGGCAATGGGATATTCGGCGCGGACGTAGAAATAGCCCTGCTCAGCCCCGATGACGTAGGCGGCAATCGCCATGCCCTCGATGACGGCGTGCGGGTCGCCTTCCAGCACGCTGCGGTTCATAAACGCGCCGGGGTCGCCTTCGTCGCCGTTGCAGATGAGGTACTTGGGCTTGTTGGGGCTGTTGCGGGCAAACGTCCACTTGAGATAGGTGGGGAAGCCCGCACCGCCGCGCCCACGCAGGCCGGATTTTTTCATTTCGTCAAGCACCTGCTCCGGCGTCATCGTGGTCAGCACTTTGGCCAGGGCCGCGTAACCGTCCTCGGCGATGTAGTCTTCGATGTCGAAGGGATTGATCTTGCCGACGTTGCGCAGCACCACGCGCACCTCTTTAGGCGCGGGCGGCGGCAGCGGTGTGACCTTCGGCATGGCTTGGGTGAGGTCCAACACCGGGCGGCCTTTGAGCAAATGCTCTTCCGCGATGCGGGCGACATCCTTCGGCGTCAGGTTCACGTAGCGCACGCTGTCGGGGTAGACAACGGCCTCCACACCCTGCGCGCCCATACCCAGGCCAGAAGTCATCAACACTTGCACTTCGTCATGCAACGCCAGCGCCTGAAGTTCATCCAGGAATGTGCTGTAGACGGCCTCGGCACCGGGGGCGTCACCGTTGATTAAAATGTTGGCGCGATAAGCCATAGTTCCTCCTTATTTGACCTGCCACTCGGTCACGATTTCACCGCCAAGAACGTGTTTTTCGATCAGGGTGGGCACACGGCTGGGATCAATGTTGCCGTAGGTGACCAGTTCACCATCGCCCACCTGCACCTGGACGACCGGCTCGTAGGTGCTCATGCCGGCGCTGCCGGTTTGTGTCACGACGACATCGGTGATGCCACGCTTTTCCAATTCCTTCAAGATGGCGGCCATCGTGTCACGGGCGCCGGCGGCAATGCCGGTGGTGCCCATCGCCACGACGATGCGCGCACGCGCACCTTCGCCGGCCAGCTTGCGGCGCTGCAACGCGCGTTCTTTGATTTTTTGTAGTTCTTCTAAACTTTTCACAATGACCTCCTAAAAATGTCAACGGATTAAACGGATTTTAACGGATTAAGAAGGGTTAATTCGTTTCGCCTTGTAACGATGCCCAAAAATGTCAACGGATTAAACGGATTTTAACGGATTAAGAAGGGTTAATTCGTCTCGCCTTGTAATGATGCCCAGCCTTCGTGCAGGCTCGCGCTGAGGAAAGCCAGCACGTCTGGATCAGAGAAGGGGACGTCGTCGCCCAGGATGGCGCGGATGTCACGGGTATCCAGGGTAAATTCATGGTCATCCACGCGATGCCGGTAGACGATGTCCACCCCTTCAAATCCAACGATCATACACAGCAGCGTCCCGGTCAGGTCGCCGAGGGGCGGACGGTCAATGTGACTGTGCTGGAAGGTCGCCTCGGTGAGGGTGCCCACGCCCGGCTCTGAGGTGATGCGAAACGACCCACCACACATCTCCGCCGCTTGTTTGAAAAACGGGATGCCCAATCCCACGTTGCGGGTGGTGCGGGTGGTAAACCACGGATCTTCGACCTTTGCCAGCGTTGTGGCGTCCATCCCGCTGCCGTTATCCTGAATGGCAATGTGTAGGGTATCGGCGGCTTTGTTTTCTTCGATGGTAATGTGCAACAACGTCGCGCCGGCTTTGACGCCGTTCTCAGCGATATCAAGGATATGCTGAGAGAGATCGCGGAAAATTGTCATACGTGACTCTTTTAAGAACATTCAATGTGGAGCACGCAGAGATCGCGGAGTTTTCATGCATAAACTGTCTCTGCGCACTCAGCGGACCCGGCGGTAAAATCATTCGTATTTGCGCAAGACTTTGGCGACGTCCTGTGGGTTGATCTGACCAATGATGTCGTCGTCAATCATCACCACCGGCGCCTGCGAGCAGGCTCCCACACAGCGGCAGATTTCCAGGGTAAAGCGGTTATCCGGTGTAGTCTCGTTAACCTTGACGCCGAGCACCTGTTGAAATTTCTCAACTACCGTCGTGCCGCCGCGCACGTAGCACGCCGTCCCCAGGCAGATGCTGAGCTTGTGGCGGCCCAGCGGTTGCATGCGGAAGGACGAATAAAAGGTCAACACCCCGTATAGATGGCTGAGAGGGACACCCAGCTCACGCGAGATATACTGTTGCATGGCCAGCGAGACAAAGCCAAGTTTCTCCTGCACCAGCGTCAAGACCAACATTGTCGCGCCGGGCTTATGCTTATTTTCGGTGAGGATTTCGTCTAAAACGAGTTTATGTTCGGGGGCTAAATCCGTGAACTGTGCGGGTTGATTGAAAGCTATGCTCATACGTTTCCACCTCGATAACTATGATGCTTATCACTTCACTTACACGTCTGAGTATACCTCAAAGTCAATATAGGCCAAGTGTAAGTTAACCACGAAAATCTTATGCTCGTCATTTTACCGTTAAAATCGAGTTTGGCAAAATTTACCCTTATCATTCGACTATAGCCCGCAGGGATGTATAGCTCGCAGCTAAGAAGGCTCAAGTCTGCTTAAGCGGGCTTGGTTCTTTGAGAGGCTAGGGGACGTAAAATCCCTGTCCTGCCCCCTGCCGCAGCGCCGCCCGCAGGCTGGCAACCGATGGGGCATCCTCCAACCGGAACACCGTGCGCGTGTGTCCGATCCAGTCCAGAAAGTGTGCGTCGGAGCTGGAGATAATAGGAACGTTCTGCAACGATGGGTACTGCGCATACGCTTGGCTGGGGCGCAGGTTGTGCGAAACTTCGGCGGCGTCGGCTTCCAGGTCGGGTGGCCAGAAGCCCAGAACGTACAGTAGCCCATACACATCGCGCTCCACGTGTGCCGGGATTGCCAGGCCGCCGAGGGCGTGGATGGCGCGGGCAGCTTCTTCAATGCCTACCATCGCGGGTGCCTTGCGCATCCGGGTATCCTCGGCGACGAATTCGCCGGCAGCATCCACGATGAATTGCGGGCCGAAATGTTCGGCGTCGTTGTCCAGCGGCAAGAGCCAGCCATCTACTTGCGCTTGCCATGCGGTGGCTTGTTCGAGGGTATCGAAAATGCAGAGCAGGTCTACTTCTTCGTGGGTGAGCAGTTCCATGCCCGGCAGGACAACCAGTCCTGTATCACGGGACGCTTCCATCACCGCTGCGGCGTTGGCCGTGGCGTTGTGGTCGGTGATGGCGATGATGTGCAACCCCTTGTAGAGTGCCTCTTCGACGATCAGCGGGGGCACCATCTCCACTTCGGCGCAGGCCGAAAGCACCGTATGAATATGCAGGTCGGCATGGTACTCACGCATTGCCACACCTTATCGTTGTGGCGCGTTAGAGGCCCAGTCCGACCAGTTGTTTGACCGTTTCGTAGATGGGCAACGAGCTGGAGAGGATTACTACACCTTGCTGGGCAGCTTTTTCCAGCGTGGTGTCGGGAACGACTGCGCTCTCAGCCACGACAATGGCCGTGACTTCCTTGAGCGCCGCCACAGCCACGATGTTCATGTGCGTTTGCAGCGTCACCCACAAGTCGTGCGGTTTCGCGCCGGCAATCACGCAGCTCAATAAATCTGCCACGTAACCGCCGGTCACTTCTCCCGTCAGGTCCTCGCCCACTAACACGGTCAACCCCAATCGTTCCACAATCTCTTTGATTTGCATGCTTTAGCTCCTCGGAGAGTCAACCGTTGAAACATTTGAACGTTCCAACGTTCTAACCGTTTGTTACTGCGCTTTACGGATTCTCTGCCGGGGGAACCCGGAAGACCATCTGCAGGCGGGTGCCGATTCCCACGGCTGACCAGATGTGCATGGTATCGGTACAGCGTTTGATGTTCACCAGCCCCATGCCGGCGCCGAAGCCCATTTCACGGATTTCCGGTGTGGCGGTGGAATACCCCGGTTGGCACGCCAGCTCTACATCGGGGATACCGGGACCCTGGTCTTCTGCCAGCACGCTGATCTCGGCGGGTTTGATGTCGGCGGTGATGGTGCCCCCGTTGTCGGTGTGAATGATGAGGTTGATTTCGGCTTCGTAGGTGGCAATGGCGACCCGCCGGGCCAGAGCCGCCGGTGCGCCGATCCGCAAGAGTGCCTGTTTGATTTTGGCGGAAGCGTCACCGCCACGCGCAAAGTCACGTGCTTTGACGTGATAGCGCAAAACCAGGCTGGTGGAATCGGATTCCAGCGCCTCGAAGAAATGCTCGGGGCGCTCATGGGTGCGCTCGACCTCGCTGTAGACTTCCTGAAGGGCATCCAACAAGGCTTCCATAATATCGCCACGGGTGAGGATGCCGACCAGTTTTTCCTGGGTATCGAGCACCGGCATGCGCCCGATCTTTGTGGCCTCGAAGCGACGCACGGCTTCCATCACCGGCTCGTTGGCCTGTGCGACGATCAGACGCCCACTGGTCATAAATTCGCGCACCGGGTTCCCCAATTTACCTTGTTCCAGGGCGTGGATCAAGTCCTCGATGCTCACAATGCCGACGAGGTTGCCGTTTTCAAGCACCGGCACGCCGGAAATGTGATGCTCGCGCATCAGCTCTTTCAACTCGGCCATGGAAGCGTCGGGAGAAATGGTGAACAGCGAGGTTGTCATCACCCGCGAGACCCGCATCTCGCGGACCAGCTCGTGGACTTTGGAAAGCGCCCCCTCTTTCCCGAGGAAGGTTAACAGGGCGAAGCGGCTTTTCATCGCTGTCGGACAATCGGAAGTTTACCCATGCCCCGAAGACCGGCCTGGTAAAGCAGCCCGGCCGTCTCGAACATGGTGTAGGCCGACAGAACCACGGCGATCCCCAATTCTTCGGCAAGCGCCAATGTTTCTTCGGCAGGATATTTGCCGCGCACAAACATAATGATCGGCGCTTCGGCCATGTCTGCTGTGCGCACCGATTGGGGATTCGTCAAGCCGGTGATCAATAGCATGTTCGGCTTGACGAAGAGAAGGACATCGCTCATCAAATCCGAACAACATGCATTCTGGATGTCAATATCAACCGGCGCATCCACCAGCAGTTCCCCTTCAACGACTTCGATAATTTCTTTCAGGTTCATACACTTTCCCCTTTTCCCTCGATACCTTTGATCAGCAGACTAAGCGGATTTATATGCTCTAAACCGGCAAAAACACAAATCGCTTCGTTGTTACACGCATCGCTTCGAGGGGATCGCCATATCCCCCTTCCGAATCTGCTGATCAAGGATATAGAACTTACGCAGTCACACTCATTTTTCACCGCAGTCGCCATGCTCTCAGGAACATAGGGCTATTGCATTTGGGAAACTTTGTCCCGTCGTGCTGTCTGTTGTGCTGTTAAAGCGACATCTTTAGGGAGGGTTTTTGTGGTGGGGCAAAGCCCGGCCCTCCCCTTTTCCCCGGCCTTTATAGGCCGTATTCAGTTGCCGGAAGCGGCCAAATGCGATATCCCTACCCGGGAACACCGGTTATTCTCAGACCGGGCCGCTGAGGGCGCCGAGAAATGAGAAAGCCTCAGCGACCTCTGCATGCTCTGCGGTAAAGTTCCGTCAGTTTACGTAAGTCCTGAAATAGAAATTTTAGCGAGCAGTGAGTATGGATTACATTATACTGCGTAAAGTATAAAACGCGAAATGCACCCTGAAGCCCAGGGCTTTATCATTCTCGTTACTGTGACTTCATCTAGCTTCGAGCGGATCGTCAGATCCGCGTCGCTCATCACTGTATTGGCTAGAAACGGGGAACTGACGTTCCCCGTGGAGCAAGCATGATAAGGCCCTGCTGAAGCCTCACACGACTTGTCATCTCCACCTTATGACCTATAATCACTTCCGGTAATTCGTAACTATTGGGTCCATTTTGAACCGCAGAGAAACAATCAAAAATTCTCTGTGTCTCTCTGTGGTAATTTTCAAGCGAGGTCAATCATGGCAAAATTCACCCGTCCCACCGGCACCCAGGACATCTTGCCGGAAGATCAACCCTATTGGGACCACGTGCTGACATGCGTGGCGAGCGTCGCCCGCAGTTACGGGTTCGCGCGCATTGACACGCCGGTCTTTGAGGCGACCGAAGTTTTCGCGCGCGGCGTCGGCACGGGGACCGACATCGTGGACAAGGAAATGTACTCGTTCAAAGACAAGGGCGGCAACGACATCACCCTGCGCCCGGAATTTACGGCGGGGGTGATGCGCGCCTACATCGAAAACGGCATGCACGTGTTGCCCAAGCCGCTCAAGCTGTACAGCACCGGGCCGGTTTTTCGCTACGAGCGACCTCAGGCCGGACGGTTCCGCCAGTTGCACCAGTTCAACGCTGAAATCCTCGGCGAGCAGAACCCCCTGGCCGACCTGGAAATCATGCTCATCGCCTGGGACATCTACACCAGACTGCAATTTGTCAATCTTTCCTTCCAGTTGAATACCACCGGTTGCCCTGTATGTCGTCCCGGCTACGTCGAACACTTGCGGGCGTATTACCGCGCTCACGAACATCAGATCTGCGACGACTGCAAACTGCGCATTGACAAGAATCCCTTGCGAGTCCTGGATTGCAAGCGCGAGCAGTGCCAGCCGATCATCGCCGGCGCGCCGAAGATGATAGATCACGTCTGCGATGACTGTGCGACGCACTTTGCCACGTTGCGCGTCTACCTGGACGATTTGGGCAAACCGTACACCCTCAATCATCGCCTGGTGCGTGGATTGGACTATTATACCAAAACCGTTTTCGAGGTGTGGGCCGAAGGCATTGGCGCGCAGAGTGCGGTCTGCGGCGGCGGACGTTACGATGGGCTGATCGAGTTGCTCGGCGGGACGCCCACACCCGGCGTTGGCTTCGCTGCGGGCATCGAACGTGCCGTCATGCTGATGAAAGCGCAACACATTGCCGTTCCCATCCCACCGGCGCCGCCGGTTTTCATCGCTTACCTGGGTGATGTCGCGCGTTTGCACGCCGTCCGCCTGCTGGCGCAATTGCATCAGGCCGACATCGGGGCGCAGGTGGCGATGAGCGGAAGCCTCAAGGCGCAGTTGCGTCAGGCCGACAGGCGCGATGCGCGTTTCGCCATCATCATCGGTGAAGATGAAATCGCACAAGGGCTGGTCACGCTGCGTGATATGGCCGGCGGCAGTCAGGAGATGGTGCCGTTGGCCGAAGTTGTAAAGTGGCTAGAGAATAAATTGGCCTCAGCGGAAAAGAGTTGCACACCATTGGCCTGATCTACAACCCTCACGTCGAAGCCGCGCGCGTTCTGGGCGAGAAGATTTTAGCCTGGTTGACGGCGCGGCAGGTTCAAGCATGGCTCTGCGCCGGGCAGGAGAGCGTGCCTGTTCAAGGCCCGGCCGAGCTGTTTGTCACCTTGGGCGGCGACGGGACGATTTTGCGCACGATGCAGCGGGCTGCGCCGGCTGGCGTGCCGGTGTTGGGTATCAACCTGGGGCGCGTAGGTTTTCTGACCGAAGCATCGCCGGAGACCTGGGAGCAGGTTCTCACCCGTGTCCTGGCCGGTGAGGGGTGGATCGAGATTCGCGCTATGTTGCGTGTCACCTTGCTGCGCGATGGTGTCGCCATCGCCCAAGAAGACGCGCTCAACGATGCCGTTATCAGCCGTGGTGCCCTGGCCCGCACGTTGCGCCTGGAAACGAGCATTGACGGCGCCTTCGTCACCCGTTATGTGGCCGATGGGCTAATCCTGGCGACGGCTACCGGTTCGACGGCGTATGCTTATGCTGCCGGCGGCCCTATCCTCCCGCCCTGGCATAACAGTATCTTGCTTGTACCGGCGGCCCCCCATCTCAGTCTGGAACGTCCACTTGTGTTGGATAAGGAGGCTGTGATCGAGGTGCGCGTCAACACCGAAGTCCCCGGCATGCTCACCGTGGATGGGCGGATGGAGGGGGAATTGCACCACGGCGACCTGGTGCGCATCGAGCGCAGTCCCTTGAAAGCGCGTTTCCTGCGTCTGCGCAGCCGCAATGATTTTTACCGTACCCTGGTGGCGCGCCTGACGCCCCGGAATGGGGAGTAGAGAATAGGGAATCAGTTTATTTTCAGGGTAGGAGATGACAATGGCACATATTCTGATGTTAACCCCTCAGGTTCCTTATCCGCCACGCCAGGGGACGGCTTTGCGCAACTGGGGCATCCTGCGCGGATTGGCGGCGCACCATCGTGTCTCGTTGCTCACCTTCGCTGCTCCTGATCAGGAGACGACGCCGCCGGCGCCGCTGACCGATATCGTCGAGCGTGTCGCCATCGTGCCGCAGCCCATCCGTACCACCCGCGACCGGTTGCGTGACCTTTTGATCCGCACGCGCCCCGATCTGGCGCTGCGCCTGGAAAGCGCTGCTTTTCGTCAGCAAATGCGCGCATGGCTGGACACTTACGCCTTTGACTGGATTTTCGTCGAAGGTCTCGAAATGGCCCCCTACCTTGACCTCCTCCCACCTACCTCCGCTCATTTACCATCCGTGGCCTTCGACGCCCATAATTGCGAGTACCTGCTTCAAAAACGGGCCGGCGCTGCCGATCTAATTCGTCCGCGCCGCTGGCCTGCCGCGTTTTACTCCGCCATCCAATGGCGCCGGCTACGACGCTTTGAGGCCGCCGTCTGTCGCCGCGCCGACCTGGTGATCGCTGTGTCAGAGGCGGACGCGCGGGCTTTGCAGGGCATCGTCCCGCAACTTGAGCCGCTCATCATCCCCAACGGCATCACGGTGGCGGAATATGCCTCGTTCACCGAAAAAGCCGATCTGCAACAGCCGGCTTTTGTCTTCACCGGCACGATGGATTTCCGCCCCAACGTGGATGGCATTCTCTGGTTTGCTAAGGAAGTATGGCCGGACATTCTTTCGCGGGTGCCGTTTGCCCATTGTTATGTCGTGGGACGCAATCCCCATCCACGTCTTGACGTACTGCGTCAAATGCCGGGTATGGTGATCACCGGCGCCGTGCCCGATACACGCCCCTACATCAACGCGGCGACAGTCTACATTGTCCCGTTGCTGGTGGGCGGCGGCACGCGCCTCAAACTGTTGGAGGCTGCCGCAATGGGCAAAGCCATTGTCTCCACCTCGCTGGGGGCAGAGGGGTTCCCCAATCCCGAAACGGCGGTGCATCTGGCCGATTACGCTGTTGTGTTTACCGACGCCTGCCTCTATTTCATCGAAAATCCTGCCGCACGTGCCGATTATGAGTCCCGTGCTCGTACCTATGTCCGCGCTTACGATTGGGATGTGCTCCTGCCACCCCTTCTGGCGCACCTGGAAGCCGCAACCTGAGAATCCGTTTGAACGTTGGAACGTTATTTTCACTTGAGCACCGGTGAACTATAGCGCCATGGGATTCCCTAATCGCGCCGGATGCCGTTGAAAATTCTCACAATGGACTTAGAATGTGAAGCATGGGGGCCGATGATCGCCTGGAATATTACCGGCATCGTTATGCGACATTGCGGCCCGGCTGGGAACATGCGACGGCGCGCTATCAACGTTGGATCGCTGCGCGGCTCACATCCGATAGCCGGGTCCTCGACCTGGGGTGCGGCCGTGGCGGCGTCGTTGAGCGGCTCGGCGTGACGGGACACTGGTGCGGTTGCGATCCCGATTGGTGCTCGCTCAAGGAACATCGCCGGGCGCAATTGGCCCGTGTGCAGGCCGGTTCGGAGCGGCTGCCTTTTGCGGATGGTGTGTTTGACATTGTTATCGCGTCGTGGGTGTTGGAGCATCTTCTTTGCCCGCCCCATACGTTCAGCGAGGTCGTGCGCGTGCTGCGGCCGGGAGGACGCTTTTTCTTTCTCACGCCCAATCTGCGTCATCCCATCCCGCGCCTGAGTCGCCGGTTGGCGCGTCTCAGGGCGCTGCAACCGCAACTCGTGGCGGCCGTCTACCGACGTGCGGAGGCCGATACTTTCCCGGTGTACTATCGGGCGAACACGTTTGAGACGCTCGAACAACTTGCCGCTCACGCCGGATTGCACCTGGTGCAGATGGAGTGGGTGGACGATCCGTCCTATTTCGCCTGGACGGAGGGCGTTTTCCGGCTCGCGGTATGTCTGGAGACGCTGCTTCCCTTCACCTGGCGTGTGCATCTTGTGGGGGAATATATCAAACGTTCAAACGATTTTTGAGAGGGTGGGTTTATGGACAATCAAATGCGACACTTGCTTGTTGTGACCGACGGGCCGAACCAGGGCCAGGCTTACGTTTTGCAGGATATGGTCTGCACGATCGGGCGCACCGCCGATAACACCATCGTCATTGATAACCCGCGCATTTCACGCCATCATACGCAGATTCGGTTGTTACCGGATGGGGCCGTTGTTGAAGACATGGGCAGCACTAACGGCACCTGGCTAAACGGTCGGCCGCTCACTTCTCCGCGTCGGCTGACGCCGGGGGACATCATTGGGCTGGCCGATTACATCGCTTTTCGGTTTGAAGTCGAAGAAGGATTACCGACGGTGAAGCTCACACCAGCCGACATGCCCGCCGGCGTGATGCCCGACTACGATGTTCCTCCGCCTCCGCCGCCACCTGCTTACCCCGAACCTTATCCGGCATATCCAGAGTCGTCCCTGCCTCAGGCGACCGCGGCGCCCCAAGTCGCGGGCGCGGCACGGCCCAGACGTTCCCGATGGACGTATGTCGTCATTGCCATTTTGCTCATCTTGATCTGTCTGTGCGCCGCCGTTGCCGTTTATCTGTGGTTTGCGCCGGTTGAGTTTTGGCAGAAGGTTTTTGAATTCTTCAATATCCCTATGCCTGTTCTGTGAACAGGTAGCGGATGGCCTCCATAGCCCGGTGCCCGCCATAATCAGCATGGCGGGCACGTCTCAATGTCGGCCCAGTTGATATTACTGCTGGTCGGTCTGGCAAATATCAATTCCAACGTTCTCTTCGGAGCAAGTGATAAGGTATGGTCAATGGGTATCCGTTGTGATTCCACTGCGACCAGATGATGATTCGCTCTCCATCGCTGTCCGGTACACCTCGCGCAATGGAACACCGTGAGCTTCTGCCAAACGGCGGCAATCTTCGTACTCCGGTGCGCGTTTGAGGGTGCCATCGGGCAGCCTGGCGACTTTGATGTGCACCGGCCCATAGGGGGTGTCTACATGTTCGATGACGCGCGGCAGGGCATGGCGGGTCACAGTCTGCTCGCGGACACCCAGGGTGGTTGTTTCGGTGAACAGAATGTCCGTCATTGCCGACACATCTTCCGGGCGACAAAGGACGCGCAACAGCGTGCCGGGGCGGTTCTTTTTCATCTGAATGGGTGAAAGGTAGACATCCAGCGCACCCGCGGCAAATAGTTTGCCCATCACATACTCGTATATCTCCGGGTTGAGGTCGTCAATGTTGGTTTCGAGGACGGAGAGGGGGACGGTAGACGGTAGTCGGTAGTCGGTAGTTGGGGATTGGAGATTGATGATTGGGAGATTGGAGGAGTGGTCGTGGTCGTGCTCAGGCCCGTGTATGTGCGGATGGTCGTGCTCATGATCGTGGCCGTGTTCGTGTGGATGTGGATGGGAATGTGTCGCTTGAGGTTTGGGGGTGGGCGTGGCTTCGCCGATGAGCAGGCGGATGACGTTGGGGATCGGCAGGTCACGCGAACCCGCACCGTAGCCGATCGCCTGCAAGGTCATCGGGGGAATGGGGCCGAAGGATGCCGCCAGTGACGTGAGTAACGCGGCGCCGGTCGGGGTGACAGTTTCCATTTCCAACGGTGAGCCGACAACCGGCGCGCCTCTGAGCAGCATCACCGTCGCAGGGGCGGGCAACGGAATCTGCCCATGCGCTCCACGGGTGAAGCCGCGTCCCAGCGGCAGCGGCGATACCACCACTTGCTCGATACCCAGGGCGTCCAATCCCACCAGCGCGCCGACGACATCCACAATGGTATCCACGCCGCCCAGCTCGTGCAGGTGTACGTCGGCCAGCGCCCTCCCGTGGATATGCGCTTCGGCCTCGCCCATCCTGTGGAAAATGGCAATAGCGCGCTCCTTGATCTGGGGCGCGAGGTCGCTGTGGCTCACGATGGCTTCGATGTCCGCCAGATGCCGCTCCGGCACGTCATCAGCCACGATCACATCCACCTTCATCGCCGTAAAAACATTCTTGGTGACACGCCGCGCGCGCAGTTCAAAGTCGCTCAGGTGCAGGGCGTTCAGCCGCTCGCGCAGTGTCTCCAACGACAGCCCTGCGTCAACCAATGCACCCAGAATCATATCCCCGCTCGCTCCGGCGATGCAGTCAAAGTATGCGATTCTCATGCTCGTTTCTCCTTCACAAGGTTCGATCAGCAGGTTAAGCCGATTAAGCAGATTTCTTATTTGACAGCCGAAAAAATCTGCTCAATCTGCTGACAAAAAAACTTCACCGGCGTCGCAAGATGAAATGGGCGAAGACCGCTGCACCGTAGCCATTGTCAATGTTGACGACGGCGATGCCCGACGCGCACGAGTTGAGCATGGTGAGCAGCGGCGCCAGCCCGTGGAAATTGGCGCCGTACCCAATGCTGGTCGGCACGGCAATGACGGGAGCCGCAACCAACCCCGCCACAACGCTTGCCAGCGCGCCCTCCATCCCCGCAACGGCGATGACGACCTCCGCCGCCAACAGGCGATCCAATTCACCGAGCAGACGATGCAGTCCGGCAACGCCTACATCATAGGCGCGCTCTACTCGCTGGCCGAGGAATTCCAACGTCTGCGCAGCCTCCTCAGCTACCGGCAAGTCCGAGGTCCCGCCACAGACCACCATCGCATAAGGAGCATCGTCGGGCAGAGGGGGGCGCGGTGTGCGCTCCAACGTGAGAAGCCGCGAGGTCGGGTCGTAGCGCGCTTCCGGCAGCCGCGCCTGAATGAAGGTTGCCATCTCCGGCGGCACGCGCGTCCCCAACACGCGCTCGTGGTGTTGCCACAGCCGCGCCAGAATCGCCGCCGCCTGTTCCGGCGTCTTGCTCTCGCAGAAGACGGTCTCCGGCAAGCCCTGGCGCAGTCCACGGTGCACATCCAGGCGCGCGAAGTCGCCCAGGTCATCGTAGGGCAAAGCGCGCAGGCGTTTCAGCGCCGCATCTACATCCACGTTGCCGGCTTGCACTTCGGCCAGCAATTCACGTACCTTATGCTCATCCATTTTTACCGATCACCTCGTTCATACTGCCAGAGCGGAATCCCACCAAATCCAATGCCACATACGTATAGCCAAGCGCCTTGAGCGCGGCGACGATGGATTCCCGATGGGCCAGAATCACATCAAAATCGGTCGGCGTCACCTCGAGGCGTGCCACGTCGCCGTGATGCCGCACGCGATACTGGCGCAATCCCAGGTCACGCAACACGCCTTCGGCGCGGCCAATTCGGGCCAACTTGTCGGCCGTGATAGGATCGCCATAAGGGATGCGCGACGCCAGACAGGCCGAGGCCGGTTTGTCCCAATTGGGCAGCCCCAATTTGTGGGCCAGTGTGCGGATCTCGGCTTTGGTAAGGCCGGCCTCCTGTAAGGGACTGCGCATACCGTACTCACGGGCGGCACGCCCCCCGGGGCGATAATCACCAACATCATCGGCGTTTGAACCGTCCACAACATAGCGATAGCCGTGTTGTTGCGCATACGCGAGCAATTGCCGACAAACTGAGGCTTTGCAGAAATAGCAACGGTCGGGCGTGTTCGCCAGGAAGTCGGGGTCTTCCATCTCGCGTTTTTCCAGGACGACGTGACGGACCCCGATTTGCCGGGCGATGGCTTCGGCTTCGGCTAATTCGTAGTCGGGCAACGTCGGTGAGACGGTTGTCACGCCTGAAGCGCGCTCGCCGAGGACATCGTGGGCGAGCATGAGCAGCAGGGTGCTATCCACACCGCCGGAGTAGGCCACGAGCACACTGCCCATCTCCAGCAAAATCTGTTTTACCCGTTCAACTTTATCATCCATTCTTATCCTCCAGAAGCAATCAAAAAGGGCGACCGGTAGAGGTAGCCCTTTTGCCAACGCTATCGGGTATGATTATCACAGAAACGCCATAATACGCAAACGCACTCGCCCCCAACAATCTGTTGCAAAGCCTTGTCTTGGTGGTAGAATAACGCGACGTGCGGGTCAGGGTGAGAAGCGTCACTCTTTCCGAGCTTGTGGCCCGGCGCGAAGCACCCAGAGAGGGTGATTCCAATCGGGAACACCGCGTAAAGATTGTATCTTGTGATGGGATATCGAAGGCCATCGTGATTGATAAAACCGGAGAGTTTGTCGGGGAGTCCCAAAAGGTCGCGCGCGCAGCGGCGTTGATTTCGATTGGGAATATTGTCAGCCGCGCGCTGGGACTGGCCCGCGATATGGCGAAATCGTACTTCTTTGGCGCTGGCGGGGCCGTCAGCGCCTTTGACGTTGCCGCGCAAGTCCCGACGATGTTCTATGATCAGTTCGTGGGCGGACTGCTCAATTCCGCGCTGGTGCCGGTCTTCTCGGATTACGCCCGTGATAAGAGCCGCACTGAACTCTGGCGCGTCTTCAGCTTTGTCCTTTCGTTTCTTGCCTTGATCCTGGGGGGGCTGGTGCTATTTGTGGAAATTGCTGCGCCGTGGATCGCCCAAATCCTGGGCAAGGGTCTCGAACCGCAGTACGCAGACCTCGCTACGGCTATGATCCGCATCACTGCGCCGGCGGTTTTCTTCCTCAACATCGCCGGGTTGATTTCCGGCGTGTTGTATGCGCTGCAACGCTTCACATTGCCGGCATTCACCGCCGCCGTTTTCAATGCGACGGTCGTGCTGGTTATCCTCGTGGGACATACGACGCTTGGCGCCCGCGCGTTGGCGGCGGGCTGGTTCTGTGCCAGCATGGCACAGGTGCTTTTTCAGTGGCCCGGCCTGCGGGGCGCACGCCTGCGTTTCAGGTCACCCCTTCCTCTGCACCCGGCGTTGGTCAAGATAGGGCAACTCTATCTGCCCATCGGCCTGGGCTTGTTGGTAGATCAGGCCGCCGTGGCGTTGAGTTTTAACATCGCCTCGCGGACCGGGCCGAGCGGAATCGCGTGGATGAAGTATGCCGCCACGTTGATTCAGTTTCCGCTAGGGCTGACCGTCACGGCAATTTCGATCGCTATCTTGCCCACGCTATCGCGTTATGCCGCCGATGCCAATGAGGAAGCCTTTCGCGCTACCCTCGCACAAGGATTGCGCCTGGTGCTGATCCTCGTCATCCCGGCGGCTATGGCACTCCTGGTGATGGGAGAGCCGGTCGTCGCGCTTATCTATCAACGCGGCGAGTTTTTGCCTGCCGATACGACCGCGACCACCGAAGCCTTGCGCTTTTCCATCCTGGGGCTAATCTTCGCGGCGCTCGATCAGCCGCTGGTCTATGCTTTCTACGCGCGCAAGGACACGTGGACGCCGGCGCTGGTCGGTATGGGGACGAACGTGCTGTATGTGGTGCTGGCCGTTGTACCGACGTTGTTTGGGCCGCCGCAACTGTGGGCGCTCATTCTGGCGAACTCGTTCAAGCTCGCCGCCCATGCGCTGTGGATGCTCTACCTGTTTACCCGCAAGGTGGGCAGCCTGCGCCCGCACCGCATCGAAAGGGCCACGCTGGCGGCGCTCGGCGCCTCACTTGTGATGGCCGTGCCGATCGTCATCGTTCTGCTCGTGCTTGAGAATCGTGTCCCGGCCGGGGCATGGGGCTACCTGATCCGTATCTTCACCGCGGGCATAGCAGGTCTGAGCATTTATCTATTCTTACTATGGTTGATGGATACGGAAGAGTTGACTCTTCTGCGACAGGCGCTTCGCCGTCCACCGAATGGTGGGGAATGAGAAAGATGATGAAGCGTACCATAATCCTACGTCTTATCCTTAGCGGGTTGATCGTGTTGTTGAGCGGGTGTACCGTAGATGCTGCGGGGTCAACCCTGCCGCCCGATAAACAAATCGTCATCCTGTGGCATGGCTTCACGGGCACGGAATCCAGGGCTTTGCAGATGTTGACCGATCAGTTCAATGCGGACAATGATCGGGGCATCGTTTTGATCACCGAATATCAGCAGGACATCATTGCCAAAATCGAAGCTACCGACGCCGGACACCATCCCGATCTGGTGCTCATCTGGCCCAAAGACTTGCAGATGTATCTCAGCGCCGGCTTGATCAGCACGACGCCGGACCTTGCGCCGGCCATACGCCGGGAACATGCTGACTTGCTGCCGATGGCTGCCGCGCTTTACACGGTGGACGGTACACTTCAGGCGTTGCCATTGGGATTGCTCACTTATTTGATGTATTACAACGTGGATTGGGTCGGTGACCTGGGGTACACATCGGCCACGGCGACGTGGGATGATTGGCAACGGACGGCGTGTGCGGCAACCAATCCGCTCGGCGGGCAGGTGGGGATAGGATTGCCTGCTCAGGCGAGCAGCCTGTTGGCGTTGCTGACCTCTGGCGGAGCCGAGATCGTCGGGACGGATGGATACTACAATTTCGCCGATAAGGCCGGTCAGCAGACTGCCGGGGTGCTCAACACGGTACTCAGCAGCGCATGTGGCATCGTGTACAACGATATGAGCACAGGCATAACGCGGCTCAGCCACAGTTCGATGGCGATGTTGATCGAGTCGAGCATGCACCTCAAGGAGATCGAGCGGGCTGTCATCAACGGCCGCAACTTCAAATTGGGATTGACCGCATTGCCGGGGCCATCCGGGCCTGGGCCTACGTTATGGCACGGACCGGCCGTAGCCATTGTGTCGCCGGCAGGGGAGCGGCGCGCTGCGGCGCTGAGCGTTTTGGAATGGTTCTTCTCATCCACAGCACAATCCACGTGGAGTACAATGACCCACTACCTGCCGGTGCGCCGTTCGCTCATCGAAGCGCGCCTCAATACGGAGAATCTGCTTGAGATCGAAGCTAACTTGTTGCAGATCGCGCTTGCGGCGGCGGATAACGGAACCTGGGTGGCCTGGCCACGCTATACCGACAATATGGCATGCCGCGCCTCGCTTTTGAGGGCATTGCTGGCACTCAAAGAGAGCACGCCCACGCCGGGCGCATACATTGACATTGCCGTTACGGCATGCAATACAGCGGTCAAGCCGTACTAAAGGAGCGCATGAAAACCACGGTTTGTCTGCGCAGGGGGATGCAATGGCTGTTGGCCACGGTGCTGACATTGCTGCCACTCGCCGGCCTGTCTCGCCCGGCAACCTCGCAGGATAGCCCGGCCGCCGAATTCTATCAACTGGTCAACCGCGCGCGGCTGGGGCTTGGTCTGTCACCTTTTGGCTCCTCGACGTTGTTGACGCAGGCTGCACAGCGTCATGCCGACGATATTGCCAGACGTGGTGTCGCCACCCACGAAGGTTCAGACGGGTCCGACTATCGGCGGCGCATCCGTGATGCAGGCTACCGCGCCTGGAATGATGGCTTGCTGGTGGACGAGGCCGTGTGGCTGGGCCTGGGTGGACCTGCTGAGGCCCTGAATTGGTTCTACGGGAATCCTGAGGAATGGGCGCGTTTTACCGACCCTCGTTATCGGGAAATCGGCGTGGGCTATGCTGAAGACAGCCAGGGTGTGCATTACCTGGTTGTGACGTTCGGGGCGCGTCCCGGCGTGTTGCCCATTTTTATCAACGATGGCGCCAGCGTGACCGACTCGCCGGTCGTGGCCGTGCGCCTGACCAATGAGGAAGCGGTGCCGCTCGGCGAAGGTTCCTGGATCGGCAAGGCGATTGAGGTGCAATTAAGTCACACGCCCGATTTCAATGATGTTCCCTGGCAACCCTGGGAGCCGTTGTTGCCCTGGGCCTTGTCGGGCACAGAACCTGGCGATTACGCGGTCTACGTGCAATTCCGCGACGGCGCCAATCGCACCGCGGTCGCCGAAGCCACCATCCGCCTCGTGGCGCCCGGCGAAGTTCCTCCTACAGCCACCCCATGGCCGGGTTTGATCTTGCAGCCCACCACGCCTTTTCCCACGGCTCCGGAGACGCCGGCAGTGACACAACCGGCGACGGAATCCGGTACGCCGTTTGCCCCAACCCCCACACCGGTGTTCGCAACGCCGGAACCTTTCCCCACCTGGACCCCGCTTGCAGAACCGGAACTCCAGGACACGAAAACCGGGCCGTCCAACTGGCCTCTCATTGCCGGCTTTCTTCTGCAAGGTGTCGCGCTCCTCCTGGGTGCCGCTGCTTTTCTCCGTCGGCGGTGAGTTGTAGTCGTCAGTTGTCAGTGGTCAGTCGTCAGTCGTCAGTCGTCGGTTGTCAGTCGTCAGTTTAACGTGCCAACGCCTGGAGAGGTGCTAATGAAAAAGCTCAAGCAACATCCCAAATTCAGAAATGCGATTCGCAATATCAACGATTATTTGCTCATTTTTATCGGGGCAGTGATTATCGCGGCCAATGTGCCCTTGTTCCTGGAACCCAACCACGTGGTCTCGACCGGCGTGACCGGTTTGGGGATGCTGGCCTATTATCTGTGGGGATGGCCCATCGGTCTGGTGACGCTGTTGGTCAATATTCCCTTGTTACTTGCCGGGATTAAATGGGGCGGCGGATTGCGCTTTTTCACCCGCACGATTTTTGCCGTCATCGTCTACACCGTAGCGATTGATGTGTCGAGTCGCTATCTGTCGCCTGTAGGCGCTGACCCGCTGCTGTATACGTTGTTCGGCGGGCTGCTGGACGGCATCGGCATTGGGCTGGTGCTGCGGGGACGCGGTACCACCGGCGGGACGGATATTGTGGCGCAATTGCTGACGCGCTATCACGGCATCCCTTTTGGTCAAGTGCTCATCGGGATCAACGGCCTTATACTGCTTGGTGCGGCGGCGGTCGTCGGCATTACACCGGTGTTGTATGCGTTGGTGATCAACTTTGTGTCGGGGCGGGTGGTGGATTTCGTTCAGGAAGGTGTGGGGTACGCGCGTTCGGCGCTCATCATCTCCGAGGCATACCTGACGGTGCGGCAGGCAATCTTCGAGAAATTGGGACGTGGGGTGACCATTCTGGAAGCGCGCGGCGGCTACACCGAAACGCCGCGTCCCGCGCTGTACGTGGTGGTTTATCGCACCCAGGTCACGCAGCTCAAAAATATCATTGCGGAGATTGACCCTAACGCTTTTGTGGTAGTCTCCGAGGCGCATGAGGTGTTAGGAGAAGGATTTCGTCCAGCGGCAGGGGCTGTTTAGGGTGTGAAATCACATGTGAGGCCCGAGTCTTGATGAACACCCAACAGGTGTTATCAAAAAATGCAAGAGGAGCGTTTTGTTCAAATGGGCAGAAGATCAACACTTTTTTCGTCGAGCGGGTCAACCTGACGCTGTGCCGCCTGGTCAGCCGGTTGCACCGCAAAACCCTATGTTTCTCCAAGAAGCGGGAGTACCTGGTGTATCATCTGCATCAGCGCATGTCACATGGGGGTAGAGTGGCATGATAGGTACGCATAGCCACATTGCGGTGAACCAACCGGGAATTCACGCGACATTCAGCTTGTAAAGACAGCCCATTGGCGGCGCGCAGCAGGACAGATTCCCGGCGCAGAGACCACCAATGTCTGGTTCGGGCCAATTCCAAAGTCAAGGTAAAAGTCTGATCTTGCGAGTCGAGGTACGGTTCGATGAGCAACGTGATCTTGTCAGCATCTGGCGTTATGACTTCCTCGGCTACAGTCTGGCGATCCTGATGAAGCGCAACACGAATTGGATGCGAAGTTTGCATGGCCAGATCAACTTCGACGCGATACAAACCAGGATAAGGAGAACGAAACGTCTGAACAAGGCGTTGATGATCGTTAAGCGTGATTGGCTCCGCAACCTGGTCGCCAGGATACACACCCAACAGCATCCAGCGGGAAAGAGAGGCATCCCAGAAGATCGGCGCCAATTCATCCGCTGCAGCCTGAAGATAAGCAGGTAAAGTCACCGAAAACTCACCCGCTGCCCGATTGTGTCCGAAGCAGAGCATGTTTTCACATTCCTCCAGGCGATCATCCTGAACACGATAGTCCTCCAACCGGATTTCGGCGTTAGACTTAGAGAACAGAACTTTGTGCGGTTCGGACAAAGTTAAACAACGCTGAGGAATACCGCGGAACCACGTGTGCGGAAAGACCCTCCGAGCGACTGCTTGATATTCGCTCCACGTCATTTCACTTGGATGGTGAGGGTTAGTAGTCCCATAAGGGCTAAAGATAGCCTTGTTTGGCGTCGTTATCAGGCAAAAACCATCCGGCACCAACAGACGCCGTATTTCATACATGAACTGTTCCGCTGACGATAGGTGCTCAATCACCTGCGAAGAAAATATGAAGTCAAACGAGGCATCGGCAAAAGGCAAATTTAAAGCATCTGCGCGTACATAACGTAAACGAGGATGTGGATAAGCAGATTGAGCATAGCGCAAGGCCACATGACTGAGGTCAACTGCGGTCACCTGGCCTGCTCCGTAACTCGCCAACCAAAAAGCGCCATAACCGACGCCGCAACCCAAATCAAGGACGCGCCGATTGTAGCTGTACCGCAAAGCCTCCCGGTAAGACGCCATATGCCCCAAGTGCATAGCCGCATTATAAGTACGAGGATCTGGCAAATAACGTTCGCCCTCGTTGGTGATAACCGAAGCCAAATCGGTGATGTTCATTGACAGCCCTCCAAACCTTTGTTTTCAGTGAAAACACACCTTAACGCATTCTCGTACCCATACTTCGCCAACAGCACCCCCGCCTGCCGCTCCCACTCCGCGATGAGCTGCTGCATCAGCCCGCGCAGATCGTCCACCAGATGGCCCAACGTCTGCGAGAGCGTCTCGAAGACGCACGCAGCGCAGCGCCGACAAGTGGAGCTGACGGCGATTGATCGCGAAATTCAACGTATTCAGAAGTTGGTCAACAAGTATGATTACACCACGCCGGAAATCATTGCGCAGCGGGTGCAACAGAAGGCGTTCAAGAAACGGGCCGCGCAACACTACTTCACTATTGAGGTGCGCGCCCATGAGGACCGCCCCGCGGCCCCGCTGGAACTGTGCTACACGGTGGGGCAAGCCCGCGTGCAGCAAGAGGCTGAGTTGGATGGCGTCTACTGAACGGATTGCCAGTTTGCTCTTTCTAATCATGGTGGGGTGTCTGGTGGCAGGCTTGCTCAAGCGATAAGTGCGGCACGCGCTGGCCGAACGGCAGGACCCCATCCGCGGCCTAATGCCCGAAGGAGGTGATGCCTTGCGGCCTACCATCCCGCGAATAATGAGCGGATCGCTGTCTGCGCCTTGTATGGGCCGTTGATTGAGCAAGCCCTGGCCAATTGGGGTGACTATCGGCTGCGGCTGGCATTGGATACCTCGCGGTTGTGGGAGCAGTACTGCATCGTGCGGATTTCGGTAATCTATCGGGGACGGGCCGTGCTGTTGGTATGGATGGTGTTGGAACATAAGAGTAGTAGTGTGGGCTACACCTCATAGCCAGCTGAAGTCACTGCGACGAGAGTGATGAAACCCCGTGTGCTATAGTGCACCTGTTTCCCCGGCCAATACCGTCTCCAATGCGGTGATGGCAACTTCGATCATGCCGTCGTCCGGTTCGCGGGTGGTGAGCCGTTGCAGCGCCAGGTTGGGGGTGATGATCGCGCGGATGATCGGATTGCGCGCGTACTTACCGGTGAAACGCAGCACCTCGTAGGCGATCCCTGCAATGACCGGAAGGAGCAATAACCGCGACGCAACGCGCAGCAGGAATGTGGGTTTGCCCAACGGCGCGAACACGAGGATGGAGATGAAGACCACGATGAGCAGGAACGCCGTCCCACAGCGCGCATGCGTGGTCGAAAAAGTGCGCACACTTTCGACGGTGAGCGGCGCGCCGGCCTCGTGAGCATTGATCGTCTTATGCTCCGCGCCGTGATAGGCAAACACCCGGCGAATGTCCGCTACCTGTCCAACGGCAGCGATATAGCCGATGAGCAGACACAGCCGGATAAGCCCCTCGACGATGTTGAAGAGCAACGCCCGCTCCGGCACCAGCAACCCGGCCAGGAACGACGGCAGCACCATAAAGAGCGCCATGCCACCCAACAGCCCCAGCGCGCCGGTTGCCAGTCCCATACCGCCGCTCATCGTGAATTCTGGATCATCGGCCTGTCCCACAATCTCGGCGGAGAAGAACAGCGCCTTCATCCCCAACCCGAGCGAATCCCACAGCAACGGTATCCCGCGCAGAAACGGAACCTTGCTGAAAAAGCCCCGATAGAAGTTGCTCAACGGCTCCTTTTTGACGACGACCTCGCCATCCGGGCGCCGCACGGCGACCGCGGCGTTGTATTTGCCACGCATCATCACACCTTCGATCACGGCCTGCCCACCATAGGCCCAGCCGAGGGTTTTGCGTTTTTCCTGTTCCACCGTATCTTCAGCCATCAACTCTCCTTGCATAACGTTTGAACGTTCCAACATCAAATGCTCCGCCGGGCTTTTTCCCACGCGCTCAAAATCGCACGCCGCAGCAGTACTTTCGCCATTTCCAGGCGGTATTCGGCGCTGCCACGAAAGTCGCCGATGGGGTTTAATTCTGACAGCGAGGCCGGTAACGCCCCCATAACCTTCTCCTGTGTGAGAAGCTGGCCTTTGAGCAAATGTTCGGTCTTGTAGAGACGCGCGGGTCTGGCATCTGCGCCGCCGATGGCCAGGCGCACCTCGGCAGGCAGTCCCTCTTCAACGGCGACGTAAGCCGCCGCGCAGACGATGGGCTTGTCCTTCGGCGAACGTCCCACCACCTCGAAGGCGGCAGCGCTGCGCGCGGGAGGACGCTTGACGCGCACTTCGGTGATGAGCACGCGCGTTTTGATGAGACGGTCGCGGTAGGCCACGAAGCTGGTGAACGGCGCCGTGTGCATCACCGGGTCGGCGTAGAGGATGTTGGCGTCGAGCACCAACAACGCCGTCGTGATAGGGTCCGCCGGGCCGGCGACAATGAGCGTGCCGCCGAGCGTGCCTTGCTCACGCAGGTTGCGCGACTGTGTGTAACCTGCCGCCCGCGCGAGAAGCCCATCCGCCAGCGTTCCGGCGTCGGGATGATCTATGATGGCCTGCAACGTGGCGGTGGCACCCAGCCGTACACCGTCAACGGTGCTGTCTATGAAGTTGAGGCCGGCGTCTTGCAAGTCCACAACCATTTCAAGATGCGGGTCGCCCTGCGCTACCGTCCATGCGCCGCCGCCGATATAGACGGCATTGGGATTCGACTGTACCAGCGCGATGGCTTCTTCGATATTGGTTGGACGTTTGTAGACCTTGACGTTTCGCAACATATACACCTCCACGACTTTCTGTTCTCAGCCCCAATACTTCCGCTCTTCTTCCCAGGCTTTGAGCATGTCCCCCGTAGGACAAACGACGACGGCGGTGGCTTCGGCGGTGACGGTGCCGTCGAGCAGGCGGATTTCACCGGCGACTTCCGCGGCCCGCGAGCGCAGCCGCACGATCCATCCGACGGCAATCAGAGGCGTTTCGGTGGGGGTGGGCTTGCGGTAGCGCAGTTCCAGTTTCGCCGTGACCCAGAACTGTTCTTCATCCCGACCGATGTTGATCGCGCGTCCCGTTGTCTCATCGAGAATTGTAGCCAGAATCCCCCCGTGGACAACCCCCGGATACCCCTGATACTGCGCCGGGATGTTCAACGGTGCGATCACCTGATGGGTCTCCGGGTCCTCGTAGAAGTGCAAATGCAGTCCCACCGGATTCTCCCGTCCACACACAAAACACATCCGCGAGGTTCCTTGTACCTTCCAATCCGCTCGAATTTCGCTCATCCCTTTTTTACTCGTTACTGGTTTCTGGTTGCTTGTTTCTGGTTGCTTGTTGCTTGTTTCTGGTTGCTTGTTGCTGGTTTCTGGTTGCTGGTTGCTTGTTGCTGGTTGCTTGTTGCTCGTTTCTGGTTGCTTGTTGCTGGTTGCTTGTTGCTCGTTTCTGGTCTGGTTACTCGTTGCTCGTTTCCGGTTACTCGTTACTTCTCTTCCCGCATATACGCTTTCCCCAAGGCCGCCGGCGCGCCAATACGATGACTGAGGTTCTCCCACCACGTCATCACCACCAACACCAGGATTGTCGTCAGATAAGGCAACATGTTCAGATAGGCTGCGGGAATGGTTGTACCGCTGGCCTGCAGACGGAATTGTACGGCGTTAATGCCCCCGAAGAGAATCGCACCCAGGACGGCGCGTGCGGGATTCCACATGGCGAAGATGACGAGCGCGATGGCAATCCAGCCCCGTCCACCGGTGATGTTCTCTGTCCAGCCGGGCACATAGGCCAGTGACAGGTGCGCGCCGCCGAAGCCCACCAGTGCCCCGCCGAGGATCGTGTACAGATAGCGCGTTTTGGGCACGTCAATTCCTGCCGCATCCGCCGTTTGTGGGCTTTCACCCACAGCGCGCAGGTTGAGGCCGTTGCGGGTCTTATACAGGTAAAACGTCGCCAGTGGAATGAGGATATACAACAGGTAAGTAAGGATGTCCTGCTTGAAGAGCGCCCCCACCACCGGCAGTTGGCTGAGACCGGGGATTTCGATGGTGCTGAAGCGCGGACCGGTCATACCGACGAGGCTGCCACCGTTAGAGGCCGGCCCCAGCCGTTCCCCCAGGAAACTTGCCAGGCCGCGCCCGAACAGCGTGATGCTCAATCCACTGACAACCTGATTGGCGCGCATCGTCACGGTGAGGAATGCGTGAATGGTCGCCATGAGCATCCCCACCAGTGTGGCAACCAGCACGCCCAGCCATAGATTTTTGGTATGATAGACCGTCGCAAAGGCCGTGACCGCACCGGTCAACATCATCCCTTCCAGCCCCAAATTGAGGATGCCGGAACGTTCGGTGTAGATTTCACCCACCGTCGCGTAAATCAATGAGGTGCCGGCGCGCAAAGTCGTTGTCAAAATCTGCGTCAGCAGTGCGAAAAACTCAATCATGCTTTTTCTCCGTCAACATAGTCCCTTCGTGGCGCACAATACGGATGCGGTACTCGGTGAAGATCGTCCCGGCCAGCATAGGGATGAGGATCATCCCTTGAAGCACCAGCCCTACCGAAGCCGGGAGGCGCATCTTCATCTGAATTTGGTCGCCGCCGACAAGCAGCGCGGCCATCAAAATCGCCACAAACAGGATGACGATGGGGTTGAGCTGTGACATCCAGGCGACGATGATTGCAGTGTAGCCGTAGCCCACCGACAACCCCTGTTGCAGGCGGCGCGACAGGCCCAGCACTTCGCAGGCGCCCGCCAGTCCACTCAACGCGCCGGAGAGCAGCAGCGCCAATACGATGTTGCGGGCGATGTCAATGCCCAGATAGCGCGCCGCCGTCTGGTTCTCACCGATGATCTTCAGCTCGAACCCCCAACGGGTATATTTGAATACGAACCACAACAGCAAAGCCAAAAGAACGGCAAAGATGAGTCCAAAATTGGCCCGTCCGGCAATTTGCGGCAGCCACGCCGACTCGGGGAATTTGGCCGTGCCGGAATTGTAACCCGGCGCACGCCAGGCCACGTAAATCAGGTGCTCGGCATAGAGGATGGCGACGTAGTTGAGCATCAACGTCGTCAACGTCTCATCCACTTTGAGATATGCCTTGAGCAGCGCCGGCACGCCGGACCACACGGCCCCGGCAATGATCCCCATCAACAGCGCCAACGGCAACACCGTCCAGCCGGGCAACCCTTGCGACCAATACAACGCCACGCCCGCCGCCGCCACCCCACCAAGCGTCAGTTGCCCCTCGGCACCGATGTTCCAGAAGCGCATGCGAAAGGCAACAGAGACCGCCAGGCCGGTTAGCATCAAAGGAATAGCCTTGACCAGCGTTTCGGTGATGCCATACCATGAGCCAAAGGCCCCTTTTGCCATTGCCGCGTAAGTGACGAAAGGATTCGCACCAGAAACGGCCAGCAGGATCGCCCCAAAAATCAGCGACACGACAAATGAAACGATGGGCACCAGCACCATCGCCCGCCGGGAGACCGATTCACGTTTTTCAAAGACAATGCGCATAAAGCCCTCAGCTATCAGCTATCAGCAATCAGCTATCAGCCAATCTCCAATCCGTCAATCTTTAATCTCTTGCGCCCCGGCCATCATCAACCCCAGGGTTTCGATGTCGGCGGTGGCGGCAGGAAGGATACCCATTATGCGCCCCTCGAACAACACGGCGATGTGATCCGCGATGGTCAACAGTTCCTCCAGATCCTCGGAGACCAGCAGCACGGCGCGCCCGGCGTCACGCTGCTCCAGCAAACGCCGCCGTACTGCCTCGGTCGCACCCACGTCCAGTCCACGCGAGGGGTAAGCCGCCACCAGCAACCCCGCACAGGCGTCAATTTCGCGCGCCAGGATAACCTTCTGGATATTGCCACCGGAGAGAAACTTGATGTGCGTCTGCGGGGTAGGGGTCGCAATACGGAAGGCCTCGATCATCCGCCGCGCCAGTTCCAGGATGCGCCGGGGATGCAAAATCCCGTGATCTGTCAACGGCGGCTGGCGATAGCCCTTCATGGCGATATTGTCGGCGACAGCCATATCGGCCACCGCGCCCATGCCGATGCGGTCGGCGGGGATGTGGCTCACGCCGGAACGGATGATGTCCAGCGGCGGCTTGTTCGTGCGATCCTCCCCGTTGATGAACACCTTGCCCTGCGTGGCTTTGCGCAGGCCGGTGACGACTTCGACCAGCTCACGTTGTCCGTTGCCGGCCACCCCCGCGATGCCCAGAATTTCGCCACCGCGTATGGTGAAGGACACACCACGCAACGCCGGCAACCCTTTATCGTTTTCCGCGTGGACATCGCGCAATTCGAGCACTACATCACCCGGCGTGCAGGCGTTCTTTTCCAACTGGAACAACACCTCGCGCCCCACCATCAACCGCGCCAATTCTTGCGGATTAGTCTCCGCCGTCTTTTTGACGGCGACGACCCGTCCCGCCCGCATCACCCGCACCCACTGCGAAAACTCCATCACCTCTTCCATCTTGTGGGTGATGAAGATGGCGGATTTGCCTTCGTCGGTCATGCGCTTGAGGATGTGTCCCAATTCGCGGGACTCTTGCGGCGTTAAAACGGCGGTCGGTTCATCCAAAATCAGGATTTCCGCGCCGCGATACAGCAATTTGAGGATTTGTTACTGTCATAAAGTATTCGCCATGAAAGGGCGGTCCAGTTTAGCATGTTCATA
>ENA-UOWE01000649-UOWE01000649.1-activated-sludge-metagenome-genome-assembly--contig:-NODE-649-length-47997-cov-32.863418_pt1 | contig 47997 bp, 38 predicted proteins | sample MGYA00249841_ERZ761562 | MGnify/ENA primary metagenome ERZ761562 (study PRJEB28883, sample SAMN05720200) | activated sludge metagenome | isolation source: Anaerobic digester | place: Japan...
TGGCAAGTTCATCCAGGTTAAGCATCACAGGATGATTATACCCAAATCTCAACCCAGCAAAGTCAAAACATGCTCTTGGGCGGGTAACGGGAGCCGAATACCACACCCTCCCTGGGTGCCCGTGGATATCCCCTCTTATCAAGTTGAAACAGTTGCTGCCTGAGCGGGTAACGGGATTCGAACCCGTGTATATAGCTTGGAAGGCTATCGTTCTACCACTGAACTATACCCGCGTGGTACCGGCGATTATACCAGAATTTAAACCATTTTTTGCCTTGCGATTCCAGTTTATGCTATACTTTTCAAATATAAAACCAGCGGAGGTAATTCATGAAAAAACATTTGGAAGGAACGGTTGCACTGGTGACCGGTGCAAGCAGCGGAATTGGTGAAGAAACTGCCCGCCAACTGGCGGCAGAAGGAGCAATTGTAGCAATCACTGCCCGCCGCAGGGAACGCCTGGAAAAACTTGCCGCCGAAATCAGGGACGCGGGTGGAAGTGCCCTGGTGATCCCGGCGGATATCACCCGCCAGGATCAAGCCATCCAGGTTGTGGAGCAGACCGTGGAAAAGCTGGGGCGGCTGGATACCCTGGTGAACAATGCCGGGCTCATGCTGAATGGGATGATCTTCAACGCACCCACTGACGAATGGGATCGGATGGTTGACATCAACCTGAAGGCATTGCTCTATACCACCCATGCCGCCCTGCCGCATTTGCTGCAGGCTGCAGAAAACTCGCCACGGCAGGTTGCGGACATTGTCAATATCAGCTCGGTGGCTGGCAGGCGGGCGCGCCTGGGTGCCGGGGTGTACAATGCCACCAAGTTTGGCGTAGTGGCATTCACCGAAGCGCTTCGGCAGGAAGTGACTGCAAAACACCTGCGGGTTTCCGTTGTGGAACCCGGAGCAGTTCGAACGGAACTGGACAGCCACATGAAACCCGAAATACGCGCCATCACCATGAAGCCATTTGAAGGAATCACTGTCCTGGAATCCGAGGACATTGCCGAAATTGTTGTATTCATCGTCACCCGGTCATGGCGTTCGGCAATCAACGAAGTCCTGGTTCGTCCCACCGAACAATCGTTTTAATTCCTTGCATTTTCCAAAGCCAACCCAAAACGACCCTCCCAACGGGTCGTTTTGATTTCTTTTTTTAAATCCCCATTTCCATTCTTCACTATAATTAACAGGATTGTCCATCCACAAAACAGGGATCCCCAGGAGGCATGTTCTCATGAAAGAGCCCAAATTCAAATCCTTCAACTATGCAATTGGTATGTTTGGGACGTCCATCCCCATCAATATGTTAAAGACCTATGCTGCCATCTTCTACGTGGACAGACTGGGGTTGACCACTCCCCAGTGGTCGCTTGTCCTGCTGGTATACACATTTATTGATGCAATTGACAATCTTGTGTACGGGTATCTCTCCGACCGGACACGCACCCGCTGGGGGCGCCGCCGTCCCTGGCTGGTGATTGGTACACCCCTGCTGGCACTTGGCTTGATCGCCTTTTACAGCCCGATGGACTTCCTGGCAGGAAACTCACTGTTGGCGTATGCCATGGTGTTTTACATCTTTACCGGCACACTCGACTCGGTCATCAACGCCAATTACGGTGCGCTTTTCCCTGAACTCTTCCGCACGGACGCCAGCCGCGCTGCCACCAACGCCCTGCGGCAGGCATTCCAGCTGATGGCAATGATCATCAGTATTGCCCTCACCCCCATGATCACATCCGCAATTGGGTTTCGGTTGACTGCCATCATCTACGGCATCCTGGGCGGTTCAGTCATCCTCTACATGGCATTGACGAGCCGGGAAGTGGTGGTTGGGGAAGCCGAACCCAAACCGCAATTGTGGGACAGTATCAAGAAACTGTTTTCCAACCGGAAATTCTGGGTTGCCGGGTTTGCCAATGCGTTTTACAGCGCTGCCATGTCCCTGGTGCTGGCATCCATGCCATTTTTTGTCAAGTACCGCCTGCAAATCCCGGATGAGCAATCCACCATCCTGTTTGCATCGGTCTTGTTGATTGCCATCGGGTGCGTGGTGATCTGGGCGCGCTGGGTGAAACGCTTTGCCCTGATCCCCGTCTGGCGGGCAGCGCTTGCCTCGCTGGCAATTGCCTTCGTCCCCCTCTACTTTGCCAATTCGTTGGTAACAGCCATCATCGGAAGCGCACTGGTGGGTTTTGGTTTTGCTGGTGTCATTACCACCATGGACTTGATTGGCACGAAAATCATGGATGAGGATACCCGCAAGCACAATGTTCGCCGCGAGGGAATCATTTCCAATGCACTGGGATTCATGAACCGTCTGAATGGACTTTTCACCAGCTTTGCCTTCTTCCTCGTTTTCAAATTATTCGGCTTTGAAAGCGGTTTAAATCCCGGCACGCAGCCGGGCAACGCCTCCCGTTTCCTGTTGACGGTGTTCCCCACCCTGCTGATGATCATCAGCTTTGCATTTTCCTTCTTCATCGACTTTAAGGACGAACCGGCACCGGAACCGCCCCCGGCGGTTTCGCTGCCTGAATAATCCCACCAACGGAGGTTTTCCATGGCTCTCATCCGGCTGGATCACGCGCCGCAAAGCGTGAAAGTGAATATCCCCCTCAACATCATCCTGCCCGAACCGGGGCAGATGGCTGGGATCCCCGTGCGGAACCGCAAGGTATTGTACCTGCTGCACGGGTTGAGTGACGATGCCAGCGCCTGGCAGCGGTACTCATCCATTGAAACTCACGCCGCCCGGTATGGGCTGGTGGTGGTCATGCCATCGGTTGGGCGAAGTTTCTACATCGACCAGCCCAACGGGCAGAATTATTTCACCTACCTGACCGAGGAACTGCCCCGCTACCTCTCGGAGATCTTCCACCTGGAGCCCAGGCGGGAGGATACCCTGATTGCCGGTCTCTCGATGGGTGGATACGGCACCTACAAGATTGCCTTTGCCTACCCGGAACGGTTCCTTGCTGCCGCCAGCTTCTCCGGTGCGCTCTCGCTTGAATTTCTGCGAGCCTACCCGGAAGACCCGCGCATTCCCGAATTTGGGATGCTGTTTGGCGACCTAACCAGGCTCTCCGGCAGCCAGCACGACCCGCTCACCTGGTTCCAGAACGCCGCCAAAGACCCTGCCCGTCTGCCGCGCCTTTTCCTTTCCTGCGGGCGGCAGGATGATCTCTATCCCATCAACCGGATGGTGCATGCATCCCTGGAGAAGTTGGGCATCCCGGTGGAATATCACGAGGAGGACGCCAGGCACGACTGGTACTTCTGGGACCGGGAAATCCAGCGGTTCCTGGCAGCCGTGCTGGGATAGCGGCAACCGCCCGGGACATCTCATGGACAGCATTCTTCACATCGACCTCTTGATTCAGCCCGATAGGGAGGGAACCTATTTCACACTCCCCTTCCAGTTGGACCGGGAAGCAGCCAGCCTGACCATCACCTACCATTACGACCGATATGCCAACATGGTTCAGCCCGCCCAAAACGGAGAATACCACGCCCAGCCGGAGATCAATATCATTGACCTGGGGTTGATTGCCCCGGATGGCAGCCAGGTGGGCGCATCCGGCTCTGACAAGACGGAAATCCAGATCAGCGAAACCCATGCCACCCCCGGCTACAACCCCTGCCGCCTGATGCCAGGAGAATGGCAGATCCTTGTGGGAGCCTACAAGGTGGCTCCGGAAGGCTGCCGCGTCTCCTACGACATCCGCTGGACGAGCAAGGAAGTGCAATTGTTAAAGGGAGACCTGCATATCCATACGGTGGCTTCCGATGGCGTCTGCACCCCTGCGGAGCTGGGGCAGCGGGTTGTACGGCATGGCATGGACTTTCTTGCCATTACCGATCACAACCAGATGATCGCCCGGGCTGCCCTGCCACAAATCCCAGGCTTGACCATGATTCCGGGAATTGAGTGGACGCACTACCAGGGACATGCCAACTTTCTGGGAATTGACCAGCCGTATGATGAGCCCTTCGCAACCAACACAGTGGAAGATGCACTGGCGCGGTTCCAGTCTGCCTGCCGCCGCGGAGCTTTGATCACAATCAATCACCCCCTGGACCCAACCTGCGGGTTCCAGTTTGACCTCAACACATTTCCATTTGACTGCCTGGAAGTCTGGAACGGTCCCATGCGGGAATCCAACCTGCGGGCGGTTGGTTTGTGGCAGAGCCTGCTGTCGGCTGGCAGGAAAATTCCCATCTGTGGCGGCAGCGATTACCACCGCGACACCCCATTCATCTTCCCCGGCGGACCCACCACCTGCATCCATGCCATGTCCCCCGGCATCAGCGATATCCTGGATGCGCTGCGCAAAGGGCATGGGTATATTGTATTCGCGCCCAATGGTCCAACCCTCACCCTGAATGCCGGGGACGCGATGGTTGGCGATACGGTTGCCTGGTCGGATGTGAAGCAGATTCACATCTGCGCCAGCGGGTTGCAGGCAGGGGATGTGCTGCGGGTGGTGACGGCAACCGGAGCGGATGTACTGCTCCAGGCACCCGCGCCCGGTTTTGCCGAGCTGGATTACCCGATGCAGACGCCCGGTTTTGCCCGGGTGGAAATCCTGCGCTCATTCCTGCCAGGCATTCCCATGCTGCCGGCATTATTATCCAACCCGGTTTATTTCGAGGATTAAGCTTCCCGGTTCGCCCCGGGCTAGCGTAAGGAAGGCTGGTTCAGCCGCCTGCCCTGTTTCTGCAAATCCTTGCGGGAGCGCGCCTGTCGTTTGGATGCCCGGGCAGCCGCCCGCTTTTGTGCTTTTTGAATCTGGCTGGCAGTCCGGTCTTCCTGGGACAGACTGGTGGCAACATTGATCACCACCACCACAAACAGGCTCAGGATGATGAGCATAACCACCAGGACAACCAGGTCGTAAAGTGAAATGGTGGCTGGGATTGGCAGGGAACCAATTCTTGCCAGGGGAACCGAGGGGTTGCCAAAGATGAGTACCACTGTGTTTGCCAGGATGGCAATCAGACGGATTTCCGTCGGACTGATTCCACCGTAAGAAATGCGGAAGACACCCTTCACATAGGTAATCAGAAACACGGCGGTGGACGCCAGCATGTAGGTTACCAGTGCCAGCATTGCCAGGTCAAACCGCAGGTAGGGGGAAAGCCCCAACCCGATGAAGATCAGGATTTCACTGATGGCATCGGTGATGTGGTCAATGAAAAAGCCGTAGCGGGGTCGTTCAATGTGGCGGTACCGCGCCAGCGTGCCGTCCAGGCTGTCTCCAAACCAATTGATCACAAACCCAAGCGAGGAGAGCCAGAGGAAGCGGCTGTCGTAAATCGTCAGGGCATAACCGGCAAAAATCAACAGGGAACCAAACAAGCCCAGGGCGGTGAGTGTGTCGGGCATCACCCAGGCAGGCATGCGGGCAGCCAGCCAGAGGAGTGCTTTTTTTCGTACCGGGTGATCAGGGTATCGTTCATCCGGGTGTGACTGGGAGTTGAACCAATTGCTTTCTGAGTTGCGTTACTCATGACAATACCTCTCCGATGACAGGAAACGGACATGCATTTTCGTTTCTGTTCGCCGCGCTGCCCCCTGATTTATTTATACACGATTTTGCATCCAAACGCGCGGTGTATTTTTCTAAATATTCACATATCAATACTTAATCAACAGAGTGTTGAACATCGCGGAGTTTGAAAGTATAATGGATGCAGGCTGTTCCGTCAACCATTCTTCCATCCGGCACTACAGGAATACCTTCACAGTATGTAACACCCCCATTGCACGGAGGATGCGATGCAAACCAAACCGATGACCGACCGAAGAATTCTCCGCACCCGGCTCGCCATCCGCAATGCACTGGTCTCACTGATTGAAGAAAAAAACTTCAATGACCTGACCATCCGCGACCTGGCTGGGAGGGCGCACATCAACCGGGGAACATTTTACCTCCATTACAGGGATAAACAGGACCTGCTGGACCAGACGGAGCAGGAAATTATTGAGGATTTCCGGGCAATGGCAAGCCAAATCAACCCGGAGGAATTGCTTGCCCACCAGCAGGCAGACCAACCCCTGCCCGCAATGGTCACTTTCTTCACATATTTTCGCGAAAATGCTGCCGCGCTGCGCGCCATCCTTGGCGTGCGGGGGGCAATTGCCTTCCAAATGAAAATCAAGCAGGCAATTGAGGAAAATTTATACCAGACCAGGTTTTTTGCGCGCCTGCAGGAGCAAATCAGCCAGATTCCGGGCAGGTACCTTGTCAGCTATACCGTCTCAGCCCACCTGGGGGTGGCACAGACCTGGCTGGAAAATGGCTGCCAGGAAACACCCGAGGAGATGGCGCTCATTACAACCCGCCTGATTTTTCACATTCCACTGTTGTCCAAAGCCGTGGAAGGCAACCCGGAGCCGGATTAAGCGCGGCTTTCCTTGCGCCGCCGCAGCCACTTTTCCACTTCGATGATTCCAAAGGCAGCCAGGCTGACCACAAGGACATCCACCCAGAGGATCAGGCTCATGGGGGCACTGCCAAACAGCTGGTGCATAAACGGGGCATAAGTGAACAAAATCTGCAAGAGAACCATCAATACAGAACCACCAATTGCCCAGGGGTTGGAAAAGAAACCGATCTGAAACGGCGACCGGGTGAGCGAACGGGCGTTGAAGAGATAAAACAATTCCACAAAGATCACCACGTTGACCGCCACGGTACGGGCTTCCTGCACCGATGCGCCCCGGTTGATTTCATACTCAAACAATCCAAATGCACCAATAAGGATGATCAACCCGACAATGATCACGCGGGTGATTTGCATCCGGTCCAGGATGGGGGCACCAGGGTTGCGCGGCGGGCGGTCCATAATTCCCGGCTCCTTGGGCTCCAACGCCAGTGTCACACCCAATACCCCGGCAGTCACCATGTTGATCCACAAAATTTGAATTGGCAAAATGGGGAGAACTGCGCCTGCAACAATGGCTGCCAGCAGTACCAGCCCCTCCCCCAGGTTGGTTGGCAGCGTCCAGGTGATGAACTTGACAAGGTTATCATACACACCCCGCCCTTCCTCCACTGCCGCCTCAATGGAGGCAAAATTATCGTCTGTCAGGATCATGTCCGCTGCTTCCTTGGACACGTCTGTTCCAGTGATGCCCATGGCAACCCCGATATTGGCTTGCTTGAGTGCGGGGGCATCGTTCACACCATCACCGGTCATTGCCACCACCTGCCCGCGCGCCTGCAGCGCTTCCACCAGGCGGAGTTTTTGCTCGGGCGCAACGCGGGCAAACACGTTCACCGTTTGCGCCTTCTCCATCAGTTCGGTATCGGAAAGCTGCAGGAGTTGGGCGCCGGTCAGGACTTCGTTGCATTCTCCTGTGCACAAGCCGATCTGCTTTCCAATGGCAGCAGCGGTCAGCGCGTGATCTCCTGTAATCATCTTCACAGCGATTCCGGCTCCCTGGGAGGTGCGGACTGCTGCAATTGCCTCCGGGCGCGGCGGATCGATCATCCCCTGCAAACCAAGCAGGGTCAGACCCTGGATCTGGTCAAATGAGATGGCTTCAGCATCCCGCAGATCCAGGCGGGCAAAAGCCAGCACCCGCAGCCCGTTGGCAGCCATTTCTTCCATGGCTGACTGCAACCGGTCCTTGGAACAGGCAACCCGGTTACCGCCGGCATCCATCATATTGCTGCATTTCTCAAACAGCACTTCCGCCGCACCCTTGATGTAGACCACACCCCCGGCATGCAGGGTTGCCATGTACTGGTGCTGGGAATCAAAGGGGATGGCATCCAGCCGCTCTGCAGGCGTGGAACCCATTCCAGCTTTTTGGGCAACAGCCAGCAGTGCGCCTTCCGTGGGATCACCTGTAACTGTCCAGCGCCCGTCCACTTCCTCCAACCGGCTGTCATTGCACCACAATCCCGCTGTGATCATTTCCAATGCCGCCTGGTCGGCTTCCCAGCCGGGTGAAATTTCTCCTTCGGGGTTGTACCCCGTTCCTGTGACCTGGTACGAGCCAGCCAGTGTGCGCAGTTCCGTAACGGTCATCTGGTTGCGTGTGAGCGTACCGGTTTTGTCGGAACAAATCACGGTTGTGGATCCCAGGGTTTCCACCGCGGGCAGGTTGCGGATGATGGCGCGGCGCTTTGCCATCCGGTTGACACCAATGGCAAGGGTGATCGTCACCGCTGCAGGCAGACCTTCGGGAATGGCGCCAACTGCCAGTGCAATCGCCGCAAAGAGGGTGTCGGTAAAATTCTGCCCGCGCAGGAGACCGACGCCAAGCGTCAGGGCGGCAAGGATTAAGATTGCAACCAGCAGCACCTTGCTGAACTTTGCCAGTTTTTTCGTCAGGGGGGTTTCCAGTTCAATTGCGCCGGAGAGCAACTGGGAAATGCGCCCCACTTCCGTCCGGTCACCGGTGGCAGTGACCACACCCACCCCCGTTCCATATGTAACCAGGGTGGAGGCATATGCCATATTGGAGCGGTCTGCCAGGACCTTGTCGGAATCAAGCACCCGGCTGGCATCCTTTGCCACAGGCAGTGATTCACCTGTCAATGCTGCTTCTGCAACCTGCAAATCGCGGGAGGAGATGAGGCGCATATCTGCCGGGATGCGGGCACCGGCTGCCAGCTGGACAATGTCGCCGGGGACCAGGTCCTGGGCAGGCAGCCGCAAGATCTTGCCACCCCGCACAACAACTGCCTCCACGGTCATCGTTTTTGCCAGTGCCGCGATGGATTCCTCCGCCCGGGCTTCCTGGATATATCCCACCACCGCATTGATCAGCACCACGCCAAAGATGACCGCTGCATCCGTCACATCCTTGAGAACCGCCGTGACGACGCTGGCAGCCACCAGAATCAGGACCAGTGGATTTTTAAATTGCAGCAGGAATTTAACCAACGGGCTTTTGCCCTTGCGCGGGGTCAACTGGTTGGGACCAAAATGCTGCTGGCGGTGCCTGACTTCAAAAAGATCCAGTCCTGCCCGGGAATCCGTATCCAGCAATTCCAACACTTCCTCCACCGGGAGATGATGCCAGTGCTTATTGATCAGGGTGTCCATCTGTCATGCTCCAAATTCTCAAGGATTCAACATCCAGCACAAGAATAATTTTACAAAGAAATCCAAAAAATTCCATATCCAATAGGTATATTTTATTGGAAAAGCCTGCCCGCCCGGATGATTCGTATAAGGTTTGTAATCCCGATAAGCCACCAGCCAGGCGTATGCCTGGCTGGTGGGAATGAATGGCTGCCCGGTGTGCTAACGCAACACGGAAGGCAGATAAATTCTTGCCTGAGTGTGGATTTCCTCCACAAACACCGGTGTGATGCCGGAAGCATAGCTGACATACCCGATGATGCGATAGTCGGGTTCTGTTGCACCCGTGGAATCCCAGGTAAAGACCGCCGTTGCAGATGCGCCATCAGGAAGATCAGCAAAGTCCTGCGTGAAGGTTTCCACCAGGTCGCCCGTCATCGTCTGCACCTGCACAACCAGCTGACCGCCCAGAGGCAGGTCGCCGGTATTGGAGAAGGACAGTACTGCATCCACTCCATCGCCAGGCTGGAAGATGTGGGGGGCAACCGAGAATTCCGTCACCTCTCCGGCGGTGCCGCCCAGGACAAATTCCAGGGTGCGTTCAGCCAACCGCTGGGGAGTGTAATCCCCGCCAATATTCTGAACAATGATCTCGACAACGTAACCACCAGGCGGGACTGCCACAGAATCAGACCAGTTCCAGGTCAAATCCACATATGCTGTGCCGGACAGGTTGTCCAGGGAAGCAAGGTCAAATCCATCCACCGCTTCGCCCGAACCCGCCTTGCGAATGACGGCGCTGAGATAGGCATTCAGCGGCGCCCCAGTGTTTTCCACCTCCAGGTTGAGGATCACATCCTCACCGGCATGGTAAACATCCCGATCCAGCCCGGCTTCCCGGATGGTCACTGTTGTGGGGATGGTCTCAATAGTGAATGCAAATTCCTGGTAATACTCGCTGTAGAGCGCCGCCGGGTCGTAATAGAATGGGTGCAGGGTGAGTGTCAGCGTGGAGCCGCCTTCCACCTTATCATTCACCGTCCAGGTGAAGGGTTCCTCAAAATTGGGGGACCAGTCGTGACCGGGAACGGAGGAGATGGTCTGCCGGGTGAGGGCGGAACGCACCGGCGGGGGTGTCGTGGAAGATGCAGGAACCATGGCAACCAACGGCAGGTTAAGTCCATTTTCGGCATACAGATTGCTCATGCTTGTCAGGGTTACATTCTGAACCTGCTGCCCGGCGGGGATTTCCACCGTGTGAACATACAGGGGCACCTCGTACTCACCCTGATCCTGGAAGAGATCGCCCCCGTGGGTGCCAAGGATGGCATCGGGCGGAATTTCAACGTAATGCACCCCATTCACCTCCTCCACGGTGTACATGGGCAGCTGGATGGTGAGCGTTTCTTCGGGGGCGAGCGGAAGGGCTTCCGCCTGCAGACGGAGGGTGGTGTTGTCCATGATGTCAAACTTGGGGTCACCGTAGATATTGTACTCATTCACCACGTACCACCACCAGTCGTAATACTCCGAAACATTCCAGCGGGCAGATTTAAAGCGGGCGTAGGATTCCGCAAAATCATTGCCCACTGTCCAGTAGTCACGGAGGTATTTTCGGCTCATGTTGGAATTTTTGGAAACCGGGGAGACCTCGGTGGAGCCAATGTACACACCGGCGCCAGATTGGATGAAGGCTTCGGCAATTCCATTATCGTTGTTACCCTCGTAGTTGCCCGTTGTGCAGGACCAGGCATTGACGATGGGATGGGCGCCGTCAAAATCCACCGGGAAGTTACCCACATCAATGGCAGGGCTCATTCCACCTGCCCAGCCATGCGCCTCAAACCAGATCAGGTCCGCCCCGGCGATATTGTCTTCAAACTGCTGGACAGCGTAATCCGGGTAGTTCATATCCACAACCCGGAACCGGTCACCCCGGTCGGCGTGAATAACATGGTCAAAGTCGGATCCTGCCACATCCATGATCACCAGTCCATCATATTCCTCCACATCCACATAGGTGCTGTGGGCGGGGTCGTCCCCACTGGTAAAGGTGTAGGTGCGGATGGAGTTCGAGCGGTCCGCCACAACGATTTCGTCCGAGCCGGCAGGATCAACGTTGGCAACCACCATATTGTCGCCACGGTCAAAGTCCAGATTGATCTCACGGTCTACAAACCCGTTCGCATGAACAATAACAATTTTGTCATTATTGCGATCCGTAAAGACAATTTCCTCAGCCCCCTCCAGATTGTAGGTATTGAGATCACCGATCTGCAGGATATCATGATCCATGAAATCATAACCGAGGGTATCCAGGTTGATGCTGCGCAATAGATTCCCCTGATGGGTGTAAACCCGGAGAAAATCATCGTTCTCCGAATTTCCATTGATATCCGCCATGACAATTTCATCCCCGGGATTTTCGCTCCACACATCCCCAACAGCAATCTGCTCCCAGGCAACAAAATCCCGGCTAAACCAGGCTGATGCAGCTCCATTCAACTCGTGTGTGCGGATGATGTCACCGCGGTCGCCAACGATGATTTCGACCTGCCCGTCATCATCCACATCCCCGGCTGCCAGGCTGTCGCCGTCTTCAAAGTCCAGGTTGAAAGCAAAGGCATACACGCCCTCGATTGGTTTGACAAAATAAGCCTTGTTGGTGGAGTCATCCGCCCAGATGATTTCCTCCGTCCCATCACCATCAACATCACCGTGCGCCAAACCATCGTATTCGGTAAAATCCATATTTTCCATGATATACAGGAAGGCTTCGTTTTCCCAGTGGTGCTTGCTGACGGTGTAGCCAAAACTGGTGAGAGTGCCTGTCACCGAGTCGGCATCGTCCTGCATGGTATCCTCACAATTGCCCGTGCCGCTGCCCACGTAGGCATCCTCGCGCTCGTAGCTCTGGTAGAAATGGGCATCAATGCTGTTCAGGATTGCCTGGTCCAGTTTCCAGGCGGAGTTGCCGATGATCCTGCCCAGCATCAAGTCGGGTGCTCCATTGCCATCGCCAGTATGGGCATAGGGGTTGTCGCTGTACTGCACATAATAATTGGCACCACCGTCCGTGCCTTCCCAGTAAAGTTCATAGGGACCGGTCTGATAACCCGGGATGACCTCGGATTCTCCAACCAGCAGGACATAACCGCCATACTGGTCTTCAAAGTTCGGGTGCATGCGGTTTGCCCATTCCTCATTATCCTGCAGGAAGGTATTGAGAACATTCTTGTCCAGGCTGGGGTCCCAGTATCCCAGGACACCCTGTTTCAGCATTGCCAGCCACGCCATGTCGCCCATCAACTTGTGGACGTGGTTAATGTTGTAGAGCTCCGTCAGCCTGGAGGGAGCCGTAATGATCAGGTAATCGGAGGAACGGAATGCCCGGGCAACCGATTCGGTGATCTGGGTGGAACCCGAATCCCAAACCATGGGGCTGGGATTGCTGATACTTTTCGTTCGGGTGTTGCCCTCACCATCCAGGTAAAAGATCTTGGATTGGGGCATGCCCAGCTTGTATTCCGCCATGGACATATCCGGGAAGAGGATGGGAACAATATAGTAGTTGAATTCCATGGATTCACCCGGATTCAGGGTATAGGGCTGGTCCAATGTAATGGTGGCAATGCCCTGTTTGCCCTGCAGACCGCTGCTGGCAGCCAGGCTCCATTGCCCAAACACCGGATCGAGGAGTGCCAGGTTGACCGGTTGGAAGCCCTTGAAATTCTCCTTGATCTGGGTAATCTCAACCGGAGCGGTGGCATCTTCATCGTTTTCCACGGTCAACCGCACCCGGAAATAACTCTCCCCGGAGTAATGGGAGACGGATCGGCTGAGAACAATATCCGGCTGCCCTGCCACAATGTGGAGGTAGGCATCGTGCGCCTGGGAGCCGCCGTCTGTGGCATAGACAACCGCCTCAAGGTGGTAGTTCCCCAGCGGCTTGCCGCTTAAATCCCAGGTGTATGTATAAACATCATCATCGGGGGTCATATCTGTTCCCAGCAGGGTTCCATCGGCATAAAACCGTACAAGTTCAACGGGTTGCGCCACATCGCCACAATCCGGCATGCCGCCGCCGGAATAATCACATTCCCACTCAAACTGCCGGGCAGAGACCTGGATCTCCTGCTGTGTGCCGGGCGGCACTGTGCTGCCATTCACATAGATGGTGCTGTCCGGTGCAGGAGCGATCCAGGTTGATTCAATGGGGGCGCTTTCCCGGAAGGGTTCAAACAATTCCGGATTGGCAAAAGGCTGCCCGATGAAATTATAAGCCTGGGCTACCAGATCGCGCTGGGTATAGAACGTATCCCGGGTGTACCCATGCCGGGCGGGTGCCAGCGGCATCTCGTAAACCCCACCATTGGGAGAGTAATCTGTCCCCACCAGCACGTCAAAATCATCCTCATCCAGCCAGAACTCCACCCGCTGGATGTTGGAGGTATCGGAATAGGCTGCCCGAAGCTGGTACACTTCCTCGCGGGTGTTGCGCCGCTCATAAGTAATCTCAGGATTTGGGATGTCAACATCAACGCCCAGCGTCTTCAATGCCTTCCATGGGCTGGATGCCAGAATCCCGCCCGCATCGGTGGAATAGCCGCGGAGACGATAGGTCTTGTGCGCCTCCAATCCGGTAATCACCACCTGGTGGTTTTCAACAAGGGTGGGATCGGAAACATGGCTGCCGCCGCGCCCATCCGCCCTGGTGTACATCAGGATGGTATCCGCCGGGCGATTGGTCTCCCATGTGGCAGTAAAACCATCCTGGGTAACATTTGTGATGGCAAAATTACTGATGATCAGCGGACTGGGATCACATACCCAGGTTTCCTCCAGGCAGTTGTTATTGCCATCCAGGTCATCCATGTAGGGTACCAGGCAGACTTTCACCTGCATGGTTGGCTCAGTTCCCGGGCAGGCTGGCTCCTGCAAATAGGCGTTGTACAATTCACCCGGCAAAATTCGCGGGGTGTCTCCAATCATATCTGTATATTCATTATTAACATACAGTTCCACTTCCAAATCGGCTTCATAGGCACCCAGCCCGTCGTTGCGAATGCTGACCCTGAGGTTCTGGTCAGCCTCATCCACCCAGAACTGGGTGACCGCCAGGTCCGGCTGGGGTTGATATTCCGCCAGGGTAACCAGGTGGTTATAGGAATCCCAGAAAGCCAACGTGGGGCTGCCGGAGGCATCCATTTCCAGGTTCAGGTACATTCCAAGCATATACCAATCCGGGTTCATATCCATCGACCAGGTGCTGCCGTCCCAGTAGATCACCTTGAGATATTGGCTGGAAGACTCGTAATACCCAATCACCGGTCGCCCGATGGAATCCAACCCAATAGCGGTGTACTGGTCGCTTTCCCCGCTGATCACCTGCTGCCGGTCCCATCCAGATTCCGTATGAACGGCATACATCAGGTGGGTATCCTTGATGGAATAGCTGAGGTGCTCATTTCCATTTTCATCCAGGACAAGCGAAGTGTGGTAACCTGCGCCATATCCGCCCTGCGCCTCGTCCACAATTTCAACGATCCAATCCGAGCCGTCATACACTGCGGCGTGGAGTTCATCGCATTCCCCCAGGCTTGCCCCAACACAATAGGCAAGGTGGGGATGGTCATTTTGATCCAGCTCCATCGAAATGTAACTGAATGCATCCGTGCTGACCGCGGCAGTTTCCACCGGGGAGAGGACAAAGGCATCGCCCACCCGTGTGGCAACCGACAGGCTGGATTGTGCCGGATAATAAAACGCAACCACTGGAACGCCCCCATCGGTTAATTCCAGCGTGGCGTACTGCCCGCCAGCCTGCTGCATGGGAGTGACAGGCATTTCAGTCCATGAGGCTCCATCAAAATATAAATAAAACGCCATCAGGGAATTATTGCGGTAATACACCATGTGCGGATTGCCACCAGCATCCAGCTCCAGCGAAACATAATCATAACCGCCAATCGCAGCCGCACTGTACCCGGTCTGCCACTGGGTGCCGTCAAAATACCTGTACACCAGTGTATCCTCGTTGGTGCCGTCCTTGAAGTAGGCAACATGCGGATACCCGGATGAATCCAGTTCCAGGTCAAAGTGGGCAGGGGTGATCATGGCTGTATCCAGGGTGCGATCCGCCACCCAGGTATAGGTCGGATCATAATCCGCCCGGGCAGGCTGCGCACCAGGCTGCAGGAAGGAAGAAAACACAAATGCCAGCAGGACAAGCAGCCGGATGGCATGGTCGACAGAGCGGTTTATGGTCTTCATGGGGTCCTCCAGGTCGTCATCAAAATATTCTGTTGTATGTATTATGGGAAATGAGCGTCAAAAAACCGTCAAATCAAACCCGGTATGGGATTGATTATATAAGAATCCGGCTTGGAAAACGGGAAAAAAGGACGTATGGTTCTGGATTTAACCAGGCAGAGCCTGGTTGGAAGGATCCTGCACCGCGTCCGCAAGCTGGTCGTGATCCGGCAGCAAATCTTCAATGTTGCGAATTTGCGGAACGATATAACCGGACAACATGGCAAGGATGGTCAGGATACCAAACACAATCATGATCAACGCCATACCGGAACCCGGGGTGTTGCCAACCATCCAGCCAAACGTCTTTGCCAGCCAGCCCTGCCCCAGCATGGCAGGCTCCATAATACGATCCGCCAGCAGCCCGCCCAGGATGGGTGTAAAGGTATCGGGGAACCACGTGAGCATGCGGCGGGCGGAAAAGACCCGTCCCTGCACATCCGGCGCCACTTTGGATTGCAGGATTGCCTGGCTGGTGGCAATCCCGATATTGGAACCCAACCCGGCAAGCAGGATGGCGGGAATCCACACTTGCAGGCTGGTTCCCAAGCCAAAAATGACGTTGCCAAACACGCAATACCCGATCCAGCCCAGCAGTGCGCCATGAATGCGCCGCCGGGGACCACCCCAGGCACTCATCAGCAGGGATCCCACCGTCCAGGAAATTGCCCCGGCTGTTTCCGCCGCTCCCAGGATGATGCTGCTGTTATCCGTCCGCAGCAGGATCATGGGAACATGCACACTGTTGGGAAACCCCAAAAAGAGATTGGCAACAAACAACATGATCACATACCCCCACAAACTGGGACGCTGGAAGATGTACTTGAAACCAAAACCGGCTTCCTGGAGCAGGCTCCCCCGGCTCTGCCTGCCCTCCTCGGTTTGCCGGGGCGGCGGGATGTGCACCAGCATCAACACGCCAATGGCGAGCACAAACGTGATGACATCAATCCACAGGATGCCATTCAGACCAATAAGGGGAAGCAGGGCACCCGCCAGCAGCGGAGCCACCACCCCCGGTCCAGCCTGGACAAAGGACATCATCCCGTTAGCCCTGCCATACTGCTCCTTGGGCACCATGGTGGTGATGGCGGCGGAATAGGCGGGCCACTGGAACGCATTCCCCAGCCCAATAATGGCATTCACAAGATAAAAATGCCAGATTTCCAGGTTGCCGGTGGTGAGCAGAAACAGGATGGCAAGCGTCCCCAGCCCGGCAGCCAGGTCGCTGACCGCCATCATCAGCTTGCGGTTGTAACGGTCCACCATCACGCCTGCCAGCGGAATGATCAACAGGTAGGGCAGGGTAAACGCGGTCTGCATGATACCAAGCGAAGTGGCGCTGCTGGTCTGCTGGAAAACCCAAACGGACAGAGCAAAACCGGTCATGCTGGAGGCAAGAATGGAAACCGCCTGACCGAGTAAAACAATGGTCAAGCCAAACATGCCCGAAGGGCGCCTGGCGGGGGGATGGATCGTGGACATGGGGACGAAGGGTATTATAAACGAGGTTTGCGGTCCGGGATGGGTTGAATGTGGATTCGTCCATCCGCCCCAAGCGTATTTCCGGGCGGCGCGGGTTGAGCCTTGTCTGCCATACCCTGCCAGCCGAACACCCCCCGTGAACATTGGACAAATGGATGGGGAGCCGTGCTTTTCTTGTCCATTTCCGTATAATTAAAGGAAAGAAATACAGCAATGGAAAAGGATTGCATGAAACACTTCATCAAGCTCTACCTGGTATCCCTCGCCTCGTTCTTTGCCATCGACATGGTCTGGCTGGGGCTGATTGCCAGTTCCTTTTACAGGAAGCACCTGGGGTATCTGATGGCGCCAAACACCAACTGGCTGGCGGCAATCATCTTCTATCTTCTTTTTATTTTCGGCATTGTGTACTTTGTGCTGATCCCCGGGTTGAAAAGCGGCTCAATGAAGGGCACCCTCCTGCGGGCTGCCCTGTACGGGCTGATTACCTACGCCACCTATGACCTGACGAACCTGGCTACGCTGAAGGATTGGCCGGTTGTGCTGTCCATCGTGGATATGACCTGGGGCACGGTCCTGAGTATGTCGGTCAGCGCCATTGGGTACGCGGCGGGCAGGCGGATGAAACAATAAGCGGATACCCCATCCGCATTCATTCTTCAAGCAATCCATCCAACAGGGAGAACCATCATGGAAACACCAACACCCATCCACATTCTTGGAATCTGCGGCAGCCTGCGCCGGGGATCATATAACCTGGCGCTGCTGCATACTGCCATGGAAATGCTGCCCACCGGCATGAGCATGGAAATTTTCGACCTGTCCCCCCTGCCCATCTTCAACCCCGACCATGAAAAGCCATTTCCCCAGCCAGTGGATGATTTCCGGCAAAGGATTGCCATGGCGGATGCCCTGCTTATTGCCACGCCCGAGTATAACAGTTCCATCAGTGGGGCATTGAAAAACGCCCTGGACTGGGCATCCCGTCCGCCGCAGCAGCCGTTGAACGGCAAACCGGTTGCCATCATGGGCGCCAGCACCGGTAATTTTGGAACCGTGCGCGCCCAGCTTCACCTTCGACAGGTACTGACCCATGTGGGCGCCCTGCCGCTGGGCAAGCCCGAGGTGCTGGTCGCCCGCGCCGAACAGGTGTTTGACCAGGACGGCAGGTTAACCGACCCGGCTGCCCGTGGATTCCTGGAATCCCTGCTGGGAGCGCTTGCCCGGTGGGTCAAACAACTATCCTGAACTATAAACGATCCACCAGGTCGCCAAATTCCTTGCTGTGCAGGTATTCCCTGCCCTTTGCATTGGTCACCTTGCGCCCATCCGGCAGGATGGCATCCACAAGGATCGCCTCATCAAGTGACCCGGCGCCGCAGGCAGGCTCACCTGCTCCACCCGGGTCTGGAGCCGTCTGAACCGGGGAGGGGAATTCACTCAGGATGCAGTCCTTCAAATTCGCTTGTATGAAAGAAGCATCCTCCAGGCAGGCGTTCCGCAAATCCGCACCCTCCAGGCTGGTATCCCGCAGGTTGGCATGTTTCAAGTTACTTCCGGTCAGCACTGCTCCGCGCAAGTCAGCATGCCGCAGGAAAGCCCGGGTAAGGTTTGCCCCGGCGAGCCGGGTTTTCGCCAGGTGAGCCCCCTCCAGCTTTGCCCGGGTGAGGTTGATACCCGCCAGGTTTGCCCCTTCCAAGTGCGCCCGTTGGATTTCCGCACCGCTGAAATCCAACCCATCCAGGCGGACGGTTGACTCCGCACCCGCCAGCAAACCTTTTTCGTGAAGGTGATGGAGGACCTCCCCCCTGCCCTTGCCATCCAGCCCGGGCAGGATGGATTGGAGGATTTCGGCAATCTGCTGATTCACCTGCATGGGGTCACCATGCTGTTCAAGCACTGCATTCAAGGAAGCATGGAAATGCCGGATTGCTTCCCGGCGATGAGCGGCGCGGGTTTGCTCGCTTTCCACGTGTGCCGATTGCTCGGCTGCAATCCGGGCATCCTGCTCCTCCATCCAGCCGCCAATGAAGACAACCAGGAAGGGCAGCACCAGCATTTCAAACGCCCGTGCAAATGTAAAATCCTGGTACCCGCTCCACATCATCCAGGGAACCTCCCCCACAGCCCGCAGGATGGCGGACAGCGGGATCCAGACCAGCACCAATCCCATCAAGACCAGCCCGATGATTCGCCCCCAGCCCCATTTATTCTTCGGTTTACCAAAGATCTTCATTATTCACCTCATCCAGAATGATCTTGCCAGCTTTCCATCCTTCACCAATCATACCCGAAATGTTTGTAAAAAAAAAGAAAAACAGATTGGCTTTGGACCTGCCAGCCATTTTGTTTTAAGGTTTAAAAATTAGCCACATGGTTGCAGTAATGGATTAAGTTTAATATATCATTAGAATATGGTATTTATTACCAAAATTGAGGGTATAATTTTCATGTGCAGCACAAACGAAAAAAATGGGTGGTGATAATCGTTGCCCTGCTGGTAGTGGTGTTAAGTCTGCCTCCAGTTTGGTCAAGGGTGATCTACCATTCCAAAGAAGTGTATCGGACGGTCAAATACTGGATCAAACCACCCAGTGAAGCTGTGTTTGTTCCATCGACCAATCACAATGTGTTTGGGGCAACCTCAACACTTGCCGCAACGCCTTCTGATAGATATACCCCCCAACCCACGGCGGATCCTGCCGGAATCCCGACCCAAATCACCCCGGAAGCCACATTGCCTCCGACACCCACCCTTGCCCTCACCCCGCTGCCCTCATCCGTTTTGCTGACGGGCATCCTGTGTGAACCGCAACTGATGAACAATTGCGGACCCGCAACCCTTTCCATGTACCTGTCTTATTATGATTGGGGGAAAGATCAACTTACGGCAGCAGCAGTGCTGAAACCCAATGCAAAGGATGTCAACGTCAACCCATACGAGATCGTGAATTTTGTAAACGAAAACACCGACCTGAGTGCTCTCTGGCGGTATGGGGGTGACCTGGCAACCATCCGGACCCTGCTGAACGCCGGTTTTCCGGTGATGATTGAAAAAAGCTTCGAGCCGTTTACCCTGCGGGACGAAGGCTGGATGGGACATTACAACCTGGTGGTTGGATACGATGACAAGAGACAGTCCCTCACCGTCCAGGATTCCTACCTGCTGAATTATGCCCCATGGGGAGGGAAGATTTCCCAGGAGCTGTGGGATACCTTCATCGGGTTTGATTTCTCCTACAGTGAATTGGAGCAAGCCTGGCGGTCCTTCAATTACGTTTTTATCGTTGTGTACCCGCCAGAAAAGGAAAATGAGGTGCTGAACGCCCTGGGTCCCCTGGCAGCAGACGAAGAAGCATGCCGGATTGCTTATGAACGCGCCATGCAGGAAACCTCTGCATTGACCGGGGTGCGCGATCAATACTTTGCCTGGTTCAATGCCGGCACCAGCAGCGTTTGCCTGGAAGATTACTCCACCGCTGCCAGTGCATTCGATACAGCCTTCGGTATCTACCCGGAGATTGCACAGGATTCACGCCCTTACCGCATCCTCTGGTATGAGACCGGACCCTACCCGGCATATTATCACACGGGGCGTTATGAAGATGTGATCAGCCTGGCATCCCAGACATTGGGACACATGGCGGAACCCGTCCTGGAGGAAAGCTACTATTGGCGGGCGGTATCCTACAACGCATTGGGCAACCAACCCCGTGCCATCACGGACCTGCGCACCAGCCTGGAATATCACCCGGGGTACGCGCCCAGCATCGATCTGCTCAAGCAACTTGGTGTTACTCCTTAAAGCACCAAAGCTCCGGGAAACGAATGATGTTACCTACAAAACGCATCAAATTCTAGGGATGACGATAATGACACCACCAACAAGAACAATGCAATCCCCGCTGCAAACAAATCATTGGAATAAGCGCTGGATCCCTGCTGTTATTTTCTTGAGCCTCCTTCTGTTCATTGTTAAGGTGGTGACACCCGTCGCCAGTTCCACCGCGCCCGTCCCGGGCACGGTGCTGCTTGCATCAAACCCAACGCCCACCACGGGTTCCACATCAGCCATCACCAGCAGGACTGCCCTGCCCAACGCTGCAACTGCCACACCAACCAGAACCAGCCAACCAACAGGGCTGATCTCAACCCTGGGAACAACGGTCATGGTGATCCGTGATGATATCAATCTTCGCGATGGACCCGGGGTCCAATACCCGGTTGTCCAAAAGATGATGATGGGGGATCAACTGGTTGTACTGGGAAGGATGGCGGATAATATCTGGCTTTATGTGAAAACAACCGACGGCAGGAAGGGCTGGATTAAAACCGTCCTGGTCAACACAGCCGGGATGAATATGAATGACCATCCCATCAAGACACCATCCCCCTCCCCCAACGCAACGGTGATGGTTGCCGGTGACAGAGTCTATCTGCGTGCAGGACCCGGCACTTTCTTCTCAACCATTCAAAAGCTTATCTACGGCGATTCGCTGATGCTGTTGGGAAAAATGGATGATAATTCCTGGCTTTACGTAAAAACAACGGACGGACAGGAAGGCTGGATCAAAACCAGGTGGGTCAATCTTGCCGGGCTCAACCTTGATTACAATTATGTTCCGATTGCTACATCTCCGCCCACGGAAACCTCCACGCCCGTCATTCTGCCTGGTATTGAAGGCAGGTGGATTGATGTTGATCTCAGCGAACAGATGTTATTTGCCTATGAAGGCACGGAACGGGTGGCTTCCTTCCTGGTCTCCACCGGAACCGCTCCTTACCCAACAGAACAGAGAGAGTATCGTATCTACGTGAAATATCTTTTCTCGGACATGCACGGCAGCGATTATTTTCTGCCGGATGTACCCTTTACAATGTATTATTCCGGCGATTTCTCCATTCACGGAACCTACTGGCATCACAACTTTGGGACGCCCATGAGTCACGGCTGTATCAATATGGACACCTCGGAAGCGGAATGGCTGTATAACTGGGCTTCTGTTGGCACAATCGTGAACATCCACCGCTAAAACCCGGCTGCAGTGGAATGATGCAGGGTTTGCGTTGTTTTGAGACAGGCTTGTATTGAAAAGAAGCCGCTGGATTTTTAGAGGTCAGGCAGCCGCCTTGCGGCGGTACGCCACCCGGATAGGCGAGGGGTGATTGGCTCCGTTACCGTAGACAACGTGAATCTCGGGGCTGCGCAGTTCCAGCTCAAATTGTTGTAAAAGCAGCGCAGTAATCACCGTCATCTCGTTCCTGGCGAAGTTCATCCCGGTGCACTTGTGCATTCCGCCGCCAAAACCGACAATCGAAAATGGATTCTTTCCCTCGTCGCGCTCCGGTGACCAACGCAATGGATCAAAGCGCTGCGGATCGGTGAAGACATCCGGCATAAAATGCGAGTTGGCAGCGTTGACAATCACCCGCCAGCCGTGCGGCAGTTGATAACTACCCATGCTCAACGGCTCTTCCACCGTGCGCATCTGCAAATCAGCCGAAGGACGGATGCGGGTGGTCTCGTCGATTGCCCAGGAGATATATTCCAGCTGGTTGATTTTCTCCTGGTCCAGGGATTCACCCTTTGTCAGCGTGGCATCAATTTCCTGCTGAGCCCGGCTCAAAGTTTCGGGGTGCTGCAGCAGCAAGGTGACCAGCCAAGCGGCTTGCCCGGCAGTGGTCTCATGCCCGGCAAAGAGCAGTCCGGTGAAAATGCTGACGATGGTCGGGTCGTCCATAAAGCTGCCATCCTTGAGGGGGGTCTGCAGCAGGGTGGTGATGAGGTCATCGTAGCGTTCGGGGTGCTGGCGGCGGGCTTCAATCAACCCCTGGAACACGTTACGGATGGCGGCTTTGGCACGGTCGCGGCGTTTGAACTTGGGCAGCGGCCAGTGCGGCGGCAGGATCGGGTCGAGGGAGCGGCTGATGTCGCCGTACATCTCCCAGAACCCGGAGCCCAGCTCGCGCTCGTAATCCGGTCCAATCAAAGCCCGCCCGGCTACAAATTGCGTCAGGCGCAGCATCTCGGCTGCCAGGTCCATTTCACCGCTTTCGCCCAAACCATCCAGCCAGCGCTGGACTTCAATATTCATCGCCTGGATATATTTTCCCATGCGTTCACGCCGGAAGACTTCCTGCAGCACCGGGCGCTGGTTGTAGTAGGTTTCCTTGTTGGCGGTGAACAGCACTTCGCCAATCGACGCCTTGAGAAACGTGTACGCATCCTGCATGTTCAGGCTGCGGTCGGTCTGGGTATAGACAATTTTATTGTATTCCGCCCCGCTGACCACAGCGGCATACTGCGGACCGAGCTTGATGGCAAAAATGGTTCCGTGTTCGGCATACCCGCGCCGAAAAAGACCCTCGCGGTTGCGCATCATTTCCAGGGCATGCCCCAGGATGGGTAAACCGCCGGATACCAGCGGAGGAGTGGTTGGATTCATGGGAAATTCCTTTTCTGGAAGATTGGTCGGCACATGCTTTGGAGACAAAAAGGGGTCACTGCAATGCGGACTCCTTTCTTAAGGTTGAGTATAGCATAGTCTGATTTTTCCCTGCATGGACGATCGTGCCTGATGATCAGCCGTGTGATGCGGACACGTAAAGTATGGAAAGATAGCAAAAGGTTTCACAGGGGATAGTGGACGTTAAATTATCTTAGCCGAGAAAGGGTGACTTGCTGGCACTCCTCCATCATCAACAAATATGTAAAGCACCCTTGACATGTAAAGCAAACTTTACTATAATATGTATAGTTTACTTTACATTGGAGGTGCCATGAAAAATCGGTTGGAAGAATTGCGTATCCAAAATGGCTGGACCCAGCAGGAATTGGCAGACCGGGTGGAAGTCTCCCGCCAGACGATCATATCGCTGGAAAGTGGACGCTACAACCCATCCATCCTGTTAGCCTTCCGGCTGGCGCGCCTGTTTAAACTGCAAATTGAAGATTTATTTCTGTATTCAGAAGAGGAGGAGCATCATGGATAATCGAACAAAATGGATAAAAAACAGGTTTCGGTTGGGGTGGGCAATTTTGGCAACAGGGGTTATTGCAGCGGCAGTGGGAATATTCCTTGAAATCCAATATACCGATCTGCCTTACGACCCCCGCATCATCACCGGATTGGGAATCCTATTCGCCGGGATCGGGATTGGAAACCTGGTACGCTACAGGGCTGCCATGAAAGATGGACAATCTGCCAGGCGCCTGACCATCGAAGAACGGGATGAGCGTACAGTGTTGATTCGCGCCCGGGCAGGAAATCGAGCTTACTGGGTATCTGCCGCATTCATCTACGCCGGGTTGATGTGGGCATCTTTTGCCGCCAATGACAGCCTGCCGGCTATAACCGGGGATGCCTTATGGTTCTTTTTAGCCGCAGGTGTACTCATTCCTTTTGTCATATACATCACCAGTATTTTGATGGACCAGCGGAATACCTGATCCTGCTGAGAAAGTGGATGCACTAACTCATTGACAGAGACTCAAAAAGACCGCCGGGTAGTACCGGCGGTCTTTTTTGTTCTGTGCCCCCACGGGGACACCTCCCATAGACGTAAAATTACCTCACCCACTCATTGATCCAGATGTCGATAATCCGCCACTGAACCTTTTGGAGGAGGCACAATATTTGCTGGAAAATGGCACATTCACGACAACCACTACCGTCCACACAACACACTCGGCTACAAGCCCCCTACCCCGGAAGCATGGCTGATGCCTGCTCTGGCGGATCCTATCCTGACACAACTCCAGAAAACACTAACACCAAAAATGGTACAATCAATTGGGGCAGGTCACAACCAGGGGCTTGAAATCTATAATTTGTCTTTATTTTTGTCGACAATTTTCATTTCCACTTCTTTATTTTTAATACAACACCCTTTTTTTGATCATTAAATATTTATCATAGCGTAATCTATCTACCCCTTTTCAAATTAACTGTTGAAACCATATATTTATTTACGGAAACAGCGGGGGATAAATAAGCGGAACAAGCTTGCGCAACTTCTCCTCCATAATACATATATATTGCAGTACTAATAATTCCCTGACCAACAAAAACATCACTACAAGGATATGAACGAATCGACTGACCCCCATCATAAGATACCAATCTATTTTTTATAACATCAAATCCACCACTTGAAGAGTTACTCCAAAAGAAATCAATACCCTTATTCACCTCCCATTTCTTGTCACCAAAATCAATAACAACGGGAATGTTATTCTTAATACTTGAAATAATTTCATCTTCGCTTACTCCTTTAATCATTGCGACAGTCTTAATTAAACCTACTTGCATTAACTCTTCCCCACTTGAAATTTGAACCATATCAGACGTTAACGCACGATTAAAATCATAATACGTTTGGTTTGCATTAGGAACATCAATATAATCAGGTTTGTCAGAAAAAGCAAATATACACTGTGGAGCCACAGCACTCTCTGAGGGAATAAAATCACCCATCTGAGAATACAATCTCATAGGTATAACTGTGTTAACTGATTGATCTACTAATGAATAGTACTCTGTATTTTCATTCTCTAAATTTGATTTAGTAAAATATCTCGCAAAACCTATTTCATTTCCTTCTTTGTCATAAATATATAAAGTAGTTCTTTCAAAAATTGAAAAAGTTAAATCAACTGTCGGGCGCTCAACAAAAGTCTTTGACTCATGATCATATACCCACATCACCGGCATAGCGCTTTTAATTTGTTCTGCCAAACTATCATCTGGTATTTCCCACCTTGTATCTACTGTCGGCTCGGGGCTGGGGGTGGGAGAGGGAACGAGAGTTACGGTGGAGGTGGCCGTTGGTTCACGCGTAGGTGTGACGATAGCTGCCCTTGTGTCTTCCAGGTCAGCGGTTGGTACAGACGTGCATCCTGCTAACAGGACAAGCATTATGATGATCGAAAGAATGGGTAGGTTGTTTTTCATGAGTTTGCCTTGTATTATTTGTGTAAATTTAGAATTGCCCCGCTTTGAGAAATTGTACCTGCGGAATATAGGTTTTGACCTGCCCCAATTGATTGTACCATTTATTATGTTAGTGTTTTCTGGAGTGGTGTCAGGATAGGATCCGCCAGAGTTTTACAATTTGTATGATCTGATCAAGGCCCCCGGCAGTGGGGATACGACACAGGAGAAAATAAAACCTCCTGTCTTAATAAGACAGGAGGTTTTCCTGTGCCCCCACGGAGACTCGAACTCCGGTTATAGCCTTGAAAGGGCTGTGTCCTAACCACTAGACCATGGGGGCGCTAGAGCAATATTTTACCAGAGATTCACAGCAGGTCAAGAATGAAATTGAATGATTATTCCACGAATAGTCAGCCGGTTCTTCATCCATCAAAAATAACTGGATGGATTTTATAAAATCTTCGCGTCAATTACAATGACAAATGTCGGATACTGGTGTATAATACAACATTTGAACATATATGCAGATGTTAATAATGAAAATGGATATCAAAGACCTTGTTTTGGATGAACATACAGCCGCCCACGTGGCTGAACTTTTCCGCGCCTTCAGCGACACCAGTCGGGTGCAGATCCTCTCCGTATTGGTGCAGAGCGAACAGAACGTGGGAGGGCTGGCACAAAATCTTGGCATCAGCGAATCTGCCATTTCACACCACTTGCGGTGGTTGAGGCAGATGCGGCTGGTAAAATCCCGCCGCCAGGGCAAGGAAGTGTACTATCTCGTGGATGATCCGCATATTATTGCATTGTTCCAGCAGGGAGTGGATCATGTCCAAAAAGAACGGTGAGATCCGCACAATCCGTCACACCTGGGTTGTTTTCCTGATTATGTTATGCATCTGCGGATTGGCAATGCATGTGATTGCGGAGAGCCTTCATCACAACACAGCCAACCAATCCATGAATGTACGATCCCGCCTGGTAAAAGAGTCCCTTGAGGATGACCATCCCATGTTAATCCTGACCAGTGAGACATGGGGGAATCATGATCTAACGTGTGAAATCAGCCTCCCTGGTTGCTCCGGTTCTTCCCTGTCCTGGAAGCCCCTGCTCCGACCTCCAATCGTCTGAAACGACACGGCATCGAGGAATTCATCAAACCGGGATTTGCCCGGTATATTTTGTCGCGAAAGATATGGATTGCTATTCGAGAGGAAAGGAAGCAATGAAAACACAGCGGAAAAGCATTGCACAAACAAAAATAACGGTAGCTCAAGACTATAAGCTGGACGAGGATAACCACAAGAAAGCCAATGGTCTTTCCGATGTCATTCTGGGTGGTCAGGACGGGTTGGTCAATGTACTGGGAGTCATTCTGGGTGTGGCGGCAGCGACCAGCGACCCCGGCATTGTTCTGGTGGCAGGTTTGGCGGCAGCATTTGCCGAATCGATTTCCATGGGTGCTGTGGCATACACCTCAACCATGGCAGATGCGGACTATTATGAAAGTGAACGCGAGCGTGAGTATCGCCATATCCAGGAAGCACCCCACATGGAACGCGATGAAGTGCGTTCCATCTATGCCAAAAAAGGGTTCACCGGCGAACTGCTGGATCGGATTGTGGATACCATCACCGACAACCAGGATATCTGGGTTGCGGTGATGATGGCGGAGGAACACAGGCTGTCACCGGTCAATCGATCCCTCGCTTTCCGTTCAGCAATTGTGGTAGGATTATCCGCCATTGTCGGCTCGCTGATTCCGCTGGTGCCTTTTCTATTTCTGCCGGTGGGGCTCAGCATGATCACATCCATTTTCATCACTGCCATGGTTCTGTTCGTTGTAGGGGTCTACAAAGCACGCATCACAGTCGGTCGTCCCTGGCGCAGTGGATTGGAAATGGCAGTCATCGGTACGGTAAGCGCACTGGCTGGGTATGTCGTTGGCGTCATTCTGAAGATTCCCAACGTTCCATAGATCATCCTGTTGACCTTAAATAACGCCCCCGGTTGATGATTTCCGGGGGCTGATGTTTCATTAACCAAAATTTTTTAAATCCATCAGGAAGAACTCAGATATCCGCAGGTTTCAGGCAGTCCGGCGAATCAAACGCCGGGTCGTTGACAAACCGTTCCACAGGTAGGGCTTCCATCTTCTCCGGTGGGAAGGGCGCCAGCATCGCCCGCAGCACCGCCTGATGGTCAATCGTCAGCCAGTCCCAGGCAGGTTCTCCCGCCAGCATCACCGGCATCCGCTCATGGACGGGGGCAACCATTGCATTGGCTGCACAGGTGATGATGGCGCATGTGGTCAGTGGCTGGGCTTCCGGTGCGGAGCGCCACGTCTCCCACAAGCCCGCCAGGGCAAAGGGCTTGCGGCTCTTCAGCCGGAAGTAATAAGGCTGGGATCTGCCCATGCCGGTGGCAGGACGCAGCCACTCATAAAACCCATCTGCCAGGATCAGGCAGCGCCGCCGGGCAAAAGCCGATCGAAAGGATGGCTTTTCCACCAGGGTCTCCGCGCGGGCATTAATCAACCGGCTGCCAATGGTCTCATCCTTTGCCCAGGAGGGGATCAAACCCCAGCGCATCCAGCGCACATCGCGCGTTTCCGCATCCATCACAACCGCCACCGGTTGGGAAGGCGCCACGTTGTAGCGCGGCTGCCAGTCCGGCGGCATCTCCCCCAGCCGCAGTGCCTGCCGCACCTCATCCGCATCCAGGGTCAGGCTGAATCGTCCACACATGCTTGCCTCCTTGTCCATCGGTTCCCGGGCGGATGAGGTTCCTCCTGATTCAGAGGATCAGCCTTCCTGCCCGGCAGCGGACGGCATCAACTATATTATAATTACGCCATCACAAAGTCAAGAGGGTATGATGGCAAATCCACTGGTTGAATGCATTCCCAATTTTTCCGAAGCCCGCCGCCCGGAAGTGGTGGAGGCAATCATTTCCGCCATACAATCCGTGCCTGGCATTCACATCCTGGACCGGCACTCGGATATGGATCACAATCGCACCGTGCTGACCTTTGTCGGTGTACCCGCGCAGGTGGAAGAGGCAGCCTACCAGGCAATTGCCAGGGCTGCCCAGCTGATCAACCTGGATCAACATACCGGCGCACATCCGCGAATTGGTGCCACTGACGTGGTACCATTTGTCCCAATCAGCGATGTCACCATGCAGGACTGTGTGGAGATGGCGCGGCGGCTGGGCAAGCGGGTTGGGGAAACGTTGAATATCCCGATCTATTTATATGAAGAAGCAGCCAACAGACCGGAACGCCAAGGACTGGAAAACATCCGCCGGGGGCAATATGAAGCACTCAAGGAAGAAATGGGCATCAATCCCGAACGCGATCCCGATTTTGGACCCCGTGCGGTGGGACCCGCCGGGGCAACCGTCATCGGTGCACGCCAGCCATTAATCGCCTTCAATGTTTATTTAACAACCGATGATACCTCCATTGCCCAGAAGATTGCCCGGGCTGTCCGGCATTCCTCCGGCGGTCTGCGGTATGTCAAGGGCATGGGTGTCCTGGTGGAAGGGCGCGCCCAGGTTTCGATGAACCTGACCAATTTCCGCGGCACGCCGATTGCCCGGGTGGTGGAAATGGTCCGCCGGGAAGCGGAGCGGTACGGTGTGGGCATCCATCACACCGAGCTGGTGGGGCTGACCCCCCAGCAGGCATTGATTGACGCTGCCCAATGGTACCTGCAAATGGATGCATTTGAGCCGGACCAGATCCTGGAACAACGGCTTTTCGAAGTCTCGCGGGAAGCTCCTGCCGGGGAAGTGCCTGCCAAAACTGCCTTCCTGGACGAACTGGCAGCAGCCACACCCACCCCGGGTGGAGGTTCCGCCGCTGCATTTACGGGAGCAGCTGCCGCAGCCCTGGTGGCAATGGTGGCACGGCTGACCGTCAACAAGAAGAAGTACGAACCCGTCAAAGACCGCATGTGGCAGATCATCGACCAGGCGGAGACATTGCGCACTGCATTGACCCGGGCTGTGGAACAGGATGCCGTCGCCTTTGATGCCATCCTGGCAGCGTTCAAACTGCCCAAGGATACCCCCGAACAGGAAACTGCCCGCAACCTTGCCGTGGAGCAGGCAACATTCCATGCCGCCCAGGTTCCCCTGGAAGCCGCCCGCCTGGCGGTTTCGGTGATGGAGCTGGCTGTGGAAGCCGCCGCACTTGGCAACCTGAATGCCATTTCGGATGCTGGAAGCGCCGTGGCATTATCCCGGGCTGCGTTGACCGCTGCCGGGTACAATGTGCGCATCAACCTGAGCGGAATAGGCAACCCGGAGATGGGACAGCCCCTGTTGGATGAACTTGCCGGGCTGGAAACCCATGCTGCAGAGTTGGAAACACAATTAATACAGTCCATGAAGGAGCGCGCCAACCTGGTGCTGCCTTGATTTCATGATGCGAAACGCCATCAAAGCCCGGGCGCTTGCCATCCTGGTGACGCTGGGCTGGATCCTGACCGCCTGTACAACCACCGCCGCGCCCACCGCGGCGGTTGCTCCATCCGCAACACCTGCAACCACCCCGGCTGCCACCAGCACAATCACGCCATCCCCCAGCCCCACACCCCTGCCCGGATTGTGGATTTCACCCGACCTGCCTGCCGGGTTTGTACTCGATGTGAATCCACCTGCCGGTTTACAGGTGGTTGGACAAAAGGAAGAGGCTGCTTTCCTGCTGATGATTTCACCAGACCGCCCGGTCAGCCAGTGGATTTATGCCCTGGCAGCCCCCTTCCCTACCATTGCTGACGACATCACAGGCAGTGACCTGGTGATGCTGTGGGGACTGGAGGAACCAATAGACACCCTGCCATACATCACCCGCCTGCTGGTGGATGAAAACACCCGGGCAGTCTTCACCGCCCTGTGGGGTGAACCCGGCGCAATGGTTCAGACCCTGCCCGGTGAAGAACTGCTGAACACAGCCTGGGAGGAAAAAACCGCCTGGGCAATCCTGCCATTCCAGGAAATCCAGCCGGAATGGAAGGTGATCCGGGTGGATGGCATCTCCCCACTGCACAAGGACTTTTCACCGGAAGGCTATGCCCTGACCGTTCCCGTCTCACTGCTTGGCAGCCAGGGGGAGACGGAAAGTCCATCCATCGGTGCGATGGACTGGCTGCCTGCCACCAACCGGGATCAGAACAAGCTGACCACCGTGATGCTCACAGGCGTCACCGCACTGGTGCGCGCCACGGCTGCCTACATGGAAATTTACGGCTACACCTACCCGGCAGAGATCATTGCTCCCATTCTGCAGGATGGGGATATTTTACACGTCAGCAACGAAATCCCATTTGCCGAAAAATGCCCGCGTCCCGGACTGGGGGAGCAGAACGGGCTGGTGTTCTGTTCACGGGATGTGTATATTGAACTGCTGGAATTCATCGGTACGGATGTGGTTGAATTAACAGGCGACCACTTCCAGGATTGGGGAGCCGAAGCCATGCTGCACACGCTGGATCTCTATGACCAGCGCGGCTGGCAGACCTATGGCGGCGGAGCCAACCTGGAGGATGCCCGCCAGCCTGTCCTGGTGGAACAAAACGGCAACAAGATCGCTTTCCTGGGCTGCAACGGCAAACAGCCAGGCTATGCGCAAGCCAGCCCCACACAGCCAGGAGCCTATCACTGCGACCTGGACTGGATGGCATCCGAGGTGCAGAAGCTGGTTTCGGATGGCTACCTGCCCATCGTGACCTTCCAGCACGAGGAATATTACGAAACCATCGCCCGCCCGGCATTGCAGACGGATTTTCGCCGGATGGCGGAAGCCGGTGCCGTGGTTGTTAGCGGAAGCCAGGCGCATCAGCCGCACATTTTCGAGTTTGACAACGGTGCGTTGATCCATTATGGATTGGGCAACCTGTTTTTTGACCAGGTTAACTGGTGCGAAGCCTGCTCCAGCGCTTTTCTGGACCGGCATGTATTTTACGATGGACAGTACCTGGGTGTGGAATTGATCACCATCCGGTTCGAGGATTATGCCCGCTCCCGCCTGACCACCCCCGAAGAACGCCAGGCTCTGCTGGAAAGCGTATTTGCAGCAGGCGGATGGTAAAATCAACCATACTTATACACCAAAGGGAGAGTTCAAATATGGGTCTCAAGCCTGATCATTGGATTCGCAGGATGGCGCTGGAACACGGGATGATTGAACCCTTCGTGGAATCACAGGTGCGCGAAGGGGTCATTTCCTACGGATTATCGTCCTATGGCTACGATATCCGCGTGGCGGATGAGTTCAAGATTTTCACCAACGTCTATTCCGCAGTGGTTGACCCCAAACACTTTGACCCCCGCTCGATGATCGATTACAAGGGGGATATCTGTGTTATCCCGCCTAATTCCTTTGCCCTGGCAAGAACCGTGGAATATTTCCGCATCCCGCGCTCCGTGCTCACCCTTTGCGTGGGGAAAAGCACCTACGCCCGCTGCGGTATTATTGTCAATGTAACCCCCTTTGAACCGGAATGGGAGGGGTATGTAACGCTGGAAATCTCCAATACCACCCCGCTGCCAGCCCGCATCTACGCCAATGAAGGGATTGCGCAGGTGATTTTCTTCGAGGGTGATGAGGTTTGCAAGGTTTCCTACGCCGATAAAAAAGGGAAATATCAGAAGCAGGGTGACATCGTCCTGCCGAAGATTTAGGCTCTGACCCGGCAGCCCAGCCCGGCAGCTGCTCCGCTGGAAAAAGCAAACTGAAGGTTAAATCCGCCGCAGGGTCCAATCACATCCAGGGTTTCCCCCGCCAGGTACAACCCGGGAACCATGTTCGATTCCATTGTCTCCGGGTTCACCTCCGCCAACGGCACCCCCCCGGTGGATACCTGGGCAAACTCAAACCCCCGCACCCCCTGCACACTGGCGGACAGGTGCATCAGCCGGTGAAGCACATCCTCCAGGACAGGTTCTGAGACGGACTGCATGGGCAGGTCCACAGGGAGATTGGCAGCTGCCAGGACCCAGGCAGGCACCTTGGGAGGCAGCACCGCCCCCAGCAGCACCCGCAGCGGAATGGGTTCCCTGCGCTTTTGGGCAAGCAATTGCCGCAGGCGCAGTTCCATCTCACCGGGCAGCAGATTCAGCACCAGGGTGAGGTTCTTCCCCGCCCGGGTGCTGACAAGATGGCTTAAATCCATAACCGCCGGACCGTTGAAACCCCATTGGGTGAAAATCAGGTTGCCGGTGGTTTGCCCCAACAGGGTTTTCGCCTGCCAGATTTGCGCAACCGCATCCAGCCGGACGCCCTGGAGTTTATGGAAGGATCGCACATCCGCCACCACGGGCGCAAGTGCTGGATGCGCCGGGCGAAGGGTATGCCCCAGCCTTTCCAACTGCGGGTACAGGTCGCCGCGGGAGCCCAACGTGGGGTATGCCTGTCCTCCGGCAGCAACCACAAGGGAATTACAGATCCACTCCGCCTCCCCCACCTGGAGTATGAATCCAGCCCGGCTGTGCTGCAAGCCAGTGACACGGCTTTCCATGCGCAATTCCACGCCTGCCTGCACCAACGCAGCAGCAAATGCATCCACAACCGTGGCAGCCGATTCGGAGCAGGGATAATACCAGCCATCCGGCGTGGGATGTACCAGTATGCCAATTTTCTCCAGGGTATGGATCAAATCCTCCCTGCCAAAACGGGCAAACAACCGGGCAAGCAGCTCCGGCTGATCGCATACGTAGCGGTCCGGGGCAATTCCCTGGTTGGTCAGGTTGCAGCGCCCGCTGCCCGTAACCAGCAGCTTGCGCCCAAGACCCGGATTGGCATCAAACAAGGTCACCGGGACGCCCCGCCAGGCAGCCTGGAGGGCTGCCATCATGCCTGCCGGTCCGGCGCCGATGATTCCGATCCTTATTGGTTTTGACATATCCCTATTATACGCACCGGATCGTTGCAGCGGGGGAATTGCACAGCATGGGTGTGGAATTTACTACCAGAGGTGACACCTGACCCGGAAAAACCGTGCCATCCGGCAGAAATGGGTCCGTTGGGAATATGATACAATAGCTTGAAATTGTATTCATTACAAGGAGCTATTATGACTCCGATTCTCCAGTTAACCAACATCACAAAACGTTTCCCTGGCGTGCTGGCAAATGATCACATCAACCTTGAACTGAATCAGGGTGAAATCCTGGCACTGCTGGGGGAAAATGGGGCGGGCAAAACCACCCTGATGAACATCCTTTACGGGCTGTACCAACCGGATGAAGGGGAAATCCTGGTACGGGGCGAGAAAATCACCGTTCACTCCCCCACCGATGCCATCAACGCGGGGATTGGCATGGTTCACCAGCATTTCATGCTCATCCCCGTCTTCACGGTGACTGAGAACGTGATGCTGGGACAGGAGGAAGCCAACAAGCTGGGCTTTCTCAATCGTCCCAAGGCTGCCGCCCGCATCCGGGAGGTATCGGAGCAATACGGGCTGGAAGTGGACCCGGACGCTTATGTCAAGGACCTGCCGGTTGGCGTCCAACAACGCGTGGAAATCATCAAGCTGTTGTACCGCAATGCAGAAATCCTGATCTTTGATGAACCCACCGCAGTGCTGACGCCCCAGGAAGCGGATGATTTGTTCAAGATCATGCGTTCGCTGGCAGAACAAGGCAAGTCCATCATCTTCATCACCCACAAGCTGCGCGAGGTGCTGGATGTGGCGGACCGGATCATGGTCATCCGCCGCGGCGCCGTGGTTGGGCAAACCCTGCCATCGGAGGCTGACAAGAACACACTGGCAGCCATGATGGTGGGACGCGCGGTGCAGCTGGAAGTGGAAAAGAAACCCGCCCAGCCCAGCGAGATAGTCCTGGAAGTGAAAAACCTGGTGGTTGCTGATGACACCCAGCAGGTGATGGTGGATGATATCAGCTTTGAGGTGCGCGCCGGGGAAATTATGGGAATTGCCGGTGTGCAGGGAAATGGACAAACCGAGCTGGTGGCTGCCGTCACCGGGCTGCGGCGTCCAACCAGCGGCTCCATCAAGCTGCTTGGCAAGGACATCACCCACTCCACGCCCAGGCGAATTACCGAGCTGGGCTGTGCTCACGTCCCGGAAGACCGCCAGAAGGATGGATTGGTGCTCTCCTTCCCGGTGAAGGACAACCTGGTCCTTTGCACCTATTACAAGCACCCGTTTGCCAGGGGTGTCAATTTAAATGAAGACCGCATCAACAAAAATGCAGTTGATTTAATCGAGCAGTACGATATCCGCACCCCCAATGCAGAGACATCGGTCGGCTCGCTTTCGGGCGGCAACCAGCAAAAAGTCATCGTCGCCCGCGAATTTTCCCGTCCCATCCGTTTCCTGGTGGCATCCCAACCCACCCGCGGGCTGGATGTCGGCTCGATCGAGTACATCCACAACCGAATCGTGGAAAAACGGGACCAGGGCACAGCCATCCTCTTGGTTTCACCGGAGCTGGATGAGGTCATGGAGCTTTCGGACCGGATTGCCGTCATGTACAGGGGTAAAATTGTCGCGATTGTGGACTCGGACGTGGCAACCAAGGAATATATTGGTCTCCTGATGGCTGGCATCAGCCCGGAGACACTCCCACCACCCACGGAAAAGCATGCCGTGGAAGCAACTTTATAAAAGGAGAGGGGTGAACCTGTGGCAAAGAAACAGAAAACTCCAATCGATGCCGGTAAGGCAATCCTGCAGGAAGTGACCGATGGACCTGCGCCCTCCAAAGGTGGGAATCAAAAACGCCGCCAGGTGCTGCTGATTCCCGCCCTGGCGGTTGTCACCGGTCTACTGATTGGCGCAATCATTATTCTCCTCACCACAGAGGAGGTATATGCCGGTTTTCGCACTTCGTTTGGTGCCGGGATGAGTGCCGTCTGGAACTCTGTTGCCAAGGCATATGGGGCATTGTTTGCCGGGGCATTTGGCAACCCGGTCCGGATGGTCCAGGCACTCTTCAGCGGAGATGCCCTGGAAATCCGCAGGGCATTCAATCCCTTCCTGGAAAGCCTGGTCGTCTCCACACCCTATATCTTTGCGGGGCTGGCAGTTGCACTTGGATTTCGTGCCGGTTTGTTCAATATTGGCGTTGAGGGACAGCTCTTCATGGGCGCCACGGCAGCGACTTTCGTGGGGTATGCCTTAAAGGGTCTCCCGGCAGTCATTCACATGCCACTGGCAATGCTTGCCGGTGCAATTGGCGGGGGACTGTGGGGCTTCATCCCCGGTTGGTTAAAAGCCAAGACCGGCGGGCACGAGGTGATCAATACCATCATGCTGAACTGGATTGCCTTCCGGCTGACGGACTGGCTGTTAAACGGTCCCATGCAGCGACCCAATTCCGGCGGCGTCCCCATCAGCCCGATCATTGAAAAATCCGCCCAGATTCCCCAGTTCTTTGGCAGCCCCATTCGTTTCCACCTGGGTTTTTTCATTGCCCTGGGGATTGCCTGGCTGGTCTACTGGTTCCTGTTTAAAACCACGTGGGGCTTCAACCTGCGCACCGTTGGCGCCAATCCCAACGCCGGAAAGTACGCCGGTATGAATATTGTCAAAAACACCATCCTTGCCATGACGCTCTCGGGAGCGCTTGCCGGGCTGGCAGGTGCAAACCAGGTGCTGGCAATTACCCGCAGCATGGCAATGGGGCTTTCCTCCGGGTATGGGTTTGACAGCATTGCCCTGGCACTGTTGGGCAACAGCACCCCGCTGGGTGTTGTCCTGGCATCGCTGCTGTTTGGGTTCCTGCGCAACGGCGCAGCACAAATGATGGTGGTCTCAAAGATCCCCATTGATATTATTTCCATCATCCAGGCGCTCGTGCTGATCTTTATTGCAGCTCCCGCCATCATCCGGTCGCTCTGGCGCATCAAGGCAGCAAAGGTCGGTGAGGAAGGGGTGACTGTCACCACCACCTGGGGAGGAGGTCACTAATGGCTACCACCGTTATTCAACGTCGTAAACTGGGGGTTTCCTCCCCCGTACGCCAGCGCGTGATGGGGATCCTTTTCCTGGTGTTCGCTGCGTTGATCTATTTTGTGTTTATCCGAACGACCTCTCCGGATGCGAAAACCACGTTTGTAATGACTCCCGGCGGGTTAACCCAGGGCGTTATGGGAAATTGGGTTTTACCTGCCCAAACCACGCTGTATATCCTGGCAATTGTCTCCGCCATCCTGGGCGGCATCCAGGTTTCGCGCGGATTTGGGCGTGCCACAAATGTCATCCTGGGAATTGTTTCGCTGTTCTTCGTCTTCAGCTTCCTTACCTGGTCGGCGGAAGGGCAGTCCCTTAACCTGGGCGGCATGCTCAGCAGTGCAGTCCTGCGCGCCGTACCCATCACGCTGGGGGCATTCTCCGGTGTTTTGTGCGAACGGGCGGGCGTGGTTAACATTGCCATCGAGGGTATGATGCTGATGGGCGCCATGGTGGGAGTGTTTGTAGGCTCCATAACCAAATCGCCCTGGCTGGGGCTGCTGGCAGCCATTGCCAGCGGTGTTCTGCTTGCCTGGGTGCTGGCTGTTTTATCCATCAAATACAAGATTAACCAGATTATCTCCGGTACGGTCATCAACATTTTCGCCACCGGGTTCACGTCCTACATCTCGGCAAAGTTCCTGCAGACATACCAGCATCTGAACAACACACCCATGTTCGGCAGGGTGCCCATCCCCGGTCTGGCGGATATTCCCTTGATTGGTCCCATCTTTTTCAATACCAACCTGTTTGTCTATGCCATGTTCATCTTCCTGATCATCCTGCAGGTGGCATTATTCTCCACCCGCTGGGGTCTGCGATTGCGGTCGGTGGGTGAGCATCCCAAGGCAGCCGATACACTGGGCATCAATGTATTCAAAACCCGCTACATGGCGGTTCTGCTGGGCGGTGCCATGGCGGGGTTTGCAGGCGGTTACTTCACATTGGGATCGGTCGGTCGGTTTGATGAGATGATGACAGCCGGCCGCGGTTTTATTGGGCTGGCTGCAATGATCTTTGGCAACTGGACCCCGCTGGGATCCTTTGGCGCCGGTCTGCTGTTTGGGTTCGCAGATACCCTGGGTTCCAAGCTAACCATCCTTGGCAGTGCCATTCCGCCGGAGTTCATGGCAATGCTTCCCTACATTGTCACCATGGTGATCCTGGCAGGCGTGGTGGGTCGCAGCCAGGGTCCTGCTGCCGATGGCGTCCCCTACGAAAAAGAATAGGATTTCTGCCTGCCTTCCAAACCGGGGTGACAGAATCACCCCGGTTTTTTATTTATCAAATTCTCATTGATCATCTCCCACCACGCCGGGATGGATTATAATGCAACCGGCACATCAAGAATTTTTGAGAGGGAATTTTTATGAGCACAATTCAGGTTGAACACATTTCCAAAAACTTCGGTTCACAACGCGCCGTGGACGATGTCTCATTTGAAGTGGAGCGGGGAGAAATCTTCGGGCTACTGGGACCCAACGGGGCGGGCAAAACCACCACCATCCGCATCATTCTGGATTTATTCAAACCCGATTCCGGCAGGGTGAGCCTGTTGGGCGGTGCAATGACCGAAGACAAGAAGAACCGGATTGGCTACATGCCTGAGGAACGCGGCTTGTACCAGGATATCCAGCTGGAACGCACCCTGGTCTACCTGGCAACCCTCAAGGGTTTATCAAAGGCGGAAGCGAAGAAACGAATTGACGAATACCTCGTCCGGTTTGACCTGGCGGAGCATCGCAAGAAAAAGATCAAGGAATTGAGCAAGGGCATGCAGCAAAAAGCCCAGTTGATTATCACACTGGTGCACAAACCGGAGTTAATCGTCATCGACGAGCCGTTTGCTGCACTCGACCCGGTGAATACCCAGATGGTCAAAGATCTTCTCCGGGAGGAACGGAGCCGCGGCACCACCATTGTCATGTGCACCCACCAGATGCACCAGGTGGAGGAGTTATGTGACCGGCTGGTACTGATTAACAAGGGCAAATCAGTGCTGTATGGCGAATTAAACCAGATCCGCCGCCAGTATGCCGGTTCCGACCTGAACGTGCGCGTCATCGGCACCCTGCCCACCGACCTGCCGGGCGTGGAACAGATTACCGCCAACAATGGCGGTCACCGGCTGCATCTTCGCCAGTCCAGTTCCCCGCAGGCTGTCCTGCGGTCATTGGTGGAGCGCGGCTTGCAGGTGGAGCAGTTTGAAATTGCCGTTCCCACGCTGGATGAGATTTTCATCCAAGTGGTGACCAACCCGGAGACTGCAGGATGAGCAAGACCTGGCTGATTATTAAACACGAATATTTGCACCATGTCCTGAACAAGCGTTTCCTGCTTGCCCTGCTTGGCATGCCAGCGTTGTTGATCGTCAGCAGCTTGTTTGGGATCTTGGCGGTGGCAATCGGCTCCAATAACACACCCATCGGTTACGTGGACCAGGCAGGTTTCATTGTAGAACCAGCCCCCGTGGAAGAGGAAACCTTCCTGGAACCTCCCCTGCCGATCCTGAAATTTGGTGATGAACCTGCCGCCCGCGCAGCGCTGGATGCCGGTGAATTGCAGGCTTATTATGTTTTCCCAGCTGATTACATGGCGTCCGGAGTGGTGCGCCTGGTGGCGCCGGATCCGGTTACCAGCCGGGCGCAGTCTGATCTGATCAAGTTGATCCGTCACAACCTGCTGCTGCAGCAGCCCGCCAACGTGGCGGAGCGCGTCCTGGAAGGACCGCTGGTGGAGGTTCGATCCAGCGACCAGAAGCAGAAACTCTCCAGCGAGAACTGGATTGCCATTATTCTGCCAATCGTCGCGGCAGCCTTCCTGATGATTGCTGTTACCAGCAGTGGCGGCTACCTGCTGCAGGCGTTGGTGGACGAAAAAGAGAACCGCACCATCGAAATGATGTTAACCTCTGTATCTACAAACCAGTTGATGATCGGCAAGACCATCGGCAACCTGAGTGTGGGAATCACGCCGCTGCTGGCATGGCTGCTGGTTGGAGGGCTGATTGCCGGTTTCTTTATCGCCAACCTTCCGGCAGAATTTCAGCTGGAATTTAACTGGAACCTGGTCTGGATTATAGGATTGACATTCATCCCCGCCTTCCTGATGATCTCTGCAATGATGGCTGCTGTTGGGGCAATTGCAGCGGAGCCGCGTGAAGGTCAACAAATAGCCGGGCTGTTCACCCTGCCCGTGATGCTCCCGTTGATGGTGTTGCCTGCCCTGGTTGAGAATCCCAACGGTGCCATTGCGGTCACTCTCAGTTTAATCCCGTTCACTGCACCCATGGCACTGCCGGTCCGGGCGGCATTTACAACCGTCCCCACCTGGCAGTTGATACTCTCCATCGGGTTGGTCTGGCTGCTGGCTGTGGGAGCGCTATGGTTTGCTGGGCGGGCTTTCCGGCTGGGTATGCTGCGGATTGGCAAACGAGTCCGGCTGCGGGAAATCTTCCGCAAGGAGGCAGCCCAATGAACAAATCCATGCTGGTTTTTATCCGCGAATTCACCACCACGGTTTTCAGTAAATCTTACATTCTCACTCTGATCCTGGTTCCGTTGGTCCCCTTCCTGATCATCCTGGGAGTGGACAAGCTGAAGGAAAGCCAGGATATCCCCGAACTGACCGAAATTTTGGTGCCGGAAAACGGACCGGAAATTCACGGATTTGTGGACCCCGGCAGCCTGGTACGGGAAGTCCCAGAATACTGGCAGGACCAGTTGATCCGCTATCCTGATGAAGCTTCAGCACAAACCGCCATGCAGGCGGATGAGATCCAGGCATATTACCTGATCCCGGCAGATTATTTGGACAGCGGCAAGATCATTGCCGTGCGCACGGACTACAATCCTCTGGCTGGGATGGAAAAAACAATTGCGCTGGAAGAAACACTGGTTTACAACCTGCTTGGGGAGGACGCCATATTGACGGAACGGGTCCTGTACCCCCTGCAACTGGAAAAAACCTATCTGAATGCCGCCCCCCAGCGGGAATCAGATGAGGAGCTGACCTTTTTCATCCCATACACCGTCACCATGTTGTTTTATATCATGATCTTTGGCTCCGCTTCCCTGTTGCTTTCCAGTGTTGCCACCGAGAAGCAGAACCGCACCCTGGAAATCCTGATGACTTCCCTGTCCCCGCTGCAAATGCTGGGCGGCAAAATCGTTGCCCTGGGGGTTGTGGGGTTGCTGCAAACCGTACTCTGGACCGCATGCGGCATCCTGCTGATGCAGCTGGGCGGCTCGACATTCAACCTGGATGCAGCCTTCCAGCTTCCGCCCAGCCTGATTGCCTGGGGCGCACTCTTCTTTCTGTTGGGCTATGCCATGTACGGTGCCCTGATGGCAGGGATTGGAGCCCTGGTTCCCAACCTGCGCGAATCGGGCTCAGCCACCGTGGTGGTGGTCATTCCGCTGGTTATCCCGCTGATGTTCATCACCAGCCTGGCGGAAGAACCCAATGGTTTGATCTCCACCATTTTGAGCATTTTCCCACTCACCGCCCCGGTGACCATGATGGCGCGGCTTTCCGCCGTGGTGGTGCCTGCCTGGCAGATCGCCGTATCCATTGTCCTGCAAATCCTGACTGCCTGGTTCCTGGTGCGCGCCGCGGCAGGATTGTTCCGCGGGCAGATTTTGCTCTCCGGGCAACCGCTGACCCTCAAGAAGTTCCTGCGCGCCCTGGTGGGGAAGGAATAACCCCATGCCACTGGAAGTACAGATCCAAAACCTGGCATACGGCGGAGACGCCATGGGACGCCTGCCGGATGGCAGGGCAGTATTTGTGCCATTCTGCCTTCCCGGGGAGCGCGTGCTGGTTGAAATTGTGGAAGAAAAACGCAATTTCGTGCGCGCCCGCCTGGTAAAAGTCCTGCAAGCCAGCCCGGAGCGCATTGAGCCCCGCTGTCCACATTTCACAGAATGCGGGGGCTGCCATTACCAGCACCTGCCCTACGAAGCCCAACTGGCTGCCAAGAGTGCCATCCTGCAGGAACAGTTGCAGAGGATTGCCGGGATTGCATCCCCGCCCATGAAACCTATTTGTCCGTCCCCCGAAGCGTGGAATTACCGCAACAATTTGCAATTTCACCCCGGCAGCGGCGGCAGGCTGGGTTTTGAGGCAGCCGGTTCCAACCGGGTGATTCCCATCCGTGAATGCCATTTGCCGGAGCCAGCCCTGGACGGGTTTTGGCAGCAATTGGACATTGAACCCATTCCCGGGCTGGAACGGGTGGGGTTGCGGTCAGGCTCGAACGGGGAAATTCTGCTGACACTCGAATCCAGCACACTGGACCTGCCGGAAATGGAATTGGACCTGCCGGTTTCGGTTGTTCAACTTTCCCCGGCGGGTGCGCTGGTGCTGGCGGGGGAACCGTTGCTCTGGATGCAGGTTTTGGACACAGAGTTCCAGGTGTCCGCTGGATCATTCTTCCAGGTGAATACACCCATGGCAGGAGAAATGGTCCGGCAGGCGTTGGAATGGCTGCAGCCCAACCGGCAGAGCATCCTGCTGGACGTGTACTGCGGCGTGGGATTGTTTTCGCGTTTCTTTGCCCCCCTGGTGAATACGGTGATCGGGGTGGAATCTTCCGAATCCGCCGTGGATGATTATACCGTCAACCTGGATGCGTTTGACAACGTCTCCGCCTACCTGGGAGCTGCGGAAGAGATCCTGCCGCACCTGGAACTCCAGCCCACCATGGTGATTGTGGACCCGCCCCGTGCCGGATTGGCTCTCCCAGCCCTGGACGCGCTGGTGCGGATGGCAGCACCGCAAATTTTATACGTCTCCTGTGATCCTGCCACGCTGGCGCGGGATGTGAAACGGCTGGCAGCCGCAGGCTATACGCTGGAAGCCATCCGACCTTTCGACCTGTTCCCGCAAACCTACCACGTTGAGAGCATCAGCCTGCTGACGCGGAATTAAAAACCCAGCGCCTTGAGGATATCCTCCTGGCTGTTGTTACGCTGATTCTTCAACAGTTCCTCCCAGAACCTGGCATCATAACGCCTTGAGCGGATGGGCAGCGGCATGGGGACACCCCAGCCCAGCAGGAGCACTTCCTCCTTGGGTTGAAGGCGCGCCAGCATACCCCGCAGGGAATCCCGCCCTGCCAGTCCGGAGAGGACCGCACTGATGTCAGCATCATCCCCCAGCCAGCCGGAAATGCGCGTACCAAGCTGCGACATCACCTCGTCATAAATCTGCGAGGGACGCTGGTCAATCACCAGCAGGGTGACGTAATACTTGCGCATTTCGCGGGCAATGGTACTGAACGCCGTCTGGGATGCCATCTCCCGGTTGAGAAGCTTGTGCGCCTCCTCCAGCACAATCACCAGCGGGCGGGGTTCCTGCTCGCCATGGGTGCGGAAGGAATTGGTCCGCTTCTCCCACTCGGCGCGGATGCGGCGGGTAAGCAGGTTGGTCACCAGCAGGTAATCCAGGTCGGATTCATAATCGCCAAAGGAAAGGAAGACGTGCCTGCCTGCCGTCAGGGTTTCAATCACCTGCTTGATGGAATCGGCGGCAGGCGTTTCCACAATATAATCACAGTTGAAGAGCCGCCGCAGCTTATTGTGCAGTCCCTCGGCTGCCATCACGTTCACCCCCACCGAGTTTGCCCAGAATGCCACGCTTCCCGGCGCAGGCGTCTTTTTCCCATCCTCATTCTCAATGACAGTACCAACTTCCATGTTTTTAAATTCATGGTACCAGTTGCTGCCAAAGGTGTGTGTCAGCGCATCCAGCGTGGTGGGCGTGGTTTCCTTCAGATCCAGCTCACGGGTGAGCATTTCTATATCTTCCGGTCGGATGTCCCGTTCAGAAATTTCCAGGTGGAAATCGGGCTGCTGCCCGCGGATGGAGCTGCCCCTGCCCAATCCCACCACGCTCACCCGGCTGGCAAACTTGGTTTTCAAGCCAATCACGGATTCATGCGTATCGGAGGAGGTGTCGTTGAAGCCGTATTCATTGTGCATGTCAAACACCAGCACCGAGGCTTTGTTGTAATGAATCAGCCCGGCAAGGATCACGCGCGTCAGGAAGGATTTGCCCGTCCCGGTTGCGCCAAAAATACCCGAGGAGCGCTGGACAAACTTTGCCAGGTCAATGCAAACCGGCAGGCGCTGCTCGCGGGTGTAGCCCAGGATGAAGTTGCCCTCTTGCCCCGGTTCGCCAAAGACCTCCGCCACATGCTGTGCCTCTGCCAGGTAGACGGGGGCATGGTGGACAGGGACGGTCTTGACCGGCAGCGGGTGGGGGTTGGGCTCAGGATGTGCCTGTGCCCATTCCGGGTAATCCGGTGAAGCGGGATCAGGGCCGCGTTCCAGCATCAGGGCAGGCAGCACTTCCAGCGTGGTGTAGAGCGTTTGCCCGTGAAGAAGCTGCGCCACCCCGGCGGGCAGGCGTTCCTCGGTTTGCTCATCGGCAAAGCGCGGGTCGGTGGAGCCAAGCTGCAGATCGGTCACCAGTCCATAAAACAGCCAGCCGCCGGATTCAATCACCACAAAGCTGCCCTCCTGCACTTCCTGTGGGGAAATGGTCAGCCGGACGCGAAAGGAATCCTTCAGGGAACCGCCCACAATATAACCAATGGGTTGGGAGGAATGGGTATCAAGGGGATTGGTTGTCATCATGTGTCACCTGCCTTCAGGCGGAAATTTGCATATCAGAAATGCTGCCCAGGACTGCCATCAGGACGGGGTAATCATCCCTCAGCAGGATGATCAGTTCCCGGGTGGCAGCAGAGAGCCAGCCCGGGTCACCGCAATGGTTCTGGTCCGCCCCTGCCTGCTGGAGATGGGCTGCCAGCAGTTCCGGCACGGGCAGATCGGCTGCCCGCAGAATATGGCGGAAATAGCCAAACCTGCCAGCAGAGGTAAAACGGCAGCTTTCCTCCGGTGTGCAGGAGTAAATCCGGTCCAATGTGAGTGGAGGACGCGGCGGCACGAGGTGGGAAATTACCCCCCCATGCTCGTAGCCGATGAACAGCACCCCCACCTCCGCCGGCACATTGCGGTTGAGGCGGTTGTCGAGAATCACCTCGTCGGTGATTTCAGCAGCGGTGACAAGCTGGCGCACCAGCCCATCATCGTCAATCCGGATGTCGTGAATCAAGCCGTAGATTTGCTGGTCCCCCTGCAGGGGAATGCGCACCATGCCGCCAAATACGGGGACATCCAGGTCTGTCACCCGGCAGCCGACCACGCATCCGGTGGTGTTGGAGCGCAGCAATCGTCCAATTTCAAGCACTGTCATGTGATACCTCCTGCATCATTCATCCTGTCAGGGAAGGAGCGGGGTCCTGCCCGGCAGGTCCTTTGCCGATTGCTTGTTGGAGCGTCCCTCCACGGAAATGCCCTGCCGCAGGTACTCCCCAACCATCATTTCCTCAATCCGTTCCTTTTCTGCAAAGGTAACCACCGCAGTTTCGTGCGCCCGATGCAGGGCATAAGGATACGGACGCGAACCCATCAGGCGGCACTGCGCCAGCAGGGCGGCATGGAGCAAATCCACCATGCCGCGGGCACGCGCCACCCAGGCGGGAATTTCCACCCGCGCAAGTGCCGGGCGTCCCGCGCGCCCAACGTTTAGATAAAAGAAGTGCAGCGCAAGATCCTCTGTGAATTTTGCAGTGGAGGGCGACTGGATGCCAAAAACCGCCGATCTCTGCCCGGGTTGGAGAATGGTATGAAAGAGATGGGCATCCAGGACGCGCTTGAGCGGTCTCACCCTGCCGGCTTCATTCCATCTGCCGTTTTCAATCAGCAGCAGTTCCAGCAACCGCACCAGCAGGTCCGCCCGGGGGCGGTCCACGTACCCGGCGGCGATCACATTCAATTCGCTGAGCCTGCGTAATTCCACCAGGTATTCTTCAAACGCCCGGTCGTATTCACCCGAGGAACGCGGCTCACGGAACAACTCCAACGGACCATCCGTCAGTGCCAGCACGGGTGGTTCCTCCCCCTGCGCCAGTTCCGCCAGCAGCCTGCGCTCGTTTAAATCCCGCCGCAGGGCAATCAGTTCCTCGCTCATATCAAAAGCTTCCAGCGGAATGGGATCGCTGCCTTCAGCAAACAATTCATCCCCCGCCAGGAGCTGGGTGGACGTGATTTCGGAAGGCGGTTCGGCGTTGCCAATTCGCATCCGGAACACACCGACATTAATCACACCAAACTGGACGGCATCGTGGCGGCTGGGATTGATCTGTGAGCCATCGGCTGCCAGCAGCACCAGGTTTCCGGCAGTGGACGGTGGGTTGACCGCCGCCGACAGGGCTTCATCACCCGGGATGGCGCAGCGCAGGTGATTGTTGACGGACGCGGCATCCTGCACCATCTGCTGCAGTAGATCCTGCTGATTGTTGTACTGGTCCAGCAGGCTGCGGGATTTTTCCAGTGCATCACGCCGTTCCGCATCCCGGCTGCGCGCCCTGCCGCCCATCTGGTGAATCAGTTGTTGTAACTGGGGAAGATTAACCGGCACTCGTCCCTCCTGGCTGGATTGGATGGAACATTTGTACACAATTATATCAGGATTGGGGTGGAATTGGAAACGGTGGAAAGGATTGTTCCGGTTATCCATCCAGCCCTGCCTTACAAAGCTGATAATTCGCCGGGTGTAAAAAAGTTGGTGTAACATTCTTTCTGTAAATTTCGGAACCTTAACAAAAGTGGTGAGTCAGAAGTATCCTTATGGTTACGACACTCAATAAGGAGAACCCAATGACTCACCAAAATGATTATAACCTTTCTGCCAAGAAGATTGCAGAGCTTTCCAGTAATGGATTAGAAGCGGTTTCGGAAATGTTGCGGGTGTTGATCAACAGCATCATGCAGGCCGAGCGGGTCAACTACCTCCAGGCGGGAAAGTATGAGCGCACAGAAAACCGCAAGGGCCACGCCAACGGGTACAAACCGAAGACCGTGCGGACTCGCCTGGGGGAGATCACCTTTGCCGTGCCGCAGGTTCGGGAGGGTGGGTTTTACCCCTCGGCATTAGAAAAAGGGTTGCGCAGTGAGCGGGCTCTGGTAGCGGCGCTGGCTGAGATGTATGTGCAGGGAGTGTCGACCCGCAAGGTGAAAGCCATCACGGAGGAGTTGTGCGGGGTGGAAATATCCGCCGCGCAGGTCAGCCGGGCCACAGCGCAGCTGGATGCGACTTTGCAGGAATGGCGGGAACGTCCACTGGGTGAAATCGCTTATCTCTACGTCGATGCCCGTTACGAGAAGGTTCGTGAAGCCGGTCAGGTGCGCGATGCTGCGGTTTTGCTGGCGACCGGGATCACTCCAGAAGGCGAGAGGCAGGTCTTGGGGGTCTCGGTGTCCCTTAGCGAGCATGAAACTCATTGGAAAGACTTCTTGCAGGGTCTCAAGGATCGCGGGATGCACGGTGTGAAGCTGGTCATTAGCGATGATCATTCTGGCCTGGGCGCAGCCCGACGTGCCGTTTTGGGCAGTATCCCCTGGCAGCGCTGCCAATTCCACCTGCAACAGAATGCCGGAAAGTACGTGCCCAGGCAGGCCATGCGAATGGAGGTGGCCGCAGATATCCGCGCAATGTTCAATGCCCCAGACCGCAAAACCGCCGAGCAGCTCCTGCAAGCGGCCATCCAGAAGTACGCCCTGTCTGCTCCGAAGCTGGCAACCTGGCTGGAGGACAACCTGGCAGAAGGGTTTACCGTCTTTGACTTCCCGCTGGAGCATCGCCGTACCATTCGCACCACCAACAGCTTAGAGCGCGTCAACAAGGAGATCCGCAGGCGCACCCGGGTGGTGGGTGTCTTCCCGAATGAGGCATCCTGTTTGAGATTGATCTCCGCTCTCCTCATGGAAATTTCTGAAGAGTGGCAGATCGGCAAACATTTTTGCTCTGGCAAGTCTTTCGATTGTTAAAGAACCATGGATATTTCTGACCAAAAATTTACAGAAAATACCTTGCGTAATCTGTAAAAAACAGCTATACTACTACAAAACTGTTTCAAACCAGGAGATCCATGAAACGCATCCTGCTCATCCTAGCCACGCTTACACTGGCAGCCGCGGCATGCGGCTTGCCCGCCCAGACAACACCGCCCCCTGACTCTGCAATTGCCACCGCCAGCCCCACTATCCCGCCACCATTGCCCACTGCCACTACCCCGATCCAGCCAACCCCCACAACGGTGCAGCCCACTGCCACCGCTTCACCGGAACCCACTGCAACCGAACCCGCCCTCC
>ENA-UOWE01000650-UOWE01000650.1-activated-sludge-metagenome-genome-assembly--contig:-NODE-650-length-47966-cov-7.281585_pt1 | contig 47966 bp, 39 predicted proteins | sample MGYA00249841_ERZ761562 | MGnify/ENA primary metagenome ERZ761562 (study PRJEB28883, sample SAMN05720200) | activated sludge metagenome | isolation source: Anaerobic digester | place: Japan...
GATGATTGCAAATGCAACAACCCACTTATTTTTCAATATTTTCAACATATAATATGACTAATTACGGATGACTAATGACAAATTAAATTACTAATTACAGATGATATAATGGATGGTATTGATTGATAACTCTTAATATCTCCTTTTTCCTTTTCACTTATTACTTACTAATTCAGGGTTTGCTTTTTTCAAATATTGGAAAAACACCATCGTTACTATCCCTTCAACAATACCAAAAAGCAAAAGGTGTTCTAATGTCATTGCCGGGACAGCAATCTTCAACGGATATGGAGAATATAAAGGGTTTCCGGCTGCGTCGGTTGATATTATCGGCTGAAGGCCAAATAATACAGCAGTAATTAATGCTGCAACGTTAAGGCTTACATACCCGGCAAAAAATGCTGCAACACCTGTTCTTCTTTTATTATCAGTGTTTCCGGCAATAAGCTTGTATGTCCATACTGCAATAAATGGCATTACAATAGCCATTGTAAAGCAGTTGGCCCCTATTGCTGTAATTCCACCATCGCCAAATACTAATGCCTGGATTATCAGGGCTACCGAAACAGCAATCATTGCAGCCCAAGGCCCAATAACCAACCCCGCTAATGCTGCACCAACAGCATGGCCTGTTGTGCCTCCGGGGATGGGAATATTAAACATCATAATCAGGAAACTGAATGCAGAAGCAAAACCCAGAAATGGAATAAGCTTCAATGACAACTTTTTCTTGAGTTTTTTGATTGCAACAAAAATAAAAGCAGTAAAAATGGCATACATGGTGATGTATGTCTTTGGTCCTAAGTATCCGTCAGGTATGTGCATAATTTATTTAATTTTTAAAGGACAACATTTAGCCTCAAATAAGCAGCAAAAGCATTATCTAATCTGGCTATAACTCCCGGATTTATTACATAATGTATGGTTGGTTGCAATGAGAGGTGCTTGCAAACATATATATGGTAGTTTAACTCCAGGTCGGTTTCAATTTTTTTATCAATGCGTGCAAGAGCAATACCCAAAGATAAGGCATCTTGAATACATTTTGGACAAATGCCGCTATAACTTACGCCAAATCCGGCATACCAATCGTTGATGTTAATTTTGTCAGGAGCATAGCTTATTTGCATAAATGCACCTAATGTTTTTTCATTGTTTTTATATATTGTTTGGTCTATAATGCCATAAAAGCCATAATTTCCTTTAATTACCGAATCTGTGCGGCTTGTGTTATAAAATTTTCCAGAATGATAATAGCTACCTATTTTTAATACCTGATTAATAGAAGGAATATTGCATTCGAGCTCATAAATAGTAAGCAATCCCTGGTTTGCACTAATTGACCACGATAGATTGTATTTTTCGTCGTCCAATGAACCAGCATCGCCATCGTAGAAGCCTAAGCGGTGTCTGATGTTTTCATTTTGCTTATAACATCCGGCCAGAGCCAATGACGTTTTGGGGTACATTGAAACCGGAAAATTGAGTGAAAATGTACTAAACATTCCAAAACTACTGTTTGTAAGTGATGCCCCATACTCACTGGTACAAAATTCTGAATTCAAATCGTGTATTCCACTGAAAATATAACCATTTTCAAAAGATTGTCTGTAATAAGCCTGGTACAAATATGTGTAATTGCCATTTTCAATATTTGAAACTAACTGGGCATCTCCAATGTAATTCTCTGAAAGATTTTCACCATGTCCATTTTGAAGTTCTATTGTAAATTCCCCGTTTTTCCAATATTTATCGGTGTGCAAAATAACACCGGCATCTATCAATCCTATATAAGCATTTCCTTTTTTTATCCCGCCCGAAAAGTTTCTGGCTGCATCTGCAGTATATGAAAAGATAGGCTCAATTTGTTTTTTGTTGTTGCTTTCTTCTTGCGATACCGCGTTATTGCTTTTCAAAATAATAGCTAAGACCAATAAAATCGCTTCAAATTTTTTCATTTAAAAGTGTTACTTTTTTAAAATTCGTGTTACAAATGTATAATATTTTTAATACAAACTAATAATTGTCTTGAAATGTTCAAAAATTTTGTTCGTTTCAATTTTTTATTGAAATACAGTAATGGGTTGAAACAAATTCTAAATGCAAGGTCAAATTATTCATATATAGGTTTGTAATATTCATATCATTCGTTAATTTCGCAAAGTTTTTCTAATTACATTACAGCAATAGAATTAAATGAGAAAATGGCGTATTGAGGATTCCGCAGAATTGTATAATATCAATGGATGGGGAATTAATTATTTTTCAATCAACGAACATGGTAACGTTCAAGTAACCCCAAAAAAGAATGGGGTAGCCGTTGATTTAAGGGTACTGGTAGATGAACTTTTGCTCAGGGATGTTGCTACACCTGTACTTGTGAGGTTTCCTGATATTTTGGATAACCGCATCGAAAAAATGTCAAATTGTTTTCGAATAGCGTCAGAAGAGTATGGTTATAAAGGCCAGAACTTTCTGATTTATCCTATTAAGGTAAACCAGATGCGCCCTGTGGTTGAAGAGATTGTAAACCACGGGAAAAAGTTTAATATTGGTTTGGAAGCCGGTTCAAAACCTGAGCTTCATGCCGTTATTGCTATTAATACAGATAATGATTCGCTAATCATCTGTAATGGTTACAAAGATGAGGATTATATTGAGCTTGCCCTGTTAGCTCAAAAAATGGGGCGCCGCATTTTTTTGGTGGTTGAAAAACTCAATGAACTTAAGCTTATTGCTAATATCTCGCGTCGCCTGAAAATCAGGCCAAACATTGGTGTCCGTGTCAAACTGGCCAGTACCGGCAGTGGAAAATGGGAAGAATCAGGCGGCGATGGTAGTAAATTTGGCCTTACCTCAAGTGAGCTTCTTGAGGCGCTTGATTTTCTTGAAAAAAACAAGATGAAAGACTGTCTCAAGCTTGTGCATTTCCATATTGGCAGTCAGGTGACCAAAATCCGCCGGATAAAAATTGCCTTACGTGAAGCTTCTCAATTTTATGTCCAACTCTATAAAGCAGGTTTCAACATTGAATTTGTTGATATTGGTGGTGGATTAGGAGTAGATTACGATGGGACTCGTTCATCATACAGCGAAAGTAGTGTCAATTACAGCATTCAAGAGTATGTCAACGACTCTATTTCAACTCTTGTTGATGTTAGCGATAAAAATGGAATTCCACATCCTAATATTATTACCGAATCAGGTCGTTCGCTTACAGCACACCATTCAGTTTTATTGTTTGAAGTGCTTGAAACAACCAGTTTGCCCACCTGGCCTGAAGATGAAGAGGTTCAACCTACAGACCATGAGCATGTTCAAGAATTGTACAAGCTTTGGGACAACCTGAACCAGACCCGCATGCTCGAAACCTGGCACGATGCCCAACAAATACGCGAAGAAGCGCTTGATTTGTTCAGCCTTGGTTTGATTGACCTCAAAACCCGAGCACAGGTTGAAAAGTTGTTTTGGTCAATTGCTAAAGAAATCAATGCTTTATCCACTGACACAAAGCACGCTCCTGACGAGCTGAGACAATTGCCAAAGCTTTTGTCTGATAAGTATTTCTGTAATTTCTCATTGTTTCAGTCTTTGCCTGACTCATGGGCTATAGACCAGGTATTTCCTATTATCCCTATTCAAAGGCTTGACGAAAGGCCTGACCGTTCAGCAACTTTGCAAGACATTACTTGTGACTCGGATGGAAAAATAGACAATTTCATCACCAGCAAAAGTTTTTCGTATTATCTTCCTGTACATTCGTTACGTAACAAAGATTCATATTATATAGGTGTTTTTCTTGTAGGGGCATACCAGGAAATTCTTGGCGACCTACATAATCTTTTTGGCGATACCAATGCAGTTCATGTTACTGTAAATGAAGATAGTTATGAAATAAATCAAATTATAGATGGTGAATCAGTAGCTGAAGTGTTGGATTATGTTCAGTACAATCCTAAAAAAATGGTCCGTACTGTTGAAACATGGGTTACATCATCTGTAAAGTCTGGCATTATTAGTGCTGAAGAAGGAAAAGAATTTCTTTCCAACTACCGATCTGGTCTTTACGGATACACCTATCTTGAGTAGTTTATTTTTTGAAAATAAGATTTGGATTAATTGTTGTATTCCAATTAAATTTGCGCTTTTTAAAAAAAACATGATAAAAATTACATTTCCGGATAATTCAGTAAGAGAATACCCGAAGGGGAGTTCAGCGCTGGATATTGCACGTTCCATTAGTAGCAATTTGGCTGCCGAAGTGCTTTCAGCTACAGTGAATGGAGAATTAATAGATGCATCAAGGGCAATCAATACAGATGCATCAATAAAGTTTCACAAATGGGATGATGAGCAAGGTAAGCATGCATTTTGGCATTCATCGGCCCACTTAATGGCTGAAGCTCTTGAAGCCCTTTATCCTGGTATTAAATTTGGTATTGGGCCTGCTATTGAGCAAGGTTTTTATTATGATGTTGAGCTTCCCAACGGACAAAATATTACCGATGCTGACCTTCCGAAAGTTGAGCAAAAGATGCTTGAGCTGGCACGTCAGAAAAGCGTTTATCAACGTGAAGAGATAAGCAAAAGCAAAGCGCTTGAACTTTTCAACCAAAAAGGAGACCCTTATAAAGTTGAGCTTATTACAGAGCTTGAAGATGGTACTATAACGCTATATCGCCAGGGCAATTTTACCGATTTGTGCCGCGGTCCTCACCTTCCGGATACCAGCTTTATCAAAGCTGTGAAACTTACTTCTATTGCAGGCGCTTATTGGAGAGGAAACGAAAAAAACAAGCAACTTACCCGTATTTATGGTATTACCTTTCCAAAACAAAAGTTATTGGAAGAATATCTTGTAATGCTTGAGCAGGCTAAACTCCGCGATCACCGCAAGATTGGCAAAGAGCTTGAACTATTTGCTTTTAGCGAAAAAGTTGGTATGGGCTTACCATTATGGTTGCCCCGGGGAGCAGCATTACGCGACCGGCTTGAACAATTTCTTCGTAAAATCCAGAAACAGCACGGTTATCAACAGGTAATTACTCCACATATCGGACAAAAGGAATTGTATGTAACCTCGGGCCATTACGCTAAGTATGGAAAAGATTCATTTCAACCAATACATACTCCTGCTGAAGGTGAAGAGTTTTTGTTGAAACCTATGAACTGTCCTCATCACTGTGAAATTTATAAAACTAAACCCCGCTCATACAAAGATCTTCCAATACGTTTTGCAGAGTTTGGTACTGTTTATCGCTATGAGCAAAGTGGTGAGCTTCATGGATTGACCCGTGTACGAGGCTTTACACAAGATGATGCACACCTTTTCTGTCGTCCTGACCAGATTAAAGAAGAATTTTGCAAAGTAATTGATATTATTTTATACATTTTTAAAATACTTGATTTTAAGGATTATACCGCTCAAATATCGCTTCGAGACAAAGAAAACAGAGACAAATACATTGGGTCTGATGAAAACTGGGACAAAGCAGAGCAAGCTATTATAGAAGCTTCAGCCGAAAAAGGTTTGAATACTGTTATCGAATATGGTGAAGCTGCATTTTATGGCCCAAAGCTCGACTTCATGGTACGTGATGCTATTGGCCGCAAATGGCAATTGGGTACTATTCAGGTTGATTACAACTTGCCAGAGCGTTTCGAGCTCGAATACATTGGCTCAGACGACCAACGTCACCGCCCTGTTATGATTCACAGGGCACCATTTGGTTCAATGGAGCGGTTTGTTGCTGTTTTAATAGAGCACACTGCCGGGAAATTCCCATTATGGTTGACACCAGACCAGGTTGTGGTACTTCCTATCAGCGAAAAATTTCAGGATTACGCAGAAAAAGTTTTAAATTATTTAAATAATTCCGATATTCGCACCTTGATTGACACGCGCAATGAAAAAATAGGTAAAAAAATAAGGGACAATGAGTTACGAAAAATACCTTACCTATTAATTGTGGGAGAAAAAGAAGCTGAAAATGAAACTGTTGCCGTTCGTAAACAAGGCGAAGGCGATAAAGGGGTAATGACATTAGACGAATTTGTTCAACATATAAAACAAGAAATAGAAAGACAATTATCGTAAACTTTATTATTAACTAATCAGGGAGGGTAAAACAATAGTAGGAAAATCTAATACTCCGGGGCCTAGGCCAGTCCAACAAAAAGTTGTTGAAAAACAACATCGCATTAACCAAGAAATAAAAGCAAAAGAAGTGCGGGTTGTTGGAGAAAATGTTGAAGGACAAAACGTGATGCCTTTGCAAGAAGCATTGCGGCTTGCAGATGAGCTTGAGCTTGATTTGGTGGAAATATCTCCGCAGGCAGTACCACCTGTTTGTAAGATTATGGATTATGAAAAGTTTTTGTATCAGCAGAAGCGGAAACAAAAAGAAATGAAAGCCAAGTCGGTAAAAGTTGTTGTCAAAGAAATACGTTTTGGTCCCAATACAGATGAACACGATTACAACTTTAAGCTCAAACATGCACAGAGTTTTTTGCAGGAAGGGGCAAAAGTAAAAGCGTACGTATTTTTTAAAGGACGTTCTATTCTTTACAAAGATCAAGGAGAGATTTTATTGTTGCGATTGGCAAACGACCTTGAAGAACTTGGTAAGGTTGAGCAACTTCCAAAACTTGAAGGAAAACGAATGAGTATATTGATAAACCCGAAAGGGAAAAAGTAATTTAAATTAAAAAAAGTAGAACAATGCCAAAGATGAAAACTAATTCTGGTGCATCAAAGCGTTTTTCGCTCACCGGAACAGGAAAAATCAAAAGAAAACATGCTTTTAAAAGGCACATTCTTACCAAGAAAACAACTAAGGCTAAACGTAACCTTACATATTTTGGTTTAGTTAGCCCGGCTGATGAAAAGAATGTTCAGCTTTTATTATGCATGAAATAATTAATCATTATTTTTTAACCTGAATTATTAGCAATACAAGTTCCCGGCAGGCGGGGCGCTAATCGTTCATAAAATTGTAAAAATATGCCACGTAGTGTAAATTCAGTCGCTTCACGCGCAAGAAGAAAAAAGATTTTATCGAGGACTAAAGGTAACTTCGGTCCAAGGGCTAATGTTTGGACCGTTGCCAAAAATACATGGGAAAAAGGTCAACAATATGCTTTCAATGACAGACGTAAGAAAAAAGGTGAATTTCGTGCCTTATGGATTCAACGTATTGGAGCAGCAGTAAGGCCTTTTGGGTTAAGCTATTCAGAATTCATCGGATTGGTCAACAAAAAGGGAGTTGCCTTAAACCGCAAAGCACTTGCTGACCTTGCCATGAATCACCCGGTAGCTTTTGAAGCTGTTGTAAATGCTGTAAAATAATTTCAAAGGATATACTCATTCATGAAAAAGGAGGCCAAAAAGCTTCCTTTTTTTATATCTACTTGTATATTTGTATAACTAAAATTAAAATCATGAAACACCCATGTTTGGAAAACACAAACACTTTAGTAATAAAATAGCGAACAGGGGGGTTCCATCATTCCTTAAAAATTAAATTTTATTATGATGAAAATAGCATTAATAGGATATGGAAAAATGGGCAAAATGATAGAAGAAATTGCCCTTTTGCGCGGTCACCAGATTTCGTACCGCATAGACATTGACAATATTGAAGAGCTTGATCAATTAAATCCTTCAAATACAGATGTAGCCATTGAATTTACAACCCCTCACAGCGCCTATGGCAATGTGATGAAAGTTTTGAAAAACAAAGTAAACGTAGTATGTGGATCAACAGGATGGAACGACAAACTGCCTGAAGCCCGTAAATATGCAGAGTCTAATAATCTTGGTTTTCTTTGGGCTTCCAATTTTAGTATTGGGGTAAATATATTCTTTAAGGTAAATGAATACCTTGCTTCGTTAATGAAAAACACGGATGGTTATACCCCAGAAATGACCGAAATTCATCATATCCATAAAAAAGATGCACCAAGTGGCACTGCAATAACTCTTGCAGAAGGTATTATCAAACATTTGCCAACTATCAATACATGGAAACTTGCCCCTGATAATGCATCAGATGCAGTTACCATTGAAGCAAAACGCGAAGGCGAAGTCCCCGGGACCCATATCATTAAATATGCCTCAGATGTTGATTATATTGAAATTACTCACTGCGCGCATAATAGAAGAGGCCTTGCACTTGGAGCTGTTGTTGCAGCTGAATTTTTGAAAGGTAAAAAAGGGAACTTCTCTATGACAGACGTTTTGAATTTTTAACCATATACCTTCTTGGTTTCAAAACCTGGAAGGTTTTTTCTTGTTAAAAAAGCTTATAATCGCCTGATTTTCTTTAAAAAATATTGCGTTGTCTGTGCTTTGTAAAAAGATTTGTTACTTTAGCGCAACAAACAAAAAACAAGTTTCATTTAATCAATCATTTGTATGAAATCATTCCTAAAGCTGTTAAAAAATAAATACTTCAAATTTGGAGTGGCAATCACAATTTACCTTTTATGGGTGATATGGTTAGGCAACTATTGGTTTTTATTGGGTGCCCCAATTGTTTTTGATATTTATGTAAGCAAAAAAGTTAACTGGACACCCTGGAAAAAGCGTAGTGGAAAAAACTCCAAACTTGTAGAATGGATTGATGCAATTATTTTTGCTGTTGTAGCTGTGACTATTATCAATATATTCATTTTTCAAAATTACAAAATCCCGACAGGTTCTATGGAACGTTCGTTGCTGATTGGAGACCATTTGTATGTTAGCAAACTCAGCTATGGGCCCAGGATTCCTAATACTCCGCTTGCTTTTCCTTTTGCTCAAAATATATTGTTTGGCACTGTTCCTTCTTTTTCTACTATTATCCAATGGCCTTATAAGCGCCTTGCCGGATTTGGAAAAATAAAAAATGACGATATTGTTGTTTTTAATTATCCCGAAGGTGATACGGTAGCTCTTGAAATGCCCAGTAACCAAAGCTATTATGACTACATCAACATGCGTATAGAAGAATTGAAAGGTTTTGATGAAAGAAATAACGTAAAACGTACTGATGAAGAGTATTATGCGCAAGCCCGTAAAGAAGTATGGGACAGATATACTGTTGTATGGCGTCCAGTAGATAAAACTGACAATTATGTAAAACGTTGTGTGGCAATTGGAGGTGATACTCTTCAGGTTATTGACGGAGAAGTGTTTATAAATGGCAAACCCCAGAAAGATATTGATGGAAAACAATTTGTATATTATGTAAAAACCAACGGACAACCTTTCAACTCAAAAGTGTTGGAAGATATGGATATTTACGATAGCGATATCCAATACTCTGGAGATGGTGCATTTATGCCTTTGACAAAGTTGAATTATGAAAAGGTTCGTCATTTGAGCAATGTAACAGGTATTGAGCCTATATTCAGAGGAAAGGGCGAGTGTGATTTACGAGTTTTCCCTCATAACAAAGCGTTTGCATGGAACCAGGATAACTTTGGGCCATTGTATATACCAAAACAAGGAGATTCTATAGCTCTTACCCCCAAAAACCTTATATTGTACAAAAGGGTGATAGCTCATTATGAGAAAAATAAGCTCGAAGTAAAAGACAGTATCGCTTATATTAATGGTAAACCTTCTAAATACTATACTTTTAAAATGAATTATTATTTTATGATGGGTGACAACCGTCATAATTCACTCGATTCTCGTTACTGGGGGTTTGTTCCTGATGACCATATTATTGGAAGTCCCGTTTTTATATGGCTTTCATTAAACCAAAATAAATCATTCCCAGGAAATATAAGATGGAGCAGGATGTTTATGCTGGCTAAATAAAAAGAAGCAAAAAAAGAGGCTGTAAAAAAATTGTATATTTTATCACACTGTTGTCCGGTAAAATAAAAAATAGATACTTATAAATACTAGTAATATCGTTGAATAGAAACTGGTTGCCCTGCTGGGGCATAATTTTAACGATGTTTAATTTTACTGCAAACAGGACGTGGCTATGCAACTAAATAATAGCAACGTAGCTGCGAACTGTTGTAGGACAGTCCAATACACCCAAAGGTCTCTAAGCTGCTTAGCGGCGATCTTTTTTTACCAGACAACAGTGTTAAAAATCAGGGCTTCAATCTTTTATTTATTGGGCAATATATTTTACTGTATTTGAGCTGTGTTCACTTTGAACATTGATGAAATAAACTCCTTTGCTCAATTTATTGAGATTGATTTGTTTGCTGAACTCTTGTGGCGTTTTGTATTCATTAGATTGATATACTAAGGTCCCGTTTATTCCGAATATTCTTATTTTGAGCCTTTCGGTATAATCAGATTTGTAATGCACCGTAAAAACCCCTTTTCCAGGATTGGGGAACAATGTAAGGTTTTCTGATGTTGAAATTTGATTTATAGCTGTTGTTATTTCAGTATCGGTAATGGTTATATAAAATTCGCCTTCAACGCCCCCAAAACTGCCATCAACCTGCAACCAATAGGTTTTCCCTGGAATTACGGTAATTTCGTCAAGAGCGGCAGCGTAATTGTCTTCTATACCATAATAATCGTCATTGGCAGCAACAAGGTCTTCAAACTTTATATTGTCGCAGCTTTCAGAAGAATACAGGGCTAATTGGTTGTCCATGCCTCTTGTATTAACAGAAAGTTTGCCATTGTCAGGACCGATAACTTTGAACCATACAGAATTCTGCACCCCGCCTTCATTACACCAGGTTTTATCTAAGTAGCAGTTTGTATCTGCAGGATGAACTTCGTTATAATCCGCTGTAGCCCCAACGTTTGAGAATGGGCCATTTTCTCCCGGGCTTAATGTTATTGCATTGCAAGGTTTATCGTTTGATGGGGGATTTTTCAGGTAAACGTTCAGCGAATATTGTCCCTGACAATTACCTTGTTTTGCTGTTAAAGTAAATTTATATAAACCTGGATTGTCAGCTTTAAATACAACCGATTTTGAAAATGTGTCCGATAAATTAGTTGATGGGTACCAGTTGTAGCTGTCTGCATCAACAATAGCTGTAAGTATTGCTGAATCAGATTGTTTGATGTATGTCGGGGCTGCAATAAGTGTTGTAAGCGAATTTACAACTTTAATAGGTTTACTAAACGAAACGGTATCATTTCCTCCAATAACATATAAAGCCGGATAGCGAAGCCCAGATTTAGCGTTGCTGCTGTATGTCACTACGTGCGGCCCGGCTCCGGTAGCATAGGCAGGAGAAGCGTCTTCTCCAAATACCCATAAATATTTATTAATATTTCCGTTTGTTTTGGCTGTATAAGTAACTGTACTGCCTGCACATACTTCATATTTATCTGTAGTAAATACTGCAACAGGTTTTGAAGGGGTAATAGCATACAGGTGAGCTATAATGTTGGCTTCCCATCCAACAACATCAGAACCTAATGCCTGCCAAATATTCCCGTTAGCGCTTACCCATTGATAGCCGGATGGATAAACAAACGGATTGGCGTACTCTTCGCCATTGACATCAGTTTTTAATTCAACAGGTATAGAATAGTTTACTCCCGGTGTAAAATAGGTAAGCTTAACGTAAAAAGTACCTTCAACTTCTGCCATAATGTCAAAAGCATAAGTGCCGGGGCATTGCACTGGCACATTAACCGAATGATGGATTAATGTTGACAGAGAATCAGAGTAAATATCAATAGTAAGGGATGAGCCTGTTACAGGCAAAAAAGTACTTAAGCTTTTTAACAGCTTTTTTGAAGCAGAAGTGTATTTTAACAAGGCATAATTACTTTCTTTTTCATATCCAAAAAAGCTTACAACGCCAATATTATTGTATTTAAATACAGTGTCAACAGATTCCGTAGCCCACATAGTTGGATAATACGAAGCAGGTTTTAATATTTGTTTATCTCCATAAGCGATGTAAAAAAAACCTGAAGCGCCCCATGTTGTGCCCCAGCTGTTTTTAGCAATCCATGCCCCTTTGCCAGCTTGGGTTGTAATAGTATCGTTCCATCCTACAATACTAATGGCATGGTTGGGCCCGGTTCGGTCTGTTGAGTAAAAAATGTTTGTTTTCTTTTTATAATAGGCAGTGTCCCAATGGATGTTAGTTGCTACTGCTCCATAGTCCATTATAACTTTTTTTATCATCGGGATATTTCCATAAATACGTCGTGATTCAGGAAAGTAAGCAACAGGTTTTGCTTTTTTACAAGTAAATGTAGATATGTCAGTGGTATTGTATGGTACATCTGTTTCTAAAACGGCACCTTGAAGCCGCGATAAATAGGCTTGTGCAAAAAATTCGTTACCGCCTGCCCCAAAAGCCCAACTGTAACCATGACAGGTTGCCATGTTTTGTTCAGATAAGTCAAGCGCATTGATAGCAGAAAGTGGATTATACCACATTGACTCAATAGAGCTCAAAGCTGCAAAAGCCCAACAATTGCCGCCTGTATTGCCACTTCCCTGGTTTTTTACAGGTGAAACCAGGTTGTCATATTTTTGGCTTGTTTCGTTATATATTTTTCGCAAATCAAATACCGATGGAAGCCCTGAAACCATAGCAGATTTAAGTTTTGAGCTTTCTTCATTTTCTATATAATATTCGCTCAATTGTGTATAAGGAGGGATATACCCGGTTGTCTTTTCATCAATAGCAGCCCGCAATGATTTTTTCTTTTGGTAAAACTCAGTAAGTTCTTTGTTAACAGGGGGTATGTGTTTTTTCAATTGGGCAATTCCTACAGAAAAAGAAAAAAACAACAAAAGGGTAGTAATAAATGCCTGCCTGAAGTTTCTGATATTCATGTTATAATAGATTTCGTAATGTTTGTAGATATTCAATGGTTTTAAAAACATAAAATTAGCAAAAATTATGACATAATATACTTGGTATGATAGTTGTCAACTTAAAAGATTTTTGGTTCACAACTTTTTGTCCAACTAACAAGTAGTTGCCATAAAATAGTATATTTTTGTTGCCAAAATTTTGAAAACTGAATTTTTTTAAGATATAAAAACAATAAAATGAGCATTATTGAAAATTTGATCAGGAGTTTTTTTGGTTCTAAATCTGACCGTGATATTAAAGAAATTATGCCAATTGTGGCTAAAATACTGGCAGAATATGATAAGCTGAAAAACCTGAGCAATGACGAATTAAGGGCTTTAAGCTCGAATTTGAAAAACGAAATCAGGGACTTGATAAAAACAGAAAACGAGAAGGTTGATGCCTTAAAACAACAAGCAGACAATCCTGAGCTATCGATAGAAGAAAAAGAAGATATTTACAGGGACATTGATAAACTTGAAAAGCAAATAGATACCCTTGTAAAAGACAAGCTGGACGAAATGTTACCATTGGCATTTGCCATTGTAAAAGATACAGCCCGCCGTTTTTGTGAAAATGAAAAACTTGAAGTTACAGCTACTGATTTTGACCGTAATCTTGCTTCAAGCCGTAAAAGTATTGAAATTATCGGGGATAAGGCTTATTATAGTAAAAGATGGATGGCCGGAGGCAATGAAATAACATGGGATATGATACATTACGACTGCCAGTTGATTGGAGGTATTGTATTGCATCAGGGTAAAATTTCTGAGATGGCTACCGGAGAAGGTAAAACATTGGTTGCAACTTTGCCTGTGTTTCTGAATGCTTTGGCCGGGCGAGGGGTTCATGTTGTTACGGTAAACGATTATCTTGCCCGTCGTGACTCGGAGTGGATGGGTACGCTGTACGAGTTTCATGGCCTTTCTGTTGATTGTATTGATAAGCATCAGCCTAACTCAGAAGCCAGGCGTAAAGCATATTTGGCTGATATTACTTTTGGTACTAACAATGAGTTTGGCTTTGACTATTTGCGAGACAACATGACAAGCAGCCCGTCTGAATTGGTTCAGCGTGTCCATAATTATGCTATTGTGGATGAGGTGGACTCTGTACTTATTGACGATGCCCGTACACCACTTATTATATCCGGCCCGATCCCAAGAGGAGAAAACCATGAATTTGAAATGTTCAAACCTAAGGTAGAGTCGTTGTATAACGCTCAGCGTAAGCTTGTTACACAAATTTTGGCAGATGCAAAAAAAGCTATTGATGCCGGCGACAAAGAAAAAGGTGGGTTATTGTTGTTGAGGGCATACAAAGGCTTGCCCAAAAATAAAGCTTTAATCAAGTTACTTAGTGAAGAAGGCTTGAAAAACCTGATGCTTAAGACCGAAAATTTTTATATGCAGGACAATAACAAGCAAATGCACCTTGTTACAGATGAGCTTTATTTTGTTATTGACGAAAAAAACAATAGTATTGAGTTGACTGATAAAGGTATTGACCTGATTACAACCACCTCAGAAGACTCATCGTTTTTTATCCTGCCTGACATTGGGAGTGAAATAGCGGATATTGAAAAAAATATTACAGATCCGGCTAAAAAACTTGAGAAAAAAGAAAAACTTTTGCAGGATTATGCTATAAAAGCCGAACGCGTACATACCGTAAACCAACTTTTAAAGGCTTATACTTTATTTGAAAAAGACATTGAATACGTGGTTATGGACAACAAAGTAAAAATTGTTGACGAACAAACCGGGCGTATTCTTGAAGGCCGCCGTTATTCTGATGGGTTACACCAGGCTATTGAAGCTAAAGAAAATGTAAAAATAGAAGCTGCAACACAAACCTTTGCAACCATCACTTTACAGAACTATTTCAGGATGTACAAGAAACTTGCAGGTATGACCGGTACAGCCGAAACTGAAGCTGGAGAGTTTTGGAACATTTACAAACTTGATGTTGTGGTTATCCCAACCAATCGTCCGGTTATTAGAAAAGATTTTGAAGATAAAGTATATAAGACAAAACGCGAAAAATATAATGCCGTAATTGATGAAATAGCTGAGCTTATCGAAGCTGGCCGTCCGGTATTGGTTGGTACCACTTCGGTTGAAATATCAGAGTTGCTTAGCCGTATGCTCAAAATTCGCGGTATTAAGCATAATGTACTAAATGCAAAGTTGCATCAAAAGGAAGCAGAAATTGTTGCAGAAGCTGGTAAATCAAAGACTGTGACTATTGCTACAAACATGGCAGGTCGTGGTACTGACATTAAACTATCTGCTGAAGTTAAGGCTGCCGGAGGTTTGGCCATTATTGGCACCGAAAGGCATGAGTCTCGCCGTGTTGACAGACAGTTGCGTGGTCGTGCAGGCCGTCAGGGCGACCCTGGTTCTTCACAGTTTTTTGTTTCGTTAGAAGATGACTTGATGCGACTCTTTGGTTCTGATCGTATTGCTTCTATCATGGACAGGCTGGGGTTGAAAGAAGGTGAAGTTATTCAGCATTCAATGATTTCAAGGTCTATCGAAAGGGCACAAAAGAAAGTAGAAGAAAACAACTTTGGTATCCGTAAGCGGTTGCTCGAATATGACGATGTGATGAACTCGCAGCGTGAAGTGATATACAAACGTCGCAGAAATGCTTTGTTTGGAGAGCGTTTGACCCTCGATATATCCAACATGTTGCTTGATATATGCGAAAATATTGTTGAACGCAATCATGAGGCTGGAGACTTTGAACAGTTTAACCTGGATATAATCATGAATTTAGCAGTAGAATCTCCTTTTACCGAAAAAGAGTTTAAGGAAATGTCTGTTAAAGAAATGATTGAAAAATTACATGCTGGTGTTTGGGAAGCTTATAAGCATAAGATGAACCAGATAGCCCAACAAGTGGCCCCTGTAATTAAAGATGTTTATGAGAAACAAGGGGCACAGTATGAGAATATGGTTGTTCCTATCTCAGACGGCATACACGTATATCAGATTTTGTTCAACCTCAAGAAAGGAGCTGAAAGCAACGGGGCTGAAATGATAAAAAGTTTTGAAAAGCTTGCAATTCTGATGAATATTGACGATGCTTGGCGTGAGCACCTTCGTGAAATGGACGACCTGAAACAATCTGTTCAGAATGCTGCTTATGAGCAGAAAGACCCGCTTTTGATTTACAAGTTTGAGTCATTTAAGCTTTTCCGCACCATGATTGAGAATGTAAACAAGCAAATAGTTTCATTGCTAATGAAAGGGCATGTTCATTCTCCAGAACAAAATCAACCGCAGCGCCAACAAGCTCCTCACAAAATTGATTTGAGCAAACTCAACATGAGCCGTTCAAATTCATTGCCGGGAAGCAGGCCCCAGATGAATACCAACAGAGAACAACAACCTATGCAGCCTATTAAGGTAGAAAAAAGGATTGGCCGTAATGATCCCTGCCCTTGTGGAAGCGGTAAAAAATATAAAAACTGTCATGGACAGAACGCAGAATAATTAACAATTAAAATTGAAAAATATGGCTAATAAAAGAACTCTCAAGAAAGATATTAATTATCTGACATACGAACTGATTTCAGAAGTTTTGGTTTACAGATTTTATCATCCAGAGGCTGATCAAAATGTGTTGAACGAAATTTTGGGAACACTGATCGAAAACCGAAATAACCTTGTTGGCAGGATTAACCATATCAACGGGAAAGACAACCCCAAGTTGGTGAAACAGCATTTTAGCTCTATCCGTAAGGATTTTCAAAACAGCGTGACTATACTCGATAAGTTGGCTAAAACTAAAAAGTAATAATTTAAGGCTATTTAGTTTTCTATGTTTGAAAGGATTAGGGCAAAAGTTCTTAAAGAAGACAATCTTGTTCAGTTTAGAAAAGACCATTCCGACAAAAAGATAGTGTTTTGTACCGGTTGTTATGACATATTGCAATCTGGGCATGCGGTGTTTTTCAATCAATGCAAAGAGTATGGAGACATTCTTGTTGTCGGGGTTGGTCGTGATGCTGTAATTACAAAGTTAAAAGGAGCTGGGCGTCCTGTAAATCCTGAAAATAACAGGTTGTATCTTGTAGCATCTTTGCTTGATGTGGATTACGCCGTTTTAAATGGCGAAGAAATCAGGCCTGGCAAGATAGACTTTTATAACATTATTGAAAAGCTCCGTCCTGACGTATTTGTCCTCAATGATGATGACTCTGCATTAGCAGAAAAGGAGGTACTTTGCAATAAGTTTGGAGTGAAAATTGAATTGGTGTCGCGCGTTGTTCCTGAAGAATTGGAAGCAACATCTACTACACGGATTATAGATAAAATAAACTTTTCTTTTAAAGCTCCTTTGCGTATTGATTTTGCAGGAGGTTGGGCAGATGTACCTTATATTATGGGCGATGAAACTGGTTATGTAACCAATGTTGCCATCAAACCGCTTATAGAATATAATAAGGGAAAGTTTAACTTTTCTGGTTACCCGCGTGGAAGCGGGCTAAGTACATCTACGGCAGTGAAATTGCTTGAAATGATTAGTGCCAAGAACTACAATTCAGACTCAAAGCCTCTAAATGTTATAGCAGAAGACCTTTTTAACCTTGAAAATACAGAGTTGAAGTGGGCTATAGGCCGTCAAGACCAATATGCCATTGTTTATGGCGGGTTCAATTGCTTTGAATTTGGCAAAAACTATGGAAAACCTGTTGGTACAGAAACAGATAAAGAAAAACTTGAGAAATTCAGGGCCAACCTTTTGCTTTTGCATACCGGGGTGTCTCGCAATGCTCAATCAGCAGTTGAACAGGTTTATCTTAATTTTCATACAACTGAAGGAAAAGCTGCCCTTAAGAAAATAAGCGATTGTGGAAAAGCTTTCTTCACTGCATTTCAACAAGGAGACTTTATGAAATGTGCTTCAATTATGGAAGAAAACTTTGAAGCCCAAAAACAGCTTGCCAAAGCTACATCTAACGAATACCTTGATGAAATGTATGCTTTTGCTAAGCAAAATGGAGCCTATGGTGGCAAAATATGCGGAGCAGGCGGTGGCGGGGCTTTCATATTTTACTGCAAAGACCCGGTGAAGCTCAAACAAGCTATGAAACATCAGTTTGTGGATTGTTTCGAGATTGATTTTGAGTTCGAATACAAGAGTATAAAGGAGTTGAATACTATTTAGTGTTTGATGGTGCTGATTATTAGAGGGATAAAATTGTTTATATTTTTTTATCCAGAAAATCCGCAATCCTTGAATTAATAATCCTTTCGTTAACAATTATTATTTTTTTTAAATGGTCAAATTTTATATTTTTGATTGTTTGAAAAAGACAGAAAATACAATTAGTAACTAATTTAAAATAAACGACAAGATGAAATTTGTAATTTCCAGCAACGTATTATTTGAGCGTTTACAGGCTATTAATAAAGTAATTAGCAGCAAAAACACTTTACCAATCCTTGACAATTTTTTGTTTGACTTGTCTGATAAAAAATTGACCATAACAGCATCAGATTTGGAGTCCACTATGATTACTTCCCTGGATCTTGAAAACGCTGAAGGAGAAGGGGTAATAGCTATTCCTGCCAAGCGTTTGATAGATACATTGAAGGAATTTTCGGTGCAGCCGCTTACTTTTGATGTCAATACAGACACTTATGCTACTGTAATCCTTACCCAGAACGGTAAGTTTACCATTACCGGCCAGAATGGGGATGATTTTCCTACATTAGCAAGGCTTAAAGACGATAAAAAGTCTGTTATGGTGGATGCCAATATATTATTCAGTGGTATTTCAAAAACGTTGTTTGCTGCAGCTGAAGATGACCTCAGGCCTATTATGAATGGTATTTTTATGGAAATCTATTCAAGTGGGTTGACATTTGTGGCTTCTGACGGTCATAAACTGGTTCGTTACCGTCGCACAGATGTTACCGTTGAAGAAGAAGGTTCATTTGTGTTGCCCCAAAAACCAGCTACTTTGTTGAAGACTGTTTTGGCTAAAGAGCAAGGAACTGTGGCTGTTTCTTATGATGATAGAAATGCATATTTCCAAATGGCCAACTATAAAATGGTTTGTCGCTTGCTCGAAGGGTCATACCCAAGTTATGCTGCAGTTATCCCCAATAACAATCCTAACAAGATGATTATTGACAGGGTTGAGATTTATACGACCATCAAAAGGGTGGCAGTGTTTTCAAACCAGGCAAGTAACCTCATCAAGTTACAAATAGCCAACAACCAGTTGATTGTTTCTGCCCAGGATATCGATTTTTCAATTTCAGCATTCGAAAGGCTTAATTGTCAATATGATGGAGATGAAATTGAGATTGGGTTCAAATCACAGGCTTTGCTTGATATTTTGTCAAACCTTTCGAGCGAACATGTGGTAATTGAGCTTTCAGACCCTGGTAGGGCAGGTATCATCCTTCCTGTTGAGAAAGACATTGAGGCAGAAGATATTTTAATGCTCCAAATGCCTTTACAGATTAGCTAAATTTTAGTTTATATTTGAACATTTATTTGATAAAGACCTGTGCGATGCCTCGGCAGGTCTTTATTGCTTCTAAAAAAAACAAAAAATGGAATTGAACCTTAAAAATCCTTTGATATTCCTTGATCTTGAAACTACAGGGTTGAATATCGTCTCTGACAGAATAGTAGAAATAACCATTTTGAAAGTATTTCCGGGAGGAAAAGAGGAGGTAAAAACTTACCGCGTCAACCCTGAGATGCCTATTGATCCAAAAGCAACAGCAGTTCATGGCATTACAGACGAAGATGTAAAAGATTGCCCCACATTTAAAGAGCTTGCCCAAACATTGGTGAATGAATTTGAAGGCTGTGATTTTGCCGGGTTTAATTCTAATAAATTTGACTTCCCTATGTTGGCCGAGGAATTTCTGAGGGCTAATGTTGATTTTGATTTAAAAAAGCGCAAATTTGTTGATGTTCAGGTGATATTCCATAAAATGGAACAACGTACGCTGAGCGCTGCTTATAAGCTTTATTGCAACAAAGAATTAGTAGATGCACATAGCTCAAAGGCTGATACTTATGCTACTTATGAAGTTTTACAAGCCCAACTTGACAAATATCAAGGAAAGAAATTTGTTGATGCTGCCGGAAACACCTCTGAGCCTATTACTAATGATATTGATTTCCTTTCAAAATTTTCTGCACACAATTCGAACGTTGACTTTATTGGCCGGATTATCTATAATGAAAAGGGTGTAGAGGTTTTCAACTTTGGTAAATACAAGGGAATGCCTGTGGTTGATGTGTTGAAAAAAGACCCTTCGTATTATTCATGGATGATGAACGGCGATTTTCCTCAATATACAAAGAATGTGCTTACAAAAATAAAACTGCGCGAGTTTCAGAAATAGAAAAAGCTATGGTTGCCCAGCATCAAATTGTATTACCTGAGTTCCGGAGAGGGTTTCATTTAGTTACCTCTCATATAGAACGTAACTTACCTGTGCTTCCTAAAACTGGTATAGTCAATCTTTTTATTCAGCATACTTCTGCTGCATTAACTATTAATGAAAATGCCGATCCTTCTGTAAGAGCTGATTTCAGGACATTTACAGATAAGATTATTCCTGACGGCGACCGTTGCTTTTCGCATACCCTTGAAGGCGATGATGATATGCCGGCACACATCAAATCTTCTGTTTATGGACAATCGTTAACAATACCTGTAACTAATGGCCGTTTAAACCTTGGAACATGGCAAGGTATTTATTTATGCGAATTTCGCGATTATGGAGGCCCTCGCCACATTGTAATAACTGTAATAGGAGAGTGATATGCGGGAAGATAGTTTTAACTCATTGACTCCAAAAAAAGTTTGGCATTTTTTTAGTGAAATATGTCAAATACCAAGGCCTTCAAAACATGAAAAGGCTATAATAGCTTATTTGGAAAGTTTTGCAAAACAACGAGGCTTGGATTACCTGGTAGATAAAGGGGGAAACATAATTATCTATAAAAAAGCCACACTGGGTTATGAAAACAAACCTGTTATTGTTTTACAGTCCCATGTTGACATGGTTTGCGAAAAAAATGCTGATACAACCCACGATTTTTTTAGCGAGCCAATAAATGCTTATGTAGAAGACGGGTGGGTAAAAGCTCAAGGTACAACCCTTGGCGCTGATAATGGCATTGGCGTAGCTATGCAGCTTGCATTGCTTGATGATATTGATATTCAGCATGCTGCGCTTGAATGCATTTTTACTGTCGATGAAGAAACTGGCCTGACAGGGGCTTCTACTCTTGAAGCTTCTGCAATAAATGGCCGCACGATGATAAACCTCGATTCGGAAGATGAAGGCATCATTTTCATTGGCTGTGCCGGGGGAGTTGAAACGATTGGTTATTGCACGCCTGAATATTCAAATGTTCCAGACAACTGTGCTGCTTTTGTCCTTACTGTGTCTGGTTTGCAGGGAGGACACTCCGGAGATGACATCAATAAGGGCAGGGGCAATGCTATAAAGATTCTTACCCGCTTGCTGTATCAATTTCAGAAACACGCGTCATTCTATATGTCTGATATTTCGGGTGGAAATTTGCATAATGCCATTCCTCGCGAAGCTAAGTCTTCATTTGTGATTGAAAAATCAAAAACTACCGTTTTTGTTAAAGAAACAAATGATTTAATCAAACACATCCTGGATGAGAATAAAGACAATGAGCCCAATCTTCAAATCCAGGTAAAGGAAACCCTGCTTCCTGAAAAAGTCTATACCAAGGATTTTTCGGCACGTTTGATTTGTACACTCTATGCTTTGCCTCATGGGGTTGTGGCTATGAGCAATACTATCCCTGGATTGGTCGAAACTTCTACCAACCTGGCATTTGTCCGTCATACAACTGATGGCCGGATAGAGATTGGCACCAGTCAGCGTAGCGCTTTGCAAACCGCTAAATATGATATTTCGCAGCAGGTAGCTTCGGTTTTCATTCTTGGAAGTATGGAATATGTTCATACTATGGGCTATCCAGGGTGGAAGCCTAACAAAAACTCGCGGATATTAAAGCATGCAGAGGGTGTTTATCAAAAAATGTTTGGTAAAGAACCTGTCATTACTGCCATTCATGCAGGCCTTGAGTGCGCTTTGTTTGTAGATAAAATCCCTGGCTTGGATGTTATTTCTGTAGGGCCTACCATTAAAGGGGCACACTCTCCTGACGAAAGGCTCAGTATTGAAAGTGTTGAAAAGTTTTGGAAGTATTTGATTGAAATACTTGAAACGTGGTAAAATATAAATAAAAGAATCTTATCATCTGCAATGCAAAGGAAATACCAGCACCTGTTTTTTGATTTAGACCGTACTTTATGGGATTATGATGCTAATGCAAAAGAAACGCTTTGTGATATCTACGAAAAATATGACCTTGCTTCTAAAGGGGTTGATCTGGATAAATTTTTGCATGATTTTACCCGCTTTAACAACATCCTTTGGGCCCAGTTCCGTCATGGTGAAATAAAAAAAGAATATCTCAAGGTTCGCAGGTTTTATCTTACTTTGAAAAGTAGCCAGATTAAAGATAATGATTTGGCAAAGGCTGCATCTGATGATTATCTTTCAATTAGCCCTGAGAAAACCAGATTAATACCCGGGGCTATGGAACTACTCGAATATCTTAGTGGAAAATATCACATGCATATTATAACCAACGGTTTTACTGAGGTTCAATTTAAAAAATTGAGAAATTGCAAACTTGAAAAGTATTTCGAAAGGATTGTAACTTCAGATATGGTAAAGGCCAATAAACCTAAGAAAGAGATATTTCATTATGCTCTGTCTGGCGCTAATGCTCAAAAGTCAACCTCATTGATGATTGGTGACGATTGGGATATAGACATTATGGGAGCCAAATATTTTGGTTTTGACCAGGTTTATTTCAACCGTGACGGAAAAGAGCTGAAAGGAAAAGCTACTTATGAAATACATTCATTAGAAGAATTAATAACTATACTTACATAATTCAAACAAAAACCAATCAACTATGAAAAAAAAATTTTTTTACCTCGTATTGTTTAGTTTGCCTATTTTAGGCTGTGCGCAGACTAAGCTAATCCCTTTTAACAGTAGTAATATCTATTATGAAGGCAGGATGTTGTATAAACCAGAAGCTGCTGTTTTTAACTGGTCCGGCAACTCTGCAACCATTATAATTGATGGTACAGAGATTTCTGCAGTAATGAAAGACTTAGATACTGCCAACTATTACAATGTTATTGTTGATGATAGCGTAATAGCTAAGTTTCATACCGATACAGTAAAAAAAAGCTATGTATTGGTTAGTGGTTTAAAAGCCGGTAAGCACAAAGTACAAATTTTTAAACGAACAGAATGGGATAAAGGTAAAACTTTGTTTTATGGCTTTGAAACTAATTCAAATACAAAAGTGTTGCCTCCATTGCCTCCTAAGAAACGCAAGATTGAATTTTATGGCAATTCCATCACCTGCGGATATGCCAATGAGGACTTTACCAATCAAGACCGTTGGTTTGGCTATTTTCAGAATAATTATCTTACTTATGCCGCTATGACAGCCCGTCATTTCGATGCTCAGTATTCATGTGTTGGCAAAAGTGGCATTGGTATTGTCATCAGCTGGTTTCCACTGTTGATGCCCGAAATGTACAATCGTCTTGACCCAACCGACTCTACCTCTGTCTGGGATTTTAGCAAATACACTCCTGATATTGTGGTTATCAACCTCTTGCAAAACGATTCGTGGTTGACCAATCGCCCTGACCATGAGCAGTTCAAATACAGGTTTGGGACAAAGAAGCCAGAAGTGTCTTTTGTTATTGAGGCGTATAAAAACTTTGTATCGTCTATTCGTAAGGTTTATCCCAATGCCCATATTATTTGTGCTTTAGGAAGTATGGATGCCACACGCGAAGGTTCTCCCTGGCCTGGATATATCGAAACTGCTGTCAAACAACTTGCTGACCCGAAAGTATATACATGTTTCTTTCCTTACAAAAATACAGGCGGGCATCCTAAAGTGTCTGAACATAAAGTGATGGCAAACCAACTTATTGACTTTATTGACAAGAATATTAAATGGTAATTTTTATAAAAGCCTTTTTGAATATAATTCTTAAAGGCTTTTTTCCTTGAATAGAAAAATGTTTTTTAATATTTTAAGATAAAATTCAACACATCAACGTCTTGACTCTTGCTTCATCAATTCCGGCCCTTTCAATTTGTTGCAAAATAATGAATAGGAAAGACGGTTTACCTTTTTTTAAAATAATAAAATATATATATTTGCAGCCTTGATGTTAAAAACGGTCTGGTAGCTCAGTTGGATAGAGCAACAGCCTTCTAAGCTGTGGGTCACAGGTTCGATTCCTGTCCAGATCACTAAAAATTTAAAACCTAACAATATGTCTGAAGTAAATAACGAGCATTCAGGAATTGAGAACGTAGGCGAAGCACTAAGCAAAGCCGAATTGTTTATTGAAAAAAATAAAAAGCCGATTATCATTGCAGTTGCAGCTATTGTTTTAGTGATTGGAGGCTATTTTGTTTTCAAAAAAGCTTATGTAGCTCCAATGGAAAAAGAAGCACAGGAACAAATGTTTGTTGCTGAGAAATATTTCGAAAAAGACTCTTTCCAGCTTGCTCTTAATGGAGATGGTAACAATTGGGGTTTTTTAAAAATTACTGAAGAATACGGAATTACAAAAGCAGCTGACCTTGCACATTATTATGCTGGTATTTGTTATTTACAAACTGGCAATTTCAAGGCTGCTATTGAACACCTTGAAGAGTATGATGGCGATGACAAACTTATAGCCCCTATTGCTGTTGGTGCAACTGGCGATGCTTATGTAGAGCTTGGCGATTTAAAGAAAGGAGCTAAACTTTATGAGAAAGCTGCTGATATGTCTGAAAACGACTTTACCTCACCACTTTATTTAATGAAAGCTGGCGTTATATATGAAAATCTTAAAGACTTCAAAAAAGCTTTAGCAATTTACAAACAGATTAAGAAAGATTTTCCTCGTAGTACTGAAGGCCGTACTATTGACAAGTATATTACCAGGGCTGAATTACTGTCAAAATAATTTTTGAGCCAAAAGATGGCAACAATTTACAAACCTGCATACAATGAAGTCCCTTCGGGGGCAGGAAAGTCATTTGGTATTGTTGTAAGCGAATGGAACCCTGAAATTACAGAGGCATTATTAGATGCTGCTTGTAGTACACTCCTGAAATATGGGGTAAAAGAAAAAGACATTCATGTAAAAAGGGTTCCAGGCAGCTTTGAATTAACTTTGGGTGCCCAGTTTTTTGCCGAATATACTGAAGTTGATGGTGTAATTTGCCTGGGGTGTGTTATTCAGGGTGATACACCTCATTTCACTTATGTATGTCAAGGCGTTACACATGGAATTACAGAATTAAACCTCGAATACAACATTCCATTTGTTTTTGGGGTAATCACTACAAATACTTTTGAGCAGGCCAAAGACCGTGCTGGCGGAAAACTTGGAAACAAAGGGGAAGAGTCGGCTATCGTTGCCCTGAAAATGGCTGCCCTTCAGGATGAAATGAGCAAATAAGTTTATTCGGGAAAATCATCCACTTCAATCAGGGCAAAAGGTATTTTTACAATTTCTTTGAAGTCAGTACCTAAATCAAGCATTTCCTTATCATCTTTGATGTAGTACCAATTTACGGTAACACTCAGGTTGTTTTGGAACAAATACATGTTCAGGTAATCAAATAAAGACATTAAAACCCTGTTAGTGCTGCTATTTGAATAGTCGAGCATGATAGATACTTCGGTGTGCTTTTCGGGATGTTTGGCATAATTGGCCACGGCTTCAAAAAGCGGGTCATACGTTTCGGTAATATCTTCGGGAATAGACCTGCCAGCTATCAGGAGTTTGCCTTTGTCAAATTTGATTAAAGGGGTATGGGCGGTTCTTTCTAAATAAAATTCCATTGTCGTATGATTCAATTATCGCACACTTTTCATTAAGTAAAATTAATATCTTTTTTGAAATAGAGAAATTTTAGACCCCTAAAATTATAAATATCAATAAATTGACGTTATTTGTCATGCCCAATATTAATTATCCGCAAATTACCATGTTCACTTTTACATCGTGAGGAAGTGCCGGAATACTTTCAAAAAGTTGAAACTCAAAGCATACCCCTATTTTAAAAGCATTAGAAGTGGACAAAAATCGGTCATAATAGCCTTTGCCGCGTCCAAGCCTGTTGCCAGACTTGTCAAAGGCTATTCCGGGAATAATAAGGGCTTCGATTTGTTCAATATCACTGAAAACCGTACCTGTCGGTTCGAGAATGTTGTAACGATTTTTTTTCATCTGACTTTCACCCTCAAACTGTGAAAAAACTATGTCATCATCAGAGACTACAGGCAAAAGGATAGTTTTTGATGTGGAATATTTTATAATTAAAGGCGTTAAATCAACTTCCATCGGCATAGGCCAGTACATGGCAATGGTTTGCGAATGGACAAATTGGGGCAGTCGTTCAATTTTGTCAGCAATTATTTGCGAGTGGACTGGGTAATAGTCTTGACTTTGCTTCTTTTTCAATTCCTTGATGGAATTTCTTATTTCTGATTTATTCAACATATACAGTGTCAGGTATTGCTTTATTTGTTAACAAAAGGCCTGAATAAGTAAAAATAATGTTATTTTGTAAACTGGTATATGGTTGTTCGAAAATTGCATTAAAATTGGGTAAAAAAGCGTGAAAATAAAAATGTATGTCTAAGCTTCTGAAAATTAATGCTTCTGCCGGTTCGGGCAAAACCTTTCGTCTTACCCGCGAAATGCTTCTTTTGTTGACCCGCAACCCTGAAAACTACAAACACATACTTGCTATTACTTTCACCAACAAGGCTGCTGCTGAAATGAAGAGCAGGGTTTTAAAGGCATTGCTTGAAATAAATACAGACAAAGGCTCTGTGCACCTCAAAGCTTTGGCTGACCTTAATAAAATGCCTGTTGAAGCCATTCAGAAAAAGGCTGATGAAGCGTTGTTCAACATTCTGCACAATTATTCTTTGTTATCTGTAATAACCATCGACAGTTTCTTTCAGAGGGTTATCAAGTCGTTTGCCCGTGAAATGGGCTTTCAAATGAACTTTGATATTGAAATGGACCTGGATTCCGTCCTTGTTTCTTCAGCCCATGAAATGATAAATGACCTGAAAACAGGCGATAAACTAACCGAATGGCTTGCAGAGCTTGCAATAAAACGCATTGAAGAAGGTAAAAGCTGGAGCTTTGAAGATGACATCGTTTCGATGGGTAAACAATTGTTTAACGAAGATTTTAAGCTATTTTCAGAAACCTTTCACAATAGAATTAAAGACAGGGATTGGTTATTGAGATATAAGCAATTGCTCGTACAGTATAAAAAGCACATAGAAGTGCATACACTGAAAATGTTGGCCGTTTTATCTGCTGATGCCAAAAGGATAATGGATAAATACCAGGTAGGTGCTGATTCTTTTAAAGAGAAGAGCAGGGGAATAGGAACATTTATGCTTAGCTTGGATAAATACTTTGTTAAAGACCTTCCTGCCTGCGTTAATAAATATAAAGATGATGTAAGCCTCTGGCCGCAGTCCGATAAGGTGGCTAATAGTGTAATTGCTGCTGCAAATGCTGGTCTTGAAAAGATTTTGAAAGATGCAGTGAACCTGATTCAGGTAAAAAAGAAAAGTTTTAACAGTTGCAGCCTGGTGTTGGACAATTTTTATACGCTGGGAATCCTTTCGGAATTGAGCCAAAAGATTGACGATTATTCCAAAGACAATAACTTGTTTCTGCTGTCCAATACCGCTTATTTTTTGCATGAAATAATCGGGAATAACGATGTGCCGTTTGTGTATGAAAAAATGGGGCAGATGTATTCGCATTTTATGATTGACGAATTTCAGGATACATCAATCATTCAGTGGAATACGCTGAAGCCCCTTATCGCTGGTAGTTTAGCATCGGGCGGAAAGTCCTTAGTTGTGGGCGATCTGAAACAGTCTATTTATCGCTGGCGAAATACCGACTGGCGCATCATGGCCCAAAAGGTTGATGAAGACGTGAAAGAGCAAGGGGTTAAAGAAGAAACGCTGGATAAAAATTACCGGAGCGACTATAATATAGTGGCTTTCAACAATTCTTTCTTTTTTCAGGCTGCGGAAAGCATTCAGAAATCTTTGACTGACGAGATGGTAAGTGTTGGTTTTGAAGACAATATCTTCAAAACAATGATTAAAAAGGCTTATGAAAGTAACTTTCAGCTTGCCAAAAATCAGGATAAGGGATTGGTCAAAATAGATTTCATCGATACTACGGAGAAAGAAGTTGAAGGCGAAAAGGTAAAGCTTGATTTTAAAGCAGAATCGCTTCAACTCATGCTTGCAGACCTTAAATTGATTGGAGAGAAAGGTTCGACAGCAATTCTCGTAAGGACTAATAAGGAAGGGCAAGAGGTAATGGACTTCATTAATGAAAATAACCGGCTTGAAGAAGACCCAACTAAAAGAATAGCTGTAATTTCTGATGAAACAGCATTGCTATCTAATTCAGTAGCAGTGAATTTCATACTTAACATTTTTCAGTATTATATAAACCCTGTAAATGTTATAAATAAAGAAGAACTGGTCAATAACTGGAATATTATTTTGTCTGAAATGCAGGCTAATCAGGCTAAAGTGCAATGGAATGAATTGTCTGTATTGCTAAAGGAAAATGAACATTTTCGTTTTCTTTTGCCCGACAGGCTTTTAGAAAAGGTTATTGAGCTGTTCCAGCTAAATCAGGTTACTTCATATCTTCCATATCTGCAACGCTTTTATGATGTAGTCAATGAGTACCTGCACCGATCGGGCAGCAGGCATTTGCTGGGTTTTGTTGATTATTGGGAAGAAAAAAAAAGCAAAACATCTTTGTCTTTGACTGAGAATCAAAAAGCAGTGAGGATAATAACCCTGCATAAATCCAAAGGTCTGCAGTTTGACAATGTTTTAATTCCTTTCTGCAATTGGCCTATGGAATATAAAAATTTTGATGCACCTTTGAAATGGGTACAAGGCGATTATCATTTGTTTAAAGCCATTGAACATGCTCCGGTTCAATTCTCAAAGGCCATGGAAAACTCCTATTTTTCTAAAGATTATTACATAGAAAAAGCTCAGTTTTATTTGGATAATTTGAATTTGTTGTATGTTGCTTTTACCCGTCCTAAAAACAACTTGTATTTATATTGTGAGTTTAACGAGTCAAAGTCTTATACAGTCTCGCATTTGGTGAATGATGTATTGAGAAACTCTAATAATATTGATGGTTCTATTTTTCCGCAAGTAAACCTTCAAAAATATTGGGATAAAGAAAATATGTCCCAATATCAAATAGGCAGCTATTCAGTTCCGGAAGACAAAGATGCTGAAAGTATTGAAAATATTGAACTATATAATTTGCCAGTTTCAGCAATAGACGAACATCTGAAGTCAAAGCCTTTGGTGTATGATTTTGCTTCGCAGCAAAAAGCTTCGAAACGGTTGAGTGGAAACACGATGCACAAGCTTTTTCAATACATTTATAAGGCAGAAGATATAGATAAAGCTATTAACAAGTTGGTAGGAGAGGGATTAATTTCAAGTGTTGACAGACAGATTTATTCAGAAAGAGTAAATAGCCTTGTAATGAAGGAGCCTTATAAAGACTGGTATTGTGGAGACTGGAAAGTTTATACCGAAGCTGCTATTGTTGTTCCCAAACAACACGAGTACCGGCCTGACCGGGTTATGATAAATGGGAAAAAGGCGGTTGTTGTGGATTACAAATTTGGTTTTGTCCAAAAGGATAGCTATATTAAACAGGTTTCAGACTATAAGCAAACGCTTTTAGATATGGGTTTTGAGCATGTTGATGCTTTCATCTGGTATGTTTCGCTCGATAAATACGTGATGGCATAAAAAAAGCTGCACAATTTGTACAGCTTTTTGTTTATTTGTTTGCTTAATATTAAGCTTTGTTAGCGCTTCCAAGCACATGGATAGTTTTATGCATGTACAATTTCTTGAGTTCGTCACGAGCCGGGCCTAAGTATTTGCGAGGGTCAAATTCTGCAGGTTTTGTAGCAAATACTTCACGTACAGCAGCTGTCATAGCTAAACGGCCGTCTGAGTCAATGTTGATTTTGCAAACAGCTGATTTTGCAGCTTCACGAAGTTGTTCTTCTGGAATACCAATTGAATCCTTCAAAGCACCACCATACTTGTTGATAGTTTCAACATATTCTTGTGGAACAGAAGATGAACCGTGAAGAACGATAGGAAATCCGGGAATTCTCTTTTCAATTTCTTTCAAAATATCAAAACGTAAGGGAGGAGGGACTAATATGCCGTTGGCATTACGTGTACATTGTGCAGGAGTAAATTTGAATGCTCCGTGTGAGGTCCCAATTGAAATTGCCAATGAATCAACACCTGTACGGTTTACGAAATCTACAACCTGATCAGGTTCTGTATAGGTATGGTGATCAGCCTGTACCTCATCTTCAATACCAGCCAAAACTCCAAGTTCGCCTTCTACTGTTACATCATATTTGTGAGCATACTCAACAACTTGTTTGGTAAGCTCAATGTTTTTTTCATAAGGAAGGTGAGAACCATCAATCATAACTGATGAGAAACCCATATCGATACAGCTTTTGCAAAGCTCGAATGAATCCCCATGGTCTAAGTGCAATACGATTGGAATTGCATAACCTAATTCTTTAGCATATTCTACAGCGCCTTGTGCCATATAACGGAGCAGTGTCTGATTGGCATATTTACGGGCTCCGCTTGATACCTGCAATATAACAGGTGATTTTGTTTCAACACATGCAGAAATAATAGCCTGCAATTGTTCCATATTGTTGAAGTTAAAAGCAGGAATTGCATATCCTCCTTTTACAGCTTTCTGGAACATTTCTTTGGTGTTAACCAAACCTAATTCTTTATAATGGATCATCGTTTTATGATTTTAATTAAAATTGCCGCAAAGATAATTAAAATTGTGAAAGACAAGTATTAATAACGCTATTTAGATGTAATTTAGAATGCTTGAAGTGTTTTTTTTGGGGTTAAAATTTTGAATATCAATAATGTATATTTTTTTCTTCTTTTTTAGTAACATCTGTTTATTAAACGGAATAAATTTCTTTATTTTGCAGCAACAATAAAAATACATTTTTATGGACGATGGCCCGGCGAATATAATGTTTAATACAGCCTTAACCGATTAGGTGTCATTGTTGCACCTTCTTGTTTAAGGTTTAAATGAAGGTGCTTATGCATATTGTAAAAGTTTTCAAAATCCATTTTTCAAGTTACATTGAAGCATTAATATTGCCTTTGCGAAGGTTTTTGCTGTTGTATTCTTACCGATGTTACTGGTAACAGTTTCACAAACCGGATATGAATAAAAATAGTATTAAAACCTGCAAAAAGAATATAATATGCTTACAATATGGAAACAAAAACACAAATTAATTGAGATTGATAATTTCGAAAGAAATTGCTGGGTTAATGTTACTAATCCAATTCCTGAAGAAATAGACCGCCTGATTGAAGAATTTCGTATCCCGGAAGATTATATCCGCGATATTCTTGATGCTGATGAGCGTTCGCGTACCGAAGCTGAAGGCCGTTGGTTAATGATAATTATCCGTATTCCGGTATTTCGCACAGACAATGGTATTCCTTACATTACAGTGCCTTTGGGTATTCTTATATCCCCTCATTCTATTGTTACCATTTGTTTGTACGAGAATGATGTTATCAGAAGTATTCTATATCCTGTTAAAACAAAGGCCATAAATCTTGAAAATAAGATAAATTTTGTACTTGAGCTTTTTCAGCGTTCGTCAAGTCAGTATTTGAAATACCTCAAAGATATTAACCTTCGGACAAACCAAATAGAAAGGGATTTAGAAAGGTCAACTAAAAATAAAGAGCTTCAAAACCTTTTGAGGATGGAGAAATGTCTTGTTTTTTTCATTACCTCATTGAAATCTAATGAGATGCTGCTTCAAAAGCTTCAACGTTCAAGGTTTGCCTCCAGTGAAGAGCTAGATGAAGACCTTTTGGCTGATGTAATTATCGAAACGAAGCAGGCTATTGAGATGTCGCAAATATATAGCGATATTCAGGCAGGGTTGATGGATGCTTTTGCTTCGTTGATTTCAAACAACCTTAACGTGGTGATGAAGCAGCTTACCTCAATTACCATTATTTTGATGATCCCTACTCTTATTGCGAGCTTTTTCGGGATGAACCTGCACAACTTTATTGAAGATTCGCAATATGGCTTTGTTTCTGTAGTTGTAGGTTCTTTACTGTTATCAATTATTGGAGTTTTGATATTCAGGAGACGACAGTTTTTTTAAAATTTAAAGCCAACTGTTAATAGAAATTTTCCTGAAGATGTTTCTAATTCAGCCTTTGGTAAAGCGCTATGGTTGTACATCAAATAATTTTCTGAAACGGTTTGCAAAGAGTATGTAAAATCGATGTACGTATTTCCTGTATTATAACCAAAGCCGGCAGCATAGAGCATCGTATAAGCGTCTGAGTTGAGCATTCCGCTTGAATAGGGGCTTTGTTTATAGGCACAACCTCCTCGTAAGTAGAATTTGTTCAGTTTTGCTTCAGCCCCCAACCTAAACGTTTGGGCAATCCTCATATTATCTTTCATTTCTGAGTTTTCAGTACTAAAATAGTCGGCTCCGTAATCGCTATTGGAGAATTTAATTTTGGTAAAATCCTCAATTTCGTAATCAAAACTGATTAAGCCTTTATCTTCAAATAAATAGGAGATTCCAGCTGTATATTTTGCCGGAGTAGTAATATCATAAGATTCTGACATGGCTCCAAGTTCATATCCATATTCGTCAGTTGGGACTTCAACAAAAGTTTTACCATTGTCAGGCGTTGCTGTCATACGAGTGCTTGTTTCTTGGGTGATTTTTATAAAACTTGGAGTTTGGATAGATAATCCCAACCGTAAAGTCTCAATAGGCCTGTAAATAACCCCAATACCAAGGTTCCAACCTTTAACCCAGGTGTCCAAATTGTAACCAAAGCTAAAAGAATTATCTGTAATCAAGTCGTTAATGTCTATCTCTGTATGGTTGGTTTTATATTGATAATTGCCTGAAATAATGTTGAAATTGAACCCCAAATATAATTTATGGTCATAGTTAGTACCCATTCCAAAATAATAGGTTCCTACAGAACCATTTTTTTCAAGGGTATGCTGTTGCTTGAGTGGAATATTGTCGTATGCACTATGATATGAAGTGCTTCCTGAATCTGCATCAATCACAATTAGTCTGTAAGCAAGTTGCTCAAAATAACTGTTTAAATCGTTGACTTTACTGCCATTGGCGAAATTAATAAACTCATTGGCCATAGATGTGCCTGTTGTCAAGCCAGATATTTTATATGAACCACTATAATTAGCCAACTGGTTATATCCTAAAACAAGGTTTATACATTGCCATCCAGAGCCATTGTCAGTATTGATGTTCATGTTAACCCCGATATTATGGAGGTTCATTTTGTATATAAAATCAGTATTTTCCTGACCAGAAAAAGTTGAGTTGGTATTAACAGAAGAAAAAGCCGGGGTGAAACTAAACTGGCTTGTCCTGAATACGCCTATTCCGGCCGGGTTCTGTCCAATAGCCCCTAAATCGCCTCCAAGCGAACTGTATGCACCTGCTAATGCCGTGCTACGGGCAGAAGAAAACCCTTGCATATCCGAAAGAAAGACACCATCAATGTAATATCCTGACGAAAAGCTATTTTGAGAATAACTTAACGAAAAAACGGAACATAATGCTATTAGACCTATTAGCTTTTTCATATCTATGTAACTTTAGGTTTTCAATAATAATCAATTTTGAAAAAATTAACGCCTTCTTCCGCCTCCTGAATTTCCACTTGATGAGCGGGAACTTCCAGAATTTGTTGGCGCAGAATATGAGCCACTGTTTGAGTTATTTGTTTCGCGGCGATAAACAGGCTGACTGTTCGAATAGTTTCCAGATGAACTGTTTGAAGAAGGGGTGTAACTTTCAGAACGTCTGCGGGGAGCCTGATTAACATCTGTATTGTTTTCGCTGCTTGTGCTTTGTCTTCTGTTGTATGTATTGTTATCTGTGGAGTTTGAATACCTTCTGGTTACAACACTGTTATTATTAGAAGTCTGTGATGGAGGCAATGTATAAGCCGGAGTATTACTATATCTTCGGGTACTCGATTGTGTATTGTCATATTGCGTATATCTTGTACTGCTGGTTGCTGAACGCCTTGATACTGCTGTATTGTTTTCAGCAGTGGTAATTACATCCCTGCGGCTTATGCCATTGGTGCCAGAGTACTGGTTAGTCAAATAATTGGCCCCTCGCCTTGTCCCATGGTAAAAATCGGCTCCGGAGTATCGGCCTCCATAGTATTTTGTAGATTTATCGTTGATATTTGCAAAACCTCCGGCTCGCCTGCCCGGTGTATAGTTATAATTACCTCTTGGCCTGTAATAGTTGTCGCTATAATAATAACCATCATAAAAACCATGATAATAGCCATGATAATATGGAAATCCATAATATCCGTAGTAATAAGGGTAATACCAATAAAACCCCAATGACCATGAATAATAGCCATAGCTAAACCCAAAATAAGGGTATCCCCAGCCATAATTGTAAAAGTAAGGATCGTAATAATAATATCCGTAAGGATAATAATAATCAAAATAGAAACTGCGGTAACGCCAGAACCTGTCAGGGTCTTCCTGAACATAATAATTATTTACATATACATTGGATGAGTCGTATGTAATAGTGGTTAAGTCAGGTTGATTAGCCACTTCTGCTGTGTTATTTTTTGCTTTTACATTAGATTTACTATAATCTCCATCGCGTAAGGCCCTATATTTTTCGTAATTGGTCATTCCGGATGTGTCAACCGCCGGAACAGCAACTACTGCATTGGATTTATCTTTGGATGGCATATAGTATAAGTCATCCTGGGCAATGGTATTTAATCCAAAGCCAAGTAAAATGACAGACGCAAGTATGCCGCTGATTTTAAACTGAATTGTTTTCATAGTTTGCTCCTTTCCGTGTTAGTCTTCATATATATACTCAAAAACTATGCCTTTGTTCATTATTGTAGCTTATTTTTGATGAATCTGCCTGTGTAAGAGTTGCGTTCGTTTATCAAATTTTCAGGAGTTCCTTCAAAAACAATATTTCCGCCATTATCGCCTCCTTCTGGCCCCAAGTCAATAATCCAGTCGCCATATTTTATTACCTCCGGGTTATGCTCAATAATAATTAACGAATGTCCATGCGAAATTAGTGCATCAAAAGCATCTAAAAGTTTTTTTATGTCGTGAAAATGTAATCCAGTAGTTGGTTCATCAAAGATAAACAGGGTAGGGCCTTGCAGGCTGTTTTCTTTGCTCAGGTAACTTGCCAGTTTCACGCGTTGGCTTTCACCTCCTGATAGTGTTGATGAGGACTGTCCAAGTTTGATGTAGCCCAAACCAACATTAAAAAGTGGTTGCAATTTTTCAACTATTTTATTCTGTGTAGCTCCTTTTTTATCAGAAAAAAACTGGATAGCTTCTTCTACTGTCATTTCAAGCACTTCGTAGATATTTTTGCCATGATACCTGATTTCCAGGATGTCGTCTTTAAAACGCATCCCTTTGCAATTTTCGCAAACTAGCGTAACATCTGGCATAAACTGCATTTCTACTTTTATATGTCCATCGCCCTGGCACACTTCGCATCGTCCCCCTTCTACATTAAAAGAAAAATGGGTGGGTGTAAATCCGTTATGAACGGCTTCTGGCACACTGGCGTATAACTTACGTATTTCGTCATAAGCTTTCAAAAAGGTAACCGGGTTGGAACGGCTCGAACGTCCAATCGGATTTTGGTCCACATATTCAATACCGCTGATGAGGTGAATATCCCCCTCGATTTTGTTAAAATTTCCCGGTTTGGCTATTTCTGCATTTAAAACCCTGCTCAATGCTGGGTACAATATGCCTTTTACAAGGGAAGATTTGCCTGAGCCGCTAACACCGGTCACAACAGTCATTACATGCAAAGGGAATTTTACATCAATGCCTTTCAGGTTATTTTCCCTCGCTCCGGTCAGTTTTATGAAGCTGTTCCATTTTCTGCGTGAATGGGGTACTTCAATTTTTTCTTTTCCGGTCAGATAGGCGGCAGTAAGGCTTTCTTTGTTTTTTTCAAGCTGTTGGTGGTTACCTTCAAATATTACTTTACCTCCCAAGCGTCCGGCAAAAGGCCCCATGTCGATGATATGGTCGGCAGCCCGCATGATTTCCTCGTCATGTTCGACAACCACTACGGTATTGCCAAGGTTTTTAAGGTTTTGCAAAACCTTTATCAAAAGGTCTGTATCTCGCGAATGTAAGCCAATACTGGGTTCGTCAAGAATATAGAGAGAGCCTGTAAGGCAGCTTCCAAGTGCCGTTGCAAGGTTGATACGTTGCGATTCGCCGCCAGATAAGGTTGAAGATGTCCTGTTAAGGGTCAAATACCCTAATCCAACGTCGAGGAGAAAGTTGATGCGGTTCTTTATTTCTGTCAAGAGCCTTCCGGCTACTTTGTTTTCGTAATCAGTCAACTGTATGGTGTCAAAGAAAGCTTTGAGTGCTGAAATAGGCATTAACACAAGCTCTGAAATTGATTTGCCTCCAACTTTTACATAATGGGCTTCGGGTTTGAGCCTTGAGCCTAAACAAGCAGGGCAGGTAGTTTTTCCCCTAAAACGGGCGAGCATCACGCGGTTTTGTATTTTATAGCTTGATTCTTCAAGGTATTTAAAAAAATTGTTAATGCCTTCGAAGTACTTGTTGCCATTCCAAAGAACATCTATTTGTTCCTTTGTAAGGTCTGAATAAGCTCTGTGTATTGGGAAATCAAATTTTGAAGCCGCATTGATAAGATCTTGTTTCCATTGGCCGGAGCTTTCGCCTCGCCAACATGCCACAGCATCTTCATACACTGATAAACTTTTGTCAGGTATCACCAGCTCAGGGTCAATGCCAATGGTTTTACCATATCCATCGCAGACAGGACAAGCCCCAAGCGGACTGTTGAATGAAAACATGTGAACGCTGGGTTCTTCAAAGGCTACACCATCTTCTTCAAAACGAATGGAAAATTCGTTCCATTTGCGGTCAGATAAGGTAAAAACAAAACATTGCCCTTTGCCTATTAGCAGGGCAGACTGGGTCGAGTCGCCGCAACGCTCTCTAAATTCTTCATTGTCAGAGGTAATCAGACGGTCAACAATCAGGTTTATCGTTAGGTACTTTTTTGCATGGGCAATAGCCTCGATATCGTCAACCTGTTTGATATCTTCGCCTACTAACATTCTGGAAAGCCCTTCTTTTTTGAATTCCAATAACTGGCCTTCAATATTTTTATCTTGCAGCGGCACTTTGGCAATAAGCAAAATCTTTTGGTCCAAAGGGAGCGACAATATAAAGTTTACCACGTCTGTTACCGAGTGTTTTCGGACAACGTTGCCTGTTTTGGGTGATATTGTTTGTCCAATGCGGGCAAAGAGCAACTTGAGGTATTCATATATTTCTGTAGATGTACCAACTGTTGAACGAGGGTTTACCGAGTTTACCTTTTGTTCAATGGCAATAGCAGGCGGAATACCATGTATAAAATCAACTTCGGGTTTCTGCATCCGGCCTAAAAATTGACGAGCATAAGCCGATAAGCTCTCAACATACCGTCTTTGTCCTTCGGCATAAAGCGTATCAAATGCAAGCGAGGATTTGCCTGAACCAGAAAGCCCGGTGATAACAACAAGCTTGTTGCGTGGTATTTCTACAGTTACATTTTGTAAATTGTTTACCCGGGTCCCCTTGATTGTAATTGATTGATTATATTGTTTTTGCAAATTTGACATAGCGTAAAAATGAAAAATTGTAAGCGCTTCAAAGGTAAAAATTTTGCTGATAAGAAATTTTTATTTATTTTCGACTCCTAATTTAAAATTTGAATGCCTATCGGAAAAAGTTTACGCTACTAAAACAAATCTTGCTAATTAAAAAAAGGAGGTAGTCGTGAACTATACTGTTTTTTCTGATCAAGAGTTGATCAATTCGTTTATTGCAGGCAATAATGAAGCCCTTGAGGTTTTATTTTTACGTCACAAGGATAAAGTCTATAGTTATATTTATATCACAGTGCGAAACAAATCACTGGCAGAGGATATTTTTCAGGATACCTTCATCAAAGTCCTCAATTCATTGAAAGAAGGCAGGTATAACGAACATGGAAAGTTTTTAGGATGGGTACTTCGTATTGCCCATAATCTTATCATTGACCATTTTCGTAAGGTGAAGCAGATGAGCTTTGTTTCAGACGACATATTATCAGGATGTTCATCGCATAATAAAAATCATTTTGATAAAAATGTTGAAGATGCTATGGTAAAAGAGCAGATATACAGCGATGCCAAACGTATGATTGAATTTTTGCCGGCAGAACAGCGTGAAGTTGTGTTGCTTCGTATTTTTGGCGATTTGAGCTTTAAAGAAATAGCAGATATGACCCAGGTTAGTTTGAACACTGCATTAGGCCGAATGAGATATGCTTTAATTAATTTGCGAAAATTGGCTGAGAAACATAAAATTATTTTAGAAGAATAATTTAACCTATAAATACTATTGGGTAACTTGTTGCGTTGGTACATTATAAAACTTAAACAAAAAGATGCCTATGCAACAAACCTCTACACTTTTTTTTATTGAAGACAATACCGACGACAGCCATATAGAATTCATGCATTCGCTGTTGCTTAATTCAGAGTTTGATGGCTTTATTTCGGTGGACGAACTAACTTATCAAGCCCCGCAGCGGGTAACAAATTATGTACTTCAGCTGATACGAAACAGCTGATAATAAAAAAGCCGGTTTTTGAAGCCGGCTTTTTTGTCGTTTTTTTAATTACTGCTTGATAATCTTGTGCGTATAGCTTCTTTCGTTATTGCTGATTTTCAGATAATAAATGCCATATTTCATCCCAAGTTCTTCTGTCGATAAGCTAAGGTTGACATCCCCTGCACTGTATTTTTGTTTAGAAATGATTGATTTTACAAATTTCCCGGAGGCATCGTACAAATCAACGCTCAGTTTTTGTTGAGAGCTCAACTTGCATGAAATATTTATCACTTCTTCACAAGGATTGGGAAATACTTTTGTAGTAGAAATAAACTCTGGGGTTTCAACAGCAGTAGGGCTTTTCTTGCTGGTCGTAACATTAGCAAATAAAGCTGTTTCGGCAGTATATTCTTGCGCTTGGGTAACATATTTAATGATAACAAGAACAGGATATCTTAAATCTTCAGCATACCAGCGGTATGTAATTTCTTTAATCGGCGTACTGTTAGTGTATTCAATAGTCCTGACCTGCTTAACCCTCAAAACATTGTCAATAGTAACATCGTTGGGCAAGAGCAGCGTTCCGGTAGCATCACCATATATTTCGTATTGTCCGTTAATGGCAACAGAACTATTGCCCGAGGTTTGAGTCCCTGAATAGTAACCTGTAACTTTATTTCCATAAGAAAAAGGAAATTTCAGTTTTAGAAAAGGTTTGTCATAGCGGGTTACAGTATTACCACAAACGCTACCATATTGCAACATCTTATCTTTACTGGTATTGAAGTAAAAAAGGTTGCCAAATTCTTCCAAAACAAAATTTGAGTTGTCGATTTTTACATCGCTGGCAATGTTTTCGGGGGCATACATGTGACTGGTAAGGTCTTTATCAGATTTTTCAAGTGTTGTAAAATCCCAGATAACATTTTCTCCGGCAAGGCCTTCATTGGCATTTTTCATCAGGTTGAAATGGTGCGAATCGCCAGGCCTGAAGCTGTGTTTTTCTGAGGTCAGCTTTGTCTGGCCAAAAAATATTGCTGAACTTGCCAGCAAAACAGAGGATAGTAAAAATATCTTTCTCATAAAATTCAGGGTTTTTATTTAATAAAATCAAAGTTAATGAGAAATAAGCTTTAATACAAATTGCAGGTCAAATTTAACTTAAATATCATATTGAAGAAGAAACTGGTACAAAGTTTTCGATAAGGGCTTTTTTCAATTGTTCAGGTGTGTATGGCTTGTAAATAGCGGCATTTATTTTACTTGCTTTAAGTTTATTTTCTAAATTGGGGTCTTCAGACGCTGACACTACTATTATTGGCGTATTTTGATTCTTCTCAGCAGATGACCTTATAAAGCTGGCTATTTCCCAGCCATCCAAAACAGGAATGTTTAAATCGAGCAATACAACATCAAAGTTTTCTTGCCCTAACAGCGTTATGGCTGATTGTCCGTCTGTAGCAATGGAATAAATCATCCCGAATGAATCTAAGCATCTTTTTGCAATAAGCAGGTTTAACTGGTTGTCTTCTACGATTAAAACCTTTTTACCATTAAGAATTGCTGCGTCATTCATATTTTATTGCATCTTTTTTCGGGCACAAATTGTCATATAATTTGATGAAATGTCCGGGTAAAGGCTAAACCAGTATTGTTCGTTGTAAATTTCCAGGTTCATTTCTTCAATTGATTGTTTGGTGTAAATCGAGTTAAAGATATCATAAAAAGATGAATGATAATTGTCAGATATAAATTGTTTTATTGTTTCAGCCTGTTTGTTAGAGTATATTACGTTTCCGGTACGGTCAACCCGCATAAAAGCAACCGGGCTGTCATCGGTAATGCCGGCAAGGGACAAAAGCTGTCTTTCGTAATTTTTACGCCTCGAAATATCGACCATTACAGCTCGTAACCCAATAGGCATGTGCTCTTTCATGATGATATTGATATAAACCATCACCGGAATCTCATTTCCTTCGCGGTCAACGATGGTGTATTCAATGTTTTCGATATGTTCGCTTCTGAGCATTTTTTCAAAATTTTCCAAAAGCCTTTGTTTATCTACTTGTGTAAAAAGATTGAAGAATATTTTGCCTTTGCTTAGGTCGTTTTCATTAAAGCCAAACTGGATTTGCATTTGTTTGTTGGCAAAGGTGATTTTGCCATTGATAGAAGCTTCACAAACCATCTCGGGCAGCAGTTCGGCTAATTCTCTGAACCGTCGTTCGCTCATTTTCAATGACTGGATGGCATCATGGTTTTTGAAAGTATTTTGCAGAATGGTCGAAAATGTAATGAAGAATTGCTTGTCACTTTCATTCCAGGTTGCACAATTGTTGTCAACAATAGCAATGAAACCACTCATACTGGTTGAAACAAATATGGGGTTTAACACTGTTTTTAAAAAATCATCGGGGTGAAAAATGTTCAGAATTTCGTTGTCTTGAATATTGGAAAGTTGTATCTCGACCAGTTCTTTATTCATTAGCTTTTGATGTATATTGCTGATCATTGAGTATGGAATAGCCTGCCATTCGTTGCGTTTGGGATTGAGGTCTGGCGAATACCATTCGTGTGTACACGAAAAAGCTTTTCCACTGAGTATATTTTGAAATAAAAGTACCCGGCTTGATTTTAAAAAGTTGCCTGCAATGCGCAATGACTCATTAATTTTATAGTCGAAGTTGTCGGAAGTGTTCAAAATAAAAGAAATCTCAGATAGCAAACTTTGTTTTTCCAGGTTTTTACGGATTTTTCGCTCATTCTTTTTTCTTTCGTCAATGTTGGACAAGAACCTGATGGCATATTCCATCCCTTCTACCTCGTGAAATTCCCATCTTTCTTCCATCTCGATTTTTACCAGACCTTGTCTTTTAAACGTGATATCGTGGTTGATTTTTTTCTCATTTTTCAGGGTCTCAAAAAATTTTTTCCATTTATTGATATCGTTCAATGATTCGTCTAAGTCAAATATTGATAAATGCAACATATCTGCCAGCATGAACCCATAAAGCTCAGATGATTCTTTGTTTGAATAAATGATTTTTCCTTCTTTGTCGATAAGGATAATCCCTTCATTAGATTGTGTCAATACCTGGTTTAAAATATGGCTTTTACTTTGTTGTTGTTTTTGTTCGGTAATATCAGAGGCAACAACATGTATCTGGGTAACATCTCCGCTTGTATCGGAGAGTGATTGTAAAATTCCTTCAAACCAAATGATATTGCCCTTTTCATTATTTATTCTGAAATGTACAACTTTATCAATGTTTTGTTTTATGCTTAATTTGTCAAGTTCGGCAGATATTAATTCTTTGTCATCAGGATGGACAATGTCTGCAAAGTTGCTTTTTATCAGTTTTTCTTTGCTGCTTTTTAAGGTGTTACAGGTAGAGTTGGAAACGTATTTTATTTTTCCCTCCGGAGAACATATCATAACAATATCGTTGGTTGTCTCAGTCAATACCCTAAACTGCTTTTCGTCATTGGCAATTTTGTTTTTGAGGTTAGCCAATGATTGGTTCCTTTTAAGCAGCTGCTGGTTTTTTAAAAAAAGTGAGTCTTGGAGAGACTTTTCAATTTTTATAAAATAATAAATGAAGTAAATGATTAAAAATGCAGGGACAAGGCTGCTGATGTCATACAAAAAGCCCGGAACAGGGTTGTATTTGTAAGGCACTTCAAAAAGCCTGTCCTGGGCAAACATGATAAAGGAACAAAATGCCAACTGGGCAATAGCTGTATAAAACCTATATTTTGAATCGAGGATAAGAAAAGCATATATGATAATTACCAAAGGCCAAAGTATAGCCGGGGCTGAAGCCGAATAACCAAAAAGTACAAAGGAGAAGTTGACAGAAATAAGCAATAAGGTCAATGTACTATAAGAAATCCACCTGATGTTTTTGGTTTTAAAAGCAATAACGAGCATTATCAGACTGGTTATCAAATAAGGCATGCTGATAAACCTAAAAATTTCGGATGAGGAGTAATACAAAAATAAATTTGAAAAGATTGAAATGACAAGCAGAAAAGCACTGAATTGCAGTATTAACCGGTTTTTAAAGAGGTCATACCGGTTTTTTACCGAGAAAAGAAAGGCAAGAGAGTATTTTTTCTTCTTTAGGAAAAATTTCATAATTTATTGTTATGATGATTGATAAAATTGTTATTATTGATTTTTAAGCCATTAAAAAATAATCAAAACCGCTGTTCAACTTCGTTTTATTATTAAATATACTAAAAAAAGAAGGAATAGTTTTAAAAAAGAAGCAAAAAATACAAACAGTCTGAAAAGAAGTTTTAGTAAAAGTTCGAAACTCATATCAGCGTATTTATTTAAAAAAGGCTTATTTTTATCCAGAATTTCTAAATAAGACTGAAAATGAATAAACCCTATATTGGATTATTTTTTGTTTTTTGTTTTGTCTCAATACAGATGTTTGCCCGTGAACGTAAGATAGACACGTTGGCCTATATACCTGATGAAGATGAATATAACCTGGTTGTTTCTGCCATTAAAGGAGATATTCCCACTGCAAAATCATTAATAGATAAAGGCATTAATGTAAATACTTCTATTGACGAAAACATGACCCCGCTGGTGTATGCGGCTATGGGGGGCCAGGAAAAGATGATTGTATATCTCATTGGCAAAGGGGCAGAAGTGAATTACCGGGCCACTCAGGGGCCTACGCCCCTTGTTGCTGCAGTGAGGTCAAAACACAGGTCGATAGTTGATTTGCTAATTAGTAAGGGTGCAGAAATAGACATACCTGATGCCAATGGCCGTACCCCCCTTATGTATTCTATTCTTTCGGAAGATACCTTGTTGTTTGAGAAGTTTATTAAGGCCGGAGCAGATATCCATCACAAGGACACCACTGGAATTGATGTATTGATGTCTGCGGTAATCAATGACCAAAAATATTTTGTTCAGAAACTCATTGAACTTGGGGCTACTGCCGATACTTATGATGAAAACAATGTTACTCCTCTTATGGTAGCTGTAAGCCGTGGAGATATTGAAATGGCAACTATTCTTCTGGACAACAAAGCAGATATAAACCATAAAAGTCATAATCAACAAACCGCATTGACGGTAGCTATTGAGAATATGGATGAACAAATGGTTGATTTTCTTATAAAAAGAGGGGCAGATGTTAACCAGAAATTGACTTTTGCTGAAAAACCGAGTACTGTAGCTAATTACTTCAATGTAAATGCTTTTATTAAAGACGCCTTATATAGTGCAGGTGCAAAAAAAACGTGGTTGCCTGATTACCGAAAGTTTGTTGCTGGCCCTCTAATATTAGGCAACATGGATGAACTGTTCACTGGTATTGAAGTTGGCCTTAAAGATTACAGGTATAATAGTGATTTGCTCCTGGGTTTTATCATAAGGCCTTTTCCAATCAGGGTACAAGCCGATTTTGAAGGCCGTACCTACCAGTTTTGGGAAGGGCGCTCGGCATTTTTTCTTGGCATAGAAAAACGATTGGCCTTGATACGAAAAGCAAATGACCAGCAACTGGGATTTTTGTTTGGGGCAAAGGGTGCATACACCTTTGGCAATTACAGAGGGACAACATTAGATTTTGAAAATTCAATTGTTCCTATGTTTAATGCCGGTGTTTATGTCTCCAACAGGTATTTGCAGATAGGGCTTAGCTATGTTTATACCAATTTTAAAGCCAAAACGGTTTCCAACAACAGGATGGAACTTTCGGTCAGGCTATATTTAGGGAAAGCTTTTAATTTTTCAAAAAATGATTATTCGCCATGGTAAAGTTGTTATATAGAATCACGTTTTTATTTATCATAGTAAATATGCTCATTATGGTAAGCTGTTCTAATGAAACAGTAGGAGAAGACTATTATTGCGTTGATTGTATTTCGGAAGAACCCGATACGGCACAGTTAATAGTTAAAGTTTCGTATCAACAAGACAAAGACAGTATAAAACTATTGGTATATAACAACAAGTTTTCATTAGACACAAAGCTTGACACCATCTTGAATGATACTATTGCTAAAGATGTGCTGAAGTTTTATGTGAAAGTAAATGAATACTATTCTGCCGAAGCTATTTATTATGTTGGGGGAAAAGAAATACATGCCATAGATGGCGGATGGTTCGAAACTAAGAAAATAGAAGGTTGCCAGAATACCTGCTGGAAATTGATAGGTGGAGATTACGATTTACGGTTAAAATAAAAAATAGATGTATTTGCATCTCAAAAAACGCAATACTTTTTTCATTATTTGCCTGTTTTTATGCATGATGACAGCAGGCTTTTTTTCTTGTAAGTTTGATGAGAACCCTGATGAATATTTGTTTACAACAAAGGAAGTAACTAAAGATATTGATTCTTTAGATGTTTGGACTAAGTCTAATATTTATATCATCCGTAAAAAGGATTTTACGGTAAAAGGAAGGCTTATAATCCAGGCTGGTACTATTATTAAATTTGACCCTGCTGTTAAACCCTCAATAATTATTACCGATTCTGGTTCATTGTCATGCATGGGCACCAATGCAAGTCCAATTATGTTTACCTCGCTTGATGATGATGAAAAAGGGGGGGATTCAAATAACGACAAGCAGCCCAGGAAGCCTGCCGCTGGTGATTGGGGCGAAATAATTATTAGAAGCAAAGAATTAGCTGTAATTAATAATTGTTACTTTCTGTATGGCGGTGGCAGCACTGATAAAAGTACAATAGTTGCAGATAGCGCTGCTGTAGATATCAGCAATTGTGTATTTGGATACAACAACGGCGGTAATTTGTACGAAGGGAATGGGGTGCTGAATTTGCTTAAAGCTAAAACCGGCACCAGGGTTAGGAATTGTTATTTTCATTCGGGGAATTTACCCATGGTCATAGCTTCAAACTTTTCTATTGATAATACTAACCAGTTTCACAATCCTAAAGACTCTACCCAAAAAAATAATTATAATGCCATCAAAATAGCCGGAAATCAAGCTGTTCAGGGGCAGGTTATTTGGAACGAAGAAAATGTGCCTTTTTATGTAAGTACTGATATTCTTGAAATTTCAGGTAATAACAACCTTACATTGGGAAACAATACTGTGTTGAAGTTTAAAGCTGGTGCTAAACTCCTGCTGGACAATGGTTACAGCTCGTTGTTAAATGCAGATGGGCCGGGAGTATTCCTTACATCGGTTTATGACGATTACCGAAAAGGCGATACCAATGGGGATAAAAACCAAACATTACCTGCGAATGGGGATTGGTTGATAAAAATATACTCCGATTCGGCAGCATTCAACCGTTCTCATCTTTATTATTTTGTTGAAAACTGAACTATCTATGTTTGAAAGGTTCGAAAAATACCTGAAGTCTTTCTGCAAATGTCTTCCGACAGACAAAATAATAGTTGCCGTGAGCGGTGGGGCTGACTCAATGAGTTTGCTGCACATGCTCTATAAAGCAAAGTATGATATTATCATTGCCCATTGCAATTTTCAGTTACGTGGCGAAGAGTCAGACAACGAGGAGCAATTGGTAAGGCAGACCGCTGCTAAGCTTGACATCCCGATTTACGTCAAACGCTTTGAAACAACTGAGTATGCCAGCCTGAAAAACATCAGCATCCAAATGGCAGCAAGGGAACTACGGTATAGTTGGTTTGAAAACCTCAGGCGTAATCTGTCATATCATAAAATTGCCGTTGCTCACAATGCTGATGACAATATTGAGACTTTTTTCATCAATCTAATCAGGGGGACAGGTATAGCTGGTCTTACTGGTATGAAGGCTGTTTCGGGAAATATTGTACGGCCGCTTTTATTTGCTACCCGCGAAGAGATTGAAGCTTATTGCCAAACTGAGAATATTGTTTTTGCTACTGATTCATCTAATCTGTCGGACAAATACCTTAGAAATAATATCCGTCATAACATAGTTCCGTTGTTAAGACAGATGAACGGGGTGTTTGATCAGACCATGTTGGATAACTTAAAGAAGTTGCAAGGGGCTTACGCTATTTATAGTGATGCAATAAAGAATATTATTAATGAAATTGTATCAGCATCATCTGAAAGCATGATATTAATTGATATCAGAGCATTGTTAAATACAGTAGAACCATCAACAGTCTTGTTTGAAATATTGAAGGAGTATAATTTCAGTCCGGTGGTTGTTTCCGAGATTTATAACAGCCTCGATGCCGACAGCGGAAAGCAGTTTTTCTCTGAAAGCCATTGGCTGGTAAAAGACCGGGATAAGCTGATTGTTAGCAGGCTAAGTGAAGATAAGGCTAACAACGAAGACGTATTTTATATCTTTGAAGATACGGAACATATAAACATACCAATTAGCATGTCTTTCATCAAATCAAGTGCTGAAGGATATGAAATTAAAAAGAACCCCAATATTGCGGCTTTAGATTATGATAAGCTTGTTTTTCCATTGATATTGAGGCATTGGCGACATGGAGATTATTTTATCCCAATGGGGATGAAGGGAATAAAAAAGGTAAGCGACTTTTTTGTTGATAAAAAGCTATCTTTGCCTGAGAAAGAAAGTGTATGGCTTTTGTTCAGTGCCGGAGAGCTTGTATGGGTTACAGGTATGCGTATTGACGAGCGGTATAAGATTACCAATGGTACGCAGCAGGTGTATGAGGTGGAAGTAGGGGAGTAGGGGAGTAGAAGAGTAGAAGAGTAGAAGAGTAGAAGAGTAGAAGAGTAGAAGAGTAGAAGAGTAAGAATATACTTAAACAACTATCAACTAAATATGAGCGACAATAATCAATACGAAAAAATAATAGCCTCAATTGCTACACAAAAGGAAGCTTGGATACTGCAGACAGACGAGGGACTTATTGCAATGTTTGAAGACAACGACATGAATAGCTACATCCCTGTATGGACAAGCAAGGAACAAGCCCAGAAAAGTGCAGACGAAGACTGGGAAGGCTATACGGCTGGCAGAATGGGTATAGGCGAGTTTGTTGAATGGATGCAGGAACTTAAGGATGACGAAATCCTTGTAGGCCTATATTCTGATGCAAACCAGGCATTTTCTGTAGATCCTATGGAATTGAAAAAACAGTTGTTGGCAAAAAAATAAAAGAGAGTATAAAATATTTTGTGTAAACACAATAATTTGATTTTTAATTTATTTT
>ENA-UOWE01000652-UOWE01000652.1-activated-sludge-metagenome-genome-assembly--contig:-NODE-652-length-47935-cov-12.601003_pt1 | contig 47935 bp, 34 predicted proteins | sample MGYA00249841_ERZ761562 | MGnify/ENA primary metagenome ERZ761562 (study PRJEB28883, sample SAMN05720200) | activated sludge metagenome | isolation source: Anaerobic digester | place: Japan...
GTGTCGGAATGGCGGAATTGGTAGACGCGCTAGGTTGAGGGCCTAGTGAGGGCATAACCTCATGGGGGTTCAAGTCCCCCTTCCGACACCACCCTCCCCGCGCTCACCCTTCACGGTCCGTTCGGACGTTGCGCCAGAGCGAGAGGCCCGTCTCGTCGTCGAAGGCGCGCTCGAGCGGCTCGCCGCCGGTCAGTTCGTCGAGGAACACCTCGCCCGCGAACACTGTGCACCCCTCGACGACGTGGCCGCCGAAGCACCGGCCGTCTTCGCCCGCGACGGCGGCGTGCGCGTGGACCGCGGTCGCCCCGTCGCGGCGCGACACGTTCCCCAGCAGGGAGACGAGTTCCAGTCGCTGGTCGAAGTCCCGCTCGCGGTACACGTGCGCGACCTGGTCGTACCACGCCAGTCGGGCGCGCTGCAGGGCGCCGACGGCGCGGACCTCGCCGACGAGCACGCGGTGCTCGTCGGCGAGGTCCGCGATCGCCGCGAGCAGATCGGCGCCGAAGGGCAGGCGGGCGACGAAACGCCGGCCGCCGCTGGACTCGCGAGAAGGCATCGTGCATCCTCCTGTCATGTCGATCCATGCGGTCGGCGGCAGTCTATCGCGCGGCGCGGTTGTCAAGAGGCGGGCGTGGGTATGAGCGCTGTGGACGGCGGGTGGCGCCCGCGCGAGGCGGTGCGCCGCCGCAGACCGACGGAGGGGCCATGAGCGAGACCCGTAACTTGCGTCATCCGGAGCCCGGCGAGAAGGAGGCTTGGCGGGAGGCGTTCGACGAGCTCGAGCTGCGCATGGACGCCCTGCGCCAGGCGTTTCTCGACGGGGCGCGCTCGTTCAACATGACCGACGAGATCGTGGAGCGCATCCACGCGCGGTTCGACGACCTGGGTGAGCAGGTCCACGCCATGCATTGCACGTACCCGTTCGGTGGCTGGCCGGGTCAGGAAGCCTGCCGGTTCGAGCCGCCGGTCGCATACGAGAGCGAGGCCGGCAGACCTGCCGGGGACTGAGTGGGCTTTGCCCGCGACCTTCGACAGCGAGGACGATGGCCGCCAACGTCGAGGCTGAGATCCGTGGCGGGGTGTGCATCGTGCGCTGTGCCGGCGACGACGGCGACGAGCTCGTGCGTTCGCTCGACGACGAGCTTACACGCTGCCGCTCCGCCGGGGCGCACGACGTGGTCGTCGACCTGCAGCCCGCGGCAGGGATCGACGCGGGTGCGGTCGCCGTCCTGAGCAGGGCGGCACATGCCTTCCATGACGCCGGCGGCGAGTTCGTCGTCATCTGCGAGGACCGTGATCTGCGCGAGCGCCTCGCCGCGGCGGGGCTCAGCGGCGCCCCTTCCGGGGCGTCGGCCGGCCCCGCCCTCGAGGGCGCCGAACATGTGGCGCTGCCGGACCGACCGCGCTGGCAGTTCGAGTTCAGCTTTCCCGCAGACTGCCACGAGCTGCCGAACGCGCGCCGTCGCATCGTCGCCCTGGCCGAGATCTGCGGCATGGAGGGAACGCCGCTCTTCGAGCTCCACGTCGCCGCGGGGGAGGCGCTCGCGAACGCGTTCCGACACGGTTCGCCGCAGGGCGCCGACGACGACATCACGGTGCGCTTTTTCTGCTATCCGGACGAGGTGGCCGTCGAGGTGGGCGACCGCGGCGCCGGCATGGATGCGGCGCCGATCTGCGCGCCCGAGCCGACGCAGGCAGCGGGGCGCGGCATCCACTTCATGCGCACCATGGCCGACGACGTCCTCTTCGCCTGCGGCCCGACGGGGACCCGGGTCCTGCTCACGAAGAAGCTTCGCTGACGGTCGTCGCGTCGTGTGTGCCGAACGGGCCCGCGCGGCATCCTGTGGGAAGGGCGCCGCGGCGGGGTCCTGACGGGACGGTCTACGGCGGCCGCGGGACGGAAGGGTAGAATCGGGGCATGACCGCGGACGACCTCAGCCGGCGCCTCTACCTCCTCGACGGTTCGAGTCTCGCCTTCCGCGCCTTCTTTGCTCTGCCCGACACCATCACCACGGCCGACGGCTTCCCGACGAACGCCCTGTTCGGCCTCAGCCAGATGTTCCTCAAGATCGTCGCCGAATACCGGCCCGCGAACGTGGTCGTCGCCTGGGACGGGCCGGAGAAGACGTTTCGCCACGAGGAGTACGTCGAGTACAAGGCACAGCGCCCGGAGATGCCCGACCTGCTCGCGGAACAGTGGCCGCACCTCCCCGAGGTCGTCGAGGCTTTCGGTTTCGTCGATCTCGTGCAGCCGGGCTACGAAGCCGACGACATCCTCGGCACGCTCGCGCAGGCGGCCAAGCGCGCCGGCGTCGGCGCCGTCGTCGTGACCGGCGACCGCGATGCCCTGCAGCTCGTCGACGACGACGTCTGGGTCATGGCCACGGGGCGCGGTGTCACCGACGTCAAGGTCTACACGCCGGCCGCGGTCGTCGAGCGCTTCGGCGTGCCGCCGGAGCGTGTCCCCGACTTCATCGGCTTCAAGGGCGATGCGTCGGACAACATCCCCGGCGTGCCGGGCATCGGAGAGAAGACGGCCGCCCTCCTCGTACAGCAGTTCGGCAGTCTCGAGGCCGTGTACGAACGCATCGACGAGGTCGCCTCCGAGAAGCGGCGCGCCCTGCTCCTTGAGCACGAAGAGACGGCGCGCCTGTCGAAGCGCCTCGCCACCATCGTGCTCGATGTGCCGCTCGAGATCGATGTCGCGGAGCTCGTGAGCCGGCGCGACTATCGTCTGCCGGTCGACAGAGTCGAGCAGGTGTTCCGACGCTACGAGTTCCGCAGCCTCATCCGTCGTCTGCATGAGGTGGCGCGAAAGCTCGAGGAAGGGGCCGCGGGGACGGCCGCCGAGCCCGACGCCGACGCCGCCTCTGTCGCTTCCGGCGTCGTGCCCGGCGCGTCGGGGGCGTCTCCGGCGGCTGCTGCCCGCGGCCCGAAGCTCGTCATCGAACATGGGGCGGGGCCGCTGGCGGCGATGCTCGAACAGCGCGAGGCGGCGCTCGCCCTGGAGCCCGCCGGCGACGGCGTCGCCGCTGCGGTCGGCGACGACGCCGTCGCCGTCGCCGCCCTTCTTCCCGCCGACGAGCTGCCGGCCTTGTGGCGCCTGGGCGGGCACGTCGTGGTGCACGACGCCAAGGCCCAGCCCGGCTACCGGAGCGCGGCCGCCGAGTCGGCCTTCGACACGGCGATCGCGCCGGCCTTCGACACGGCGATCGCCGCCTATCTCCTGGCGCCCGAGGCGCCCGAGAAGGAGCGCACCCTGGAGGCGCTCGGCGCTCGGGCGGCGGTCACGGCGACCGACCCGGCGAGCCCCGCGGGAGCGGCGGCCGCGGCGGGTGAGACGGCGGGCGAGGCGCAGGACGGCGCCCGCGCCGCGGCCGCCGCCCGCGCCGCCCTCGCCGCGGCCGCCGCCCGCGCCGCCCTGACATGGCAGGTGGCGGCGGACCAGCGGCCTCGACTGGCCGAGCTGGGCCTGGAACGTCTCTTCCGCGAGATAGAGCTTCCGCTCGTCCGCGTGCTGGCGCGCATGGAGGCCGTCGGCGTGCGCATGGACCCCTACCGGCTGGGCGAGATCACGGCCCGTGTGCGCGAGCGCGTCGACGAGGTGACCGATCGCATCTACAAGCTCGCCGGGCGGCCCTTCACCATCGGCTCGCCGCAGCAGCTCGCGGAGGTCCTCTTCCACGACCTCGGCCTGGAGCCGGTGCGCAAGGGGAAGACCGGGTACTCGACCGACGCCCGCGTCCTGCGGGCGCTGCGCGACCGGCACCCGATCGTCCCCGCCGTTGAGGAGTGGCGCGAGCTCACGAAGCTCCTCAACACGTACCTCGAGCCGCTGCCCACGTACATCGACCCGACCACGGGCAGGCTCCACACCACGTTCAAGCAGACGGTGACCGCCACGGGACGACTCTCGAGCGTGAACCCCAACCTGCAGAACATCCCGGTGCGCACGGAGCTCGGGGCCGAGATCCGTTCCTGCTTCGTCGCCGAGGAGGGCCGTCTGCTCGTCGTCGCCGACTACTCGCAGATCGAGCTGCGCCTCATGGCGTATCTTTCCGGCGAGGAGGCGCTCATCGAGGCGTACCACCGCGGCGAGGACGTCCATCGCGTGACCGCCGCCGCCGTCGCCGGCATCCCGGTCTCCGAGGTCACGAAGCAACAACGCGAGCGCGCCAAGGCGGTCAACTTCGGCATCATGTACGGCCTGTCCGCCTATGGGCTTTCTGAACAGCTCGGGATCCCCGTGGAGGAGGCGCGCGCCTTCATCGACGCGTACTTCGCGCGCTACCCGAAGGTCATGGAGTTCCGCGAGCGCGTGATCGCCCAGGCGAGGCGGGACGGGTATGTGACCACACTCTTCGGACGCCGCAGGGCCGTGCCCGAGCTGCGCTCCGGCGTGCACAGCGTGCGCTCCCTCGGCGAGCGTCTCGCCGTCAACACGGTCCTCCAGGGCACGGCGGCCGACATCATCAAGGTGGCCATGGTCGGCGTCGACCGCACGATCGAGGGGCGCGGGCTGACGGCGCGCCTCGTCCTTCAGGTCCACGACGAGCTCGTGGTCGAGGCGCCGCGGGACGAGGTCGCAGCCGTCGAAGACGTGCTGCGGGCCGAGATGTGCGGCGCCTGCGAGATCGACCCGCCGCTCGAGGTCGAGATCGGCTCCGGGCCGGACTGGTTCACGGCGAAGTAGGGCGCCGGTCTCGGGCTTCGCGCCCTATGCGCGGGCGCCGGGCGCCCTTCGCGCGGGCGCCCGCGCATGGTATAATCCCCCGGTTTGCGGCCCGGTCGCGGTTCCCGGGCCGTTCCCATCCCGACAAACGACGGACCGCAGCGACCGGGAGGAAGACCGACCGATGACCGACGAAGCGACCGAGACCACCGCCCCGACCACCGCCCCGACCGTGAGTGCCTCCGCCGAGGCGCCTTCCGCCGAGGCCACCTCCGCCGAGGCGTCCGCCGCCGCGCCGGCGGCGCTGCCCAGCGACGGACCCAAGGTCGTCGAGGGCAGCGAAGGCTACCTCATCGAGGTCGACGGCGAGATCGTGCCGAACTACGACGCGACCATCACGGTCTTTACCGAAGGCGACATCGTCACCGGAAAGGTCGTGCGCATCGACAAGGACGAGGTCCTCGTCGACATCGGATACAAGAGCGAAGGCGTCATCCCCGTCAACGAGCTCTCCATCCGCAAGAACGTCAACACCGCGGACGAGGTGCAGCTCGGCGAAGAGATCGACGCGCTCGTCATGCAGAAAGAAGACGCCGACGGGCGTCTCATCCTCAGCAAGAAGCGGGCGCGCTTCGAGAAGGCCTGGAAGCGTATCGAGGAGGCCCACGAGACGGGCACTCCGGTGCAGGGCACCGTGATCGAGGTCGTCAAGGGCGGCCTCATCCTCGACCTCGGCGTCCGCGGCTTCCTCCCTGCCTCGCTGGTCGACATCCGCCGCGTGCAGGATCTTTCCGAATACGTCGGGCAGCAGCTCAACTGCCGTGTCATCGAGATGAACCGCAACCGCAACAACGTCGTGCTCTCGCGGCGCGCGGTCCTCGAGGAGGAGCGCAAGGAGGTCCGCCAGCAGATCATCGACGAGCTCAACGTCGGCGACATCGTCGAGGGCACCATCTCGAACATCGTCGACTTCGGGGCGTTCGTCGACCTCGACGGCATCGACGGTCTCATCCACATCAGCGAGCTCAGTTGGACGCACATCAACCATCCGTCCGAGGTGCTGCAGGTCAACCAGAAGGTCAAGGTCAAGGTGCTCGACATCGACCGCGACCGCCAGCGCATCTCCCTGGGTCTCAAGCAGACCCAGGAGGACCCGTGGCAGAAGATCGTCGCCCGCCACAAGGTCGGCGACATCGTCGACGGCCGCGTCACCAAGATCGTCGCCTTCGGCGCCTTCGTCGAGATCTACGAGGGCATCGAGGGCCTCGTCCACATCAGCGAGCTCGCCAACCGCCACGTCGAGCGCCCGGACGAGATCGTCGCCGTGGGCCAGCAGGTCCGCGTCAAGATCATCGAGGTCGACTCCGAACGTCGCCGGCTCAGCTTGAGTATCAAGCGCGTCGACGGCGAGAACGTGCGCCCGATGCGACCGGTTCAGGAGGCGGCGCCGGCCGCCCCGCCCGCGGGCGGGGCGGAGGCGGCGGCCGAGGCCGAGCCCGAGGCAGCCGTCGAAGCCGGAGCGACTCCGGAGGCCGAGGCCGAGGTCGTGCCTGAGGGCGGGCCCGAGGCCGCCGTGAGCGAGACGGCGGCCGCCGCGGAATCGGCCGAGGCCGAGACCGCGGACGAAGGGCCGGTCGAAGGCGCGCCGCCGGCGGTCCCGGAGCACGAGCCCACGCTGGGGCTGAGCGACGAGGTGTTCCCCCAGGGCGCGGCGTCGGCGATCGAGGACGAAGTGCCGGGCACGAGCACGGACGACGCCGCGTCGCAGGACGCTCCGGGGCCAGAGGCCTGATCGACGACCTCGGCGGGCGGCGCGCGTATGGGGCGCCGCCCGCGCGGAGCGATGCGTCATGAGCAGACGAAAGCGACTCCCGCGCCTGGGCGTCACCGGAGGCATCGGCTCCGGCAAGTCGACGGCTCTCGCGTACCTGCGCCAGCTCGGCGCCGCCGTTATCTCGAGTGACGACGTCGTGCACGACCTCCTGGAGGAGGACGAGATCGTCGCCGCGATCAGGGAGCGGTTCGGCGACGAGGTCGTGGTCGACGGGGTCGTCAGCAGGCCCGCCCTCGCCCACGTCGTCTTCGAGGACCGCGAGGCCCTCGACTGGCTCGAGGCTCTGTTGCACCCGAACGTGCGCCGCAGGGTCGAGCAGTGGGCGCGCGAGCAGGAGGAGGCCCGGCCCCGTCCGGCGCTGGTCGTCGTCGAGGTGCCGCTGCTGTTCGAGACGGGCTGGAACGAGTCGTTCGACCACACGATGCTCATCACGGCGCCGGCCGACGTGCGGCGCAAACGGGTCAGCGGGAAGCTCACCGAGAGCGAGTTCCAGCGTCGCCTCGAGCAACAGATGCCGGAGGAAGAGAAGATCGCCCGGGCCGAGTTCGTGTGCCGGAACACGGGTACGCGCCACGAACTCAGGGACGCGGTGCGCGAGGCGTTCGCGACCATCATCGCCGCGGCTACCGGGCGCCACGAGACTCCGGCATCGGGGCGATGAGACGCGCGATCCTCGTGGCCGCCACCGTGGTCGCGGTGGCGGCCACGCTGTTCGCGCTGCACCGTATGCCGACCGACCGGTACGCGCGGTGGTTGCCTGTCCCGCTTGCCAGGGCTGTGTACCCGCTCGAGCACGACGGCCTGATCCGCGAGGCGGCGCGCCGCAACGACGTCGACCCGGCGCTCGTCGCCGCCGTCATCTACGCCGAGAGCGGCTTTCGCGAAGATGCCGTGTCGTCGCGCGGGGCTGTCGGTCTCATGCAGCTCCTGCCCTCGACGGCGACCGAGATCGCGCGTCGCACAGGAGGGGAGCGCTTCGTGGTCGACGACCTTCGCGACGCAGCCGTCAACATCCGCTACGGTACGCACTACCTCGCCGCCCTCCTCGAACGCTATGACGGGTCACTCGTCGAAGCCCTTGCCGCCTATCAGGCGGGAGCCCGGGTCGTCGACCGGTGCGTGGCGCGGGGCGCTGGCGCTGTCCGCATCGGCGATATCCCCTACGCGGACACGCGTGACTACGTGCACGAGGTGATCGGCATGACGCGCATCTACCGGCGGGCGTACGCCGCCGAGCTCGGGGGCCAGGAGTGACGGGCGGGAGCGCGACGGCGAGCGGGTCTCGTCGCGTGCGGGGCCGCGCCCGCCGGGCGTCTCGCCCGGCGGGCGCGGCCCCGCACGCGGTGTTGCGAACATGTGTTCGCCTTGGTACAGTCGGGCAAGATGGGAGACAGTGGACGACATCGACCGATGCGCGAGTCCCGCCTCCGATGAGCGCGTCCGGGGGTTCGATGGACCAGTCCGGTGTCCGATGAGCGAGTTCAAGATCCAATCGAGCTACGGCCTCACCGGCGACCAGCCCGAGGCGGTCGCCGCGCTCTCCGAAGGTGTGCGGCGCGGCGACCGCCACCAGACGCTGCTCGGCGTCACCGGCTCGGGCAAGACGTTCACCATGGCCAACGTCATCGAGCGCGTGCAGAAGCCCACGCTCGTCATCGCCCACAACAAGACCCTGGCGGCGCAGCTCTGCAACGAGTTCCGCGAGTTCCTGCCCGACAATGCCGTCGAGTACTTCGTGAGCTACTACGACTACTACCAGCCCGAAGCTTACGTGCCGGCTCAGGACCTCTACATCGAGAAGGACTCGTCCATCAACGATGAGATCGACCGCCTGCGACACTCGGCGACGACGTCGCTGTTGCTACGCCGCGACGTCGTCATCGTCGCCTCGGTGAGCTGCATCTACGGTCTCGGCTCGCCGGAGGAGTACCTCGAGAGCGTCGTCCTCTTGCAGGTCGGCGAGACCGTCGACCGCGACGACGTCCTGCGCAAGCTCGTCGCCAACCAGTACGCGCGCAACGACTTCGAGCCCGCGCGCGGCAAGTTCCGCGTCCGCGGCGACTCCGTCGAGATCTGGCCCGCCGACGAAGACGCGGCCGTGCGGGTGCTCTTCTGGGGCGACGAGGTCGAGGAGATCGTCCGCTTCGACCCGGTCGGCGGCGAGGTGCTCGAGAGGCCGCGCCACGTCGCCATCTACCCGGCGACGCACTTCATCACCAGCGGGCCGGCGATCGAGCGTGCCCTCGTCGAGATCCAGCGCGAGCTCGACGAGCGCTGCGCCTGGTTCGAGGAGCACGGCAAGATCCTCGAGGCCCATCGTCTTCGTCAGCGCACGCTCTACGACATGGAGATGCTGCGCGAGATGGGCTTCTGCAACGGCATCGAGAACTACTCGCGCATCCTGCTCGGCAAGGAGCCGGGGGCGACCCCCAACTGCCTGCTCGACTACTTCCCCGACGACTGGCTGTGCTTCATCGACGAGTCGCACATGACGCTGCCCCAGATCGCCGGCATGTACGAGGGCGACCGTTCGCGCAAGACCACCCTCGTCGACTACGGGTTCCGCCTGCCGAGCGCGCTCGACAATCGGCCGCTCCGCATCGACGAGTTCCTCGCCAAGGTGCCGCAGGTCGTCTTTGTGAGCGCGACGCCGGGCGAGTTCGAGCTTGCCAACAGCGTCAACATCGCCGAGCAGCTCATCCGGCCGACCGGGCTGGTCGACCCCGAGATCGAGGTGCGGCCCATCGAGGGCCAGATCGACGACCTCATGAACGAGATCGCGGCGCGCGTCGAGAAGGACCAGCGCGTGCTGGTCACGACGCTCACGAAGCGCATGGCCGAGGACCTCACCGACTACCTCGTCGAGAACGGACTGCGGGTCCGCTACCTGCACAGCGAGATCGACACCATCGAGCGCATCCAGATCGTGCGCCAGCTCCGCCTCGGCGAGTTCGACGTCCTCGTGGGCATCAACCTGCTGCGCGAGGGTCTCGACCTGCCCGAGGTCACGCTGGTGGCGATCCTCGACGCCGATAAGGAAGGCTTCCTGCGCGGCCAGACGAGCCTCATCCAGACCATCGGGCGCGCGGCGCGCAACGTCGACGGCAAGGTCATCATGTACGCCGACAGGACGACGGCGGCGATGCGCGCCGCCATCGACGAGACCAACCGGCGGCGCGCCAGGCAGATCGCCTACAACGAGGCCCACGGCATCACGCCGCGCAGCATCGTCAAGGCGGTGAGCGACATCGCCCAGATGGTCAGCGACCAGGCGGGCGTGCCGACGAAGGGCCGCCGAGCGGCCAAGGCCGTGGCCCGGCGGCTGGCCATGCCCACCGCCGATCTGGAACGCCTCATCGCCGACCTCGAGGCCGAGATGTTCCAGGCGGCGGACGAGCTCAAGTTCGAATATGCGGCGAAGCTCAGGGACGAGGTCAAGGAACTGAGCCGCGAGCTGAGCCGGCGAGGGGCTGCGGCAGGCTGAGCGCGCGCCGAGCGGCGCAGCCGACTCGGCGTGCGCCTCGGGCGCGGCGTCCCCGTCCCCGCGTCGGCCGACGTCGGCCGGCCCTCTGTGGCACACTGAAGACATGAGCGACAGCATCGTCATCACCGGCGCCCGCGAGCACAACCTCAAGGACATCTCGATCACGCTGCCGCGTGACCGCTTCATCGTCATCACCGGGATCTCCGGTTCGGGCAAGTCGTCACTCGCCTTCGACACCATCTACGCCGAGGGCCAGCGCCGCTACGTCGAGTCGCTCTCGGCCTACGCGCGTCAGTTCTTGGGGCAGATGGACAAGCCCGACGTCGACTCGATCGAGGGCCTCTCGCCGGCCATCTCCATCGACCAGAAGACGACGTCCCGCAACCCGCGCTCGACGGTCGGCACCGTCACCGAGATCTACGACTACCTGCGTCTGCTCTACGCGCGCATCGGCCACCCACACTGCCCCAACTGCGGGCGGCCCATCGCCGGGCAGTCGGTGCAGCAGATCGTCGACCAGGTCTGCGAGCTCGAGCCGGGGACGCGGTTCAGCGTCGTCGCGCCGCTCGTGCGCGGGCGCAAGGGCGAGTACGGGAGGATGTTCGAGCAGCTCCGCGCCGACGGCTTCACGCGGGTCAAGGTCGACGGCCAGGTGCGCGAGCTCGACGAGCGCTTCGACCTCGACAAGAAGTACAAGCACGACATCGCCGTCATCGTCGACCGTCTGGTGATGAAGGAGGGGTTGCGGCGGCGGTTGACCGACTCCGTCGAGACCGCCGCCCAGCTCGCCGACGGCCTCGTCGAGATCGAGCTCGCCGACGGGCGCACCCTCACCTTCAGCGAGAAGTTCGCCTGCGTCGAGTGCGGCATCTCGATGCCCGAGATCCAGCCCCGGGTGTTCTCGTTCAACAATCCCCACGGCGCCTGCCCCGCGTGCCACGGTCTGGGCGCGACGCGCGAGATCGACCCCGGCCTCGTCGTCCCCGATGGGTCGCTCTCGATCGCCAAAGGCGCCCTGTTGCCCTACGGTCACCTCTCGTTCGGCTGGCTCGAACAGGTCATCGCCTCCATCGCCGAGACCTTCCATGTCGACGTGGACGTGCCCTGGGACCAGCTTCCGCAGAAGCAGCGCGACCTCTTCCTCTACGGTACGGGGAGTACGCGTATCCCGATGAGCTACCGCAACTACGAGGGGCGCGTGCGGCGCTACACGGCGTCCTTCCCGGGGATCATCGCCCATCTGCAGCGTCGCCACGCCGAGACCGAATCCGACGCCGTACGCCAGAAGATCGAGGACTACATGAGCGACCGCGTCTGCCCGGAGTGCGGTGGGGCCAGGCTCAAGCCCACCAGTCTCGCGGTGACGGTCGGCGGACGCAACATCCACGAGTTCACGGGCATGAGCGTCCGAGAGGCGATGGCGTTCCTCGAGCGCCTTGAGCTGACCGAGACGGAGCGCATCATCGGCGCCCGGGTCATCCGTGAGATCGAGGAGCGTCTGCGCTTCATGGAGGACGTCGGCGTCGGCTACCTCGACCTGCGGCGCGCGGCCGCGACCCTCTCCGGCGGCGAAGCCCAGCGCATCCGTCTGGCGACCCAGATCGGCGCCGCGCTCGTGGGTGTGCTCTACATCCTCGACGAGCCCTCGATCGGCCTGCACCAGCGCGACAACCGGCGGTTGATCGACACGCTGCTGCGCCTGCGCGACATCGGCAACACGGTCATCGTCGTCGAGCACGACGAAGAGACGATGCGGGCCGCGGACCACGTCGTCGACATGGGCCCGGGGGCCGGCGAGCACGGCGGTTGCGTCGTCGCCCAGGGGACACCCGACGAGATCGCCGCGGCGCCGGGGTCGCTGACCGGCGACTACCTGGCCGGGCGCCGGCGTATCGAGGTCCCCGGGCGACGGCGCCTGCCGGTCGAGTGGGTCACCGTCCGCGGCGCCCGCATGCACAATCTGCGCGACATCGACGTCAGCTTCCCGGTCGGGGCCTTCACCTGCGTGACCGGGGTCTCCGGCTCGGGCAAGTCCACGCTGGTGAACGAGATCCTGTACAAGGGCATGGCCGCGCGCCTCAATCGCGGCTCCAAGCTGCGCGCCGGCGACCACCGGGGCATCGACGGCGCTGCGCTCCTCGACAAGGTGATCGCCATCGACCAATCGCCCATCGGGCGGACACCGCGCTCGAACCCGGCCACGTACACGGGGGTCTTCGACCACATCCGCCAGCTCTTCGCCCAGACGCCCGAGAGCAAGCTCCGCGGCTACCGGCCGGGTCGCTTCAGCTTCAACGTCAAGGGCGGGCGCTGCGAGACGTGTCGCGGCGACGGTCAGATCAAGATCGAGATGCACTTCCTGCCCGACGTGTACGTGCCCTGCGAGGCCTGCCGCGGCAAGCGCTACAACCGCGACACGCTCGAGGTCTGGTACAAGGGCAAGAACATCGCCGAGGTGCTCGAGATGAGCGTCGAAGAGGCGGTCGCGTTCTTCGCTCCCGTGCCGCGCATCGCCCGTCGCCTGCAGACGCTGCTCGACGTCGGGCTCGGGTACGTCAAGCTGGGACAGCCGGCGACGACGCTCTCCGGCGGCGAGGCCCAACGCGTCAAGCTCGCCGCCGAGCTCAGCAAGGTGGCGACGGGAAGGACGCTCTACATCCTCGACGAGCCGACGACGGGCCTGCACTTCGCCGACATCGAGAAGCTCCTCGAGGTGTTGCAGCGGCTGGTCGACCAGGGCAACACGGTCGTCGTCATCGAGCACAACCTCGACGTCGTGAAGTCGGCCGACTGGATCGTCGACCTCGGCCCCGAGGGCGGGGACGAGGGCGGCGAGGTCGTCGCCACAGGTACGCCCGAGGACCTCGCCGCGATGGCTGACGTCTCCTACACCGGCCGCTTCCTTGCTCAGCTCTTCAGAGCCAGGCCGGCCATTGCCGCGGTCGCCCCGGGACGGTAGTATTGTGCCGGTCCGAGAAGCATCCCCGGCTCATCGGCTTGGTTTCGTCGACACCGGCCTGAACGGCCCCTGACGATCGGTCCGCCAACGGACGAGGGGGCCGCCGTAAGGGGGGCGATAAGTGGCTGCCGGGTGCTCGGCCAGCCGGGGGGCAGAGTGGCGCCTGGCGCCGTTCGCGTAGTCGGTGCTCGCCGAAGGAGCGCGGACGGCTGCGGTCTGGGCTGTCGCGGACGTAAGCCCACACCGATCTCCATCCCTGGGTCACAGGCAGATCGAGGGAATCCTGTCAGCGAGGAAAGGAGAAATATCGGTGTTCGACTTCGATGAGATCGTCGTCCACCTGGGGGCTTTCGACTGGGTCATCGTCGTGGTGTACATCGCGACGATGCTATATATCGGCTTCTACTTCCAGAAGCGGTCCAAGGGCTTCGACGACTACTTCATGGCGGGGCGCGGCCTGACGGCGCCCCTCCTGGTCGGGACCCTGGTCTCGACCTTCTACGGCCTCGACACGCTCTTCGGCACCTCCGAGGTCGGCTACTACGAGGGGATCTCGGCTTTCTTTGCCTACTCGCTGCCCTATACGGCGACTTACGTCGCCATGGCCTTCCTCGCTCCGCAGTTCAAGGGCCGCTTCCCCGAGAACTCGACCATGCAGGACATCGCCTTCAAGAAGTACGGCACGCCCGCCGGGGTCGTGACCTCGATCGCCTCCTTCGTGTACTCGACGAACACGATGGAGATGATGGGCATCGGCTTCTTGCTCCACCTCGTCCTCGGGATGCCGTTCTGGATGGGGGTGCTGATTGGAGCGATCGTCGTTCTCGTCTACACCCTGACCGGCGGCCTCTGGGCGGTCACGATCACTGACTTCGTGCAGTTCTTCGTCATGCTGTTCACCGTGGGCCTCGCCCTGATCATCGCCTGGTACGAGCTCGGCGGCTATGACAGGGTCTGGGACGGGCTCAAGGCTTTCGCCGGCGAAGACCCCGGTTACTACTTCAGCCCCGGGGCCGGCTACCTGACGCCGTGGACGCTGGTCGCCTACTCCGTCACTGCATTGGCCGTGTTCTGTGACCCGGCCTTCTTCCAGCGCATGTTCGCCTCGGCGGGCCCGAACGAGATCAAGAAGGCGTTCGCCGCCGGCGTGCCCATGTGGCTGTCCTTCGACTGGGCGGTCACCTTTCTCGGCATGGCGGGGGCGGCGGCCATCGGCCTCGGTATCATCCCCGAGGTCGAGCCGAACGAGGCGCTCTTCGCCATCCAGGGCGAGTACCTGCCCGCCGGCCTCATGGGCCTGGCCTTCGTCGGCGCCCTTGCGGCGGCGATGTCGACCTCTGACTCATACTTCCTCGCCAGCGGCGGGGTCATCGGCTACGACCTCTACAAGGTCGTGCGGCCGCAGTCGACCGACAGCCAGAGAGTACGGATGACGAAGATCGGCATCCTCATCTCGGCCGTCCTCTCGATCTCGCTGGCGTTCGTCTTCGAGCGGATCATGACCGTCTGGGTCTTCCAGGCGACGGTCATCGTCTGCACCGCCCTCGTGCCCGTCTACATGGGGACGTTCGCCAAGCGGCGGCCGAAGAAGATCGCCGGCACGGTGACGACCGCCGCCGGACTGATCCTCTCGCTCGGCTACTACCTCGCGGTGCAGCTCCTGGGCCACTGGGACTCCGACATGGAGGTGCAGGTGCTGGAGCTCGACTTGCCCGGTCTGGGCTCGGTGTCCCTGTGGATGGAGTACGGGATCCTCATCATCACCCCGATCGTCCTCGTGATCTTCCTGATCGCCAACGCCCTGGGTAAGGAAGTCCATACCGAGGAGGCCGAGGAGGTGGCGTCATGATGGTCGCGGCGACGAGCGGCTGGGACATCGCCAACTACATCTTTGGGGCGATAGCCATGATCGGGCCGTTCACCATCCTCTGGTGGTTCCTGAGAGCGGCCGGGCGGCGGTTCAAGGATCTGGACGAGCAAGCTCGTCAGCGGGACGAGTAGTCCTTGGGCGGCGCGACCGGGGCGCCTTGGCGCCCCGGTCGCGCCGCCTTGACGCCCCGGTCGCGCCGCCTTCCCGGCCCCTCTCGTTCGCAGGGTACAATCGCTCCTGTGAACGAGAGTCCGAGGCGTGACCGGGAGGAGTGGCGGGCGCTGGTAAAGCGGCTGCCGCGTGAGCCCGGCGTCTATCGCTTTCGCGGCGAAGGCGGCGAGGTGCTCTACGTCGGCAAGGCGAAGGACCTCCGTGTGCGTGTGAGGTCGTACTTCCGCGCCGGGACGGTGCTGCACGGCCGGGTGGCGGAGATGCTGCGCCAGGCCCGCGACCTCGACTGGGTGGTCTGTTCGTCCGAAGCCGAGGCGCTGCTGCTCGAGGACAATTTCGTCAAAGAGGCGCGGCCGCCGTTCAACGTGCGCCTGCGCGACGACAAGAGCTATCCGTCGATCGAGGTCACGCTGAGCGAGGAATGGCCGCGCCTGCGCTTCTATCGCGGGCCGCGCAAGCCGGGCAACTTGTACTTCGGGCCTTATCCCAATGCGCGCGCCGTGCGCGAGACCCTGGACCTCGTCGGCCGCATCTTCCCCTACCGCAAGTGCCGCGGCGCAAAGCCGGGGCGGTCAAGCGGCGCCCCCTGTCTGCAGTACTCCATCAAGCGGTCGCTGGCGCCCTGTGACGGACGCGTGGACCGTGAGACCTACCTCGGGGTCGTCGCGCAGGCGACCGACTTTCTCCGCGGCCGTCTGGGCGCGGTCGAACGGCAGCTCGAGGAAGAGATGGAGAGGGCGGCGGGCGAGCGCCGCTACGAGGTGGCGGCGGCCCTGCGTGACCGCCTCGCCGCAGTCCGCCAGGTGCGCGAACGACAGGCTATCCGGGTCGCCGACGAGACCGCCTTCGATGTGGTCGGCCTCAGCCGGCGGGAGCCGGGAGCGAACGTGCAGCTCTTCCGCGTCCGGGAGGGCAACGTCGTCGACCGGCAGAGCTTCTTCCTGGAGAACGCGGCCGGACGGGAGAGCGACGAGGTCCTCGAAGAGTTCCTCCTCGACTACTACTGGGAGGGAGCCGCGATCCCGGCCGAGATCATCGCCCCGCTCAGCGGCGATGCGGCGGGGCTCGCGCAGGTGCTGAGCGAGCGGCGCGGGGCCCAGGTGGATCTGCGCCCCGCGCGCCGGGGGGCCAAGCTGCGCCTGCTCGAAATGGCCGCCCACAACGCTGATTTGGCGGCGGCGGAAGAGGCCGAGCGGCTCGCCCGTCGCGAGCCCGAGCGCCAGGCGGCGCTCGCTCGCCTGGGCGAGGCTCTCGGCCTGCCGCGCCTGCCGCTGCGGATCGAAGGCTACGACATCTCCAATCTCGGCGAGGAGGACGCGGTCGGGGCGATGGTGGTGTTCGAAGGCGGACGGCCGCGGCGCAGCCACTATAGGCGGTTCGCGATCCGTACCGTGGCGGGGCAGGACGACTTCGCGATGTTGGCCGAAGTCGTGGCGCGCCGTTTCGAGCGTCAGGCTCACTCTCAGGGAGAGGCGGACGACGAGAGCTTCGCCGCCACGCCGGACCTGATCGTCGTCGACGGCGGCAAGGGGCAGCTCGCCGCCGTGAGCGGGGTCCTTCGGGAGCGGGCCGTCGGCGTGCCGGCCGTCGCCCTCGCCAAACAGCAGGAGGAGGTCTTCGCGAGCGCTCACGGGAATGCCCTCGCGCTGGCGGCGGACGACCCGGCCGTGCTCTTGCTCCGTCGTCTGCGCGACGAGGCGCATCGGTTTGCGATCACCTATCACCGTCGTCGCCGGCAGGCCGAGCTGCACGCGTCGCCCGCCCTGGCCAGTCTGCCCCAGGTCGGACCCGTCCGGCGTCGGCGCCTCCTCCAGTACTTCGGCAGCCCCGAACGGGTGCTCAATGCCAGTCGGGAGGAGCTCGAACGAGTGCCGGGGGTGCCGCGCAAGGTCGCTCGGGAGGTCTACGCCCATCTTCACAAGACCGGTTGATCTGCGGACCTTGGACCTGCCTGAGCTCACCTGGGAGGGTTACGTGACCCCGTACGGGATCGGCCTGCTGGCTCGGGCCGACGACCTGCCGCTGTGCCTCGAGTTGCCGGCGGCAGGCCGTCGGCCGATCCCGTCGCCGGCAGGGGCGAGCGCCTGGCGATCACGCCTGGAGCGGTACTTCGCGGGGCAGCCGGTCGATTTCGAGCTCGACCTCGGCGCTTTCGCCGCCGCCTGGCGGCTGACACCGTTCCAGACGGCCGTGTACGCAGCCCTCGCCCGTCTGCCTTACGGTGTGGCGGTGAGCTATCGGGACCTCGCGACTGCAGCCGGCCGCCCTCGCGCCTGGCGAGCCGTCGGCACGGCCCTGGCGGCGAATCCGCTGCCCATAATCCTCCCCTGTCACCGGGTGGTGCGGAACGACGGTCGGCTGGGTGAGTACGGCGGCCGGCCTGAGTGGAAGGCCCGCCTGCTGCGCCTCGAGGGCCTGACTGTCGGCGACGGGAGGCTGTCTTGAACGGAGCCATGCAGTTCGTGATCATCACCGGCCTCTCGGGCGCGGGCAAGTCCCAGGCCATCGACTCGTTCGAGGACGCCGGCTATTTCTGCGTCGACAACCTTCCGCCCGAGCTGGTGCCGACGCTCGTCGACCTCTTCCGTCGCGAGGGCAGCAAGGTAGACCGTGTGGCCATCGTCAGCGACGTGCGCGGCGGCGAGTACTTCGGTCGTCTGGAGCATGTGCTCGACGAGCTTCACGAGCGCGGCGTCGAGCACACCATCGTCTTCCTCGAAGCCTCGAACGAAGCTCTCGTACGGCGCTTCAAGGAGACACGGCGAAGGCATCCGGCCGCCGAGGGCGGCAGAGTGATCGACGGCATCCGCCGCGAGCGTCGGCTGCTGGCGCCGCTGCGCGAACGCGCCACCCTCGTGATCGACACGAGCGACATCTCGATCCACGAGCTCAAGGCGCGGCTCAACCGGGACATCATCCAGCACTCGCGGCGCACCAACATCGTCTTCGCCGTCGTGTCGTTCGGGTACAAGTACGGCATCCCCATAGATGCGGACCTGCTCTTCGACGTGCGCTTCCTGCCCAACCCTCACTACCGACTGCGCCTGCGACCGCTGACAGGCCTGGACGACGAGGTGCGCGAGTTCGTCATGCGCTCGCCGGAGACATCCGAGTACCTTGAGCGACTGTTCGGTCTGCTCGACTTCCTGTTCCCGCGTTACGCGGCCGAGGGCAAGGCGCACCTGACCATCGGCGTCGGGTGCACGGGGGGTCGTCACCGCTCGGTGACCGTCGCCCAGCTCATCGGCGAGCGCTACGAGAAGCAGGGCTACTACACCATCGTACGGCACCGCGACATCGCCAGGGACGCGTGAACGGCGCTGTCGCCGCCACCGCACCAGAGGCCCGATGACGTTCCGTCACGTTGACTGGCTATATCCCGGGATCGGCCTCAAGCGGTGGCTGGCGCTGGCCACCGGTGGCGGCCTGGCGCTCGTCTATTCGCTCGCCGTCCTGGCCGGCGTGGCGTGGTCGGACGATCTGATGCGTGGACTCGGCTGGGGCGCCATGACCGACCGCCGCCTGGCCGCCGCGGTGCTGGCCCTCGACGGCGTCGTCGTGGGGACGGCCGCGCTGGCCGTCGGGGCGCGCCGCGTCTGGCTCTGGCGGCGCACGAACCCAGAGACGGCGAGCGAGATCCGCGCCAGTACGAGGCTCGCCCGCGGTCCCCGCATCGCCGCCGTGGGCGGCGGCAACGGCCTCGCAGCGCTCCTGTCCGGTCTCAAGGCCCGGACCAGCAACATCACCGCCGTCGTGACGATGGCCGACGACGGCGGCAGCTCCGGGCGCCTGCGGCGCGACATGGGGTTGCCGCCGCCCGGCGACATCCGCAACTGCCTCGTCGCCCTGGCCGACGACGAGTCGCTCATGTCACGGCTGTTCCAGTATCGCTTCGCCGACGGCGGCCTCGAAGGCCACAGCTTCGGCAACCTGTTCGTCGCCGCGCTCGCCGAGGTGACGGGCGACTTCGAGCGCGCCGTGCAGGAGTCGACCCGGGTGCTCAAGGTCCGCGGCCGCGTCTTGCCCTCGACCCTGGACGACGTCGTGCTGCATGCGCAACTCGAGGACGGCGGCCTGGTCAGCGGCGAGAGTACGATCACGGCGTGCGACCGCCTTCCGCGCCGCGTCTGGCTGACGCCCGAGGAGCCGCATGCCCTGCCCCAGGCGGTCGATGCCGTGCTGCGCGCCGACATGGTCGTCCTTGGCCCTGGGAGTCTCTACACGAGCGTCGTGCCGAACGTCCTCATCCCGGTCGTCCGCGATGCGCTCGCGCGCACGCGGGGCTGGGTCGTGTACGTATGCAACGTGATGACCGAACCTGGTGAGACCGACGGTTACACGGCCGGCGACCACCTCGAGGCGCTCTATCGTCACGGCCTCGCCGGCATGGTCGACATCGTGATGGTCAACGACGGTCCGGTGACGGGGGACTCGGCGGCGGCCTACGAGCGCGCCGGGGCCACCCCCGTCGCCGTCGACGAGGAGCGCCTCGCGACGATGGGTGTGCGCGTCGTGCGCGGGGACTTCGCCCAGATGGGGCAGGCGGTGCGTCACGACCCCGTGCGGCTCAGCGACGCCCTCCTCCGGATCCTGCGCTAGACGGGACGTGGCCTTCAGCCGGGACGTGAAGCGCGAACTGGCGGCGATCGTGCCGTCGGAGGGGCACTGTCGGCGCGCCCAGCTCTCGGGCCTGCTGTTCGGCGCCGGCACCTTCTCGATGGGCGCTGGCGGCCGCATCGCGGTGCGCGTCACGGTCTCTCTGCCGGCCGTCGCTCGCAACGCTCTCGCCTTGCTCAGGCCGTACGAGGCCGAGGCTGAGTTGCGCACGGTGAGCTCGTCGCCCGGCGGCCGCCGCTACGAGGTCGTGCTCGGCGGCGAGCCGGACCTCCAGCTCCTGAACGAGGCCGGCGTGCTTTCCGACGCGATGCAGCTTCACCTGGCGGCGCCGGGGCGGATCGTCGAGCGCCGCTGCTGCGTCGTCGCCTTTGTGCGCGGCCTCTTCCAGGGCTGCGGCACGCTGTCGTCGCCGGGGGCCCCCGTCCATGTCGAGTTCACCCTGGCCGGCGAGGAGCTGGCGGCGCAGACGCAGACCCTGCTCGCCCGTGTCGGTCTCGACTTCAGGCTGGCGCGCAGGGGACGGAACGTCGCCTGCTACAGCAAGCGCTCGGACACCGCCGCCGACCTTCTCGCCGTGCTCGGCGCGCATGATGCCCGCTTGCGCTGGGAGGAGCAGGCGGTGGTGGGTGAGATGCGCGGCCGTGCGAACCGGCTGGCGAACTGCGACGAGGCCAACGCGCGCCGCGCGGCGGCGGCCGGCGAACGCCAGGCCGCCGCCGCGCGGCGCCTGAGGGCCTCGTCCGTCTGGGAGACCATGCCGGCCGCGCTGCGGCAGGCGGCGGACCTGCGCCTCGAGCACCCCTACCTGAGTCTCGGCGAGCTCGCCGCCGCCGCCGACCCGCCGTTGAGCAGGTCGGCCCTGAACCGTCGCCTTCGCCGCGTCGTGGAGCTCGGCGAGGCCGTCGCCCCGCCCTGATGTGCGCGAGGCGCGCCGCCGCCCTGATGCGCGCCACCGCCCTGGTGTTACGCGTAAGCCGTGCCGCCGCCTCTGCCTGAGGTCGACCGGTCAACCGGGGACGGTGGGCGGGCCGTCCCCGGTTGACGGCCGCGCGTCACATGCTCCTGGCGACGTGCGTGGTCAGCTCGCCCAGGCGGTGCGTGTAGCTTCCCATCTCGTTGTCGTACCAGCCGAAGATCTTGACGTGCGTGAGCGGGATGCGGACCGTGTCGCCCTTGGCGCCGCTGGCGCAGGCCGACGGGAGGGTGAGGTCCATGAACCCCGTCCGCGAATGCGTCTCGGCGGCCTCGATCACCACGGCGGCGTCCTCGGCGAGCATGTCGGCGGAAACGTTCTGCTCCTCCGTGTACTTGAGCAGGCCCTTGGCCTCGCCCTCCGCCGCCTCCCTGTAGATGGCGTTGACGGCGTCACGGCCGAGCGTGACCGTGCCATCCGGCAGGGCCTCGCTCTGGAAAGTGACGTTGAGGATGATGAGGCTGACGGTGTTCGTCGGGATACGCACCGAATCGGCCATGAAGCCGATGCGGGCGATCTCGGGCATGACGAGCTCGAGGGCCGCGGCGGCGTTGGTCGAGGTCAGGATGACGTTGCCCATGGCGCCGCGACTCTTGCGCAGGTCGGTGGCGCCGGCCTTGGGTACCGCGTCGAGCACCGGCTGCGATGGGGTCACGGCGTGGACGGTGCTCATGCCCGCCGTGATCATGCGTCGCGTCGGCTCGCGCTCGAGGAGCGGCCGCATCATGTGGGCCAGCGCCGTCGTCGTGCAGGACGCGGCCGACACCAGCTTGTGTCGCGCCGGGTCGAAGTCGAACTCGTTGATGCCGTTGATGAAGAGGCCGGCGTCGTCGGGCAGGGGAGCGCCCTTCTTGGCCTTGAAGGCCGAGCTGTTCAGGACGACCCGCGCGCCGGCGGCGAGATGGCCGCGGATCGACCCTTTGGGGTCGTCGGCCTCCGCGTGCGGGTCGCGGAACTTGCCCGTGCAGTCCACGACCACCGCGACCTCCTGCTCGCGCCAGGCGATGTCCTTCGGGTCGCGCGCCTCGCGCAGGATGACGAGCTCCTTGCCGTAGGCCGTGATGAGGCCGCCCTCCTCGTCGACCACGCGGACGTCCGGCCTGCCGGATTGGCCGTAGAGGAAACGGTGCAGGGCGCCGTAGGTCGAGTCCTTGGCGATGTACTGGGCGAGCGCGTCGAGGGACGTGCCCACCTGACGACCGACGTTGATCACGATGCGGTCGAAGTCGTCGTGTCCGAGGTGATGCCACAGCGTCAGCTTGCCGATGCGGCCGAGCCCGTTGATGCCGAGTGTCCGTTGCCCACCCATCGCTCTCGATCCCCTCTCTGGTCGACTTGTGGCGCGCGATCGCTGCGCCCCGCGGCAGGTCCGCGTCGCCGGCTGTGCAGCCGGCGACGCGGACCATGGTAGCGCAGCCCCCGCGCGCCCGGCCATGCCGGAACGGCGCACCTGCGCAGCGAGCATGGGCCCGTCCGGCGGGCGTCGCCACCGGGGTATCATTGACGGTATCGTGAGGACATCACAGCTGCCTTTCGAGTCCGACGCCCTGCGCGCCAACATCGCCACCACGGCGCAGGAGGTGGTGATCCCCGAGCGCTATGCGCCGCTCGTGGAGGCCGTCGCCGGCCTGCACGGTGTGCGCGCGACGCTCGTCGACACTCTGAGCGAGTACTTCCACGGCTTCCGCAACGTCGATCTGCTGGTCGACGGGTTCCAGACCATCGTCCTTCGCAACTGGCCCTACTTCGAGCGCTCGCCGGACCGTGCTCTGCTCTTCGGCCTGCTCGGCGAGCTCATGGTGCAGCTCCTCGACGAGGACCTGACGGAGGAGCAGGCGTCGCCCCTGCTGCGCGCCCTGCTGCTCTGGGCGACGGAAGCGCTGAAGGGGAGCCACGGCGAGGCCTACGAAGAGACGCTGCGCGGCCTGGCCCCGGACCTGTCGCGATTGCTCGACCGGTACCGGCGGTCCTTCCTCGAGCGGGACGTCCTTGTACGCAACCTTGTCGAGCAGGCCGTGCCACGGGCCGCCCTGGCGGCCCCGTTCCTCGAGCTGTATCGGAAGGTCCTCGTCGCCGCCTACGGCGTCGTCCGTGACCGCCTCGACGTTCCCGGCTGGGTCGACACCCAGGGCGGAGGGCTCACCGACCCGGGCGCCGTGGCCCGGCGGTTCTCATGGCTCGCGCGGCGGCGCACGACCGACCTCGTCCGCGCCGCCGAACGGGCTCCGGCGGAGACCCTGCTGTCGCCCCGGTTCCCCCTGTTCTCCGAGATCGCGCAACGGGCGATCGACGAGCTTTTCCACATCGAGAACCTCGAGGACCGGTTCGCGGTATGCCTCTTCTTCCTCAAGGACCAGACTCTCGGCTACCGCCAGAAGGAGGTCATGGCCGACCTCCTCGACGTCGTGCGGCAGTTGATGCGCCCCGACCGGCACACCGACGCCGAGACCATCCTCACGCGCCTCACGGCTTTCTTCCGTGGTCGCGAGGACGAGTTCCTCCTCGCGCGGTTCCAGTGTTACGAGGCCATCGGCGTGGCCATCGGCGAGGCGGGCAACGTGCGCGCCGCCGACCACCTCATCGAGGACATCCTGTACTGGCAGTTCCAATACCCGGACATCCGCGGCGCGACCGACGAGTGGGAGACCGTGGTCAACCCCTACCACCTGCCGAAGATCCGCTGCTGGATGCACATCATCGAATCGAACCCGGCGCTCTTCGAGCGGCTCGCCGCGGCGCTCAACGTCCAGCTCCGCCTCGGCGGCGTCTACATCGCCGACACCGACCTCTTCCAGCGCGACGTGACCCGCTTCCTCAACGCGGACATCAGGCCGATCTACTTCGTCGCCAAGCAGCTCCTGCGGGCGTTCCCGGTGTACTTCAGCGAGGTGGGCGCCGAGGGCGAGCTGCGTTCCGTCTCGACCGAGATCGACGAGGTCTGCGGGCGCCACGACTCGCTCATGCACTTCCTGCGCAAGCAGGTGCACGCCGAGTCGTCGAACCGGCTCGTCGCGTTCAGTCGCGCCGTCCTCGTGTACTGGCTCAGCCTCGACCCGTCGGGGCTCGAGCCGTTCGTCTCGGAGAGCACGATGGCTGCCGTGCGCCGCGAGCTCGACTGGGCGCGCGGCCCGCACGCCACGCTGCACGCCCTGCGGCGACGGCTCATGCCGCGCATCGGCGTCGCCGACGGCGGTCGCCCCGACGACGGCGGTCGCTCCGACGGCGGCGGGCGGGGGGACGGGGCGGGGCGCGGCGGCCACCGCGCCCGGGCGCGCGCGGACGCGGAGCAGGAGGTCGACGCGTTCCTCGACCGGCTCCTTGCGCTGACGCCGGACGAGCTCGCCGCCGAGCTGTCGCAGATAGGGGACGGGCAGGGCGACGACGGCGGCGCGATCGACGACGTCCAGCGCCGCCGCGTCGCCCTGCTCGTGCGTACATACCAGCTCCTCGCCCGCAAGTACTCCTTCACGGCCGACGACGTCGGTCCCGCGGTGGCTCGTCACACTCAGCTCGAGGCGAAGGTGCGCGAGCGCTTCGCCGACGCGCTCGCGGCCTGGCAGAGGCGCCCGACGGCCTACGCGCGGGACAGGCTGCTCGACGCCGCGCTCGCCGTGCTGGAGGCGCTCAAGGCCATCATCTTGAGCGCCGAGGTCTCGACCCCGACCGAGAACATCTACCAGAAGCGCCACATCGCCGCCGGCATCCCGTCGATCTACGGGAACTACAGCGAGCCCAAGTTCGACGCCCTTGGCCTCTCGTTCCGCGTCGAGAACCTGGCCGGGCGCCTGCTCGAGGACCTTGTCGCCGAGGGCGTCGAACAGTACGTGACGCGCGACTCGCTGCGGCGCATGAGCCGGGCGATCCGGCGCTTCGAACGTGCGCTGGCCGTCGACGGCGTCGACTCGCGCGCCCTCGACGCCAACCTGAGCATGCTCGAGGCGAGCTTCGCGAGTCGCAACTTCACCTTCCACCAGTACCAGAACGTCTTCCAGTTCCTCGCCCAGAGCGTCACCGAGCTCTCCACGCGGTCGGTGCTCAGCCACGAGCAGGTCCTGCACGCCGTGCTCGTCAACGACCCCCGGCAGTGCGAGGCGCGGGGCATGTCGGTCGACGCCGTCGCCGAGATGGTCCTGCGCGAGGTGCTGGTGTCGGCGCTCGGCATGCAGACGCTCGACCGCTACGTCGGGGCGGCCTTGCGCCAGATCTCGATGCTCAACGGACGGCTCGACAACCGCGCCCTGACGCGCATGATGAACTACGACCCCGAACGTCTGATGTCGCCGCTGCACCGCCCCCGGCCGGCGACCGACGATCAGCGCACGCTGGGCTTCAAGGGACTGGGCCTCAAGCAGATGGCGGCCTACGGCCATCGCGTCCCCGAGGGGTTCGTCGTCACCACGGAGCTCTTCCAGGCGATGCCGGCGATGTCGTACGCGCCGCTCTACGACGAGACCATCGAGCGCATCCGTCACGCCGTGAGCGCGCTCGAGCGGCGGACGAAGCGGCGTCTCGGTGATGCGCGGCGCCCGCTGTTGCTCTCCGTCCGGTCGGGCGCCGCCATCTCGATGCCCGGCCTCATGGCGACCTTCGTCAACGCCGGTCTCAACGACGTCCTCACCGAGGCTCTCGCCCGCGCCCCCGGGTTCGCGTGGGCGGCGTGGGACAGCTACCGGCGTCTGCTGCAGTCGTGGGCGATGTCGGACGGCCTCGAGCGCGATTTCTTCGACGCGATCATGACCGAGTTCAAGGCGCGCTACGGGGTCGAGCAGAAGCTCGACTTCAGCGCCGCGCAGATGCGCGAGATCGCCATCCAGTACAAGGCGCGCGCCCTTGACCTCGGGGTACGTTTCGTCGACGACCCGTGGGAGCAGGTCGTCGTCTGCGTCCGCAAGGTGCTCGATTCCTGGGGATCGCCACAGGCGCGGCTGTATCGCCAGTACGTGGGCATCGCCGAGGAGTGGGGTACCGCGGTGGTCGTCCAGCGGATGGTGTTCGGGAACCTGAACCGGCAGTCGGGCTCGGGGGTGACCTTCACGAGCAACCCGCTCGAGCCGCACAGCCGGCAGGTGCGTCTCTTCGGCGACTTCGCCGTACAGAGTCAGGGCGAGGACCTCGTCGGCGGTCTCGTGTTCCCCTTGCCGATCTCAGAGGCGCAACGTCTCGGGAGTCCCGCGTACCGGGGCACGGAGCACTCGCTCGAACGCGACTACCCAGCGATCTACGCCGAGCTGCTGGCCGTGGCCCGCGACCTCGTGGAGTACCGGGAGTTCGACCCCCAGGAGATCGAGTTCACCTTCGAGTCGCCGGCGGCCCACGACCTCTACGTGCTGCAGAAGCGGGCCGTGGTGCAGGGACAGGACATGGACGCCCCTTACTTCGACACGTCGTCACCGAGCTACGGCCCGCCGGTGGCCGTAGGCATGGGGGTGTCGGGCGGCGCCTACTCGGGGCGCGCCGCTGTCGATGCCGGGCAGATCGACCGCCTGCTCAAAGAGGCTCCTGACGAGGGCATCGTGCTCCTGCGCCCCGACACCGTCCCGGAAGACATCGCCATGATCACCAGGGTCGACGGCATCCTGACGGCGCGTGGCGGCGCGACGTCCCATGCCGCGGTGACCGCCAAGCGTCTGGGCAAGACGGCGGTCGTCGAGTGCGCCGACCTCGAAGTCGTCGAGCACGAGGGCATCGTCCGCTTGGCGGGGCACGAGCTGCATGCCGGCGACTGGTTGTCGATCGACGGCCGGACCGGCAACATCTTCCTCGGCCGCATCCCGACGCAGAGCCGGCCGCCGGCGACGAAGGGTCGGTGACCGGTCGCGACGGAGGAGTGCGCGCGAGACGCGGTTTGGCCGCTGCCGCGAAGCGGTAGGTTGCGGCAGGGATCCACAGGGAGGACAAGATGACAGTACGGGTAGGCATCAACGGGTTCGGCCGCATCGGGCGTCTCGTCGTGCGCGCCGCGTTGCGCGAGGGCGCCGACATCGAGTTCGTGGGGATCAACGACCTGAGCGACGCGAAGACGCTCGGGCACCTGTTCAAGTACGACTCCGTCCACGGGGCCTTCCCGGGTGTCGTCGAGGTCGAGGAGGACGGGCTCGTCGTCGACGGCCGGCGGATCAGGGTCTTGGCCGAGACCGACCCTGCCGCCCTGCCCTGGAAGGAGCTCGGCGCCGACGTGGTCATCGAGTCGACGGGGCGCTTCACCGACCGCGCCGCCGCGGCCAAGCACCTCGAGGCGGGGGCGCAGAAGGTGATCATCTCCGCCCCCGCCAAGAACCCCGACCTCACCGTCGTGCTCGGGGTGAACGACGACGCCTACGACAAGGCCCGGCACGACGTCGTCTCGAACGCGAGCTGCACGACCAACTGTCTGGCGCCGATGGCCAAGGTGCTGGTCGACAACTTCGGCGTCGAGCGCGGCTTCATGACCACGGTCCACGCCTACACCAACGACCAGCGTATCCTCGACTTCCCCCACAAGGACCTGCGCCGGGCGCGGGCGGCGGCCATGTCGATCATCCCGACGACGACCGGCGCCGCCCGCGCCGTCTCTCTCGTCATCCCCGAGCTCGAGGGGCGGCTGGACGGCTTCGCCCTGCGGGTGCCGACCCCGGACGGCTCCGCTACCGACCTCGTCGCCGAGCTGCAGACCGAGGTCACCGTGGACGACGTCAACGCAGCGATGAAGGCGGCCGCGGCGACCGACCGCCTCAAGGGCATCCTCCAGTACCAGGAGGACCCCATCGTGAGCATCGACATCATCGGCAACAGTCACTCGTCGATCTTCGACGCGGCCCTGACCATGACGAAGGGGACGATGGTCAAGGTCGTCTCCTGGTACGACAACGAGTGGGGCTACTCGTGCCGGCTCATCGAGCTGGCGCAGCGGGTGCTCTGAGGGACGGGCGTGCGGCGCCGCTCTCATGCCGCCAGGACGCCGCAGGCAACGGACATCACGATCGAGGGAGGCCGCCCCGTGCGCAAGCGTTCAGTGACCGACTACCCGCTCGCCGGCAAGCGCGTGCTCGTGCGGGTCGACTTCAACGTACCGCTCGAGGGCGGTCGCGTGGCCGACGACACACGCATCCGCGCCGCGCTGCCGACCATCGAGTACCTGCTCGGCCAGCGGTGCGCCGTCGTCCTCGCCTCGCACCTCGGCCGCCCCAAGGGCAAGGTCGTCGAAGAGCTGCGCATGGCGCCGGTCGCGGCGCGGCTCGCGGAGCTGCTCGGGCGGCCCGTGAAGACGGCGAGGGACTGTGTGGGACCGGAGGTCGAGGCCGCAGCCCGCGCCCTCGCTCCGGGCGAGGTCCTGCTGCTCGAGAACCTGCGTTTCCATGCCGGGGAGACGGCGAACGACCCGGCGTTCGCAGCGCAGCTCGCCGCCCTGGCGGACGTCTACGTCAACGACGCCTTCGGCGCCGCCCACCGGGCGCACGCCTCGACCGAGGGTGTCGCCCACCTGCTCCCGGCGGTCGCCGGGCTGTTGCTGACGCGTGAGCTCGAGATGCTCGGCAAGCTGCTGACCGACCCCCAGCGGCCGTTCGTCGTCGTGCTCGGCGGCGCCAAGGTCTCGGACAAGATCGGCGTCATCGAGAGGATGCTCGACACGGCCGACGCGGTCCTCGTCGGCGGCGCCATGTGTTTCGCCTTCTTCAAGGCGGACGGGCGCGAGGTGGGCACGTCCCTGGTCGACGAGGAGGGGCTTGACGCCGCGGCGGCGATCGCCGCCAAGGCGCAGCGCGAAGACCGCGTGTTCGAGCTGCCCGTCGACATCGTCGTCGCTCCGGCCGCCGAGGCCGGCGCGCCGAGCACGGTCGTGGCGGCCGACGCCATGCCGGTCGACCAGATGGGGCTGGACATCGGGCCGGCGACGGCGGCGGCGTTCGCCGCCCGCATCGCCGGCGCCCGGACGGTCTTCTGGAACGGCCCCATGGGGCTCTTTGAGATCGAGGACTTCGCTGCGGGAACGCGGACCGTCGGCGAGGCGGTCGCCGCCGGGGACGCCGTCTCGGTGGTCGGCGGCGGCGACACGGTGCGGGCCGTCCGGCGCTTCGGGTTGGAGGGTCGCATCACGCACGTGTCGACCGGCGGCGGGGCCGCTCTGGAGTTCCTCGAGGGCAAGGCGCTGCCCGGCGTCGTCGTCCTGATGGACCGGGAGTGACGGTGGCTCCCGAGCGCCGCCCGCTCATCGCGGGCAACTGGAAGATGTACAAGACGCGGCCCGAGACGGCGGCCTTCTGCGCCGCGTTCCTGCCCCTTGTGGCCGGCGTCGAGGGCCGCGACGTGGTGCTCTGCCCGCCGGCGGTGTGCCTCGAGACGGCCCTCGCCGCGACGCGCGGCGCCGGGGTCGGCGTCGGCGCCCAGACCATGCACTTCGCCGCCGAGGGCGCCTACACCGGCGAGATCGCGCCGCGCATGCTGGCCGAGCTCGGCGTCTCGCATGTGATCCTCGGCCACTCGGAGCGGCGGCAGTACTTCGCCGAGAACGACGCCGACCTCGCGCGCAAGGTCCGCGCGGCGCTCGATGCGGGGTTCACCCCGATCCTGTGCTGCGGCGAGACGCTTGAAGAGCGTGAGGCGGGGCGGACCGAAGCCAAGGTCGGCGGGCAGCTCGACGCCGACCTCGCCGAGGTCGACCCAGCAGAGCTGCCCGCCGTGACCGTCGCCTATGAGCCGATCTGGGCGATCGGCACGGGTAGGACGGCGACCCCCGAGACGGCGCAAGAGACGGTGGCGTTCATCCGGCGGCGCCTGCGCGAGCGCTTCGGCGCCGCCGCCGACCGGGTGCGCATCCTGTACGGCGGCAGCGTCAAGGCGGCGAACATCGATGCCCTCATGGTGCAGCCCGACATCGACGGCGTGCTCGTCGGCGGGGCGAGCCTCGAGGCGCAGGAGTTCGCGCGCATCGTGCGCTTCGTGGAGCCCGCGTGAGCGGCGCACGCGGGGCGTCGCTCTCGCCGACAGGACGGATCTTCCGCCCCGTCGTCCTCGTGGTGATGGACGGGTGGGGCTACGCGCCGGCCGGCCCCGGCAATGCCGTCGCCCTGGCGCGCACGCCCGTGTTCGACGCGCTCTGGGGGGCGTACCCTCACACGACGCTCGCAGCGTCCGGTGAGGCGGTCGGTCTGCCTCCGGGCCAGATGGGCAACTCCGAGGTCGGGCACCTCAACATCGGCGCCGGACGCGTGGTCTACCAGGACCTCACCCGCATCACGAAGGCGATCGAGGACGGCTCGTTCTTCAGGAACCGCGTCCTTGTACAAGCGATGGCGAAGGCCGCCGGCCGCGCCTCCAGGCTCCACCTCATGGGCCTGGTGTCGGACGGCGGCGTGCACAGCGACCTCGGCCACCTCGAGGCCTGTCTCGAGCTCGCCCGTCGCGAGGGTGTCCGGGACGTCGTCGTCCACGCCTTCCTCGACGGTCGCGACACGCCGCCGAAGAGCGCCCCGGGGTACCTGGCCCGGGTCCAGAAGACGATGGACCGGCTCGGCGTCGGCCGCTACGGTGTGGTCAGCGGCCGTTACTACGCCATGGACCGCGACGGGCGCTGGGAGCGCACCAAGCTCGTGTACGACGCCCTCGTCTACGGCGATGGTCTCTTCGCCGCCGATGCCCAGGCCGCGGTGCGGGCGGCCTACGAGCGCGGCGAGACGGACGAGTTCGTGCGCCCGACCGTGGTCGCCCCCGAGGTCGAGGCGCGCGTGCGTGCGGGCGACGTCTGCCTGTTCTTCAACTTCCGGCCCGACCGCGCCCGCCAGCTCACGCGCGCCTTCTTCGAGAGGGAGTTCGACGGCTTCGACCGGGGTCCGACCCCGCCGGCGGTCGACTTCGTGACGATGACGCGTTACAAGAAGGAGTTCCCGCTGCCGGTGGCCTTCGAGCCGGAGCACCTGACGAACGTCCTGGCCGAGGTCCTTTCCGCCGCCGGCCTGCGTCAGCTCCACATCGCCGAGACCGAGAAGTACGCTCATGTGACGTTCTTCTTCAACGGCGGCGTCGAGGCCGAGTACCCCGGGGAGTCACGGATCCTTGTCCCCAGTCCGCGCGACGTGCCGACGTACGACAAGAAGCCCGAGATGAGCGCCTTCGCCGTCACCGACGCGCTCGTGCACCGGCTCGGCGCCGGCGTCTGCGACTTCGTCGTCGTGAACTTCGCCAACGCCGATATGGTGGGGCACAGCGGCGTCATCCCCGCCACCGTCAAGGCGGTCGAGACGGTCGACGCCTGCGTCGGCAGGGTTGTCGACGCCGTCGCCGCCCTCGGCGGCGCCTGTCTCGTGACCGCCGACCATGGCAACGCCGAGGAGATGCTGCAACCCGACGGGAGTCCGAACACCGCCCACAGTACGAACCCTGTGCCGTTTCTGGCCACGGCGACCGGCGTGAAGAGCTGCGACGGCGGGCGGCTGTGCGACCTCGCGCCGACCATCCTCGGGCTGCTCGGTGTCGCGCCGCCCGCCGAGATGACCGGTACGCCGCTGCTCGAGCCCGTGGCATGAGCACGTCGCCCGTTCGTGCTTGCGCGCCGTCCGCCGCTTCGTGGACCGCGTCCTTCGGCTCGGCGGCTCCGCCCGTTGTGGAATGTGGACGGAGATGCAACAATACTATGCTCGCATACGAAACTCAGGGCCGACCGGCCTGATACCAAGGAGAGAGTCGCGTGCTGACCGCCATCCTCGTCGTCGTCCATATCGTGGTGAGCCTCGTGCTCCTCGTGCTCATCCTCATGCACTCCGGCAAGGACGCCGGCATGGCGAGCTCGACCGGCTTCTCGTTCGCCTCGCAGGCGAGCGTCATGGAGCGCAACCTCACGCGCTACACCATCATCGCCGGCGTCGTCTTCTTCATCACGACGTTCCTGCTCGCGTGGAGGCTCGCCTGACGTCGCGACACCGGTAGTGTGTGGGGCGGGTGCGCCTCCTCGACGAGCAGGCGCGGCCGCCTTAGGACATCAAAGGGGACCAAAGCCCACAGGGGGCGTGTTCACGGGAGGTGCTGGACGGCTGGGGACAGGGAGGGGCCTGCGACCTGCGACGGACACCCGCGCGGTGGGCCCCGGAAAGGGACCGATGACTCTCGAAGGAGGTCACTTTGATCAATCTCAGGAAGAACTGGCGCAGCCTGATGCTTCTTGCCGTGCTGCTCGTGGCCGTCAGCCTCGTGTTCGCCGCCTGCGGCGAGGAGGAAGAGGCGGCGCCTGAGGGTGAAGAAGGCACCCCGAAGCCCGGCGGTGTGTACAACTACGTCCTCTCAGCGAACCCGACGGCGATCGACGCTGTCGGCGTGCAAGAGAGCGAGGGCTGGCAGATCGCCCACAACACACTCGAGGGGCTCGTCACGTACGTCCAGGACGAGAGCGGCGGCATGGTGGCCGAGCCGAAGATCGCCGAGAGCTGGGAGTCCAACGACGACGCGACCGTCTGGACCTTCCATCTCAAGAAGGGCGTCATGTTCCAGGCCCCGGTGAGTCGCGAGGTCGTGGCTCAGGACTTCGTCGATTCGTGGAACCGGGCGACCGACCCCGCCAACGGATCGTACACGTCCTACGTCCTTGCCCCGATCAAGGGCTGCACCGACAGCGGCTACTGGGAGGGCAAGAAGGGCCTCACGGGAGTCAGGGCGGTCGACGACTCCACGCTCGAGGTCACCTTGCGCTACCCGTTCGCCGAGTTCGCGCAGACTCTCGGCCACCCGGTCGCTTCGGTCACGCCGGTCGACTACATCGAGAAGATCGGCGCCAAGGCGTACAACCGCAAGCCGGTCGGCACAGGGCCTTTCATGGTCAAGGAGTGGAAGAACAACCGCTACATCGATCTGGTGAAGAACCCCGACTACTGGGACAAGGAGAACGCGGCGTATCTGGACGAGGTACATTGCGCGATCATCACTGAGTCGTCGACCCAGTGGCTCGAGTTCCAGAAGGGCAAGCTCGACTACTCCACGGTGCCTCCGGGGCAGGTCAAGACCGTGGAGGGCATGCCCGAGGTGAAGAACGGCGAGTGGACGGCGAAGGCGTGGCCGACGCTGTCGACGTATTTCTACGGCTTCAACATGAACAACCCGGTCGTTGGCGCTCCCGCCGGCGACAAGGGGCTCCAGATCCGCAAAGCCATGGCTCTCTCGGCCGACACGCAGCATGTCATCAGCATCGTCGGCGAGGGCGTGCCGCTTCCTGCCACGGGCATCGTCCCCGAGGGCATCCCGGGATACAAGGCCGGTCAGTCGCCTTATGCGTACGACCCGGAGGCGGCCAAGGAGACCGTCGCCGGTCTGGGCAAGCTTCCGACGCTGCGTGTCTGGTACAACACCGACGAGGGCCATCAGAAGATCGCCGAGGTCCTGCAAGCCGGCTGGAAGGCCGCCGGCCTGAACGTCGAGCTCGAGAACTTCGAGTGGGGCGCCTATCTCGACAAGCTGGCCAAGAGCCAGAAGGGCGACGAGTCGAGCGCCCAGATCTTCCGCATGGGCTGGATCGCCGACTACCCGTCGCTCGACAACTTCCTCTACCCGCTGTTCCACAGCTCGCAGTCGGCGACGATGTACACGTTCTACAACAACCCTGAGTTCGACGACCTCGTCGTCCAGGCTCGCCAGACGACGGACGCGACGCAGCGCACCAATCTGTACCTGCAGGCCGAGAAGCTGATGCTTCAGGATGCTCCCATCATCCCCATTTACTACTACCGGGACTTCCGCGTCACCAACAACAGGATCGGCGGCTTCGTCCACGACCCGATGTATCAGACGCACTTCTGGGAGCTGTGGGTGAAGGAGTGATGCTGGAGGCGCCTTTCGGCTTGCGTATGCAGTGGTGAATACCTAGACTGCACGCGGCCTTTTCAGTGGTGGCCCGCCGCTGGGCGCCAGCGGCGGGCCACCATCACTCGTACGCCGAACGGGCGCCTGGGCCCGATCGCGAGCGCCAGTCCAGGCCATCGTCGAGGCAGGTCGAGGGAACGCACGAACGATGCTGACCTACATCGTCAGACGTCTTCTGCAACTGTTCATCGTGCTGTTCGGGGTCAGCATCATCACGTTCGTGATGCTGTACGTCATCCCCGGCGATCCGGCGCGCATGCTGGCCGGCAAGAACGCGACCGAAGAGAAGATCCAGGAGATCCGCGTCCAGAAGGGCCTCGACAAGCCCATCTACATCCAGTACGGCAAATGGCTGGGCGGCGTCCTGCAGGGCGACCTCGGCGAGTCCTACTACCTGCAACAGAGCGTCGGCAGCATGATCGTCGAGAACGCGCCGAACACCATCCAGTTGGCGCTGGCGGCGGTCCTGATCGAACTGCTGGGCGTACCTCTGGGCATCTACTCCGCCCTGCGTCAGTACTCGTTCTGGGACACGACGCTGACGACGGCGGCCCTCATCGTCTGGGGCATCCCCGTCTTCGTCCTCGGCGTGTTCATGCAGTGGTTCTTCGGCCTCAAGCTCGATCAGTGGCTCGGGGTCGACATCTTCCCGCTCACGGGCGCCGGCGACAACGTCCTCTGGGTCATCCCGGCGTCGTGGGAGAGCCTCATGAGTCTGGTCCTCCCGGCGGTGACGCTGGGCGTGATCGAGGTCGCCTACATCTCGTACATGCAGCGCGCCTCGATGCTCGAGGTCATCCGCAGCGACTACATCCGCACGGCCCGCGCCAAGGGACTTGCCGAACGCAAGGTGGTCGGCAAGCACGCCCTCAAGAACGCCGTCATCCCCGTGATGACGATCGCCGGCATCGACCTCGGCGCCCTGCTGGGCGGGGCGATCCTCACCGAGACGGTGTTCGCGCGCCCCGGCATAGGGCTCATGATCTACGAGGCGATCGGACGGCGCGACGCACCGGTCATCGCCGGGGGCGTGCTCTTCGCCACCGTCGTGTACGTGTTCGCCAACCTGTTCGTCGACCTCGGCTACGCCGCCGTCGACCCGCGGATCAGGCTGGAGGAGTAGGGTGGCGAGCGACGAGCATGATCGCGGGCGCGAGCCGGTGACGGGCCTGACGGAGGTGGAAGGGGCGGCGGCCGGCGCCGCCGTCGCGGCGGCGCCGGCCGCCGCCCCCAAGGTCCTCAGCCCGTGGTCCGACACCTGGCGGCGGCTCAAGAAGAACAAGCTCGCCCTCATCGGGTTGGGCATCATCGCCGTGTTCATCGTCGTGGGGATCGTCCAGGTGATCGCCTACCCGCTCACGGACGGACGCGGGCTGACGCCCTACGACCCCAACGCCGAGAACTACAGCCTGTCGCCGACCGGCCACGGTTCGTCGCCGAGCCTGTCGCATCCCATGGGCACCGACTACCTCGGCCGCGACATCCTGTCGCGGGCCCTCGTCGCGACCCGCATCTCGCTGCTCGTCGGCGTCATCGCCGTGGCCATCGGCCTCATCATCGGCCTCATCCTGGGCCCGATCTCGGGCTACTACGGCGGGTTCGTCGACACCGTCATCATGCGGCTCGCCGACATCTTCTTCGCCTACCCGTACATCCTCTTCGTGCTGCTGATCATGACCGTCCTCGGGCCCGGTTTCGTGAACGTGTTCCTGGCGATCGGCATCTTGGGGTGGGCATCCTTCGCACGCATCGTGCGCGGCCAGGTGTTGAGCGTGAAGAGCATGGAGTACGTCGAGGCGGCCCGTGCCCAGGGCGCGAGCGACCTGCGCATCATCTTCCGCCATGTGCTGCCGAACAGCATGGCGCCCGTCTACGTGACGATCGCCATGTCCGTCGGCGGGGCGATCGTCACCGAGGCCGCCATGAGCTTCCTCGGCATCGGCGTGCAACCCCCGAACGCGAGCTGGGGCAAGATGATCTCCGACTACCTCAACTACCTCTTCGCGGGGAGCTGGTGGATGGTGCTGTTCCCCAGCGTGCTCCTCACCGTCACCGTCTTCGGCTTCATCTCGTTCGGCAACGGCCTGCGCGACGCCACCGACCCGAGGCTCAAGGAGTAGCCGTGGCGGAACGTCTGCTCGAAGTCAAGGACCTCTCCACCCACTTCTTCACCCACGTCGGCGTGGTCAAGGCCGTGAACGGCGTGAGCTTCACGCTCGACCGCGAAGAGACGATCGGCATCGTCGGTGAGTCCGGCTCGGGCAAGACCGTGGCCGCCCTGTCGGTGATGCGCCTCGTCCCCGACCCGCCGGGCAAGATCGTCGCCGGCGACGTGAGGCTCGCGGGCCGCGACCTGCTCGCCCTGACCGAGGACGAGATGCGCGCGGTGCGGGGCAACGACATCGCGATGATCTTCCAGGACCCGATGACGAGCCTGAACCCGGTGTTCAAGGTCGGCGACCAGATCGCCGAGGCGATCATGCTGCACCAGGACAAGAAGAAGGACGAGGCTTGGGAGATGGCCGCCGCCCTGCTCGAGCGGGTGGGCATCCCCGACGCGAAGAAGCGCGTGAACCAGTACCCGTTCGAGTTCTCTGGCGGCATGCGGCAACGCGCCATGATCGCCATGGCGATCAGTTGCAACCCCGACATCCTCATCGCCGACGAGCCCACGACGGCCCTCGACGTCACGATCCAGGCGCAGATCATGGACGTGATCCGCGAGATGCAGACGCAGTTCCGCTCCGGCGTCATCATGATCACGCACGACCTCGGCGTCGTGGCCGAGATCGCCGACAAGGTGATGGTCATGTACGGCGGCCGGACGGTCGAGTACGGACCGGTCGACGCCATCTACTACGACCCGCACCACCCGTACACTTGGGGTCTGCTGGGGTCGTTGCCGCGGCTCGACCTCGCCGAGAAGCACCGTCTGCAACCGATCAAGGGACAGCCGCCGGACCTCCTGCTCCTTCCGCCGGGCTGCCCGTTCGTGGGGCGCTGCGCCTACGAGGTTCCGCGCTGCCGCGGCGAATGGCCGCCCCTCGAGCTCGTCGGGCCCGACCATGGCGTGCACTGCTGGATCCCCGTCGAGCGGCGCCTCGAGATGCGCGCCGGCCTTCCGCGCTTCAAGGAGTGGGTCGCGTGAGCCTGCTCGAGGTCAAGAACCTGAAGAAGTACTTTCCGATCAAGACGGGAGTGCTCAAGCGGACCACAGGCCAGGTCTATGCGGTCGACGACGTCAGCTTCTCGGTCGACAAGGGCGAGACCCTGGGCCTCGTCGGCGAGAGCGGCTGCGGCAAGTCGACGACCGGCCGCACGGTGCTGCGTCTCATCGAGGCGACCGGCGGCAGCGTCACGTTCGACGGCGTCGACGTCATGGCCGCCTCGCGCGCCGAGGTGCAGAAGCTGCGCCGCGACATGCAGATCATCTTCCAGGACCCGTACGCCTCGCTGAACCCGCGCAAGCGCGTCAAGCACATCATCGGCGAGCCCCTCGACATCCACGGCATCGGCACCGAGCAGGAACGCAGGCGTCGCGTGTTCGAGCTCATGGAGACGGTGGGCCTGAGCGCCGAGCACGCCGAGCGCTACCCGCACGAGTTCTCGGGCGGGCAGCGCCAGCGCATCGGCGTCGCCCGGGCGCTGGCGCTGCGTCCGCGACTCATCATCTGCGACGAACCGGTCAGCGCCCTCGACGTGTCCATCCGCGCGCAGATCATCAATCTGCTCGAGGACCTCCAGGACGAGCTGGGGCTCACGTATGTGTTCATCGCCCACGACCTCTCGGTCGTCAAGCATCTCTCGGACCGCGTCGCGGTGATGTACCTCGGCAAGATCGTCGAGATCTCTGACAGCGATCTGCTCTACGACCATCCTCAGCATCCGTACACCGAGGCCCTGCTCTCGGCCGTGCCGATCCCCGATCCGGCGACCGAGCGCGCCCGCCGGCGCATCATCCTCGAGGGCGACGTGCCCAGCCCGGCGAACCCGCCCAAGGGGTGCGTCTTCCATCCGCGCTGTCCGCGGGCCCAGGAGGTCTGCACCTCGGCGATGCCGGCGCTCGCCGTCACCGGAGAGGCCGGCGAGCGCCACCAGGTCGCCTGCTACTTCCCGACCCGCTACGAGGGCGGTCGGCGCTCCGTGTCCGAGTCGTCGTTCGCCGGCGCCCAGCCCGGCGCGGCCGGCCCGGCGGGGGCCGCGGACGCCTGAGCGCCAGGCCTCGCGCCGGGGCGTCGCCTGTCCGATGGGTGTGTCTCGTCATCGCCGTCGTCACGAGGGTCGCGTCTGTGAGGGTCGCGCCATGCGTGTCGCGGGTCGCCGCGGGCCGGCTGTCGTTCTCACACTGGTCCTGCTGGGTCTGTCGGTGTTCGGCCTCGGGGCCTGTGGCGGCTCCGGTAACGCGACCGACACGGGCGACGCCGTCCTCGCGCGTGTCAACGGCGAGCCGGTCACGCGCGCGGACGTCGAGGACGTCCGCGCCGAGGCGCGGCTGGCGGGGGACGAGAAGGACGCCGACGCGGCGCTCGAGGACGCCATCGGCCGCGCACTCGTTCGTCAGGAAGCGGAGCGCCTCGGTGTCGTCGTGAGTCCGGCGGACGTGGATGAGCGGATCGCCGCCGTGACCAGGCGCCTGGGCGGGGAAGAGGCCCTCGCCCAGGCGCTCGACGACGCGGACATGAGCGCCGAACAGCTTCGTCGCGGCGCTGAGTATGGGCTGCTGCGCGGCCAGGTGCGGGACGCGCGCTTCGGCGACCTCGGCGTGAGCGACGCCGCGGCGCGCGCGTTCTACCGCCGCAACCTCGACGACCTCTTCACCGAGCCGGCGGCCGTCGACCTCAGCATGATCGTCGTGCGCACCAAGAGGCTGGGCGAGAAGGTGATCGACGAGCTGGCCGCGGGAGCGTCGTTCGCCCGCGTGGCGAAGACGTACACGCGTGACCCGGCGTCCAGGGAGACGGGGGGACGGTTGGGCTGGATCGCGTCGGCGTCTCTTCCCGACCCGCTGCGCGTCGCGGTCGAGCGCATGACGAAGGGGGCCGTCACGGGACCCGTCGAAGGACCGATGGGCTGGTACGTGCTCAAGCTGCACGGGCGGCGCAGCGCCTCGGTCGAGACGTTCGCGGAGGTCGAGAAAGCCGTGCGCGGCGAGCTCCTCTTGCGCAAGCGGACGCGGGCGCTGGACCGCTGGATCGCGGCCGAACGCAAGCGCGCCGAGGTGGTCCTGAGCTCGCCCTGAGGCGCCGGGCGGCGCCACGGCCGCCGTGCCGGAGGCAGGGATGGAGGCGGCGCCACGGCCGCCGTGCCGAAGGGCACGGACCCGGGCGCCGCCCTGCTATACTGCCCCGCGACGCGCGCGGCCCGGCCGCTGCGGACGACCCCATGAAGATCGTGCTGTGGATACTCGGCGTCCTCGCCCTTCTCCTCGTGCTCCTCGGGGCCGTCAATCGCGCCACGCTCGTCTCGCTCGACTACGTCGTGGGGACCACGGGTCCCGTCTCCCTCTTCTGGGTCGCGCTCGTCGGCGCGGCGGCCGTCCTCGTGGCAGGTCTCGCTGGATGGGCGGCGGGCGCCGCTCGCGCCGGCGGGGCGCGCGCCAAGCTCGAGCGCGAGCTCGAGGCGACCTATCGGCGGCTGCGTGAGAGCCAGGCGCGCGCGGCGGCCACGCCTGCCGGCGGGACGGCCGTGGCGGACGCGGACGCTGCGACCGCCGCGGCGCCGAACGCAGTGACGCCGGAGGCGGGGTCGGCGCCCGGCGGGCGCGACGCGCCGGCTTGACGCCAGCGGGGCGCCGTCCCGCTATCCGTCGCCGCACGGCGATACACTGAGCGCCGTGATGCAGCCTTGATCGACGACGGTTCCTGGCGCATCGCGCCGGTCGACTACGGCGCCGCCCGGCGGCTGGCCGACGAGCTCGGCGTGAGCGACACGTTCGCCCAGGTCCTCGTGCGCCGCGGGTTCGCCCAGCCCGAGGAGGCGTACGCCTTCCTGCACCCTGACGACCTGGTGTCCGACCCCTACCTGGTGCCGGGGGTGTCGGAGGCGCGGCGTCGTATCGACCGGGCGCTCAAGCGTGGCGAGCCGATCGCCGTGCACGGCGACTACGACACCGACGGCATCACTGCGACCTTCCTCCTCGTGAGCGTCCTCGAAGAGCTCGGCGCCGATGTGCGCTGGCGCCTCCCGAACCGCTTCACCGAGGGTTACGGCGTGGCCATGAGCACCGTCGAGGAGCTCGCCGCCGAGGGCGTCAAGCTGCTCGTGACGGTCGACTGCGGCGTCAGCGCCGGCGACGAAGTCGAACGGGCGCACGAATTGGGGATGGACGTCGTGGTCACCGACCACCACGAGATCGAGGGCCCCCTGCCCTCGTGCGTCGTCGTCTCGCCGAAGCTCCCGGGGGCGCCGTTCCCCCACCTGGCCGGCGTGGGGGTCGCCTTCAAGCTCGCCCATGCGCTGCTGCAGGACGAGGGCGCGGCTCGCGTCGAGGTCCCGCTCGCCCTGCGACCGTTCACCGATCTCGTCGCCCTGGGGACGATCGCCGACCTCGTGCCGCTGGTCGACGAGAACCGGACCTTGGTCAGGATGGGCCTCGGGCGGCTGCGCAGCGCGTCGCGCCCCGGTCTCGCGGCGCTCATGGAGGTCGCGGACGTGAGGCCCGGCGCGCTCACCGCGGGCGGCGTCGGCTTCCGCCTCGCCCCCCGCCTCAACGCCGCCGGGCGTCTCGAAGACGCGACCATCGCTCTCGAGCTGCTGGCGTGCGCCGACCGCGAGGCGGCCCTTCCGCTCGCCCTCCGCCTCGACGGCCTCAACCGCGAGCGCCAGGAGATCGAGCGCGGCATCTTCGCCGCCGCCGTCGCCCAGGTCAGTGAACCCTTGCCCCCCGCGCTCGTCCTCTCGTCTCCCGACTGGCACGAGGGCGTCGTCGGCATCGTCGCCTCCCGGGTGGCCGAACGGTTCCACCGCCCCACTATCCTGCTCTGCGAGGACGGCGAGCTCGCCAAGGGGTCGGGCAGGAGCATCGCGGCGTACGACCTGCTCGCCGGCGTCCACGCCGCGTCCTCGCACCTCATCGCCTACGGCGGGCACCGCGCGGCGTGCGGACTGCGTCTCGCACGCCGCGCCATCCCCGCCTTCCGCGAGGCCTTCACCGCCCATGCGGCGGCGACACTGAGCGCAAGCGACCTCGAGCGCACACGCGTCGCCGACGCCCTGGTGTGCGGCGACGAGCTCAACCTTCAGCTCGCCGACGAGCTTGAGCTGCTCGCGCCGCACGGGACGGGCAACCCGCGCGTCACCCTTGTGCTGCACGGCGCCGAGGTCGTCGCGCCGCGGCTCACCCGCGACCGCCGGCACCTTCAGTACCGGGTGCGTCGCGACGGCGCGTCGTGCGGCGCCGTGCACTTCAACTTCGACGGCCTGGGCGAGGTCAGCGCGCCCGGTCGCTACGACGTCGTGCTCGCGCTGGGCAAGAACGCCTACAACGCCAGCGTCACGGCCCAGGTCGAGGTCAAGGCGCTGCATCGCCTGGCCGCCGGCGACGACGACCTCTGCCCGACGCCCTGCGACACGACGTGTGCGGCGCGTCTGCGCGGCGACGAGCTCTGGCGCAGTCTGCTGGACGGCGCCCAGCTTGAGGTGTGGCGGCCGCGGGCCGAGGCGGCCGACGCCGTCGACCGCGCACGCCGTGAGGGTCGCCTTCTCGACAAGCGCGGCCGCCCGGCCGTCTCGACCGTCGCCGCCCTCGCGGCCACCGGTGAGCGCGTCCTCGTACTGGTCGCCGACGTTGCCCGCCGGCGCCCGTTGCTCACCCGTGACGCCCTGCCTCCGGCCCTCGCCCGGCGCGCCCTGTACGTACAGACGGCGTGCGCCCAGCGCCTGCGGCTTGCCGTCGGTGCAGGCGGCGAAAGGGACGGGTGCCCGGTCGCAGGCGTGGGCACGATCGGCGAAGCGGGCGTCGGGCCAGGCGCGGTCGTGTCGACAGGTCGCGGGGCCGACGGCCCGCCCGACGTGGTCATGGCCGGCGTCGACCTCGCCGCCGCGCACCCCGGGCTGGTGGGCGCGTTCCGTCACATCGTGTTCGTCGATCCGCCGTTCGGCGCGGCCCTGCACGACGATGTCGTCGCAGCGGCCGCGCCCGACGCCTACATCCATGCGCTGTGGGGACCCGCTGACGTACACTTCACGGAGCAGGTGCTGGACGCGGGGTACGACCTCGACGCGACGCTGCGCCGCGTGTGGCGCGCGCTCGCCGCGGGCGGCGGCCGGTTTGACGACCGGCTCGAGCAGGAACTTCTTGTACAAGGGCCGTTCCTCGCGCCGGTCGCGACCGTGGCCGCCGCCCTGCGCGTGCTGAGCGCGGCCGGGTTGCTGCGGACGGACGGGGCGGCCTACGAGCTCAAGCGGCCGCTACACAAGGCCGACATGACGACCATCGAGGCGTACCGCGCATGGCGCAGACGGTTCCACACTCGAGCGTACCTCGCGAGCTGCCTGAGGCGGCGGCGCTAGCGCGCGTCCCCGAGCAGTACCAGCCGCTGCTCGACGAGCTCTTCGCTGCGATCGAACGCTACGATCCCGACCCCGACCGCGAGCTCATCGTGCGCGCCTTCGCCGCCGCCTGTCTGCTGCACGGCGGTCAGGAGCGCAAGAGCGGCGAGGCCTACATCCACCATCCTGTCGGCACGGCGCTGAACGCCGCCGAGCTCAACCTCGACTCGGTCACGATCGCCGCGGCGCTCCTGCACGACGTGGTCGAAGACACGGGCACGCCGATCACGTGGATCGAGGAGCAGTTCGGCGCCGAGATCGCCATGCTGGTCGACGGCGTCACCAAGCTCACCAAGATGCACTTCACCTCGCAGGAGGAGGAGCAGGCCGAGAACTACCGCAAGATGATCGTCGCGATGTCGACCGACATCCGCGTCATCCTCATCAAGCTCTGCGACCGTCTCCACAACATGCACACGCTCGGCTACCTGAGCAAGCAGAAGCAGATCCAGAAGGCGAAGGAGACGCTCGAGGTCTACGCGCCCCTGGCGCACCGGCTCGGCATCCACAACGTGAAGTGGCAGCTCGAGGACCTCGCCTTCGCGACCCTGCACCCGCGCAAGTACCAGGAGATCCAGAGGTGGGTCTCGCAGCGTCGCGCCGACCGCGAGGACTTCGTCGACGAGGCGGCCGAGTTCCTGCGCGTCGAGCTCGAACGCGCCGGGATCGAAGCCGAGATCACCGGTCGCGCCAAGCACTTCTACTCCATCTACGTGAAGATGAGCCGGCGCGGCAAGGAGTTCAACGAGATCTTCGACCTGACGGGCCTGCGCGTGCTCGTCGACTCCGTCAAGGACTGCTACGGCGCGGTCGGCATCATCCACTCCATCTGGAAGCCGATCCCCGGGCGCTTCAAGGACTACATCGCGATGCCCAAGTTCAACATGTACCAGTCGCTGCACACGACGGTGATCGGCCCCGGCGGCAAGCCTCTCGAGATCCAGATCCGCACCTCCGACATGCACCAGACGGCTGAGTTCGGGGTGGCCGCGCACTGGCTCTACAAAGAGAAGGGCGAGCGCGACCCCGACAAGCTGGCCTGGTTACACCAGATGATGGAGTGGCAGTCCGAGACCGCCGGCGACGCGCGCGAGTTCATGGACACGCTGAAGATCGACCTCTTCGAGGACGAGGTCTTCGTCTTCACGCCCAAGGGCGACGTCAAGAGTCTCGCCGCGGGCTCGACGCCGATCGACTTCGCCTACGCCGTGCACACCGACGTCGGCAACCACACCGTCGGCGCGAAGGTCAACGGCCGCATCGTCCCGCTGCACCACAAGCTGCACTCCGGCGACATCGTCGAGGTCATCACCTCGAAGTCGTCGCAGGGGCCGTCGCGCGACTGGCTCGACATCGTCGTCACGTCGCGGGCGCGGCAGAAGATCCGCCAGCACTTCCGCCGCGAGCAGCGCGAAGACTCCGAGCACTCGGGCCGCGAGCTGCTCCAGGACACACTCCGCCGCGACGGGCTGCCGGCGACCAAGATCCTCTCGGCCAAGGTCTTTTCGCAGATTGCCAGGGAGATGGGGTTCGCCAAGCCCGACGACCTGTTCGCGGCGATCGGCTCGGGCCGGGTGGCCGTAAAGACCGTCGCGACGAAGGTCATGCAACGCGCTGGGACGATGAGGGAGGCGACGCCCCCGCCCGAGATGCTGCCGCATCGCGAAGAGCAGGGGCGCGAAGAGCCCCAGGCCCTGTCCGGCGAGTTCGGCATCGTCGTCGAGGGCATGAACGACATCATGGTCCGTATGGCGAAGTGCTGTAAGCCCATCCCGGGCGACGACATCGTCGGCTACATCTCCCTCGGCAAGGGCGTCACCATCCACCGCAGCGACTGCAAGAACGCGCGCGCCCTCATGAAGAATCCCGAGCGCTTCAGCAAGGTGGCGTGGCAGGGCAGGGGCGGCATGGCCTTCAGGGTCGAGATCCAGGTCGAGGCTCTCGACCGCAACCACCTGCTCGAGGACGTCGCCCGTACCTTGGGCGATTCCGGCGTGAACATCATCTCGGGGCAGGTGCAGACGCTGCCCGACGGCGCCGTGCGCGACCGCTTCACCATCGAGGTGGGCGACGTGCGGCAGCTCGACAACATCCTCGCCAACATCCGCGCCATCGACACCGTGTACGACGCCTACCGCATCGTGGCCTGAGGCGCGGGGCGGGCCGCCTGCGGCGGCCCGCCCCGCGCCTCAGGCCACGTGCCGAGGATCGACGCAGGGCCGGCAGCGGCGGTCGACGCTTCGACGGACCGTCTGGTAGGGTAAGCGGCCGAACGCCGTCCTCCAAGATAAGCGCCCGAACGCCGTCCCCCAAGAGGAAGCCATGTCCGAACCGTTCGACGTCTTCTCGGTCCCGCTCGGCCCGCTCCAGGCGAACTGCTTCATGGTGGTAGGCGCCGACGCCGGCCTCGTCGTCGACCCCGGCGACGAGGCGCCGATCGTGATCGACGCCTTCGGCGAGCTCGGTTTCGGCCCGTCGGCGATCCTTCTCACCCACGGGCACTTCGACCATTTCGGCGCCGTGGCGCCGCTGGCGAGGCACTTCTCGATCCCCGTGTACGTAGGCGCCGACGACGCCGGCCAGATGGCCGACGGCGGCCTCGATGCCATGGCGGGCTTCGCCATCGAGCCCTTCAAGGACCCGGTGCTGCTGAGCGGCGAGCAGGCGCTCGACCTGCCGTTCTCGCCGCTCGCCATCCCGACGCCGGGCCATTCGCGGGGCTCGTACACCTTCGCCCTCGACGGGCACCTGTTCGTCGGCGACCTCATCTTCTACGGCAGCGTGGGGCGGACCGACCTGCCCGGCGGCGACATGGACGCGCTGCTCGATTCGGTACGCACGCTGGTGCGCCGCTATCCGGCCGACACGACCGTGCACTGCGGCCACGGGCCGGACACGTCGCTGGGACGCGAGCTGGCGCTGAACCCGTTCCTGTCGCCGCTGCGGCACGACCCGGGTCACCACTGGTGAGCGGACCGCGCGCTCCTAAGGGTACGTACGACCTTCTGCCCGACGAGGCGGCGCGGCGCGACCGGATGGTCGCGACGGCGGCGCACGTCTTCGCCGCCTACGGCTATCGCCACGTCGTCACCCCCGAGTTCGAAGAGACGAGCCTGTTCGAGCGCGGCGTGGGCGAGGCGACCGACATCGTGCGTAAGGAGATGTACACGTTCACGGACAAGGGCGGCCGTTCGCTGACCCTGCGTCCCGAGGGCACGGCGCCGATCTGCCGCCTGTACATCGAGCACGGCCTGCACAAGTGGCCGCAGCCGGTGAAGCTCTGGTACTACTGCCCCATGTTCCGCTACGAGCGGCCGCAGGCCGGCCGCTACCGCGAGCACTACCAGTTGGGCGCCGAGGCGATCGGCTCGGCGGCGCCGGAGGTCGACGCCGAGGTCATCGCCATGCTCGCCCAGCTCTTCGCGGAGCTCGGCGTCGGCGGCCTGCGCCTGGCGGTCAACAGCATGGGCGACGCGGCCTGCCGGCCCGCCTACGTCGGCCGGCTCCGCGACTACCTGCGCGGCCGCGAGGCCGAGCTTTGTGGCGACTGTCGCGAGCGCCTCGAGCTGAACCCGCTGCGCACGTTCGACTGCAAGGTCGAGACGTGCCGCGCGGTGCTCGACGAGGCGCCGCGCATCGGCGACCACCTCTGTCCGGACTGCCGGGCCCACTTCGACACCGTGCTCGACCTGCTGCGTCGCGTGGGCCTCGACCCCCAGCTCGACTTCCGCCTCGTCCGCGGCCTCGACTACTACACGCGGACGACGTTCGAGTTCAGCTCCGACCTGCTCGGCGCCCAGAGCGGCGTCGGCGGCGGAGGACGCTACGACGGCCTCATCGAACAGCTCGGCGGGCCGCCGACGCCCGGCGTCGGCTTCGGGTCCGGCGTGGAGCGCATCGCCCTGGCGATGGGCGCCCGGGAGGTACCGGCCGCGGCGCCGGTGGCGTTCCTGGTCGCGTTCGCCGCCGAGCGCCGCGGCGACACCTTCGCGCTGGCGCACGAGCTGCGCCGCGGCGGCCTGGCGGTCGAGCTGGACCTGGCCGCACGCAGTGTGAAGGGCCAGCTCAGGCAGGCCGCCCGCTGCGGCGCCGCGTACGCCGTCCTCCTGGGTCTCGCGGAGCTCCCCGCAGACATGGTGCGCGTCAAGACCCTCGCCGGCGGCGGGGAAGAGGACGTGCCGGCCGCCGGCCTCGCGGCATGGCTGGCGGCGCATCCTCCGAAGGGCGACGCGTGAGCCTGCGCGACGCGTACCCCGGCGAGCTGCGCCTGGCCGACGTCGGCCGCGAGGTCCGTCTTGCCGGCTGGGTCGCGCATCGCCGCGACCACGGCAACCTCATCTTCATCGACCTGCGCGACCGCTCCGGCATCGCGCAGCTCGTCGTCGACCCGTCGGAGGCGCCGGCTGCCCACGCCCTGGCGGGGGAGGTGCGGCCGGAGTACGTGATCGCCGTGCGCGGGGCGGTCGTGGCGCGCAGCGCCGAGACGGTCAACCCGAACCTGCCGACCGGCGAGATCGAGGTCCGCGTCGCCGCCCTCGACGTCCTCAACGTGGCCAAGACGCCGCCGTTCGAGATCGGCGGCGCCGAGAGCGGCGAGGTCGACGAGACCCTGCGCCTGAAGTACCGCTACCTCGACCTGCGGCGGCCGGCGATGCTCGCCAACATGGTTTTGCGCCATACCGTCGTCCAGGCGGCGCGCGCCTACCTCGACGAGCATCGCTTCCTCGAGATCGAGACGCCGGTCCTGACCAGGTCGACGCCCGAGGGCGCACGCGACTTCCTCGTCCCGGCCCGTCTGCAGCCGCACCGCTTCTATGCGCTGCCGCAGTCGCCGCAGCTCTTCAAGCAGATCCTCATGGTTGCCGGCGTCGACCGCTACTACCAGATCGCGCGCTGCTTCCGCGACGAGGACCTGCGCGCCGACCGCCAGCCTGAGCACACGCAGATCGACCTCGAGGTCTCGTTCATGGGCACGGACGAGATCCGCGCCCTCATCGAGGGACTCTGCGTGGCCATGTTCGCCGCCATCGGCGAGGAGCTCGAGGCGCCGTTCCCGCTGCTCACCTACGACGAGGCGATGCTGCGCTACGGCTCCGACAAGCCCGACGTGCGCCACGGGTTCGAGGTGACCGAGCTGAGCGACGTCTTCGTGAGCAGCGGGTTCCAGGTGTTCCGCGGCGCCGTGGACGCCGGCGGCTGCGTGCGCGCGATCTGCGCCCGCGGCGCGGCCACGCTGCCGCGGGCGCAGATCGACGCGCTCACGGAGGTCGCCAAGGCGAACGGCGCCAAGGGCATGGCCTACGTCTATGTCGAGGAGGGCCGCGCTCTGCGGGGCCCGGTGGTGAAGTTCCTGACCGAGGCCGAGCAGGAGGCGGCCGTCGCCCGGACGGCGGCCGAGCCCGGCGACCTGATCGTCTTCGTCGCCGATCAGGCCGGCGTGGCCGCGCCCGTGCTCGGCGCCTTGCGCGCCGAGCTCATCGCGCGGCTGGCCCCGGCCCCGTCGCGGCGCTGGGCCCCGCTGTGGGTGATCGACTTCCCCCTCTTCGAGATCGACGCGGAGACGGGGCGGCTCACCTACGGTCACAACCCGTTCAGCCTGCCTACGCCCGAGACGCTCCCCCTGCTCGAGACGGACCCGCTCAAGGTCTATGGCGCCCAGTACGACCTCGTCCTCAACGGTCACGAGCTCGGCTCGGGCTCGCTGCGCAACCATCGCCCCGACATCCAGCGCGCCGTGTTGCGCGCCCTCGGCTTCGACGACGCCCGCATCCAGAGCTCCTTCGGCTTCATGCTCGAAGCGCTCGAGCACGGCGCACCTCCGCACGGCGGGATCGGTCTCGGGCTCGACCGCCTTGTCATGCTCATGGCCGGCGAGGACTCCATCCGTGATGTGATCGCCTTCCCCAAGACGGCGTCGGGCAGCGACCCGATGACGGCGGCGCCGGCCGAGGTCACGGCGGCGCAGCTCAGGGAGCTGCGCCTGCGC
>ENA-UOWE01000655-UOWE01000655.1-activated-sludge-metagenome-genome-assembly--contig:-NODE-655-length-47857-cov-6.699573_pt1 | contig 47857 bp, 37 predicted proteins | sample MGYA00249841_ERZ761562 | MGnify/ENA primary metagenome ERZ761562 (study PRJEB28883, sample SAMN05720200) | activated sludge metagenome | isolation source: Anaerobic digester | place: Japan...
AACAAAAAAAAGCCTCAGTGTTAACTGAGACTTTTGATTTTTTCGTGGGAGCTATAGGATTCGAACCTATGACCCCCTGCTTGTAAGGCAGGTGCTCTGAACCAGCTGAGCTAAGCTCCCAAATTTTTAATTTGAGGATGCAAAGATAAAAGTAAAAAATTATTTATCCAAATCTTTTTTTGATAAAAATATATTTTTTTAAAATTAAATCGACTAAAATGTTTAAAAATTCAAAAACATTGACTATATTTGTCGTAAATTCAAAATCAAAGCGAGTATGAAAAAAGTATTATTTACCTTAACCTATTTGTTTATAGGTTTTACTGTTTTTTCGCAATCCTATTATGTTGGGCATAAACAGTATAATTTTGTCGATCCTTCAAGAAGTCGAACGATTCAGACTGAGGTTTACTATCCGGCTACATCAGCGGGTGATAATACGCCATTTGCATCGGGTCAATTTCCGGTTATCGTTTTTGGTCATGGTTTTGTAATGTCTTGGGATTCGTATCAATGGTTATGGGATAGTATTGTTCCTCGTGGTTATGTAATGGTTTTTCCTCGAACTGAAGGAAGTATTTCTCCCAGCCACAGTGCTTTTGGCGAAGATTTGAAATTTCTTAATAATTTTCTTTTAAGCGAAGGCTCGAATTCTTCCTCCGATTTTTATCAACATATTCTAGGAACGAGTGCCATCATGGGACATTCAATGGGAGGTGGTAGTTCATTTCTTGCAGCAGCAAATAATACCAATTTAACAACTCTTGTAAATTTTGCAGCAGCAGAAACAAATCCCAGTGCAATAGCTGCAGCTGCCAATGTTACAGTTCCAGCTGTTGTTTTTTATGGAATTAATGATGGTGTAGCTCCTCCTGCCGATCATCAATTGCCGATGTATAATGCATTAGCTTCGTCGTGCAAAACACGTATAGGTATTGTTGGAGGTGGACATTGCTATTTTGCAGATTATAATTTCAATTGTAGCTTTGGAGAAGGCACTACCAGTCCACAACCTACTATTTCCAGAGATCAACAACATGAAATTGTAGCACAGCTTCTGTTTCCATATCTTGATTTTATGCTTAAAGGCGATGCTGTTGCCGAGCAAATATATTATCAGCGATTAAATTCGATGAATACCATTGTTTTTGCTCGCAGTTGTTTGATGAGTGATGATATTACCATAACTCGTTTTGTTAGCCCTATTAATGGTTGCGGATTAATGAGCAATCAACCTATAAGTATAGTAGTAAAAAACAATGGCACCAATCCGGCAACAAATATACCGTTGTCGTATGTGTTTAATGGACAGGCAGCTGTTAGTGAAACGTACACAGGAACCATTGTCCCCGGCGATTCTGTTATTTTTACTTTTTCAACAACGGTAAATGCAGGTCAATCAGGAGCTACTTATAGTTTTATGGCATACAGTAGTTACCCCAACGACGAATATATTTATAATGATACGGTAGTTGCAACCTACACCAATACCAGTGTTGATTTGCCTTTAGCTGTTGATTTTACTGGTTTTAATGGCACGAATTTATCCACTGTTTTTCCGGGATGGAAAGAGTCGCAAGGAATTGTTCCATCAGGAACGACTTCTGCTTGGGTCAACCGCACAGGTGTGGGCGGAACATCCAATATTACAGCCAAAGTAAATTTTTATAGTTCACCCATTCGTGAATGGATTGTAGGACCCGGTTTTATTTGCGGTACTTATACTAAATTATCTTTTGATGTAGCATTAACCGATTATAATAGCACCAATCCTGATCCCGATGGTATGGCAAATGGGGATAGTTTAAGAGTCTTTTATTCGCTCGATTGTGGTTTGACCTGGAATCGACTTACAGCTTATGGCAAAAATTCGGGTTTTACCAATACACTTCAAAATATCGAAATTCCTTTAGGTCAATTTGCAAATCAGGGTGTTGCCATTGCTTTTCAAGCTTTTCGCGAAACTACTTCGGCTAACGATTATGATTTACACTTAGATAATATTTTAATTAAACATTACAATCCATATGATTTAATGGCTTTTGAAATCAATCAGCCTTCGAATCAAAATTGCTACAGTATTGAACCCATTGACGTTACTATTAAAAACAACGGATTAAACGATGTTGATTTTTCACAAGATCCTGCCAGTGTGCAAGTAATTGTAAACGGTCCCAATAGCTTCAATCAAACTGTTAATTTAACCGGAACATTGACTTCTAACAATCAAACTACTGTAAATATTGGAAACATAGATATGAGCCAAAGCGGTACATATACTTTTATAATGAAAATTATCTATGCTAACGATAATGATACGATGAATAACACTCTAATCAAAACGATTAGTGTCAACAATCCACAAGCTTCTATTACCGGCACTACAACCATATGTTCGGGTCAAAGCACCGTTCTAACAGCAGAAGCAACAACAAATGGAACCGTTACATATTCCTCATCATCAACATCATCGGTAAATATTCCGGATAACAATTCAACAGGTGTAACATCTACTATTACTATTAGTGGTTTTAGCTCATCTCTAACTGCCGGCACTGCTTTGAAACAAGTCATTATCAATTCGTTGACCCATACATACGTTGGAGATTTAAAAATTGACTTAATAGCTCCTGACAATAGTACTATAAACCTCATAAACCAGAGAGGGTCTTCCGGAGATAATTTCACAAATACAGTTCTCGATCCTACAGCTTCAACAAATATCTCAAGTGTTTCAAGTACGAATGCTCCTTTTACCGGCACTTATGTACCTGAGCAAGCTTTTACTAATTTAACAGGTGGAGTTAATGGCGACTGGAAATTAAAAGTAAGCGACCTTGCTTCTGGCGATGTGGGTGTTTTAAATCAATGGACAATAGTTTTAGAAGTAAATAATTATATTGTAAGCTATTCGTGGTCAACCAACGAAACAACACCTCAAATTACCGTTAGCCCTGCTCAAACAACTGACTATTCAGTTACTATAACCGATGCAAAAGGTTGTACATCTGAAGCCGGCACAACAATCAACATTGGAGGGTCATCTAACACACTTAACCTTGGTCAGGATAGAGAAATTTGCGAAGGACAGAGCGTTACACTCGATGCCGGTAGTGGATTTACAAGTTATAATTGGAGTACAACCGAAACATCGCAAAGTATAACGGTTTCCGAATCGGGTATTTACTATATCATCGCTTCCGATAATTGTGGAACCTATTACGATACCGTGAATGTTACGGTTCATCCATTACCAAACGTTGATTTAGGTAACGATTATTATACATGTGCCGGAAATACTATTACTTTAGATGCAGGCATACATACATCTTACTTATGGTCGACGAATGAAACCACTCAGCAAATAACTTTTTCTTATTCCGTTAGTGCCTCAGAATTTTTTAGTGTAACGGTTACCGATAGTTATGGATGCCAAAATGCAGACACTATTTTAGTAGTGGTTAACGAAAATCCGACACCGAATTTAGGCTTAGATACAACGATTTGTCAAAATGAATCGATAACACTAAATGCCGGAAATTACGCACAATATATATGGTCGGATGGGCAAACAAGTTCAAGTATCGTTATTGATGCTAATAATTTAAATCCGGGTGTATATGTTTTTTCAGTAATGGTAACTGACAATAATAATTGTACCGGCTCTGATACAATTAATATTACTATTGAAATTTGTGAGGGGATCACTGAACAGACTGAAAATAACATTAATATGTATCCGAACCCGGCATTTGATAATATAACCATACAATTATCAAAAGCCGAAATCATTATTATTTACTCTGCTGATGGTCGTTGTGTATTTAACAGCCAATCTTCTTCGAATAAGCACATTATCAACGTGAGCAATTGGGCCAAGGGAGTATATTACATCAAAACTTCGAACGAATCGATGCAGACATATAAATTCGTTAAGCTGTAATAACTAATAGTTTATCAGCGATTAAAGGTCGGTTTATGCCGGCCTTTTTTTATTCAAAAGGATGTTCTTTATTGAAATTGGGTTTATAAAAATCGGTGCTTTCAAAATCCTGAATCCATCCTTTATTCATACCAAGTTCGTGCATGTATTGAATAACGTTGTTGTATTCGTTAAATTTAATTTTGCGGCTTATTTCGTGGGGTAGTGTGAGGTTTTCGGGAGGATAGTATTGCGACATAAGCGAAAGGGCAACACGTGGGCTTATTTCTTGTTCAATGATATCCAGAACATTTAAGCTGTTTTCGATATGATTGGGCAATACTAAATGGCGAATGATAAGCCCTCGCTCAATTTCATTTTTTGAATTTAATTGTAGCGTATTGCCTTTTTGATAATACATTTCCTTAATGGCTGCTAATGCAGTAGCTACATAATTTTTTATACCCGACATGTTCAAAGCAATGGTGTCGTTGCTGTATTTAAAATCGGGAAGATAAACATCTATGTATGGTTCTAACATGCGTAATGTTTCAACTTTGTCATAAGCATTGGAGTTCCAGACTGTAACTGGCTTATAACCTAAATGCCATAGATGTTCTATAATATCGATAACTTGTATTGCCATATGCGATGGTGAAACAAAACCAACAGCACGGATGCCTTTCTTTAATAGAGGGACAATTTTATTTACGACATCTTCGGTTGTTAGTATTTCTTCGATGGGAGAGTGGTGTTGACTAATTTGATGGTTTTGACAATAAATGCACGATAAATTGCAATGCGAAAAAAACACATTACAGATTCCTCTTTCACCGTTTATAACAGGCTCTTCTCCTTTATGAATGCAAATAGACGAAATGTGCTGAAGTGATGTAGCTCCACATATGCCTTTTTCGCCTTTGTTTCTGTTTACTCCGCACTCGTGGGGACATATATTACAAGCATTATATGCTTCGTAAAAAATCATTTACAAATTTACTTATTTTTTAAATAACCATCACTCCTTCATTCTGTTTTGAATCAAGTTCAGAAAAGGAATGATTTACATTTTTCAACTATGGAATGCTAAAACGTGTTATTCACTTGACTTGTATAAGGTTTTAATAAGCTTTAATATAATTCATTTGTTTATTTCTAAATTGTCCGTTAACTTAGATACCTTTTTTTATGAAGGAAAAAGAAAATGTATTCAAGCGAATATAATGCCCTTTTGGAGCGGTTAAACACCTTCATTGCGAAGTATCATAAAAATGAAATTCGAAGGGGATTGTTGTTGTTTTTATTGATTTTTGGTTTAAGTACACTTACTGTTTTTTTGCTCGAATACGTTGAACATTTTACTTTAACCGTTAGAACAGTGCTCTTTTATGCTTGTTTAACGCTTTATTCGGCAATATTTCTGCGTTTTATTTTATACCCGGCAATGGCATTGTTCAATATTCGTAATGGATTGAGCCATAAACAAGCGGCCGAAATTATTTCAAAGCATTTCCCCGAAATTCAGGATAAATTTAATAATACGCTCGAATTAGCCGAGTTAGTTACTCAAAACAGATATTCTGCTTCTCTAATTATGGCTAGCATTGACCAAAGAGCTAAGCTTTTACAGCCTATCCCATTTCATCTTGCTATTGATTTTCGATTCAATTATAAACTGCTGAAATACTTAGCACTCGTTATTTTAGTCTATTTGTCGGTATTGATATACAAACCTATCATCATTAAAGAAGGCTCTGAGCGTATTTTACACCATAGAACTCATTATGTGGCTCCGGCTCCTTTTATGTTTATATTAGAAAACAAAAATCTGACCGTAAGTCAAGGCGAAGATTTTGAAATTAAAGTGAAAACCCAAGGTCAATATGTTCCTCAAAAAGTTTATGTTGTAATTGGCTCGACACGATTGTTGTTGAGTAATACGGATAAATCTACCTTTACTTATTCATTTAAAGGTGTAAATCGTTCGTTCGATTTCCGCTTCGAAGCCGAAGAGGTGGTTTCTTCATCATACAGATTAAATGTAGTATTCCCTCCACAAATCATTTCTTTTAAAATTGAAATCATACCTCCGGCATATACAGGTTTATCGTCAACCATTGCCGAAAATACGGGCGACATTACAATTCCGTGCGGTAGCCAGGTAAAATGGTTGTTTGCTACTTCGCATACCGATTCGTTGTGGATGAGCATTAATGATTCTTCAAAAATTCCATCGCAACACGAAAATGATATGTTTGTCATTAAACAACGATTTTTCAATTCTGCTAATTATACACTATTTCCGTCGAACAAAGAAATGGTAAACAGAAATAACATGACATATGCAGTAAATGTAATTCCCGATATATATCCTTCTATACAAGCCGATTTTGTTACCGATAGCACCATGTGGGGAATGTATTATTTTAAAGGCTCTGTTAACGATGATTATGGATTTAAAAAATTGCTCTTTACATTGAAGTTTGGCAAGGATTCAGTCCGAACTATTTCCATTCCAATTCAAAACAACTTGCTAAATCAAGAGTTTTATTTTGCTTACGATTTTTCGTCTCTTAAAAATGTGAATGGCAACATAGAATATTACTTCGAAGTTTGGGACAACGATGGCATACACGGAAGTAAATCGACAAAATCGGAGGTAAAAAACATTCGCATCCCCGACAAAAAAGAAATTGAACAATATAAAAACGAAGCGAACAAAAACATTTTCGAACAACTTCATCAATCAGAGAAGATTACCAGTGACTTAGAAAAAGAATTGAAACAGCTTCAGAAAAATATTACCAATTCCAATAACTTGTCGTGGGAGCATACTCAAAAGTTTCAACAAATTCTTGAAAAGCAATTAAGTCTTGAGCAGGCACTAAAGAAAATTGCGGAGCAAAACAAACAAAAAAATAATCTGATAAACACATTTACCGAACAGGATAAAGAAATGCTCGAAAAGCAAAAACAAATTCAGGAACTGATCGAAAACATTATGGACGACGAGTTGAAAAAACTTATCGATCAGTTAAAGGAAATGATGAAAAATTTGGATAAAAGTAAACTTAACGAAATGACCCAAGAACTCAAAATGCAAACCGAAGATGTAAATAAAGAACTTGACAGAACACTGGAATTACTAAAAAAAATGAATGTTGAAGAAAAAATAAACAATGTTATAAAAGATTTAGATAAGCTGGCTCAGGAGCAAGAAAACCTTTCGGAGCAAAGCGAAAACAAGAAGACTCCCTCCGATTCGCTCAGAAATATGCAACAGCAACAGCAACAAGATTTTAAAGATTTGCAGCAAAAGTACCAAGACTTAATGAAGGAAAATAATCAGTTGCAGGAGCCGTTTAATATGCAAAATTTTAATGAGGAGCAACAGCAAATTGAACAAGAATTTCAACAAGGGCAGGAAGAATTGCAGAAAAACAATCGCAAGGGAGCATCAAAGCATCAGAAAAATAATGCGAATAAGTTAAAGGAACTAAGCGAACAAATGCAAAAAATGATGCAACAAAACCAGGAAGAAGCCAATGCCGAAGATGAAGAAAGCCTGAAAATGACGCTTGAAAATATCAAAAACCTTTCATTTGCTCAGGAGGATTTATTATTGCAAACCAAACAAGCAAAACCGTACGATCCAAAATACCCGCAACTAAGCGAAAAACAAAATCGCTTGCAAGGAAACGTTAAAGTGATAGAAGACTCACTGGAAGCATTAGCCAAGCGAAATCCGATGATTAAACCAACAATAAAAAAGCATTTAAAAAACATAAAAGGATATAATCGTCAAACACTAAAGGCACTCGAAGAACGAAATGTAGTAAAAGCAGCTACAAATCAGCAGTTGCTTATGACTGAGGCAAATGAGTTGGCATTGCTTATGGGCGAAATACTGAAAGAAATGCAGAAAGCCAACTCACAAAAAATGTGCAGTGGTGGTCAGTGTAAAAAACCTGGAAACGGCAAGCCGAAACCAAGTTATCAACAAATGAAAAGCATGCAGCAACAAATAAAACAACAATTGCAATCGATACTTAACGAAATGAAACAAGGACAAAAAAATGGTGATGGCAAAAAAATGTCGGAGCAACTGGGTAAAATGATTTCGATGCAAGATAAAATGAATCAAATGCTCAACGAATTAATGCAGCAAGGAGGAATAAGTCCCGAATCGGCTAAAAAACTCCAAGAAATAAAAAATCTGATGAATGATGTGCAAAAAGATATCGCCAACAAAAATATTTCGAACCAAACCATTCAACGTCAAGAGCAAATATTAACTCGCTTGTTAGAGGCAGAAAAGGCAGATAATGAAAGAGATACAGAAAATAAGCGAGAGTCGCAAACCGGAAAAAATGATAAAATTAGTAACCCTAACGATTTTTTTCAGTATAAAGGTAAAAAAAGCACCTATGACGAAATATTATTTCAATCCAATTTACCTCTCAAAAAATACTATCAAGAACTTTATCGTAAATATATGATTAACCTGAATAAATAGGTATATGAAAAACAAAATTCAATTCCCATCCAAAATCGAAAACATCAGCATAATAGAACGACTGGTTGATGAATTAACACAACAATATCAAATCAATAGCGAAATATATGGCAATATGCTGGTTTCTATGGTTGAAGCAGTTAATAATGCGATTATTCATGGAAATAAACTTGATGAAAACAAAAGTGTGGAAGTAGAATACGAAATTGAAAACGGAATATTTACTTTCTCTATCAAGGACGAGGGCAATGGCTTCGATTATAAAAAATTGCCAGACCCTACCACTCCCGAAAACATAGAAAAACCTCATGGACGCGGAATATTCCTTATATCGCATTTGGTTGACGAGCTTTCGTTCGAAGATAATGGCAGCAAGTTGTGTGTAAAAATTAAAATCAATCCCAGTTAGTTATTATGCCCATTTTATTTCATTTAGCCGACATTACAAAAGACCCGATAAAAGGCAATAAAAAAAAAATCAGCGAATGGATTAAACAAATCGTTTTACAAAATAATAAAGAAATAGGCGATATTGATATTATTTTTTGTTCTAACGAATATTTACTCGATATTAATAAAAAGTTTCTCCATCATCATTATTATACCGATGTTATTACGTTTCCTTACAACGAAAAGAATGTGCTTTCGGGCGATGTTTTTATAAGTGTTGATCAGGTTAAAATTAATGCCGAACAATTTAAAGCAACCTTTTCAGAAGAACTTCATAGGGTTATGATTCATGGTATTCTTCACCTCATAGGATTTGAAGACGATACAGACCACAAACGCATGCACATGCACGTACTCGAAGACGAAGCATTGGAACTGTTAAAATTATAAATGCTCAATATTTTCAATACGAATAGCAATATCATCCACCCAAATAGTAGTAGTATCATCGTTCCACAAATATAATTTTAATATTTGGCGAATGGTTTCGGGTTTCATTTCGTAGCTGGCGTTCAATTTTACCGATTGCCAACACTTGCAGGGCTTTATTATTTCCTTAATGGGCTTGCCAATCCAAAATATCGGTTTGTTGCTGCTATCTTCAATTGACATCACCAGGCTTGTAAGCTTATTGTTTTCTGCCCAAACGTGTGCTTTAATCTGAACTTCAATTTTTGTGGTTCGATGGCTTGAAAACGAAGAAACGGGTAAGGTTAGTGTAGGCGAAAATCCCTGTGGCTCGAGCCGAAACGATTTTTTCCCGCTATAATGTTTAGTAGAATCAACAAAATTAGGATTGCTATTAAAATGAGGAATATATACCCATTCCAGATCGTTGAAATATTGAAAAACCGAAACCGGACGGTTCATTTTTTCTGCATAAACGACTGAATATAATTCATTTCCGGCTATCGAATCCATTCGCCTAATATATGGCTCTTTAAAATTCCACATAATCATGGGTCCGCCTTTATAAATACCAGTTAACCACCATGTTAATCCGTTGTGATATACAAAATATTGTTGTGCTTCGTCGCGATAGGGTATTATGGAACTTCGTTCATTCACAAACCGAACCTTAGAACTATCCCATTGCATCATGTAATCAGCTATACGTTTCATTACGGGGTCGGTTAATACAATAGCCGTTTGTTCAGCATTTTTAAAGTGCTTTTCAATAAAAGGTTTTATTTGGTTGTAACCGTTATGATAATCGTAAAACATTTGTGTTAAAGGAGTTATTAGCCATAAAAGTAAAAAAACAGACCACACTATGTTTTTATACCGAATCGTATGAACAAATTTTGATAGAACGAGTAGTATAAATATACCACCATAGAAAAAATAAATGCTTTTTAGGTTGACGAGTTTGTAATTAATAGATAACCATATGATTAACAGAAATATTAAAATGGCTGTCAACCACGATTTGCGAAAAGAATAAAAGTAACGGACAATGAGTGGAGAAACCGTTATAGCCAATATAGGGATAAGATATAGATAGTGACGAATATCAATACACATAGGCGAGTATCCCTTGTAGCTCTTGGTCATAAAATTTGCAGATAGCAATAAAATAAAGGTTATTAGAATCCATAACGAATCGGGTTTCGAAAAGGTCCAATATCTTTTTTTCAAAAGCGTGGGAATAAAAAATATGGTAAGTAATAAAATACTGTTTAATGTAAATTCAAACCATAATTCATAACCAATACGTTTTAGTGTGTTAATCCACGGTAAAAATTCATAACTGCATGGGTTGAGGTAGGCATTCATTTCTATTGCTTGATAGCGCGAAAAAAAACTTCCGGTTTTGTATGCAATAAAAATGTGATAAAGAATCAAAATTCCTATTCCAAGAACAATCGAATAAATCCAAAATAATTTATACTGACGTTTAACAATATCATAAATAAATAAAATGATGAATGCCGGTGCAACTAATACAACAACTTCTTTGGTTACAAAGGCAAAAAATAATCCGACAACAAAAACCAATGCATAGAGTAGTACTCTTCGCTTGTCAATAAATCGAGAAGTGAATATGGCATAAAAACTAACCAATACACCTAAAGCAACATACATATCAGACATGAGTTTGTCGGAATAGAATAAAAAGCTAGGCATAAGTGCCGTGATAACAAAAGCGGTTATTATAATTCTACTGTCGCGATGAAAGAGTAATTTATAAACGATGAGTAAAATTAAAATGCTTATTATCAATGCAGGTAATGCAGATGAGAAGTCGTTTACGCCGAACCATTTATACGCTATACCCGTGAATAAAATGACCGGAAAACGATACGAAAAATGATTTTCCGATATGTGAAATGTCCCATTTGCCCATTGGTGTGCAAGTTGAGCGTATTCCATGTCGTCCCATCCAAAATGACCACCAAAACCCCAGAAATGATGAACAAACAGAAATATGATTAAAGAGAAAAATACCGAAAATTCTACAGTTCTATTTTTATACATTTAGAATCTAATTTTTCTAAGAGGCAAAAGTACATAAATTAAACTCAATCTGATAAATAAATACGCTCATGTTTATTCGGCAAGACTTAATCCGGCATCGATATACGAGTAAACATCGGCATTATAATTTCCGATGTATTGGTCGGATGTTTTATGTCCTAAACGAACAATAACTACGTTTTTTTGGGGAATCATAATGATATATTGCCCATATAATCCGCATGCCATATTTATTTTCAGGTTTTTATAATTTAAAATCCACCATTGGTAACCGTAAAAATCTACGCTGTTTCCATCTTTATCGCTCAGGTTGGAAGCGGGGGTAAAACTTTGTTTAATATATTCACCGGATAACAACTGTTTGCCTTTCCAATTGCCTTCGTGTAAACCAAAAAGTCCTATTTTTGCATAGTCGCGGGCAGTAGCATTAAAGCAACAATATGCTTTTTCGTTTCCTCCTTTTCTGTCAACGCTCCACAAAGCTTGATGTTCTGCACCAATAGGTTTCCATAGTTTTTCAGACAAATATTGACTAAGCGATTTTCCGGTTGCTTTGGTTAAAAGTAATCCCAATATTTGTGTGCTGGCGCTCAAGTACCTAAATGTATAACCGGGTGTTTGAGCCACTTTTAGTCGTGTCATTTGTTTGTACAAATTTCTGCCATAATAAGCTTTGGCTGTTTTCCCGAATGGATTTACATAGCTTTCGTCCCAAGCTAATCCGCTGCTCATGGTGAGTAAATCGCGAATGCGAATATGTTTTTTGCATCCGTGGCTGAATTCCGGTAAAAATTCACACGCGTATTGATCTACTGACTTGATGTAGCCATCTTGAATGGCAAAACCAATCAAAAGTCCTACAAGGCTTTTTGCCATCGAAAAAGAATTGGAAATGGTACTGTCGCTTCCTTCGTTCCAATATTTTTCAAAAATTAGCGAGTCGTTTTTAATTACTACAAAAGCAGTTGTTTTTAGTTTCTCCGCTAACGGCAATATGTTGTCCGGAAATGATTTTTGGTTGTAAAAAGCAGAGGTTGGAAGGATGTGGGGGGCATCGGTTGCTACTATATTGTTTTTGAAAATTGTATAGTCGTAGATTCCGGCTTTTTGGTATAACAGTGTCTTGCCTACATAACATCCTTGTAATATTGCAACAAGTAATAAAAATGGAATGAATTTCTTTAGCATGGTTATTTTAAAATTGGGAAGTTGTTTTTTATTTTTACATATTTTCGAACCGACGAAAAATAATTGGTGTCGTTGAAATGCTGAAGGATGAATTTTTTAATGGAATTTTTATTGTTAATATCTGGTGAAACCTTGGTGTTGTAAAAACCCCAAAAGTATAGTGTGTCGTTCGAAATTTTAAATGGATAGTAAATGAAATCTGTTGCTGGTTTATCGAACAACGGCTGCACATTCGCTATTCGCTTTGCGGAAATTCGACTTTCAATGGCTTTGAAAAGCGTGGGGGGACCTGAGCTGTCATTGTTGGATACAAATAGTAGTACATATTCGCTTTGATTAAAGGGTAAAATAATTAAGGTGTGTGTATCGGTTTTTAATTCAAATTGATTGTACTCTTTGCTTCCGATATACATCCAAACACCGGTAATAGAAGTGTCTATTTTAGAATTGCGTGGACAGGTCAAGGTTTTGTTACCACCTAATTCTTGACAAGAATATAAAAACAAAAGCGATATGAACGAGATTAAAATTTTCATTTTACATTTTGGTATAAACAGCCGAAACGCTTTCGGCTCCATTACCTTCGTCGAATGTGTATGACCAGCTAATAGAGTTGTAATTAGCAGATACCGTTCCAGATCCGTTAAAAAGATTTCCATCCACCATTTGATTGTTAATAGTAATGGTTTGTCCGCTAACACTTGCTTTTATTGATTTGCCGAGACCGAGATTGAAAAAATTGTCAATGATTATTCTTCCGGCTATGGAATCTTTGGTTATTTCTACGTAATAATTTTGATTTCCGTAAGTAGCAGAATTTTCTTGGCATTTCCATGATGATACCAGTTTGTCTCTAATGTCGCCTGTGTTAGGCGTGGGATCGTCCGGTTGACATGCTACAAAAGTAATAAGGGTAATAAAAACAAAAAGATAGAAAATGTTTCTGAAAGAGTTCATAGTCTTGTATTTTAAGCAAAAATACAATAAAAGTTTAAAAAATTAAAATGTTTTAAAAAAATTGTATCTTTGATAGTTAAATATTAAAAAACTATTCTTATGCAAAACATTCAAGTTTATTATGACATGTTCGAAAATGTAATTCGAAGCTTTGGTGTTGATCCTGTTTCATGCCGTGGCGAACAAGAGGGTCAATGGAATTTACAAAAAGGTTCTGCTCCGGTATGGGTTGATATATATACTGTTGAAGATGGGACATATGGATATATCCAAATTATGTCGCCTATTTACGAATTGCCCGAAGGAAATAAGGAACAAATATTAACCGAAGCCTTGGAAATTAACCATAAGCTGTTTGGTTGCGGGATAACCAAATTCAATAATTGGTTGTACATTAAAGGCATTCGCGAGTTAGAAGATTTAAGCGATAAGGAAATTACGGCTATGGTAAATAGAGTAGGGAACTACGCAGATCAATACGACGATCATTTTAAAAACAAATTTTCGCTGCAGGGTGGCGGGCGAATGTAATAAATGGAAATAAGAAAGGGCTGGGTAGATTCAAGTTATACGTGAAACTTTTCATGCTGTGAATTTACGAAATATTTTATAAGGTAAATAATAGTTTAATTCTTTTATAGGTCTGTCATTAATTTTTTTGATTAAAAATTGTATATAACGTTCAAAAACGAGATTGTAATTCATAGATTTAGGTATATAGGGATTTTTCTCTGCTCTTTCATGAAAAAATATTTAAACTTCGTAAAGTAAATCTACGGGTAAAAAAGTTGCACTTACTAATTGAACTTAGGCTATCTCAAAATGTAATTATTTTTTGTACCAACCTGCATAGATTGAGTAACTACGTGCAATGCGGTTTATTTGTCCATTTAAAAGCTCCGGACTGATTTCTTTAATTTTTTTTGCCGGAGAACCGGCATAAACGCTTCCTTCTTCTACAATTGTTCCTTCTAAAAGCAATGATCCTGCTGCAATGAGGCTGTTGCTGTGAATAATACAATTATCGAGTACAATAGCTCCGATGCCAATTAGTACATTGTCATGTATGGTGCAACCATGAACCACTGCAGCATGGGCAATGGAGACATTATTGCCAATGTTGGTTGGTGATTTTTGGTATGTACAATGAATGATAGCTCCATCCTGAATATTACAATTATGGCCGATACGTATGTAATGTACGTCGCCTCTGATAACGGCATTGAACCATACGCTACAGTTATTTCCCATAACTACATCGCCAACAATGGTGGCATTGGGAGCAATGAAACAGTTTTCGCCCCAGGTAGGTTCTTTATCAAGTACGGGGAGGATTAATGCCATTTTTAGTCGTTTATCTTATTAATTTCTTCTTTAAGTTGCTGAATGATAAATTCTAAAAGAGATTGCACATTGGCTACAAGTTTGGGTATTTTTTCTGTTTGTTCTTTGTTTTTTGCCAAGAAATGTATTTGTTGTATAATTTCTTCGACTTGTTTCATGGAAAGGTATGCTAATGAAGGTTTCATTTTGTGAGCAATGCCGGCTACGTTATCCCAATCACCTTGTTCGGAATATTCTACCAGTTGCAATAGTTCAACATTTGACTTATCAATAAAAACCTGAAGCATTTTTATTACGGCCGATTTTTGATTTTTGGTTATGTTATATAGTAAATCAAGGTTGTAAAATTTATCGTTTGAAGGTGTTGAAAAGTCAAGGTCGTTGAATCGGGCTTTATCATCATTTAATGCTTTAGATACGCCAATTACATGTGTTATTTTATTAAACAATAATTGCGATTTAAAGGGTTTAGAAATGGTGTCGTTTATTCCTGCTTCAAGATATTTTTGGTGTTCGCTAACATATGCATTGGCGGTTATGGCAATAATGGGTATAGACGAAATGGGCTTTTTGAAATCGTTGCGGATATGTTGGGTAGCGGTAATTCCGTCCATAACGGGCATGTAAATGTCCATTAAAATAACATCGTAATGTTGGTTTGCTAACTTATCGAGCAATTGTTTGCCATTATCTACACAATCAACAGTAAAGCCGAAATCTTCGAGCATGGTTTTTATTACCATTTGATTGAACGGTTGGTCTTCGGCAACGATAACTCGAATTTGCTCATGTGAAGGGATTTGTTGTTTAAATGCACTTTGATTTTGTTCGTTTTTGAGTTCTTGAATTTGACCGATGGGTATTTTAAGTTCGAAAGAGATTTCTGTTCCTTTGTTTGGTTCGCTTTTAATTTGGAGTGTTCCACCCATTAAGTCAATCAGGTTATAAGCAATGATGAGCCCCAGTCCGAAGTCGCCACTATTGGTCCGGTTTACAGGACTTTTATGTTTACACGATTCGATAATTTGTTGAATAACCATTTCGTTCATGCCTCTGCCTGTGTCGCGAACTAAGAATTGGATGTTCACTTCGTTGTCGAAAAACTCGATAGGTTTAATATGAATCTCGACTTTACCCGTATCAGTAAACTTTACGGCATTTTCAATTAAATTTTGTAAAATTTGCGATATTCTGAGGCTATCACCTTTTAAAACCAAGTCTTGTCCATAGTTGATGTAATCGCAAATTATTTCTAAACCCTTATTATAGGCTTTGTAATATTGTTGATTGATGACTTGAATAACGGTGTCTTTTAAGCTAAATGATTTTTCTTCGAACACCATTTCGCCTTTTTCAATTTTCGAAATATCTAATAATTGATTGGCAATAAGCATTAGTTGTTCTGCGGAACGGGTAATTACATTCAGGTAGTTGAATTGATTTTTGTTTAAATCGGTTTTTAAAAGGAGTTCCGTCATTCCGAGTACCGAACTTAGAGGGATTCTAAGACTATAGCTTAAGTTTGTGAGAAAAGCTGTTTTGGCATAGTTGGCAAGTTCTGCTTTCTTTTTTTCAATTGCGATAGCTTCTTGGGCTTCTTTGCGGTCTTTTAGGTCGCGAATATTCCACAAAAACATGTTTTTATCATGCCAAATAACTTTTGAAACAATGGTTTCAGCCGGAATAATTTCGTGATTTGAATTGACAAACGGAAAGAGTACCATTTGGCTTTCTTTATTGTGCATTTCGGTAAGCAGCTTTTTAATGTCAAATGCCAATTCATCCGGGAAAAGCTGACTGATTTCTACGTTGTAAAGCTCTTCTTCCAAATAACCTGATTTTGCACAGAGAAGTTGGTTAAAATAAATAATCTTGCCTTCTTTGTTTGTTATAAGAAGCATGTCGTGCATATTGTGAAAGAGGCGTTCGAAGCTTTGTTGTTTTTCGGTAATTTCGTTTTCAAATTCAATTCGTCCAATGACTCCGCCAATTTTATAGCTTGCATTTTCGATGGCTTTTAATAAAAAGTTATCAATTTCATTATGACCGGTAAATAATATTCCACCAATAATATCGCCGTTAAGCCGAATCGGTGAAACGATAATCCAGTCGGTATCAATGTTTAGCGATTGAATAAGAAAATAGTCGTGCGAATTGGGAACCGGAATATGCTTTGTTTCGCCACTTAAAATTAGTGCCATTTCAACGCTAATCGGATCAAATGTTAATTTCTTGTTCTTTTTATATTCTTCAATATTAATCGACTTTTCGAGTAAAAGCGATCCATCTTGTTGAACGGCAAAATAAGCTCCTCCTTTTATTCCTTCGAAGGAAGAGAAATGACGTATCACTATACTAAAAGCTGTTTCAAGAGGCATTGCAATCGATAGGTCTTGTGCTATCGTGTTTTGCAAATCAAAAAGCTTTGCTAATCGGTTAAATTCTATTGAATTAGCAGGTTCCATAACAAATATTTGTGCCAAGTTACTAAATTATTATTTAAAATAAAAATAATCAGCAACGAAATATTTATAAAAATATAAAATCAGCAATCTGATAGTGATTCTAATTACAAAAGAAATTTACTTGTCATTTCTTCTTGTCCATGTTGTAGTTCGTCCAAACATTGGTGAACCAACATATCCACGCAAATCAAGTGTATTTTTATCACGGAGTGCAATTTTTGCCTTATATGTGTTACCCGATTCTGCATCGTAAATTATACCATTCACCCATTCGTTGTTTTTATATTCAAATCCACCAAGAAAAATCAGGCCCATGATTTGTCTTGATCTCAATTCCGGCTTAGGATTCATTTTATCTTTTATTGGTTGGCCATTTTCGTCCAATGGTTTTTCAAGCCAAATTACTTTGCCGGCATATTTGTTGTCCGAGGTTTTAAAGATTTGTACCACAGCATCTTTTTTTTCGGTAAGCCATTTACCTAATATTTCATCTGCTTTGTTTTGACTAAATGCTAAATTAGATATGCACACTAAAGAACAAAAAAGAAAATACTTAAAATTCATATTCATTATAGTTTTGGGAAAATTCTTCGTTTTTAAAAATAGGATTAAGCTCAATATCTTCGAATAGGTATTCTTCAAATAAGCCAATATCGTCATACACTTCAATTTTTATGGGAATAAATAGTTTTTTATCGATATATAGTGTTATTTTGCTTGCATAGTCAGAGGGGATGGTGATGATTTGACCGGGTTTTAAGGTATGAAAAACCGACGAAATAGATGCATTCATTTGAATAATATGATAATCGCAAATATTTAATTTCAAGGCGAGTTGTTGTGGTGTTGTTTTTTCTTTTACTGTATATTGAATAATTTTAAAATTCGGGTTGGTTATCGTCAGCTTATAGCAATTGTACTGATTTATTTTTATGTCATTGTTCATTGTGGTTACTTTAGCCCATTTAATATTATACTTCTCTTTTAAAAACAGAAGAATATTTTTAAAATAATCGTAACCGGCCTGGTATAAGTTATGATGACGTGTATCCCTTAGTACTTCTCCGTATGGGCTTAATTTTAGATTTGGGACAAGGGTTTTATGGGCATTGACCAACGCCATCGGGTAAGTTTCACTGTTGACCAATACTTCGGCGGAGGTTGGTGGAATAAGTTGTTTGTAATAATACAAAATGGGCTTTTTAGAAATTTTATAAAATCCCTTGTCGGTTTTGTAATAATTGTTAATTCGTTCTCTTGATATGATGTTAAAACGTAACGTTTTTATGGATTCAATTTGTTTAAATGTTTTATTTAAAACAGAATCGGCGTTAAATTGGCTATACGCGTTGTAAACACTAAAAATTACAATGGTAAATAAAATAAAAAAACGTAAGAACACTTTATTTTTCTTGTTCATTGTAGTTGTAAAAAACAGATGGTTCAAACCTAATGAATTTTTTAATTTGTTGTAATAATTAATCAACGTTTTTTTTAGATTATTTAACGTTTACTTCCTCAAAAAACATTAAATTTGCAAAAAAAAGGGGACATCTATGGGCTATATAAAATTTGATAAAACCCAACTCATCAACTTAGAATATTCGCTAAAAAGAGAAATTCTTCGTTCGAACCGTGCCGGCTCTTACGCATACACAACGTTAGTAGGATGCAATACTCGAAAATATCATGGATTATTGGCTTGTCCTATTGAGCAGTTGGATGGTGGAACACATATGCTCCTTTCGTCATTAGACGAAACTGTAATACAGCACAATAGTTCTTTTAATTTGGCACTTCACCGCTATCAAGGTGGCGTTTATGAGCCCAAAGGACATAAATATATTCGTGATTTCGACTTAGAGCCCAATTTAAGTTTTGTTTATAGAGTGGGTGGGGTTGTTTTAAAAAAGGAGCTCATTCTTGTTACCACTGAAGAACGCATGATGATTCGATATACTTTGCTCGATGCTCATTCGCCAACAAAAATTCGATTTAAACCATTTCTTGCATTTCGCAATATTCATAGTTTGAGCAAGGCCAATATGGATGTTAATAGAAAATATACCGAAGTTGAAAATGGCATTAAAATTAAATTATACAACGGCTACCCGAATTTATACATGCAATTTTCAAAAAAAGTAGAATATGTGCATGTTCCCGATTGGTATTATAATGTCGAATATCTCGAGGAAAAAGAACGCGGTTATGATTACCTCGAAGATTTGTTTGTGCCGGGATATTTTGAGATGCCTATACGTAAAGGTGAAGTTATCGTTTTTTCGGCAGGAACACAACCCGCAGTTACCCGATCGCTCAACCGTCAGTTTGATAAGGAAATAAAAAGTCGAGTAGAAAGAGTAAATTTTGAAAATTGCTTGTTAAATGCAGCACAGCAATTTATTGTATTTAAAGAAAAACGGACCGAAATAATTGCAGGATTTCCATGGTTTGGAGCATGGGGACGCGATACCTTTATTTCATTGCCCGGTTTAACCCTTTCGCAAGGGAAACTGGATGTTTTTCGTGATGTAATCAATACCATGATTCGCGAGATGAAAGGTCCTTTCTTTCCGAATGCAGGCATAGGCGACTATGCATGTTATAACAGTGTAGATGCTCCACTTTGGTTCTTTTGGTCGTTACAGCAATATTGCGAGTTTGCCCGGTGCTATAAAATGGCATGGAAAGAATACGGCAAGGTGATAAAAAAAATATTAAATGGTTTTCGTGAAGGAACTGAGTTTAATATAAAAATGCACGAAAATGGGCTACTGTGGCAGGGTAAGCCCGGATATGCTCTGACATGGATGGATGCCGTAGTAGAAGGTAAGCCCATTACACCACGTATCGGATTTGCAGTAGAAATAAATGCTCTTTGGTACAATGCAATTATGTTTAGTCTGAATTTGGCTAAAATTGCGCAGGATAGAAAATTTTTGATTGAATGGATTGAAGTAGCAGATCAAATTAAAAAATCGTTTGTCGAAACATTTTACAATGCTGAAAAAGGTTATTTGGCTGATGTGGTTACATACGAAGGAAAAGATTGGAGTGTTCGCCCCAATCAGGTTTTTGCAACTTCGCTTCCCTTTAGCCCAATAGATGATCCACAAATAAAACGCAACATTCTGGAAGTAATACAACGAGAATTGTTAACCCCAAAAGGATTGCGTACCTTGTCTCCCAATCATCCCGATTACAAGGGAATATATGGTGGAAATCAAGCTGAGCGAGATGTTGCATACCATCAAGGTACGGTTTGGCCATGGCTGTTAGGTGCTTTTGCTGAAGGCATGTTTAGAATACATGGCAAATCGGCTTTATCTTTAATAGAACGGCTATACCAAGGCTTTGAAGAAGATATGGTAGTTCATGGAATAGGTACCATTAGCGAAATATATGATGGCGACCCTCCTCATCATCCTAATGGTGCTGTTTCGCAAGCTTGGAGCGTAGCAGAATTATTGCGAATTAAAATGATGATAGACCAATTTAACGATTAAATAAACCCAAAACACTAAAATATGAAAGTATTAATGTTCGGATGGGAGTTCCCGCCACACATAACCGGAGGTCTTGGCACGGCTTGCTACGGATTAGTTAAAGGATTGGCAAAAAAAAATATTAATGTTATTTTTGTTGTGCCTCGTTTATTTGGAGGTGAAGACAATAGAACTGCTTATTTGCTGAGTGCCAGCGATGTTGAAATTAACGAACGCAATTTTAATTACGAAGAATATTGGAAAAATATAAAATACTATGAAATAGGCAGTAGCCTTATTCCTTATGTCGGTCCCGAAGATTTTTTAAAACTTATTGGCAAAGAAAGCACCGTAAATACTCATTTTGACGAAAAGGTTTTCAGAGCGAAATATCAATTTTCGGGCAAATATGGCGAAAGCCTTTATGCTGAAGTAAGTCGTTATGCTCTTATCGCATCAGTTTTAGCCAAAGAGCATGCTCATGATGTGATACATGCACACGATTGGTTGACTTATCCTGCCGGAATGGCAGCTAAAAAAGCATCTGGAAAACCACTGGTAGTTCATGTACATGCAACAGAATTTGACAGAAGCGGCGAAAACATTAATCAATATGTGTTTGATATTGAGCGGAAGGGCATGGAAGCTGCCGACAGAGTGATTACCGTCAGCCATCTTACACGTCGTTATGTTATTGAGCGATACGGTATCCCTGCCGAAAAAGTTTTTACGGTTCATAATGCTGTGGAACCTGTAAATACAGACGAAATTCATCAAAACAAAGGCTTCCCGGAAAAGTTGGTAACGTTTTTAGGACGAATTACTTTTCAAAAAGGTCCCGATTATTTTGTTGAAGCCGCCTACAAAGTATTTAAAAAAGACCCGAACATTCGATTTGTTATGGCAGGAAGTGGCGATATGCTAAATAGAATGGTTCGTCGTGTTGCACATTATAGAATGGGTCATAAATTTCAGTTTGCCGGATTTTTGAAAGGTGAAGAAGTGTATCGCTTATTCAATATTAGCGATGTGTATGTAATGCCATCGGTGAGCGAACCTTTTGGCATATCACCTTTAGAAGCAATGCGTTCAAATGTGCCGGTTATCATTTCAAAGCAAAGTGGTGTTTCTGAGGTATTGCAATATGCTTTTAAGGTCGATTTTTGGGATGTAGATGCGTTGGCCGATGCTATTTACGGACTTACTCATTACGATGGTCTTTCGAAAATGTTCAGAAGGTATGGCAGAGAAGAGGTAGATAACTTAAAATGGGACAACAGTGCCCAACATATCATTGATATTTATAATTCATTAAATAACTCATAAACAATAAAACCATGAGAGCAATCTGTTTTTATTTTCAAGTGCACCAACCGTTTCGTTTACGCCGTTACCGTTTTTTCGAAATTGGTAACAATCATTATTATTTCGACGATTTTGCAAATCAGAGCATCATGCGAAAAGTAGCTGAAAAATGTTACTTGCCAACGAATCAATTGATGTATGATTTAATTCAAGAATATGGAACGCGTTTTAAAATAGCATATTCTATAAGCGGTACAGCATTAGATCAATTTGAACGTTATGCCCCCGATGTGTTAGAAAGTTTTAAACGATTAGTTAACACAGGTTGTGTAGAGATTTTAGGAGAAACCTATTCGCATAGCTTATCTGCTTTAAAAGATAAAGAAGAATTTTTTAGCCAGGTTCGTCTTCATTCAGAGAAAGTAGAACGATTGTTCGGGGTAAAACCAACTTCATTCAGAAATACCGAGTTGATTTACAGCGACCATATTGGACAAATGGTATATGAAATGGGCTTTAACGGACAATTAACCGAGGGAGCCAAACATATACTTAGTTGGAAATCGCCCAACTATTTGTATTGCAATGCCCTGGAGCCAAGACTTAAGCTTCTGCTTAAAAATTACCAAATGAGCGATGATATTGCGTTCCGCTTTTCAAACAGAGCGTGGACAGAATGGCCCTTAACGACAGAAAAATATGTGGATTGGTTAAATGCCATTGATAGCCGACAAGAAATTGTCAACTTATTTATGGATTACGAGACGTTTGGAGAACATCAATGGGCAGAGACCGGTATTTTTGAGTTTATGAGACATTTGCCAAAAGCCGTATTTGCTAAATCAAACTATCAGTTTATAACACCAAGCGAAGCAATTGATTTGCTCGACCCTGTTGCCCCCATACACGTTCCTTATCCTATTTCTTGGGCTGATGAAGAACGAGATTTAACAGCATGGTTGGGTAACGACTTACAAGATGATGCTTTTAATGCTTTGTATAAGCTTTTGCCAAAAGTGCGAATGACAAACGACCCGCAACTATACAACGATTGGCTGTATTTACAAACCAGCGACCATTTTTATTATATGTGTACAAAGTGGTTTAGCGATGGCGATGTTCATAAATATTTCAATCATTACGACACTCCGTACGAGGCATACATTAATTATATGAACGTGTTAAGCGATTTTGAATTAAGGCTCAACTCACTAACAGGCTCAGAAGAGATTACGATTCAAGTCCCCGAAAAAGAAAAATCGAAGTTTAAACCATCTATTATTGTTCAGCCGGGAACCGAACTTTTATATCCAGAAGATGTGGAAGTTGAAAAACCCAAGCGTAAGGTAGCAAAGCGCAAATTATCAACAAAAACAACAAAAAAGTCCCAAACCAAAAAGTCAACAACCAAATCGAAATCGAAGAAATCCAAAGGTTAAAAACGAAATCAGGCAGGCAAATGGCAGGATGATTTAAATTAAAAATTATCTTGTATCTTTGCTCCTTAAAATACTCAATACCCATCATGGAACAAAATATTTGTCATTCAAGAGGTTGCGTGCTCGAAAAAAACGGCGATGAGATGTGCTGCTCGGTTTTGCACAATTGCGCCAAATTAGATGTCTATAATTATTTGGAAAGCTATCCGGCATCATCCTTTATACCCGATTATGTAGAAGTTCGTTTTAAGAATTCCAGAAAAGATATTTTTATAAACGAAAATAAAATTCCGTTGGTAAAAGGCGACATAGTTGCTGTTGAAGCACAGATAGGGCACGACATTGGGATTGTAAATGCTGTGGGCGAAATTGTTTACGAGCAGATACGAGTTAAAGAAATAAATCAGAATAACATACAGAAAAAAGTATATCGAAAGGCAAAACCGGCCGATTTAGAAAAATGGTATCAGGCTATTTCACTGGAGCATTCAACCATGATACGTTCGCGTCAAATTTCCAAGTCGTTGGGTCTGGAAATGAAAATTGGAGACGTAGAGTATCAGGGCGATAAATCGAAAGCTATTTTCTATTATATTGCTGACGATCGAGTTGATTTTCGTGAATTGATTAAGCTACTTGCTTCCGAATTTCATGTAAAAATAGAAATGAAACAAATTGGTGCACGCCAAGAAGCGGGTAGAATAGGAGGAATCGGTTCTTGCGGACGCGAGTTGTGCTGCTCAACATGGATGAGCGATTTTGTATCGGTTCCTACTACTGCGGCCAGATTACAGGAATTAGCCCCCAATCCTCAGAAACTTACCGGACAGTGTAGCAAGTTAAAATGCTGCCTCAATTACGAACTCGATGTTTACGTTGATGCTCGGAAATACTTCCCTCGCGAATACGAAACGCTCCAGATTATGGACGGAGAGCTTTATTGTCAAAAAATAGATATATTCAGAGCCATGTTTTGGTATTCAAAAGCTAAAGAATCGATGATGGACTTACAGGCACTTTCGCTTGAGCAAGTAAAAAATATTATCAGCCAAAATGAAAAAGGCATTAAACCCGATATTAACAGCTTTATTGTAAAGGAGTTACCAAAATCAGAACAACACATTGATTTTAGCTCAAGTTTGAATAACGAACGTGCTGATAGGTTTGATAAGAAAAAAAATAATAAAAAAAGGAATAAAAAGTTTGGAAATAAAAATTAAAAATAATACCTTTGCACTCCCAAATTAAGGCTTAAATATAAGGCCCGTTCGTCTAGGGGTTAGGACGCAAGATTTTCATTCTTGAAACAGGGGTTCGATTCCCCTACGGGCTGCAACTAAAAACTAAAAAAATGGCAAATCATAAATCGTCAGAAAAACGTATTCGTCAAAGCGAAGCACGCCGTATCGAAAATCGCTATTATGCTAAAACTACTCGTAATGCTATAAAAAAGTTACGTAGTACAAAAGACAAAAAAGAAGCAATGGAACTCCTTCCAAAAGTTGCTTCAATGCTTGATAAATTAGCAAAAAAACATGTGATTCACAAAAATAAAGCATCAAACCTAAAATCAGGTCTTGCTAAACATGTTCAAACTTTAGCTTAAAAGCTTTTACTTAAAATTGATATATATTTAAAAAGTCTTCCTAAATTTGGGAGGCTTTTTTTATTTATGATGAATCAACAAAAATCAACCATCAAAGATTGGGCAGAAGACGATCGCCCTCGCGAAAAACTCTTTAAAAAAGGACCCAGAGCACTTAGCAATGCCGAATTGTTGGCTATACTTATCAGAACAGGGACTGCGAAATCCAATGCTCTCGAAGTTGCCAGAACATTGCTAAAAGAAGCAAAAGATAATTTGAACCAATTGGCGCAATTTGATGTGCACAAATTAAAAAAAATGGAAGGATTGGGACCTGCCAAAGCTGTTACCATAATGGCTGCATTGGAATTGGGAAACAGAAGAAATATGGAAATGGCAATAGAACTGCCACAGTTTACGACAAGCCAAAAAGCATACGATTTCTTTAAATCGTTGATTGGAGATTGCACACAAGAAGAAGCGTGGTTTATAACCCTTAACCATGCCAATAAGCTAAAAGGTTATTACTCGCTAAGCAAAGGAGGTAAGACCGGAACTGTTATCGACATAAGGCTTATTTTGAAGCAAGCATTGTACGATGAAGCAAGTGCCATTATTTTAGCTCACAATCATCCTTCGGGCAATATAAATCCAAGCGAACAAGATAAAAACATAACGCATAAACTTAAAAATTCGGCTCAATTACTTGATATTTCATTACTTGATCATATAATTGTTACACAAACAGGATATTATAGTTTTGCAGATGAGGGCACATTATAAGTTATGTTATTGATATATGCACCATATAAAACAAATAGATTATCGTATGTGCTCGATTTTATTTTTAACGGTATTTGTTCGGTTCATTATTCTTTCACTTATAACAAATCGGATTTTGATGCTTATAATGGTGCAAAAATAGCTTATACTAATGAAAAGCAGAATAATTGTGCTTGGATTTACAATTCAGGTTTACTTTTCGAAAAAGATATAAAAAACGAAATCCCTCAAGCTGTAGAAACAGAATGGGGAATTGCCATGTATAAATCAGTTAGCAACGATAGCATTGTGCCTATTGATGTTTTTGCTGCAATATTTTGGCTTATAAGTCGTTACGAAGAATACATTTTGCCAAATAAAGATGCACATGGACGTTTCGATTTTCATGATTCGTGGGCATTTAAAAACAACTTACTTCATGTCCCCATTGTCAATCAATGGGCAAGAGAATTGTTAAGTAAGTTACAAAAAAAATATGCTGATTTAACCGTTCAACCAAAATCGTATCAATATATTCCCAGCTTTGATATCGATAATTTTTATGCTTTTAAAGGAAAATCATTTATTCGCTCGCTGTTAGCATTGGCTCACGCTATGGTGGCAAGGCGATTTGATTTAGTATCGTTGCGGTTTAAATACTTGATAAATCATAACGATCCATACGATACATACGAATATATTATATCCATTTGCAAGAAAAATAATATAGAGCCTCATTTCTTTATTCTCACCGGCAAAACTTCCGAGTTGGACAGAAATCTTAGCTATAACCATCCGCTTTTTGTCGATACGTGCAAAAAATTAAAACAAAACAGCAAAATAGGTATTCATTTATCGTATCATTCAACTGAACATGATAATGCAAAATACGAGAAACAACTTTTAGAAAATGTCGTAAGCAGCGAAATTATTTCGAATCGCTTTCATTTTCTTCGATTTTCGTTGCCAAATTCTTACCTAATGCTTGTAAACTCCGGTATAAAAGAAGATTATTCTATGGCGTATGCTTCAATCGACGGCTATCGTGCCGGAACATGTACACCATTTTACTTTTACGACCTGCAAAATGATAAAATTACGGACTTGCTTGTTTTTCCAATGCCATTTATTGACAAAACATTTATTGACAGCTTAAAATTAGAACCTACAGAGGCGATTTTAAAAATAAAAGAATACATACGTCAAATAAAAGAATACAATGGGGTATTCTTATCTTTGTGGCACAACGAAACCCTTCAGAACAATTCATATTGGCAAAAGTGGAGAAATGTATTTGAATCGACCCTAAAAGAAGCAACAGAATGAATCTAACGTATTTGAAACATAACGAGATTGATAAACAAAAATGGGAAAATTGTATTCTGAATGCTATCAATGGCAACCTCTATGCATATGCTTGGTATCTTGACATTGTAAGTCCGAATTGGGAAGCGTTCGTATCTGACAATTATGAAGTCGTTATTCCGCTTACCGTAAAAAAAATGTTGGGGTTTAGAACATTGCAACAACCATTATTTACCCAGCAATTGGGCGTTTTTACGACCAATGCTGTTTTGTTAAGTAAAACAGAAGATTATATTCAACAAGCAGTGAAACTTTTTCCTTATTGTAATTTTCAGGTTAATAAGCACAATATTGTAAATAATCCAAGTTCCAATTATTTTACCACCATCAATAAAATTAACTACGAACTCGACCTCATTCCCTCCTACGAATACTTGTCGAAAAAATATCATACAAATACCAAAAGAAATATTGCCAAAGCCAGGCAACATGAATTAATACTTAAAATAAACGATATTTCGGCTCAAACATTTGTCGATTTTGTTCGTAAAAATGTAGGATTTAAAGTACCTCAACTTAAAACAAACGATTATCAAAAAATGTTGCAAATCATTAAATTTGCCGAAAAATATAAGTTTGGACAAAGTTATAATGTTTACGACGAAAGAAAACGATTGGTCTCTATAGCATATTTTATTTTTTCGCATAATAAAATTTATTATCTGTTTGCAGCTAATAGTCCGGTAGGTAAAGAAAAGCGAGCGATGTTTTTTTTATTGGATGAGTTTATAAGAAAATATGCCGAAAAAAATGTGATTCTTGATTTTGAGGGGTCTATGATACCGGGATTGGCTCGATATTACGAGGGTTTTGGTGCAATAGCCGGTAAGTATCAGCAAATTATATCAAATCATCTTCCTTTTTATATACGTTGGATTAAAAAATAAATAACGATGAATACAACTATCCTTGGAAATGAAAAAAGTCTGCTTAATCAGTTTGTAGCAGAATTGCGTGACGAAAATATCCAAACTGACAGTATGCGGTTTAGACGAAATTTAGAGAGGGTAGGGGAAATCTTTGCATACGAAATCAGCAAGACGTTGAAATATGAAGAAAAACAGGTTGTTACGCCGTTGGGGATATCAACTATCGAGTTGCCGGTCGAAAAGCCGGTCTTAGCCACTATATTAAGAGCCGGGTTGCCTTTGCATCAAGGGTTGTTGAATTATTTTGATACAGCCGATAATTCATTTATTAGTGCCTTTAGGAAATATAGCAAAGATGGGTCGTTTCATATAGAATTAGAGTATATCTCTTGTCCTAATCTGGAAAATAGAACTTTAATTTTGTGCGATCCTATGTTAGCAACGGGTTCATCTATAATATTAGCATATCGAGCCCTGCTTTCTAACGGAATGCCAAAACATGTTCATGTTGTTACCGTTGTGGCGAGCAAAGAAGGAATAAAGAATATCCAAAAAAATATCGATACGCGCAACGTAACCATTTGGGCAGCTGCTGTAGATGAAGAATTGACAGTGAAGTCTTATATTGTGCCCGGAATTGGTGATGCCGGCGATTTAGCATACGGAAGCAAAATTTAATGTTTGCCAAAATAGTGTCATTATTGCTTTTAAGCGGGATTAAATTTATATTTGCTTTTCCCGTTGCTGCGAAACTTCATTTTTCGTGTTTAAATACTATATTTATAACATCCATGGGAGGTGTAGCAGGAATTATTTTTTTTTCTTTTTTTTGGGAGCATGTAATTAAAATTTATTTGTGGTTTGTACATTCGTATTTATACCGCTATCCAAAAATAACAAAAGCATTGAGGCAATTAAAATATCGTTTTGTTAAACCTAAAGAAGAGCGAAAAATCCCATTTAAAAGAAAAAGAAAGTATGTGTGGTTGAAAAACAATTCGGGTGTGCTGGGAATCGCTTTCTTAACTCCTATTTTGCTTTCTATACCGTTGGGTACTTTTTTGGCCGTTCGTTTTTTTGGCCGAAACCCTAAAACAATCTTCGTGTTATCTATAACTTTGGTTGTTTGGTCTGTCGTTATTAGTTGTCTTGTACATTTTGCAGAGTTTCGTTATTAGTAAACTAAACACCATTTCCGTTTTTGGAATAGATCGTTATGCAACGTTTGTAAATGTTTTTATTAGTTTGTTTTATTAAATTGAACGTCTCAGCTTATTTTTACTTCATGTCCAGGTTGACATAAAAAACCATTATAATTTATAATGAAAGTAAATCAATCACTTAACCAGATTGGGTAATTCCTTTATAACATCATCAATTTTATCGTCGAAACGCAGGTCTTGAATTTGCCAATGGTCGGATGCATAATAGAGAGTAAATATGATTTTAATGGGTTGTCGGTCAAAAACCATTAAGTATCCAATATGTGCAAATGTACTTCCAACTTGCTTGTGCATATATTTTTCGTAACGATAAAAAGTGCCAAGTACAGGCAGTGCTTTGTCGAATTTTGCCTTTAAATTAGTAACAATTTCAGGGTTTTGTTTTAAATATTTATTTGTGGCAAAAACGTATTGTAAACTACGCTCAACACCCTTTGAGTTGAAATAGGTAAAAAACGAATCGACCACTTCTTCGGGATTTTTTTGCCCTTTGAGTGATATTATGGAGCAAAATAAAATAGCAAAAATTACTATCGTTTTCATGTGTGATTATTCTTTAAATTAAAATCAGAACTTAATTTGTTTCTTACAACTAGAAGATACTTTCTAAAAAAATTACTCATCTGCTTCGATATTTTTTATTTTATCCTCCAAATCTTTGGTCATCCAGGTTTTCAGATTCCCGGAATCGTCCGAAAAAATAAGATAAGCACTGAGCTTATTTTCTGATATATATTGCCTTCCTTTTTCTAAGCCCATAACCATAATGGCTGTAGCCCAGGCATCAGCCATCGTAGCGGTGGGTGCTAAAATGGTAACACTTAGTAAGTTGTGGTGAGTCGGATACCCGGTAATGGGATTTATGGTATGCGAGTATTTTACTCCGTTGATTTCTACAAATTTTCTATAACTTCCACTTGTTGCCAATGCTTTGTCTGTTATGGTCAATACACTTTCCAACTGACGATTCGTTTCATCGCTGTTTTCTAAAGGCTTATCCACACCTACTTTCCACATTTCTCCTTCAGGATTTACCCCTTTAACTCTCAGTTCTCCTCCAACTTCGACCATATAGTTCTTAATATTTCTCGATTCGAGCAACATAGCAACTTTATCAACGGTGTATCCCTGAGCTATGGCATTGACATCGAACTGAATGGCTGGGTTATCTTTATAAATTTTATCATTCTTCAAATGAACTTTGTCCATTCCAACAAGCTTCAATAAACTGTCAATAACCGGACTTTTTTCAATAATGGTATCTTTTGGCAAAAATCCCCAGTATCTAACCAGAGGAGCTACCGTAATATCAAATAATCCTTCCGTTTGTTGATAAATTTTGTACGATTCTTTATAAACTTCAATAAAATATCGATCTAAGCAAACTGTTGAATCGTTTCTATTGATTCTGCTTATAATGGAATTAGAATCGTAAATGGATAAAGAGGCTGAAATATCGTTTAAAATTTTATAGATATCCTGAACCGGGATACTATCGGGATTTGGTTGATATTTAATATGAAAGCTTCCGCCTTGTGTAAAGCCTTCAATAAAAACATACTCTTTTGGCTTTTCATTGCAACTAAAAAGGAACAACAAAAAAGCAAAAAAGCAAAAAATGGTTGTTTTAGACATACAGAATAAAATTAGAATAATTTTTCTATAAGATGATCGTCTGCAATGTGGGGTAAGGTTACTTTCAATCGTGGTTCTTTTTCCATAGCGCGTTGAATGGCAAAAATAGCTCCCTTATTACGAGCCCAATTTCTACGCGAAATGCCATTATTTACGTCCCAATGTAACATCATTTGCAGGCGTCTCTCAGCATCGGCAGTTCCGTCGAGTACCATACCGAAACCTCCATTTATAACCTCGCCCCAGCCTACTCCGCCTCCATTATGAATAGAAACCCATGTGGCGCCGCGGAACGAATCGCCAATAACGTTATGAATGGCCATGTCTGCTGTAAATTGTGAACCGTCGTAGATATTCGATGTTTCGCGGAACGGGGAATCGGTTCCCGAAACATCGTGGTGATCGCGTCCTAAAACGATAGGAGCCGAAATAATGCCTTTTTTAATTGCTTCATTAAATGCGTTGGCTATTTCTATTCGCCCTTCAGCATCTGCATATAAAATTCGAGCTTGGCTTCCAACAACCAATTTGTTTTTCTTGGCTTCGCGAATCCATTTCAAATTATCCAGCATTTGTTGTTTAATTTCGCCGGGAGCTTGCATAGCTAATCTTTCTATAACATCGCCGGCAATTTTGTCAGACATATCCAAGTCTTCAGGTTTTCCTGAGGTACAAACCCAACGGAACGGACCAAAACCATAATCGAAACACATCGGTCCCATTATATCTTGAACGTACGAAGGATATTTAAAAAGTCCGTCTGCTTTCATAATATCAGCTCCTGCACGGCTTGCTTCCAACAAAAATGCATTTCCGTAATCGAAGAAATACATGCCCCTTGCACATAATGTATTAATGGCCTCAACCTGACGGCGTAAGGAGGCATAAACCCTTTCTTTAAATTTTTCGGGTTCGTTTGCCATCATTTGGTTCGATTCTTCGAACGATAAACCAGCAGGATAATAACCTCCGGCAAAGGGATTATGCAGTGAAGTTTGGTCGCTGCCCAATTCAACTTCGATATTGTCTTTAACGAGTCGTTCCCACAAATCGACAATATTCCCTTGATATGCAATAGAAACAGCTTCCTTATTTTGTTTTGCCTTTAAAATTCTTGGAATTAATTCGTCAAGATTATCATATACTTTATCTACCCATCCTTGCGAATAACGTGTTTGTGTAGCTTTGGGATTTACTTCGGCTATAACGCCCACAGCTCCGGCTATTACGGATGCTTTGGGTTGAGCACCCGACATGCCGCCTAATCCGCTCGAAACAAAAAGTTTTCCTGATAAATCTTCGCCGTGTTTGCTGATTATTCTGCCGGCATTTAAAACAGTAATGGTGGTTCCGTGAACAATACCTTGTGGTCCGATATACATATAAGAACCTGCGGTCATTTGTCCGTATTGCGATACACCTAAGGCATTAAATTTTTCGTAATGATCTTTAGAAGAATAATTTGGAATAACCATACCATTTGTAACGACTACTCGAGGAGCATCTTTATGCGAAGGAAATAATCCCATCGGGTGACCGGAATACATAACCAGGGTTTGTTCGTCGGTCATTTCGCTTAAGTACTTCATGGTTAGTAAGTACTGTGCCCAATTTTGAAATACTGCACCATTACCTCCATAGGTAATCAATTCGTGTGGATGTTGAGCTACTTTTTTGTCCAAATTGTTTTGAATCATGAGCATGATGGCTGCAGCTTGCTTAGATTTATGAGGGTACTCATCAATTGGTCGGGCATACATTTCGTAATCGGGACGAAAACGATACATGTATATGCGTCCATACGTATTTAATTCGTTTAGAAATTCTGGAGCTAATGTTTCATGAAATTTAGCCGGAAAATAACGAAGTGCATTTCGTAATGCTAATTTTTTTTCTTCTTTTGTTAAAATATCTTTGCGTTTGGGTGCATGGTTAATGGTGGGATCATAAGGTTTTGGTTCCGGTAAAACTTCAGGTATTCCTTGGCTTACAACTCTTTTAAATTCTTCTTTTGACATCATAGTATTTGAATTTTAAAGCGTAAAGATATAAAAAACATATAAGCTTTTGAAGAAATTTTATCACTGTTCAAAAACTTCTTTTTCAAACTTCAGATTATCTGTTATAATAAATAACACAAAACTAATGCTTATGATAATACCTAGAACAATTCCTCCAATAGTAAGCGAATAAGCTAAATTTAGTTTATCGGTCATATATCCTAAAATAGGGCCTATCAATGAAAAAAGAATACGAATAAAAAAATTGCGAACAGAAAGCACGGTTGCCCGAATATTTGAGGGTGTATGCTTATTGATATTATTTTTTAATATAGGTGTTGCAACTCCACGAGCTAAATAGAATAAAAACAAAATAAAAAGCCCAACCCATAAATGGGTCCATCCTAAAACTAAAAATCCCATAATAATAAATAAATTAAAAAGGAAGTGAGTCCTGATTTCGCCGATTTTTAGTTCTATTTTATAGGCAAGCATTGACGATAAACCCACGGTAAGATTTAACGATGTCCACAAAATGCCAAAATACTCAGTTGAAACATTATTAAATATAAACCAAGGTTGTACAAACCATGCCATTGTAAGAGTAGAAACACCCACAAATGAAGAATACAAAATGTTCCAACGCAATTTTTTTGTACTGAATGAATATTTAATTACGTTTATTATTTGACTCCATCCTAATTCGATTCGACTTTTACTGCAATGCGGTTCTTTTAATAAAAAAGCTGCAGGTACAGCGATAGCTGAAACCAATACTTGTCCATAGTAAGGGTAACGTAAACTATAAACAGCCAGTAAACCTCCAATAATACCGGCAAACGCTTCTGCAAAATTACCAATGGAAATAACACGTCCTTCAAGCTTTAAATAAGCCTGTTCGTTACGATCGTCGGTAAGACTATCAAAAAGCAACGCCGAATCGGCTCCCGATATCATACTTTGCCCAATTCCCAATATAATTTCGGCAACAACAAAACCCCAAAAACTATACGAAAAAGAATATACAGAAAAACCGAACACACCCATCCATGCTCCAATAAGAATTGTTTTTTTTCGACCGATGACATCAGCAAAATATCCCGAAGGAATTTCAAAAGCAACGATTGAGATAGAATAAATACTCTGAATAATAAATATTTCGTGCATACTAAGGTTATTGCTTTGGTAAAAAAGGACCACAATGGGCATTACCAACATAAACCAGTGAGAAATCTTAATAAGAGCAAGCAAATAAAAATTCCGGTTCGAAATATTCATGTCGCAAAAATAGAAAATACATAAACATAAAAAATCTTTGATGTATCTTTGTTAATAAATAAGCGTTTATTCCATTTTTTTTGTATCTTTGCTTTTCAATTCCGGGGCTGAAATGGTATTGACAGCAAGTGAATGGAATTGTAAGCATGCCGAGCCATGAGAATACGCTCGTAAAAAAGGTTCTTGAGCCAATAACTGGCAACGAAAATTTCGCTCTCGCCGCATAATAAAACGCGGATTTTCCAATCCTCAAGGAGGATATGGACGAGCACTTCGCGGAAGCCCCTTCCCTGTGGCGTCCGGCTACGAAGTGTCGTGTAACGGGGATAGCCTTAATAAGTCTTCGGTATTAGGGCGAAGCTAAGAAGATAAGGAGTAAGTAGGTTGCTTTAGGCCAGCTTATTCCCGACAAATAATCAAAAGCTAAGCATGTAGAAAGCAGTTTGGTTCCTTGTTTGGACCCGGGTTCGACTCCCGGCAGCTCCACTCTCATGTTAAATAATGGCAAATAAAAAAAGTACGGCAGTTTCATTACCCAAAAAAACGTTTGATAAAAAGATTGTACTTCTTGTTGGCATACCATTTTTACTTTACTTTCAGACCCTTTCACACGGTTATATCCATTTTGACGATGACCTGATCATTGAGCAAAACATGGCCTATCTTAACGATTACCATAATGTTTTCAATGCATTCACAACCGATCAATTTATTGTAAAAACAAGCTCTTTTTATAGACCGCTCGGAACAATCAGCTACATGGCCGATGTTTTTATCGGTGGAACGACATCTACTTGGATGCTTCATCTATCTAATGTTTTATTGTTTTGCTTAATATGTCTTGCGTTGTTTGTGTTATTGCAAAAGTTGAATTTTAATAATACCATTTCTTTCTGGATTAGTTTAATGTATGCTCTACATCCTGTATTGGTCTCGTCTGTTGCTCATTTAGCCAACAGGGCTGAACTAATGCTGGTTCTATTTAGTTTATTGTCTTTTATTTTTTGGATAGATTTTTTAAATTCATCAAAAATACACTCGCTGATTCTTCATTTTTTCAGCTTTATTTTAGCTCTATTTAGTAAGGAAACAGCAGTGGTTCTCCCTTTTCTTTTTCTTCTTTATTATTTTCTATACAGACCAAATAAAAAGCTGATTCGATCGTTGTTACTTGTTTTAATTGTTTATGTCGTGATTGGTTTGTTTTGGTACTTTTTGCGACTCATTGCCATAAAAGATACGCCGGACTTAAATGAAACATTTGGAATTTCAGCATTTGCAGCAAATTTGAGAATTCTTCCCGAATCGATTTCAGTATTTTTATTTCCGATTAATGTGGCTCCCATCCCTTCCTTTTCTAATTTGAGATTGATATTGGGTTTATTAATAATTACATTTCTACTTGTTATAGTTTTAAAAAAGAAATCGATACATCGAAACATTATTTTTTTTGCTGCAGCATGGTTTTTATTTTTAATGTTTCCTTCCATGTTTTATAAACATCCAAACTTTGATTATTTAAATCATCGGTTTTCGCTGCCATATGTAGGTTTGATGATCATGCTTATACGTTTACTACCGAATGACTTGCACTTCTATAAAAAAAAATCCAGTCAACTTTTATTTGGAATTGTGGCTGCAAGTATGTTTATACTTTCGTTTGCAAATATAAGAATGTATGCCAATCCGTTGATTTTTTATAATGCGTGCATCGAAAAAAATCCAATGTGCGGAATAGCGTATAACAACAGAGGTGTTTTGCTCGAAAACAAAGGAAAAATAGACGAAGCTATTCAGGATTATTCCAAGGCCATAGATTTAAACTCAAATGACAGTAGGGCCTATTATAACCGCGGCGTGCTTTACGACCAAAGAGGTTTGATAGATATGGCATTGAGCGATTATACAAATGCAATAAAAGCAAAACCCGATTACGCCGAGGCTTTTTTGAACAGAGGAAATATTTACGGAAAGCTTAAGCAATTTGAAAAGGCCATTCAAGATTACACCAACGCCATACAGCTTAAACCAAAATTTGCCTTAGCATATAATAACAGAGGGGTGGCATGGGGTTCTTTAGCTCAATATGACAAAGAAATTGCAGATTATACGACGTCTATATCCATAGAACCAAACAATGCCGAAACGTACCACAATAGAGGAATGGCTTATGGCAACAAGGGACAATACAATCTTGCAATTGAAGATTTTTCAAGGTCTATTGAACTGTCTCCGAATAATCCCGATAATTATGTTTACAGAGGAACTGTTTTGCGAGTAGTAGGAAAGATATCTGAGGCATGTCATGATTTTAATCAGGCTGCTCAGCTTGGCTCTTTGGAAGGCAAAGAAAATTACATGAAATATTGTCAATACTAATTAAGAACCATTTCTAGTTCCTGTTCAAAATTTTCGTTGGCGTTGTAATGATATATACACGAATATACAGAAAGTTCAGAAAGTGATTCTGCTAAATTCAGTTTATCTTGATCGGCAATAACGAACATACGCCTCGATTTATAATATCGAGCCAAATATTCTTGTTCGGTTTGTCCCGGAGTGGGAACCAAAATGGCCGTTCGTCGTAAGCTAATTAAATCCATAATAGTAGAATATCCCGAACGTGCGACGATAAATTTTGAAGATTGAAACGCCTTATACAACTCTTTGGTGTTCATGGATGAATAAACCGAAACGTTGTCATCTTGGTAATTACTTGTTGGTTTGCTAAAATCGCCCAAAACCAGCAAGCAAGGTTTTTGCAATTCTTTCATTTGCTGAAGTAGCAGTTTGGCAAAAATTGTTCGTTGTGGTTCAGGCCCGCTTACAATTCCTATAACTTCATATGTCTTTTCCGGTTGAGATTCGAGAACCTGATTTTCGTCGAAACGTGATAAAAGTCCAATAAATGACGACTTCCCGTTTAGTGAAAATTGAAGCGATAAGTCTCCGGCAAAATTGGGCATTTCTTTAATGTCGGGTATCCAACAACGGTTGAACTTGTATATCATTTTTTTTATCTGCTTGTGCAAGATTTTTTCTGCCCATTTTAACTTTTTGGGAAGTTCAACTTTAACTTGATGAGTTATTATAACAGAATAAGCATGTTGACTATAACAGCCATATCTGTTATCGCTAATTACGATTTGAATATGGTGTTTTTTTACCCATGAGTCGATTTTCTTTTTATCTTTTTTTATTCCGACAAAAATTATTGGTATAAGCCTAATCAAATCGAAAATCGAAAGTTTTTTTTCGCTATATTTTATACTGGGGCATGCACTTGGAATCCAAGTATAATTAGTGATTTCATTTTTAAAAAAAGAATGTTGCTGTTTGGAGCAAGCAATAAAAATATGATGACCTTTAGATTGGAGTTTTTTAATAATGGGAATCACGCGGCTTGCGTGTCCTATTCCCCAGTCGAGTGGGCATATCAAAATATTTTTACTATGATTGTTTTCTATACCCATATGGTTTTTATTCCAGCAGCTTCTATTTTATTTGCAATTGACCGAAGGGTTTCAGTATCTACTTTAATTAAACTACTTAGTGGAGGAACTCGATCGAGCGAATAAAGCATTACCGCCTTGGGTTGAATTTTTTTATATTGTTCAATAAGTGCATTTACTTCGTCATTTGTTGTATTGTCAATATTCGTCCCGAAATGATTGCCTTTCAGAAACATAGTTTGAATATAAATCTTCTCTTTAAGCAAGTACAACTGCTCAAGGTAATTTTTTAAATTAAAGTTAGCTGACGGTAAGTTAATGGCTCTCATGGTTTGTTCAATTGCAGAATCGAGTTTCAATACAGGTTTTTCTATCTGCAATATGATGTCCTTTATTTGAGGAGAAGTGATCGTTGTTCCGTTGGTTAATAAAACAATTTCTTTTTGTGGGAAATAGTTATTTCTAAGTGCAATTGTTTTTAAAACAATCTCAGGGAAATCAGGATGCAATGTCGGTTCACCGTTTCCGGCATAGGTTAACACATCTAAGGGTGTTTGAGATTCAAGAAGCAAAATTAGTTTCTGCTCAAGAGCTTGAAAAAAAAGGTGTTTATCTACAAACTCACCTTGCGGTTTTTCCGGATTCCAGCCACATTCGCAATAAATACAATTGTAAGAACATGATTTTGATTTATCGGGCAATAAGTTCATCCCAAGCGAATAACCAAAACGCCTACTTTTAATAGGACCATAAATAATATCGTGAAATAAAATCGACATTTTTCGTTTTTACGAAAATACGATAAAGATTAAAATAAACAAAAAAATAAGAGTATTATTTGTTAAACAAATAAATATCTGAATAACAAATGAATATATAGATAAAATCAACAATTGTTAATATTATTTTTTTACCACTTTTACGTTTTGAGGCAAAATGGTGGGAGCTGAAAGCTGCAAAATATACGTCCCCGAACTCAGATGACCCATAGGAATTACATAGCTATCGCTAAGCTTATGGTTAAACATTTGATTATAAACCGATTTGCCGTTTATGTCGAATAATCGGATTTGTAGTTGATGAATATTTTCGTCGCTTAACGTTATGAAAAGGTTTGATTCTACCGGATTGGGATACATTTTGCAAGATATTTTTTTAAGTTCGTTGCTATTTATGCCAATTACAACAGATTCAGACATGATGGTAAAATTAACGGTATTAATTCCTTCGGTAAGATTCATTTCCTTAATTTCTGAAATCAAACCATGTTTTTCGGTTCTTACTTTAAATATTTTTGTGGGTATATTTCTAAATGAAAAATGCCCCATATGGTCTGTTAATGCGAATCGTTGGGGCTTATTATTTTCGTCCATAAGCAATACTACTTGGTTGGGTGCCAAATTCAAATAGTCTTGAGAAGGCAAAGAGTTGTCGAACCAATTATTTAAATAAATATTATATTCAAAAAAAGCGGAATCGGATATCATAATGTTTCCGGTAATGGAGTCATCTCCCAATATCAAATCGTTGCTGCTTAAAAGTGAAATGTTTTTGTTTACAATTAATCCGTTAACAACAATGGGGTTTGCGTCTTGCCAGTTAAATTGATTTCCATAGTATGTTGGGAAATAGTTGGGATAAAAGAGTACATTTAAATTAAAATAAGGAATTGCATAAATGTAATACGTTCCGGGAGTTAAATTGCTAAAATGATAATTGCCATCGTCAATGGTAGTATATGCTATGGCTCTATATTGCCCGTTCAATAACTTTATCAATATAGCAATTCCATTAGGCAAAAGAGCATTTCCCGCGTAAACCAAGCCAGAAATTCCATAATTTTGTAGTGTGTCTAAAACCGGGTTGCGAATAATGATGGTATCGCAATATGTAGCAGAGCAATTATTATCAAATACCACCGTTAAGCATGGAGTATAAGTACCACTTCCTAAATATACGTGTTCAGGATTTTCTTCATTTGAGGTATATCCATCACCAAAATCCCACGAATACGATACAATCATATCGCTACCGCTAATTACCTTATGCGAAAACTGTGACAATTGATTTTCCTGAACGCTAAAAGAAAAAATCACGTTGCAATTAACTTTATCGTCTTGCGAAAAAAGCGTTGTGCCAGCAAAAAACAAGCTTAATATAATTAAAAATATTTTCATCTTATCTGATATTTAATACCAAAATTAAAAGACCACGTTTGAAGATTTAACCTAAGGGGTAATTCGTTTTTAATTAACCTTGTTACATTATGTCGATAGAGAGGCATAAAGCTCAATGAAATTCTATCTGTAATAAAATAGTTTGCTTCAGCCCCCGCCATTATGTTTATGTAAATATTATTGATTTTTTCTTGTTTGAATGGCTCCGTACCGTAATCATTGGATGATGAAGGCAAGTAGCCTTTTGTTAACAATATATAACTTATAGAACTGCCGGCTTTTAAGGTCAAATCAAACTTTCCGAAACTATAAGAATATCCGGCTAAAAATGGAATCTCTATAGCAGAAATGCCATATTTTTGTTTTGCGTTATTATTTTTACGTATGGTCTGAATGTCTGTTGTTTGCAGGGTGTCATAATTAATAACCAATGTCGAATCTACATAGGTCATCCAAATGGTATCGCCGGTAAGCAAAAGACTATCAAGATTTAAAACCTGTATGTAACTGTAATTGTAGTAGCTGTTGTCTATAATGTTTAGATGGTAAAGGGTGTCGTTTGAAAAAGAAGCATTGTTATATGTGTATGATTTTGATAACGATTGATAAGTTATACCGGTTTGTAATTTAAAATTAAAATGCTGCCATTCGTAAAAGAATGATATAGCAAAATTGTTGAATATGGTGGATTTAACAGGATTATAATTAGAATTAAGCGAATTTCCCTCTTTTGCAATAAATGATAACGTCGAATTAAATAGTGTAGGTGCTATGTATAAAGAAATTGAGCGGTGCTTTAAAAAACGGAGAGCGGTATCATTTACTGAATGGAATGTTTCTTTAACCGAAATCCGATCGATACGATTTGGAATGGAAGTGGGTTCTATGGAAGTAATTCCGGTTTCTTTAAACAATGAATTACGTTCATCAATATTAGAAATGAGCAAGCTATTTGTCTGTTTCTTTTGTTTTTTGGGGTATGTTGTAGTTGTATGGTTATTGTTAGATTGAGTAATAGTTTGGTATGTGGGTGATTCGTTTTCAAGCCATACAGAAGCCGTTCTGGGATTATTTAAATAATTATTTACAACTGAATTCGAGCTTATTTTTTTATCGTAACGAGGATGATTCAGTTCAAATATAGTTCCTAAAGTAAAAGTGGATAAAATGGCAACCAACAGATAATAGGCATTAAAAGTATAGGGCGAAAATTTCGTAAAACGATTCCACCATAAAACAATGGCTATTTTTCTCCATACATTAGCACCGGGTTGAACAATGAAGTTTTTAAACACCGATTTGCTTTGACGAACAAATAACTCTTGACTCATTTTGTCCCAGACCATTTCGTTAGGGTCTGATTCAAAATGCTCAAACTGCTCCTGCCAATATTTTTCAAATTGTTCGTCTTTCATGAAACAACGTGTGCTTTTCTTGTTGAACGTAATTGAAGTAGTCTATATTGTACTATTTTTCGTGCTCTTGAATATTGCGATTTTGAAGTTGCAATGTCTATACCGAGCATTTCAGCAATTTCTTTATGTGGATAGCCTTCTATTGCAAAAAGGTTAAATACCATTCGATAACCGGGCGACAAGGATTGGATGACATGCAACATTTCTTCCATAGAAAATTCTACTTCTGATGTGTTTATTTCTTGTTCGAATTCATAAACATCATCAATGTTGGTATGATTGTAATGTTTTAAATTTTTTCTGTAGTTTGATATGGCAGTGTTAACAATAATTCTTCGCATCCAACCTTCAAAAGCACCAGAAAAATTGTACTGGTCAATGCGTTCGAAAATTTTTAAAAAACCCTCTTGCAAAATATCTTCTGCCTCGGGTTTGTCTTTTGCATAACGCATGCAAACACCTAAAAATTTCGACGAAAAACGATCATACAACATCTTTTGAGCCTTTCGGTTTTGTTTTTTACAGCCTTCTATAATTTCTTTTTCGTTATACATTAGCTGCTTTTTTAAGACTCAAACTAAACTCTTTTAGTTGCATGAAAGACAAAAATACTTCATTTTTTTCCAAAAATCAATGATTTGATGTATATTTACAAAAAATATTTTCCCATGAATCAAAAATTTGCCTTAACATGGGCTAAATGGTTTTTAGTTCTTATTCTATTCTTTTTTTATTTCAACGCTTTTTGTCAAAGTGCGTTTGTTGAGAACAAAGGGCAGTGGAATAAAAACGTACAATTTAAATATTCGTTACCAACCGGAAGTCTTTTTGCTGAAGAAAATGGTGTTACTTTTAATTTGGTGAACACAAATGATATTAAAATTTCAAAATCGCATCACGCTTATAAAAACTCCGCCATTCCTAAATATATCCGTTTTCATGCATATAAAATGTCGTTTTTAAATGCTAAACCTACTAATCCAATTGGCTCAGAAGCATACAGTGATTATGAAAATTACTATATTGGAAAAAATTCTTCGAAATGGGCTTCAAAAGTCCAACGGTATAAGCGCATAACTTGGAATAATATTTATAAAAACGTTGATTACACTTTGTACATCAACGAAAACAATGCTCTTCAATACGACTTTATCGTAAAACCGGGCGGAACCGCAGAAGACATTCGGTTAAAATACGAAGGACAAGATACGCTTTTGTTGGACAAATCGGGAAATGTGGTTCTCATTACTTCAGTGGCAAAAGTAAATGAATTAAAACCTTATGCATATCAAATCATTCAAGGGAAAAAAGTAGATGTAAAGTGTAATTTTTTAATCAGAGGCAACAACTTAGCATTTCAATTCCCAAACGGTTACGATGAGCAATATACATTGGTTATTGATCCGGTTTTGGTGTTTTCGTCGTATTCGGGCTCTACTACCGACAATTGGGGATTTACTGCTACTTACGATGAACTCGGAAATGGTTATTCTGCCGGCATTGTTTTTAATACCGGTTATCCTGTTTCGTTAGGGGCGTATCAGGTGAATTATGCAGGAGGAGAACCGTCAAATCCATCAAATCCCGGTTATTATGGCATTGGTTGCGATATTGGAATCATTAAATACTCACAAAACGGATTGCAACGATTATGGGCAACATACTTAGGTGGAGCTGTTAGCGAAGAACTTCCACATAGTATGGTTTGTAATCGCAACAACGACCTAATTGTAATGGGAACAACAGGTTCCTCTGACTTCCCAACAACTCTGAACGCTTATGATGCAACATTTAACGGTGGAGATACGACAATTTATGATAATGTGATTCGGTTTTCTAATGGAACCGATATTTTTGTCAGTCGTTTAAGTAACGACGGTACACATTTACTGGCATCAACTCTTATTGGTGGATCTAAAAACGATGGATTGAATTATTACGGCTATTATATGGCCGAAGGCAACGACAGCAGTTTGTATTATAATTATGCCGATGGTGCCAGAGGCGAGGTTATTTGCGACCCGGCCGGAAATGTCTATGTCGGCACATGTTCATATTCACCCAATTTTCCAACAACTCCCGGTACTTTTGGTCAAAATTATAGCGGTAACCAAGAAGGTGTCGTTTTTAAACTTAATCCTACTTTTACGCAATTGTTGTGGAGTACTTATTTCGGTGGAAGCGAAAAAGATGCCGTGTATTCATTAGATATTGATGCCAATAATGAAGTTTATATTGCAGGGGGAACAACATCGTTAAATATTCCAACTACATCGGGGGTGTGGAAACCTCTTGCACCCGGTATTGGCAAAGTGAATGGTTTTGTTGCTCATTTAGATGCAAATGCTAATTCTGTTATTGCTTCATCGTATATAGGTTCTGCAGAATACGATCAAGTTTATTTTGTTCGAGTGGATAAATTAAAAAATGTATATGTAACTGGTCAAACAAAGGCACCCGGTACAACTTTTATAATAAATGCAGCTTATAACAATCCCAATAGCGGGCAATTTATAACCAAATTGCCTAATAATTTATCTTCGCCCATTTGGAGTACAGCATTTGGTACCGGTTCCGGTGTTCCAAATATTTCGTTTACAGCCTTCTCGGTTGACTTTTGCAATCGAGTTTATATAAGCGGCTGGGGGCGTAACTGGGGCTTTAATACAAACCAAGGCACTTACGGAATGGACGTTACCAACAATGCATATCAAAGCCAAACAGATGGTATGGATTTTTACTTAATGGTTTTAGCCGATGATGCTTCTCATTTGGAATATGCAACGTTTTTTGGCGAATTACATCCAAATGGAAGCAATGCTTATTGTGGTCACGACCATGTTGATGGTGGTACAAGCCGCTTTGATAAGCGTGGCAATATCTATCAATCGGTTTGTGCCAGTTGTGGTTATGGTTGCAACGGATTTCCTACGTATCCAAATCCCGGAGTATGGTCACCCAATAACGGAGGAATGGGAACACCCAGCGAATGGGTTTGCAACAATGCACTTTTTAAGTTTAGTTTTGCACTTCCTTTAACGGTTGCTGATTTTCAAGCTCCATCTGTTTGTATCAACAGCCCAACTCAGTTTACAAATACAAGCCAACTTGCTACCGAATATTACTGGAATTTTGGCGATGGGACTTATTCTACCGATGTCAATCCAAGTCATACATACACACAAGCCGGCACATACTATGTTACGCTGATAGCGAATAATCCAACTTCGTGCAATATGGCAGATACGATGATTCGACCCGTTTTAGTAGAATCATTGCAAAGTCAAATTTCTGATACCTCGGTTTGCTATGGTAATTCGGTAATATTAACCGCTTCTGCAAACGGAAATTCGCTTCCGTTAACATTTGTCTGGGATGATCAATTACCGATTCAAGATACGCTTAATCAATCTGTTACTAACCCGTCTTTAGCCGTTATACCTTCGCAAACGCAAAATTATTATGTGTTAATCAGCGATGGCATTTGTTCTTTATTGGACACCGTCAACGTCAATGTTAATCGAATTGTAATACAAACAACTCCCGATACAATGTTGTGTGCAAATTCCAATGCAATCATTCATGCAACAGTTATTTCTTCAACAGGGACAGCAAGTTACCAATGGGCTCCGGCCAATGCAATAAGTAGCGGATCAAATACTTCAAGTCCTACAATACAACCAAGTCAATCAACAACGTATTATGTTACAGCTACCGAAAGTCATGGATGTAGCACCATCGATTCTGTCCGTGTTAATATCGACCCATTTACGGCACAATTTTCATCTACCAATCCAGTCTTATGTCATAATGAATGCAACGGAGAAATACAAGTATCCGTTACAGATCCTGTTTTACCGGTTAGTTATCAATGGAGCAATTCGGGAAGTGGTTCGCATCAGCAAAACTTATGTGCCGGCACCTATGCTGTAACGGTAAGGGATGCCATTGGTTGTTCTGTTACACTTAACACCACATTTGCAAATCCACCTCTATTAGAAGCAAGCATTCAAGTTTTGTCCCTTGCACAATGCGACCCGCAGCACGCAAATACTGGTTCAGTTGGGACACAAGCATGGGGAGGAACACCCGGATACCATTATCATTGGAATACAAACGACACTATTCCGGTATTGCAAAATTTATTTGCCGGAAATTATTCCGTTACCATTACCGACCAAAATGGATGCGACACGGTTTTAAGTGCAACCATAAACGACCCATCGCCACTACAGATTACAACCTCGCAACAGCCAACTTTATGTTTTGGTTCGTGCGATGGAAGTGCACTCGTTTTTATAACCACTCAAGGAACACCTCCATATTCTTATTTGTGGAATAATCAAAGTTCATCAACAACTATTAGTAATCTGTGTTCGGGAATTTATTCGGTTACAGTAACCGATGCAGAATATTGTGTGCGTGTTCAATCTATTTTAGTTCAACAACCGGATAGCATTCGTCCTGTTTTAACTATTCCGCCCATAAAATGCTATGGTGATACGACTCATGCTATTATCTCCCAGGTTTTAGGAGGTACCGGACCTTTTAGTTATACATGGAATAACGGAAATAATACCAATGGTATCTATGGTATTGGAGAAGGCGTTTATTCCGTTATCATTTCCGATGCACACAATTGTAGCGACACTACCCAAATCGTTATCCATCAACCGGATTTGTTAAATGCCGATACGATTATTCAACCTACCTTATGTGAGGTTTCATGTAATGGCACTATTCATGTTTTGCCTCAAGGCGGTACGGCTCCTTATTCATTCAATTGGTCTAACGGAAGCACTACACAAAACATTTCGGGTTTATGTGCTGGTCATTATCTGCTTACTATTACCGATGCAAACGGGTGTTCTTATACATCAGAATATACAATTGAAAACAGCAATTACAGCCCTTCACTCGATGCTATTGCTCAACCTTATGTTATTTACCACGGACAAAGTTCGCATTTGTATGCTGTTGCTAATAGTAATTTACATTTTATTTGGTGGCCGGCCAATACCTTATCTAATGGCTATGTTCAAAATCCCATAGCCAGCCCCGATTCAACAACAACTTATGTTGTTCAAATAACCGATGCATTTGGATGTACCAATATTGACACGGTAACCATTACTATTTTAGATGTAATTTGTTCAGAACCCTACATATACGTTCCAAATGCCTTTACTCCAAACGGGGACGGCAACAACGACATTCTATTTGTACATGCCGATATGGCAACCGACTTATATTTTGCCATTTATGATCGCTGGGGTGAAAAAATGTTTGAAACAACCGATGCCAGTAAAGGATGGGACGGTAAATATAACGGCAAACCATTAGATCCTGCTGTTTTTGTCTATTACTTAAAAGTAACCTGCCTTAATCGTCTTCAATTTGAGAAAAAAGGCAATATCACTTTATTGAGATGAAAAGAAGTGGCATTATAATGATGTTTTATTTTTTTCTGCTTGGCGGGTACGCACAGGATATTCATTTTTCGCAATCGCATTTATCTCCTTTAAATTTAAATCCTGCCGAAACTGGCAACTATAATGCCGATTATAGAATTCATCTGAATCAACGAACACAATGGCGTTCTATTACAGTTCCTTATGTAACATTTTCGGCCAGTTTTGAAAAAAAAATGAATAATTTGACGATACCGGGAAAATTATCTGCCGGACTGTTGTTTAATACCGATAAAGCCGGAGACGGTCATTTTGGAACCAATCAAATTGGTTTGGTATCATCGTATAAGCTGCCTTTCAATGATTCGCTTTGGGAAATAAAAATCGGGATCTTAGGTATGTGGAACCAAAACTCGGTCGATTATACCAAGTTTTATTTCGATAACCAGTACAATGGTTATATGTTCGACCCAAACATTGCACCCATTGAGCAGTTTCCAAGAAGTCAGATGCATTATTTTGATGTTCATGGAGGATTTTGGGTAAAAAGAATGCTAAAACCGGACATCCCACTTATTTTGGGATGGTCCATTTATCATATTAATCAGCCTAAAAAAACTTTTTATCAAGAAATAGATGTAAAATTGGATCGCAAGATGACGCTATATGTACAATCTTCGTTTCCAATATCACAACAAACATTTATACTTCCCTCAATATATTGGTTTAACCAGCGTATGCTAAACGAAATTTATGCAGGAGGATTGCTATACCGGAAAACACAAGATATTTCGTTTAAAGGTTTTTATATAGGCGGATGGTTTAGAGTTGGAGATGCTGCCATACTCTCTACAGCTATAGATTATCAGAATTTTCATTTAGGCATCAGCTACGATTTTAATATTTCTCCTTTGGTTACTGCAAGCAATGGTCGTGGTGGTTTTGAGATAGCCATACGTTATATTTTTTCAACACCCACAAAAATTCAATTACCCGAAAAACATATATGTCCAACATTTTTGTAGCGATTATGAGAGTTTGGCTTTTTTTTATTTTCATTGTATATAGTTTGACCGGTCAATCACAAACGGCAAAACAATATATCAGAGCCGGCAAAAAAGCATTCAATAGTGCTA